>Ga0315268_10003157_pt1 | contig 18270 bp, 19 predicted proteins | sample C1_top_MG_FD_204535 | JGI IMG/M metagenome (GOLD analysis project Ga0315268, IMG submission 204535) | Sediment microbial communities from Yellowstone Lake, YNP, Wyoming, USA - C1_top | ecosystem: Environmental > Aquatic > Freshwater > Lake > Sediment | place: USA: Wyoming | collected 2017-08-01
ACAGCCTGTCTTGCCCTCTTCATGGCTGACAGATTTTTCTTTGGTTTTGCTTTAGCTGGCAATTTGTATCCTCCTGATTAGTTTGTATTTAATACCATAAAATAGGTTATAAAATCAATGTATTGCTGAGGAGATTGTTGTGCATATCTATTAATCTTCACTATTTATTAATCGCTGTCGCACACATTCTTTTAAAAATAAAGATACCTTATAAATCTCCTCTGTTTGTGGCAAAGTTGCGGTAAGCCTGTCTATATACTCTCTTTCTATGAGTAATTTAAGGGTGGTTCTGAAATTCAGGTCATATATCCATGATAGTTGTAAAAGTTTAAAATCATTCAATGTATTTACTTTTGAAATAGATACGATTTGCTTTTTGTAAAGGCATGAGATGATATTCTCTGAATATTCAGATATATCTGGCAATCCGAGACCCACTGCAGATGCCCTATCTTCTTCAGGACATTCATAATATTCAATGAATACACGCCATATATCCAGTTTATCCGCATCTCTTATTAACTTTATGAAGAAAATAATATCCTCTTTTTCTGCTTTCGGTAGTGAAAAGGCATTGTGAAATTTTACTGCCTGAATAATCAGTGTCTGTTCATTATCAGGAAGATTGTTGAGAATCTTTTCTTCAAATAGTATCTGCGCTCCAAGAAGCCCGTGATTGACCGAGATACTATCTCTAAATGTTTTGTATTTTGCATACTGTAGAAATCTTCCGATGTCATGGAAAAGGGCTACAGTCTCAGCTAACATTATATCGTTTTCGCTGAGAGACAATTCTCTGGCTATCTCAAGTGTATTCTTACATACATTGAATGTATGCTGTTCCTTCAGATAGATATTTTTCTGATCTTCGATATTTGATGAATAGAAAGATTTACAGTAATCAGAGAACCATTTTTTAAAAAAGATTAAATCATCTTGTGTCATTTTTTTCAATTTATATTTTATCCTGAATGACACAAATATTGTCCGAAAAATTTACCAAATAAAATAACCTATAGGCAGGTCATAGCATTTGAGCGGCTTGCTCGTTTATTTGTATTATCTATGAACAATGATTTTTTTAAAGGCTTCCTTTAGAATAAAAAAATGTCAGAAAAGGAAAGCGATATCCACTTTATGAAGCTGGCACTTGAAGAGGCCAACCTTGCTTTTATCGAAGGGGAAGTCCCCGTAGGCGCAGTCATTGTAAAAGATAGTAAGGTTATTGCAAAGGCTCATAACTCCAGGGAGACTTCAAAAGACCCGACAGGTCATGCAGAAATTCTTGTGCTGAAGTCTGGCACACATGAGAATGACAGCTGGAGATTAGCAGATGCAACGCTTTACGTAACAAAAGAGCCATGTATTATGTGTGCAGGTGCAATGCTCAATGCGAGACTCGGCAGACTTGTATATGGCTGTAGGGATAAAAAAGGCGGAGCAGTTGATAGTCTCTACAGCCTGCTTTCGGACAAAAGACTTAACCATCAGGTAGAGTTTATATCAGGTGTTCTTGAAGATGAGTGCGCAGAAATTTTGCGGCGTTTCTTCAAATCAAGAAGGTAACGATCCTTCCCCCAGATGGTTAACCACATCAAGTAACTTAACCCAGATTATTCACGAACGCATAACTGAGCAGGCTCGCTGGTGCGTTTCCGCAAGTCCACGGTAAAACCCGTATACCATTTTCTATCTTCCTTACTTTGAATAACATACGTATAGAACATAGCGCGTCATCTCTAACGTGTTCAGATCTTGTCCAACGCCTGCTTAAGGTCGGCGGTCAGGTCGTCCACGTCCTCCAGGCCCAGCGCGATGCGAACTAAATTGTCCACCATACCTATCGACCTGCGGATGTCCTCGGGATAATCGAAGAATGACATCGTCGCCATCTGCGTCACCAGGCTTTCGCTGCCGCCGAGGCTGGGGGTTATCAGGAACAACTCCAGCGAATCAATGAACTTGCATGTTTCCTTATTACCGCCTTTAAGCAGGAAGGTGATCACGCTGCCAAAGCCGTGCATTTGCTGGGTTGCAATTAGGTGGTCAGGGTGAGACTCCAGGCCGGGATACCAGATCTTCTCGATTTTTGGGTGCGACTCGAGCATACGGGCGATAGCCAGTCCGGAGCGGTTGTGGTGCTCCATGCGCAGAGCGAAGGTTTTCAGTCCTCGTTCAAGTAGGAAACAGGTGAACGGGCCGGGCGTGGCGCCAATCATCCGCTGCGAGCGGTTAAGTTCGTTCAGCAGGTCGTGCCTGCCAAGGGTTACACCCGCCAGCAGGTCATTATGGCCGCCGAGATATTTGGTAGCGGAGTGGACGACGATATCCACGCCCAGTTCCAGCGGCTTGATGTTGTAAGGTGTGGCAAGTGTGGCATCTATGATAGTCATCACTCGGTGCTTTTTGGCGACTTTCACTACCGCAGGGATGTCCAGGATGCGAAGGTAAGGATTGGTAGGAGATTCGGTAAAGATGATATTGGTGTTTGGTTGGATTGCTTTGGCGATTGCCTCGGCAGTAGGATCCACCAAGGAGACCTGCACGCCGAACTCGGCCAGCAGGTTTGTGGCAAAGTCGCGCGTCTGGCGGTAACAGTCGTTGGTGAAGATGATATGGCCGTCGCGCCGCATGTATGCCAACAAAGTCAAAATCACCGCGCTCATGCCTGTTGAGAACAGAAGAGCACGCTCCGCGCCCTCGATGGCTGCCAGCTTGCGTTCGCATTCCTGCTGCGTCGGGTTACCGTAGCGGCCGTATTCGTGCTCGCGCAAAATCCGGCCCTCGCTCTTGGCCTTCATGAACTCCAGCACCTGGGCAGTGGAGTCGAAGTAGTAATTGGATGTCTGGACGATCGGCGTAGAGACAGCATAGTGAGCTTTGGGTATGCGTCCCAGGCCATGGATGGCGAGGGTAGCGGGTTTCCAGTTTTTGGTTTTTGACGACTTTTTAGACATCGGCTTCCTCCTCTTCTGCAAAGCTTGCTGGAGAGCTTCCTTAACCGCCTCAACGCGGGGCGGTAACTCGATTGGTTTGTTGGCGAAATTGCAGGGGAAGTCCAGCGTCCCTTCGTGGTAGCGTACCTTGAAGTCGGTAAACTTCAACCCGTGCGCCGTTGAGATGACAACGACGCGCTCGGATTTATCAACCTTGCCGTCCCCGAGTAGTTTGATCAGAGCTGCCAGTGCAACACCGGTGTGCGGGCAGTTGAACATGCCGGTGGTGTCACCGAGTGCAGCTGCGTCGGCAAGTTCCTGCTCGGTGGCATCCACGACAATGCCGTTAAACTGCTTCAGGACTCGGATGGCCTTTTCGACGCTGACCGGGTTGCCAATCTGGATAGCACTTGCCAGTGTCTTCTGGGCCTGGATCGGCTCAAAAGTTTCGAAGTTTTTTAAGTATGAACGGTAGAGCGGGTTGGCGTGCTCTGCCTGGGCAACAACTATGCGCGGAAGCTTGGCAATAAAGCCGAGGTCATGCATCATAAGCAGGCCATTGCCAAGTGCTGAGACGTTCCCGAGGTTACCGCCGGGGATGATGATCACGTCAGGTATCTCCCAATTGAATTGCTGGACGATCTCGATACCGACGGTCTTCTGTCCCTCGATGCGCAAAGAGTTCATCGAATTGGCCAGGTAGATCGTCTCGTCCTTGGTAATTTCCTTCACGACGCTCATGCAGCCGTCGAAGTCAGTGTCCAGCGACAACACCAGCGCACCGTTGGCGATCGGCTGGACAAGCTGCGCGACCGAGATTTTACCTTTCGGCAGCAACACGATGGACTGGATACCGGCAGCAGCACAGTAAACAGCCAGCGCAGCAGAGGTGTCGCCGGTGGACGCACAGGCGACCGCCTTGATCGGCGAGCCTTCGCTGATCATCTGCTTGACCTGCGACACGAGTACCGTCATGCCGAGGTCCTTGAACGAGCCGCTGTGGGAGTTGCCGCAGAGTTTGATCCAGAGATCCTCCAGGCCAAGTATCTTGCCGAACCTCTCGGCCCAGAACAGGTTGGTACCGCCCTCATAAAGCGAGACGATGTTGTCGTTGTCAATCTGCGGAAGGACCCATTCCTTTTTACCCCACACGCCGGAGCCATAAGGCCACTCGGTGGACTTGCAGCGGTCCTCGAACAGCTTCATCCACTCCTTGGCATTGCGGCGAGCAAGGGCATTAAGGTCATGCTGCACTTCCAGCAGCGAGCCACACGTCTTGCAGCGATATATGATAGAGTTGAGCGGATAGCTTGCTCGGCACTGCTCGTTTATACATTGAAACCAGGCTCGATATGACATAGGCACTATTCCCGTTTATTAGTCGGTTGCACGTGATGAAACCCGCAGCCAACCGGATACTTTTTCACGGTAATCTGTTCCTCCATTTTAGATTTGAGTATAACACAACAACTATGTTTAGAATTATAATGAAGTACAAAGGAGGGGGGCATTTTCCCAAGGCGATGGGACGTATATTCGAGAAATTAAATGCAGGCACGCAAGTCTGATTCCCTCTAATCCCCCTAATGCCACCTTTTGTGGTACAGTTTATGTGGTATCCGTTTAAATGATTTATAAGGTTGCCGGACATCCGGATTTTCATCATTTATCAAATAAGGAGTAGTTATGGCAAAATACACAGCGACAATTGACGAAGGCACACGTCAGAGGATTCATACATTACCGAGGGGCGTAAACTTCGCAGCCTTTATGCGAAAGGCAATCACTGTCTTTATTGAGGAGCTTGAGAAGGACCCTGACTTGCAGCCCGAGAACTTTATTATCACTGTTTCAGCCCGGAAAGATGTATCGGACAGAAAAAGAAAATAAAGGCATGGGGAAAAGCAGGATTCTGATTACCTGTGCAAAGGGGATAACGCCTTTTTTGAGGGAAGAGCTCTTTCTGTTGAGATTTCCTGTACTATCCGAAACCATTGCAGGCATAGCAACGGAAGGGACTATTGAGGATACCTTCCGGCTTAATCTCATGCTCCGCACGGGACATCGCGTCCTCTTTCTCCTCAAGGAATTCGCTGCACGTGATGCCGAAGCACTCTATGATGCGGTGTCGCAGATAGCATGGGAGGAACATATAGCCGCAGATGGATATCTCTGTGTAACATCCAGTGTGGATAATCCGAGCATCAGGGACTCACGCTATGCGAATGTAAAGTGCAAGGATGCTATTGTCGACAGGATAAAGGAAAAATGCGGGCAGCGGCCTGATTCAGGTCCCGATCAAGACAGAGTAGTGGTAAACCTCTACTGGAAGGACGATCGCTGCTCCCTTTATTTTGATACCTCGGGGGAACCCCTCTCCCGGCGTGGGTACAGAAAGATCCCCCTAACGGCGCCCATGCAGGAGACCCTTGCGGCTGCTGTTATCCTGGCATCAGGATGGAACGGCAACCGCAATTTCATCAATCCCATGTGCGGGAGCGGCACCCTTGCCATTGAGGCTGCATTAATTGCTCTTAACAGGGCACCTGGTCTCTTGCGAAATAATTACGGGTTCATGCATCTAAAGGGATTTAATGAATCGCTGTGGAACGATCTGCGTGCACAAGCAAAAAAAGAGGCAAAAAAGACCCTTGATTGCAGGATTATTGCTACCGATATCAGGAGAGAGGCGGTTGAGGCAGCCAAAAAAAATGCTACTACTGCCGGTGTGGAGCATCTGATTAAATTTGATGTATGTGATTATTCCGGGACCACAGTTCCTGATGGGGGAGGGATAGTAATACTCAACCCCGAATATGGGGAAAGAATGGGGAAGATCAAAGAGATTGAGAGTGTGTACAAGGGGATCGGCGATTACTTTAAGCAGAAGTGCAGGGGATATACAGGATATATCTTCACGGGAAACCTTGAACTGGCAAAGAAGGTGGGGTTAAGAGCAAAAAGAAGGATTCAATTTTTTAACGGCGGGATAGAATGCAGGCTCCTTGAGTATGAGTTGTACGAGGGCAGCAGGAAGAATACCTAACAGGAGAACAATTTATGGATGGAAATAGACGTTCCGATATAAGACCAGGATTACATGTTTCAATCGTATTGAAGAAGGACCAACAGACTGGGAAACTAACAGAAGGAATTGTAAAAAATATTTTAACTAATTCACCTGCACATCCACATGGAATTAAAGTTCGTTTGGAAAGTGGAGAAGTAGGACGTGTAAAAGAGATATTTGATTAATCTTCGGGAGAATATGGAATGTGTCCAAATACTGTTCCGAGGAGTCTCCTTCTACTTATCCAAGACAGCCCGATGAAGCTTGCACTCCGGATGAAACGATTTTGAAAAGCTGCAACCGTGACGGTATAATATTGGAACAATGGTGGATATTTTTATTTTCAGGCAAAAGGAAAATTGCGGTTTTGCAAAAAAGAGACAATAATAAGATCATGGGGGATTTCAGATTGCGCCAGAGCCGTCAGTTCTTTGCCATAGCGGTAACGCTGGTTCTCGTTTTATTTCTTACTTTGCTCTATAAACGCTCTGATCTCTTCGGAGAATTCTTAAAGGATACTATCTTTGCAGCACAGATTGTGCTCATAGCTGTGTTTATCGGTTTTAGCGCCTTTAACTGGAGATGTCCCTCATGTAAAAAATATCTGGGCCCGGATATCAACAGACGTATATGCAAACAGTGTGGAACCAGATTGCGATAACGAGTCATTTGGAGATATGCTATGCAAAAAAAGAGGAAAGTAACCCCCATGCCATCGCTGGAACAACGTGAGGATATCCGCACTGGGCTAAGCGTGGAAGCGATCAAGCAATCCGTGCTTGATAATCTTTATTTTCACCTTGCGAAGATTCCGCAGGCTGCAACGCGGAACGACTGGTACATGGCACTTGCTTATACAGTCCGGGACAGGATGATGCAACGATGGATCAAAACATTCCAGAATTTTACGGAAGATTTAACGGTCGTTGCGTACTTGTCTCCCGAGTTTCTCATTGGACCACAACTCGGGATCAATCTCATCAACGTCGGCATCTATGATGAGGTCTTTCAGGCTGTGAAAGGATTAGGTCTTAACTTGCAACAACTTATTGAGCAAGAAGAAGAGCCCGGGCTTGGTAACGGTGGTCTTGGGAGGCTCGCAGCCTGCTACATGGATTCACTTGCAACGCTCGAGATTCCTGCAATCGGCTATGGGGTTCGCTATGAATTTGGCACCTTTGATCAGGAAATTCGGGACGGCTATCAGGTTGAAATGACTAATAAGTGGCTTAGCCCCGGTAACCCCTGGGAGATTCCACGCCCCGAGATCACCTTCAATGTAAGTCTCGGCGGCCATACTGAGTCGTATTATGACGAGCAGAACTGTTTCCGGGTGCGCTGGATTCCAAAATTTTCCATCAAAGGGACTGCACATGACACCCCAGTAGCCGGATTTGGAGTTGCCACAACAAACCTGTTGCGTCTCTGGAAGTCCGAGGCAGTCGAGTCCTTTGATTTCGAGACCTTCAACACCGGCAATTACTTCGGCGCAGTCAACGAGAAGATTGCCTCAGAGTCTATAAGCAAGATCCTATATCCCGATGGCGAGCCATACATCGGCAAACAGTTACGGCTGGCACAGCAGTATTTCTTTGTATCCTGCGCTCTCCAGGACATGATCCGTATGCACCTCCTGCGCTGGAAAAGCATCCATACCTTCCCTGACTCCTTTGCTGTGCAACTGAATGATACCAATTCCGCAATCGCCGTGGCGGAGCTGATGAGACTCCTTGTGGATGAACACCTGGTGAATTGGGATAGAGCATGGTATATCACACAGAACACCTTTTCATATACAAACCATACAATTTTACCTGAAGCCCTCGAGAAGTGGCCATTGCCCCTATTCGCAGGGATCCTTCCGAGACACCTTGAAATCATCTATGAAATAAACCGGCGATTCCTTGACGAGGTATGGTTAAAGTATCCTGATAATAATGATAAGTTTAACCGTCTCTCTATCATCGATGAGAGTGATCAGAAATATGTCCGGATGGCACATCTTGCAAGCTTAGGAAGCCATATAATCAACGGGGTTTCAGAAATCCATTCGGAGCTGCTTAAGAAGGCCATACTCCCTGACCTTTATGAAATGTATCCTGAGAGGTTTCACAATGTAACCAACGGGGTGACACCGAGGCGCTGGATTGTACTCAGTAATCCGAGGCTTGCTGAACTCATCACGAATACAATAGGAGACCGCTGGATCAGTCAACTAAGGGAAATAAAACAGCTTGAATCTTTTGCCAATGATCCGAACCTTATAAAAAAGTGGCAACATGTAAAGTATGAAAACAAACGTGATCTCGCCGGGGTCATTCATGACCGAACCGGAATTTCCATTAATCCTGATACACTCTTCGACATTCAGATGAAGCGCATCCATGAATACAATCGCCATCACCTCAGCGTTCTTCACATAATCACGGTCTATAACAGGATTAAGAAAAATCCTCGGATAGATATCACGCCCCGAACATTTATCTTTGGGGGCAAAGCGTCTCCTGGCTATTTTACAGCGAATCTCATCATAAAACTGATCAATTCTGTTGCCGAAGTGGTGAATAACGATCCGGACGTAGCAGGACGCCTGAAAGTTGTTTTTTTCCCCAACTTTAATGTAAAGAATGGTCAAAAGGTTTATCCGGCTGCTGATCTCTCCGAACAGATATCTACAGCGGGAAGAGAGGCATCGGGTACAGGGAACATGAAATTTTCTATGAACGGTGCATTGACGATAGGGACGTCAGACGGAGCTAACATCGAAATCCGTGAAGAGGTAGGTGCCGAAAACTTTTTCCTATTCGGGTTGACCTCTGAAGAGATCTATAACATGAAATCTCAAGGCTATAATCCCATGGTTTATTATAATGCTAATCCTGACCTGAAAGAAGTAATCGATCTTGTCAGTTCCGGATTCTTTTCTCAAAAAGACATAAACATGTTCAAGCCTTTGGTTGACTCACTGCTTTGTCGCGATGAGCACATGATCCTTGCCGATTATCAGTCATATATTGATTGCCAGGATAGCGTAGGCATTGCGTTCAAAGATCAGAAAAAGTGGACGCATATGTCGATCCTCACGGTTGCGAGGATGGGAAAGTTCTCATCTGACCGGTCCATACGTGAGTACAACGAAAAAATATGGCATGCCGCACCTCTGAAAATTGAGCTTGAGAATACATAATTAAGTAACACTTCAGTGAGAGGATTTTTAGATCAATACATAAAGACTTTGACAGCGAAATGTTAAGCTTAAAATTAGGAGGCCATAAATGTATCGAGTTCTAAGGGAAGCAATAAGTAGACTTAGCGAACTTACAAATATCTCAGCCGGACTTTCTCACCCTTTGGATGAGTCGCGAGCAAAAGAACTTTTTAGGGCACTTCACTTAGAAGGCGTTACATTAGATTATACATCAATTAAAAACCTTGCTTTAGAAAATCATTGGCCCGACCATCATGCTACTGAACTTGCTGAGCTTGGACAAAAAATTGGGGCTGGTAGTCGCGTGGCTGTCAAGCATCCAAGTGGTTGGGGCGAGCAGACTGTAAGAGAAATTATGGCTAAAATTAAGCAATCATAGACCAGTCCTCAATAACTTATATGCAACGTAACAGCATCAGAGAATAGGTAGGAGCATTATGAGGTATTTTAAATCAGAAGCAGAATTCAAGTTTTATGTTGATAGACTAAACGCTCTTATCAGTCATGATTATTCACATTGGCAAAATACCGAGGCTAGGAAAAAACACGTAGATATGCACGGTGTGGAGATCCAAGAGGGGGAAATTTACTTCAAGCGGGAGTATGGGACAGCTTATGATGATGTCCTGAAACTTTCGCGATTATCGATGGAACGTCTTCTCTTTGCTTTATTCGTTGGTAACTATCACCTTGAGGCCTTTGCTGATAAAATGATCGAACAACAACGAAAGACGTTATTAGACGGGCTTTAGGTAAGATTACATTCAAAGTCGAAAAACTGACATGCCAGCTCCATAAAATCAAAAAGGAGTTGTCATGTACCGAAGCGGATTTTTTACAGGGGAAGGGATTCATTTGATAGAAAAGTGAGATTCAATGAGCAAGATATGGACGCACTAAATTCTTTATTATTTTTGAAGCGTGCTTTTACTGAGATGGAGAAGTGGGCGAATAAATTAACCGTCAATAAAGAAAAACCCCAGCATTTATTTGCCACAGCTCTCTATATAAAGATTTTTGAATTGACAGCGGGTTGTATTATCCTGATAGATCGTGAAGTAACAACCGGTGTCCCTATACTTGTAAGAGGGATTTTAGAAGCATATGTCGATTTGATCAATCTGTGTAAAGATCCTGCATATATAAAATCAATGAAAGTCAGTTATTTTGAAGAATGGCTAAGAATCTTGAAAGAGGCGAAAAACAATCAGAATTCAAATCTGTGCGGGACATTTCAAATGAAGGATCTTTCTGCTCATATAGATATCTTTCAAGAGGAACTAAAAAGATTGAAAAAAGAAGGGTTTAAAGTTCTTTTTGCGAAAGAGCGATTTAATAATGCTGGGATGGGCAAAGAGTATAGCGCTAATTACAACATTTTATGTTGCCATTCTCATAATAATTTACGTTCGCTTATAGATGTTACTAAAAACGCAGATGGGAAAATCAGATTACTGATTTCGGATAAGGCGACATCTCTGCAAGATAAACCTTATTATGTGAATTTAATATGCGAGTATTCGATTGGCGCATCTCTTCAAATTCATAGTTTATTAAACAGTTCGGCACAACCAGAGATTGCAAGATTGGCCGGGGAACTAATAGTTTGTTAGACAAAATTCTGAGATTTAAGTGCTTATAGTTGCATGTAATGCTTACTTATATTCATAAGTTCAATAGTATCAAGAATAAGTACGAAGAAATGCTCTCAAGTATTTCCACTTCTCAGCATGTTATATCAACTACAGATTGGCCCTTATTCAACAGATTATCGAATGATCGATTTGAAATCTTATCCACAAATGACTTATTGCCGAAAACTCAGTTCTATGAAATAAATCGTTCATATCAATTACGTAACATTTTTGTTCCAATATTAACTTTTGGCTTTGAAGATGAATTTAAACGGGTGATACGACTTTTTTCAGAAATAGGTCTTGCAAAGAAATTTAAAATGAACCCCGGTTACTTTAATGATTTGGTTTTGAGTTTGGATTTTATGCGTGACCCAGCAAAACGTATTGAACCATATCATGTGCAGAAATGGGAAGATCCGCTCACTTTTATATCACACAATAGTGCATGCGTATTGTGTAGTATTGCCAAAAACGCAAGTGTTTACATTTTGAGAAAAGATTCTGCAGAATATATTCTAAGACGAAAGAAAGCTGAAAATTCATTATTTGCTTTGCAAAACTATACCTGTCAATATTGCGGAAGGATAGCAGAACATATAGATCATATAATGCCTTTATCTAAAGGGGGTAGTTGCAAACATGATAATCTTGCGTTGTCATGTAAGCGGTGCAATATAAAAAAGCATGACAATACACCTGATGAGGCAAAAATGACATTGTTTAAGGACTTCCCGGAGATAGATGAAAAATGGGCTATCTCATCAGAAGAATATTTTAAGTTAAGTGGCATTCGTTCTGCAGTAGTTTATATAAATCCAAATGTTAAAAAGAAATGTTATGAAATAATATTACTTGATAAGATAACAGGAAAAATCATTTCTGAACATTTTACCGAAACAAAAACTGAAGCCTTTTGGAAGTTCATTGAATTATACGAAAGCCTGAACCCTAATTATACTTTCAATCCATTTAGCCGGGTTGTTAGCTCAATGCGTGACGTGCGAGACCTATCCTTACGGCCCGAGGAAGAAGAACTTAAAGCCAATATAGACCCATTAAAGACAAAACTGAAAAAATACCTTAAAAAGCCATCTAAGTCATTCCTGGCGTTAGACGTATACTCTGCCTTAATTCAAGAAATTGTATCCTGTGAAAAATTCAACCTCAATGTATTTTGTTGTTCTATATGTCAACAAAGTGGCGTTCTACTGGCTGACGTATCCTTTTATTTTTATAGTAAATCACTGCAGGAACATTTTGACCTGCTCAATACAGTTATTTGCGAGTCTTGTTCAAAAAGGTTTATAGAAAGACAGAAAGTCAAGATTGGAAAATATTGGGCGGATATTGTGATCGGCAATAAATGGCATACGCTTGAATCTTTTATTAAGAAAAGGATAGGGATATTGCGAGGCTCTTTAGGTTCATTCAATTATGAATTAGTTAAATCAGATCCAGACCCGGCAACCTTGAACAGATTGGCAGAGTATGTATACCTACTTGATTTCTGTTGGTCACAAGGCTATAAAGTCTCGCCGTGGCGACCAAAAAATAAGATCAATATATTTGATTTCGTTACATGAGATTACCGAGGTCCATCGTTAAATGGATCATATTAACCTCTCTTAAAAAGGAGTATATTTATGGCCGAAATGACACGCAGGATGATAATACTTGTCTTACTTACGGGCGGAGGTTTCACCAGCATTTCAAGTTTCATAAAACACATCACTTTAGAAGGAGTATGCTATGAATTACAAAGGGTTGTCAGAAATCATACAGTCCTCTTCACTCCTTAGTCAGGTAGTGGGCGCAGAGAAACTCTTTCTCTCGGGCCGCCGAAAACGAGGAGAAGATCTCGAGAGTGCGGTGAGATTCTTTCTTGAGTTCCTGCATGGATTCGAGAGTTTCGATTTTGATATTCCATGCGTCACAGTTTTCGGATCGGCGCGCTTTCAGGAAAGACATCGCTACTATGAGCTGGCCCGCGAGCTTGGACGCGCACTTGCCAATGCAGGCTATGCTGTCATGACTGGAGGCGGACCCGGAATAATGGAGGCTGTAAACCGGGGCGCCAAGGAAGGCGGAGGCTTGAGTCTCGGCTGCAATATCCGGCTTCCCATGGAGCAGCAACCAAATCCATACCTTGACAAGTTCATCGAATTTGAGCACTTTTTCGTGCGCAAGGTAATGCTCGTGAAGTATTCCACAGCCTTCGTCGTTATGCCGGGTGGTTTCGGTACACTTGATGAGGCCTTTGAAGTGATCACGCTCGCTCAGACCGGAAAGCTTGAGCGCTTTCCGGTTGTCGGCATGGTAAGGGACTTTTGGGACCATCTCCGCCGTTTCATGCGCGACACAATGCTGGCCGAGGGCACCATCAGCAACGAGGATATGGATTTCATCCAGGGAGCAAACACGGTTGAGGATGCAATTCGCATCATCCGCGGTCTCTCGCGAGGAAACTTTTAACAAGATAGACTTCGAACTTCCCCCACTTTGGAAAAGGGAGGCAAGGAGGGATTTATCGGACCTAATTATATTAGTGAAATAATAACTCGGTTTGAATATGGATTGTCAAAATAAAAGAAACGAAACCTCAAACTCTTCCTATATTTTTTTCTCAAACAACTTTATCAGTCCCTCGTCAAATGTGAAAAGCATTTTATTAAGACTTTTTGCTTTAGTGCATAATATGCAGTCAACAATAGCTATATTTTTATCAACAAAAATATTCAATGCCTCTATAAGTTCTTTCTTATCATCATTGATAATTCCCTTATATTGAAGGAGACCTTTCAACTTCTCAGCCGCCTCCACCTTTGGAACTTTATAAAACTTCGTCAGCATGTATATGGATTCCACAAGGACGCTCTCAAGGATAAGGGCTTTCTCCTCCCCTACCCGCACTTTCTCAAAAAACTCACTTGCTTTTTTATAAAGCTGCGGCTCATCTCCCAGCAGGTACCTGAGTATTACATTTGTATCCGTCAGTTTATTTACCGGATCTGTCACGAATTGACTGCTCCCAAACCTTGTTTCTTATTTCTTTCAGAGGGGTATATTTTTGGGCGTATTTTTCTAACGAACCAGCAACGCTCTTGACCGGTTTTACCATAACATTACCGTCGGATACCTGAAAATCTACGATATCGCTTCCCAAAATATTTCTTATTTCCTTGGGAATCGTCACCTGCCCCTTTCTGGTAATTTTAACTGCAGTCGGCATCAGTAATCTCCTTACTATTATTATTTGAATTACTTTTAGTAATAGTAATACTTAAATGGGGTAGATTTGTCAAGACTATATTGAAGTATGTTAAATCAATTGAACGCTTTTTGCACTTTTACCCTTTTGACTTTTATTCCACTATATGCTCTTAGCGCCTTAGCCTGTCGTTTTCGTATGCAAATATTGAGGGGAAAATCCACTTCTTAGAGGCAATCCTGTGAAATGGAATTTTGGCAATAAGGGGGGTTGACCCCAAACTGCCAGACTCACATCGTTAACTTTCCTGATATCGAATGCTTGCAGCAAATACGTATAAAAGCATAAAATAGCCAATGGAAAAGATACTGAGAAACCTACCTGAACGAGTTGCTAATGCAGTATCCCACTATTGGGCAACCCGCGAAAATCAGGCTAAAAAACAGGAAATCTCGGGGCGCGCAGATCAGGGGCTGAGGAGTGCAGTAACGGGTGGTGCCCAAATGGATAGGTTCATCGGCTTGCTGACCGAGATCATTATTGAGGCAGGGATCGAAGAACGTTATATCTACCACAACAAAAATCTTGAACTACCTGGCTTTTTCAGACCTACTAAAGAATGGGATCTCTTGGTAATCAAGGACGGACAATTAATTGTCGCTCTTGAGGCAAAGTCACAGGTTGGTCCTTCTTTCGGAAACAATTTCAATAACCGAACTGAAGAAGCTATGGGCAGCGCGTTAGACCTTTGGACAGCATATAGAGAAGGCGCTTTCAATAAAACAGTAAAACCATGGCTTGGGTATCTTTTTCTTCTCGAAGATTGCAAGGAATCGCAGAGACCTGTCAGGGTAAATGAACCGCATTTCAAGGTATTCGATGAATTTAGAACTGCCTCATACGCGAAACGATATGAATTGTTTTGCAGGAAACTAGTGAGGGAGAGACATTACAATGTTTCCGCTTTTCTTTTAGCGGACAGAATAAATGGGACTAAAGGCATTTACAAAGAACCTGCTGAAGACCTGACTTTCGAACTTTATGCTCGTTCACTTATTGCTCAAGTTGCTGCCTTTGGAACGAGTTAAGAATGCATACTCAGACTTATATTGAAAATCAAACCACAACGCACAGATTGATCCATGGTGATACCCGCTTCCTGTCTTTTATTCCTGACGAATCTGTGCACCTTGCGGTAACTTCACCGCCTTACTGGTCACTTAAAAGATATAATGACAATCCGGCGCAGTTGGGCCATATTTCCGACTATGAGCTTTTCCTATCAGAATTGACTAAAGTATGGAAAGAGGTTTTCCGTGTCCTCGTTTCAGGTGGCAGACTTGTCTGTGTAGTCGGCGATGTCTGTTTATCAAGAAGAGAACACGGACGACATCTTGTAATGCCATTGCATTCGGATATAACTGTTATATGCCGTAAGATCGGCTTTGATAATCTTAATCCCATTATTTGGCACAAGATTTCGAATGCAACGTTCGAAGCTAATAATGGAACTAAGTTTTTGGGGAAGCCTTACGAGCCTAATGCGATCATAAAGAATGACATAGAGTTCATCCTGATGCAGCGAAAGCCGGGAGGATACAGGCGGCCTACTGAAGAACAGCGTAGGTTAAGCATGATCAATAAAGATGATTTTGCCGAGTGGTTCAGGCAGTTCTGGAATATCACCGGTGCATCCACGAGACATCATCCAGCGCCCTTCCCTTATGAACTCGCTTACCGCCTGGTGAGAATGTTTTCTTTTTGGGGCGATACTGTGCTCGATCCTTTTTGTGGTACAGGGACAACAATGCTTGCTGCTATGAAAACCGGTAGGAACAGCATCGGTATTGAGATAGATGAAGAATATTGTCGTATGACTCTAAATCGCCTGAAGGCAGAGAGGCGTTCTTCGTTTGGCGAAGCAAAGATCGAGTTTTCACGAGCAGATGACAACAGAGGAAATCTTGTTGTTGGAGAAGAAATGGCTGTGTATGGGGTCAAAAAAAGTAGAAAGAAAGCCTCTGCCAAGGGGAAGAAATAATTGTGGGAAATAGAAGAAAAAAATGGGACATTGTTTCATCTCAGCCTCAACCTCACCCTGTCGTTTTTGTTTGTAAATATTGAGGGGAAAATTCTAATTCTTTAAAAAGATACTGCAAAAAAGCATTATGTCAAGAAACAAGACCTGACCCTTTGCTATCTTAGTAGGTACCCATTGGTGTGCTCGGCAATAGGGTCAAACCGCTTTGAGGATATGTGTAGTCTAAAAAGATTAGCAGTCGAAGGCCCGCTAAATGGCGTCAGCACACTCTTTACTTTCGAGCTGATTTAGCAAGTTCCAGAGTTACCGCGTAACATTATAGAGGGGATATCCTTGAAATCAGCTTTTCAAACCTGCTTCTCAGTTCCTTCATCTCTCCATCCCTCTGCAGCCGGAAGAAAATCAGTGTGCTTCCGAGAGCATAGTGCATGGCTTCAATGCCAGTCATAATTATCTTATCTATTCCCCTGTTGTCAGGTCCCCAAAGTAACTCCGATACCTCGCCTTTTTCGTCAATCCACAGATGTTCCTCCAAGTCCCTGACCTTCGTATGAACTGAGTCGCTTAAGACTGGATATGCCGTAAGATACCATGACTTCATTCCGGCGTCATCAGCCCATTGTTCGGTTCTCCGTTTCTGTATTCCATTCTCTTTGATTTCTGTCTCCAATTCTTTCTCCAATTCCTCTATCTCCTCCTGACTTACGTTCTCTGGCAACTTCCCACCGTGGAACTCCCTGTACTTACGCAGATATGTGAGCCTGTTCCTTTTGTCTTCCTTGATAAAAACGTCAAATAGTTGGGACTTCTTGGAGAGAGCACACAACGTGAAGAGTGCTTCCATTAAAGACCTTGCCAAAATCCGAGCCTGAGCCATCATGCCCCGCTCCGCCAGCAGAACAAGTCCTTGGAAGGTGCTGAGGCAACGGATATACAGACTTGCGATGATAATCTCCTGTGAATTGCGATTGTGTACATCCAGGTCAAACATCACCTTCTGACACATCTCGTTCATGTCGATAGCCAGCTCAAAGAAATCAGAGTACTTGGAACGAATTTCATTTATCCATTCCTTCATCGATTCTCCCAAAAAACCGTGCTGTTCGATGGGTGACATTCGGCCTTCTCCTATTGCATAATCTATGACCCGAATATAACATGCGTTTTCAAGAAAAAGGAAGAAATAAAGGGCAGAAGCAGGTATTGCGGTAAGATATGCTTAACGGTGGCGAATAGTTTCGGCAGGAGTTCACCTGCAAACACGCAGGATCGGCTTATGATGACATATGATGATTTCCATTCAAACATTATGTCCTCTGGGAATACTATGGCCGATAATAATATAAATTTTCCTCTGTTTCTAACATTATTTTTATCAATATCAATTTCAAATAGACGTTATCTTGTACATATTATTTGTGCGTCAGATAGTTTTACAAGTGCTTCTTGTAAGGAAATACCCATATCCGGTCTTGAGACTTCAATAAGCTTGTTTAAACCTGTGGAACTTTTGAATCGTAAATCACTGTAAAGAGCAATAGGTAATTGTCGATTATCTTTAAAGCGTTTATCCGGTCGACCATTCTTATTTAGATATTTCCATGTGTGGTCGACCACCATAGCATCTGATGGGATTCGATCATCTTCAATGAATCTTTGGTTTATATGTTCAAATCGAATGTCAGAGTAAGAGATAGCTCCGACTTTGCCAGCTTCATAAACAAGAATTCGGTCTGGGAAAAAATAAAGAGACTGCAACCCAGCTGGAATCTTTGGCACAGACAGATTAGTACTAACAAAGTGTGGGGCTTCATATTTAATGGCAATAGGCTTGCGCCTAACTAAGGTACTTGCTCCTGAATGTTTTTTCCATGCGTGTATATCTTTTACTTCGCCAGATGCTTCAATATGCCAAGCACATGAGCAAGAAATCAGTTCTTTGAATGCATCATGTAGTGCTTGATATGCACTTTCAGCTACTCCATCTAATTCATAAAATAAAACAACAGTTTTTGTAAGTTGGTCATTTTGACGAGCCCAAAATATGGAAATAGCAGCAATAGGTATAGTTACGACATATACCCAAACTTGCAATTTCATTAATAAGAGAATGATCAATACAATAACTGCTATAAATGTGATAACAGGGAATAACTGAGACCTCTTATGT
>Ga0315268_10003158_pt1 | contig 18270 bp, 18 predicted proteins | sample C1_top_MG_FD_204535 | JGI IMG/M metagenome (GOLD analysis project Ga0315268, IMG submission 204535) | Sediment microbial communities from Yellowstone Lake, YNP, Wyoming, USA - C1_top | ecosystem: Environmental > Aquatic > Freshwater > Lake > Sediment | place: USA: Wyoming | collected 2017-08-01
GGCGATCTCCGAGGCGATGCGCCGGGCCGAGGCGGCCATGGATGCGGCCATTGCGGCGATCCGCGAGGCCGAGGTGCGGGACGGGTTGCTGTGGTGGCGGGGTGCGGTGCTGACCTCCGAGGCTCTCTAGCGGCTCATCGCCCGGCAGCTTCTGGATGACGGCCTCATTGCCCAGCATACCATCGTCGCCTGCGGCGAGGAGGGTTGCGATCCGCACAACGAGGGGAGCGGGCCCTTGCGAGCCGGCTGCCCCATCATCATCGACATCTTCCCTCGGGATCTGGCGAGCCGATATCATGCGGACATCACCCGGACGGTGGTCAAGGGCCAGGCTCCCGACGGTGTCAGGCGCGCGTACGAGGCGGTGGTTGCGGGGCAGGAGTGCGCCCTGCACCTGATTCGCGACGGGGCGGATGGCGAGGGGATCCACCGCGAGGTTCAGCAGACCATGGAAAGACAGGGCTTCCAGACAGGCGAGGTGAACGGAAGGATGCAGGGGTTCTTCCACGGGACCGGTCACGGCCTCGGCCTGGAGGTCCATGAGCTCCCCCGCGTGTCCAAGGTGAAGACGACGCTTTGCGCCGGGAACGTCGTCACGGTGGAGCCCGGCCTGTACTACCCCGGCGTGGGAGGCGTCCGGATCGAGGATGTCGTGGTCGTAACCGAGACGGGGTGCCGGAACCTCACGATGTACCCCAAGGAATTGGAGGTCTAGATGCCGGATCTTCGCTATCGGACGTTTCGCATGCAGGTGTACGCGCGCCTCAGTCCGCGGGACCTTGCCCCGGAAGACCGCGAAAAGTTCCTGGCCATTCTCGACCGGCAGGATGAGGAGGGGATGGAAGCCTTCTTCGAGGGACGACCGCTGGAAACTCACGCCAAGCGCGTGATGGAGATTCTCAAGGAGGCGCGCGCCCTGGGAGAGCGGATCAACGTCCTGGATCGGACGCTGCCGGCGCTTCCCCATGCCGAGATCGCAGAGTGCTATTCCCGGTTGCGGGCCTTGGGCAACGAGATCGGCGACATGGAAGCCGGGGGAATCCTGAAATAGAAGTTCCACGAGAACGCCTCCTGTCTTTGGAGGGACCTGCGCCGGATGCGTCTTCGCTAGAGGCGTCAAGGATTTCCGTATGTTAGCGTACAAAGTCTCAGTACTACATTCGGGAAGTTTTGGGAGGTTTTGCTGGTTCTTCCCCGCTTTTACGCTTCCCTTAGCCTGATAGCCAAAACGACCTTGACGCTTGCGTGAAGTTTTTGTATATTGCGGAGTAGATTGATCAGGATTACGGACACCAAGAAAACCGGGACGGGTTTGGATGCGAGAGGCAGCGGGCAACGGAAATAACGGTCGGTTCATGCGTATCGGCGATCTCGCCAGGAAGGCGGGGACGACGATGCGAACGATCCGGTACTACGAACAGCTCGGATTGATCGCGCCCGCGGCCCGGACCCGGGGCGGCTTCCGCCTGTACGAGGAAGACGATCTGCGCAAGCTGCGTCTGATCAAGAACCTGCAGCTGGTGGAGACCCCGCTGTCGCAAATCAAGGCCTTTTTCGATGAGCGGCGGCGAGGGCGAGTGGCCTCGGACATTGCCGCCGGCCTCAGCGGATTGCTCGAGCGGCAACTGAGGGAGGTGGAGCAGCGCATGGCGCAATTCGGGGCGATGGCGGCCTCACTTCGGGAAACGATCGAGATCCTGCGCTGCTGCTCGGCGTGCTCGCTCGAGCCGGGCCCGGAGGTGTGCCCCCGCTGCCCGGTGATCACATCGCGTTCCGAGATCCCCCTGCACATGCAGGCGGTCATCGAGTCGGCGCAGGGCGGCAGCCCGGTGGCGGGCCGCCACGCCGAGGAAGGCGGAGGCCTCGTAAGCTGGCCGGCCGCGACTGCGTCGCGTCACAGCGACACCGACTAACCACAAGAAAGAGGAGGCTATTCATGATCACCGTCACCCCAGTGGCCGCCGAGAAGATCAAAGGGATCAAGACCGCCCAGCAGGCTCCGGAGGACACGGGCCTGCGGATCCGGGTGGTGGGCGGCGGCTGTTCCGGTTTCCAGTACCAGCTCGTCTTCGATGCCGCACAGCCCGGGGACCAAGTCTTCGAGCAGGACGGGGTCAAGGTGGTGGTGGACCCGAAGTCGTTCCTGTACCTGAGCGGCACCGAGATCGACTACGTGGATTCCCTCACCGGAGCCGGCTTCACTCTGAAGAACCCCAACGCCAAGGGCAGCTGCGGCTGCGGGTCAAGCTTCACGGCATAGGCGGGATCACGCCGCCGTCGGCGGCACGAACCGACTTGCAGTTGGCTGCGGATAGATCCAGGGATTAAGGTCTCACGGTGTAGCGTTGCCAGCAGAAAGGGGTCCGGAATGAGCACCGACCTCGTGGCGGTGCCAGGCATCACGCAGGAGGAGGTTGCGGAGGTCGAGCGCGGAATCCTGCTCACCACGCTGGAGAAGATGGTGGACTGGACGGTGAACTGGGCGCGCCGGTCCTCCATCTGGCCGGCCACGTTCGGCCTCGCGTGCTGCGCCATCGAGATGATGGCGGCCGGGGCGTCCCGGTTCGACCTGGCGCGCTTCGGGGCCGAGGTGTTTCGCGCCTCGCCGCGCCAGGCGGACCTCATGATCGTGGCCGGGCGGGTGAGCCGGAAGATGGCGCCCGTCCTGCGCAAGATCTACGACCAGATGCCGGAGCCGAAGTGGGTGATCTCCATGGGGGCGTGCGCATCCTGCGGTGGTGTCTTCAACACCTACACGATCGTCCAGGGGGTGGACCAGGTGGTCCCGGTGGACGTGTACGTCCCGGGCTGCCCGCCGCGGCCGGAGCAGCTCATTCACGGGATCATGCTGCTGCAGGAAAAGATCAAGAGCGAGCGCCACGCCCGCAGGGACCTCATCAACCTCCCGTGGGAGCGAGCGACCTCCTGAGAGGGAAACGGGCGGTCGCCAGGGACAAAGGCCGAGTGCGTCCGTTCCCTGGCACCATCGAGCGGCGAAGAGGAGCGGGAGGGATTCATGACAGTCGAGACGCAGGCGGTGGCCGCGTCACCCACCAAGCGACGCGAGCAACTCGACAGAGTCGTCATCCGGTTCGCCGGCGACTCGGGCGATGGGATGCAGCTCACGGGGATGCAGTTCACCACCGAGTCGGCCCTGGCCGGGAACGACATCGGGACCCTGCCGGACTTCCCGGCGGAGATCCGGGCCCCGGCAGGCACGCTGGCCGGGGTGAGCGGCTTCCAGGTCAACTTCAGCAGCCTGGAGGTGTATACCCCCGGTGACAATCCCGACGTCCTCGTGGCGATGAACCCGGCGGCCCTCAAGGTGAACATCGGGGATCTCAAACCCGGCGGGATCCTGCTGGCCGACCAGGACGGATTCGACACGGGCAACCTGAAGAAGGCCGGCTACGCCACCAATCCCCTGGAGGACGGCTCGCTCTCCCGGTTCCAGGTCTTCGTGGTCGACATGACCGGGATGACCCTGAGGGTCCTGGAAGACCTGAAGCTCTCCAACAAGGTGGCCAGTCGCTGCAAGAACTTCTTCGCCCTGGGAGTCTGCTCGTGGCTGTACAGCCGGCCGATCGATCCGACGCTGAAGTGGATCCAGGACAAGTTCAAGCGGACGCCCGAGCTGGTGGAGGGGAACGCCCGCGTCCTGAAGGCGGGGTACCACTTCGGCGAGACGGCCGAGCTGTTCGCCGTCCAGTACGAGGTGAAGCCGGCGCGGATCGCCCCGGGCACGTACCGCAATGTGACGGGCAACACCGCCCTGTCGCTCGGCCTCGTGGCCGCGGCCGGCAAGGCAGGGCTGCCCCTGTTCCTGGGGAGCTACCCCATCACGCCGGCCAGCGACATCCTCCACGAGCTGGCGCAGCACAAGAACTTCGGCGTCTTGACCTTCCAGGCCGAGGACGAGATCGCCGGCGTCTGCTCGGCCCTGGGCGCCGCGTTCGGCGGGGCCGTGGGCGTCACAACCTCGAGCGGGCCCGGCGTTGCCCTGAAGCAGGAGGCCATCAACCTGGCCGTGATGGTCGAGCTGCCCCTCGTCATCTGCAACGTCCAGCGGGGCGGGCCCAGCACCGGCCTGCCCACCAAGACAGAGCAGGCCGACCTGTACCAGGCCATCTTCGGCCGGAACAGCGATTCGCCGCTGCCCGTCATCGCCGCCGCGACGCCCGGCGACTGTTTCTCCATGGCCTACGAGGCGATCCGGATCGCCATCAAGTACATGACGCCCGTGATCCTGCTCACCGATGGCTACCTGGCCAACGGGGCGGAGCCGTGGCTGATCCCCAGGTTCGAGAAACTTCCGCCGATCCCGGTCCGCTTCCGGACCGAGCCCGAGGGTTTCTTCCCGTACCTCCGGGACGCGGAGACGCTGGCCCGGCCGTGGGTGAAGCCCGGCACTCCCGGGTTGGAGCACCGCATCGGCGGCATCGAGAAGGAGGACGTCACGGGCAACATCAGCTATTCGCCGGCCAACCACGAGTTGATGACCCGCGCGCGCGCCGGCAAGGTCGCGGCGGTGGCCCAGGACATCCCGCCGACCACGATTCGAGGCGATGAGGCCGGCGACCTCCTCGTGGTGGGGTGGGGCAGCACCTACGGCGCGATCGCCGCGGCTGTGGACGAGGTGCGGGCCCGAGGGAAGAAGGTGTCCCACGTCCACCTGCGCTACCTGAATCCGCTGCCGCCCGACTTGGGTGGCATCCTGCGCCGATTCAAGGCCGTCCTGGTGCCGGAGATGAACATGGGACAGCTCCTGACGATTCTCCGGGCAACGTACCTGGTGGATGCGGTCGGGCTGAACAAGATCCAGGGGCAACCGTTCAAGATCTCTGAAATCGCCGGCAAGATCATGAGGCTGCTGGAGGGCTAGCATGAACGACGCGGCGGTGGCCACGGAGGCGCGCAAGCTCACCCGAAAGGACTTCGTCTCGGACCAGGATGTCCGATGGTGCCCGGGCTGCGGGGATTACTCGATCCTGGCCCAGGTGCAGAAGGTGATGCCGGAGCTGGGGCTGCCCCGGGAAAAGTTCGTCTTTATTTCCGGGATCGGATGCTCCAGCCGCTTCCCGTACTACATGAACACCTACGGCTTCCACTCCATCCACGGGAGGGCCCCGGCCGTCGCCAGCGGGCTCAAGATCTCCCGGCCGGACCTCTCGGTCTGGGTGGTCACCGGGGATGGAGACGGGTTGAGCATCGGCGGGAACCACCTGATCCACGCCCTGCGACGGAACGTGGGACTGAAGATCCTGCTGTTCAACAACCGGATCTACGGTTTGACGAAGGGCCAGTACTCGCCCACCTCGGAACTGGGGAAGGTGACCAAGTCTACCCCCGTCGGATCGGTGGACTACCCCTTCAATCCCATCGCGGTGGCCATGGGCGTGGACGCGACCTTCGTCGCCCGCAGCATCGACGTGGAGGCGAGGCACCTTCAGGACATGCTGCGGCGGGCCGCCGAGCACCCGGGCGGCGCCTTCATCGAGATCCTGCAGAACTGCAACATCTTCAACGACGGCGCCTGGGAGCCGCTCACCGACAAGGCCACCAAGGCGGACACGGTCCTGCTCCTGGAACACGGCAAGCCGCTCATTTTCGGCAAGAACCGGGACAAGGGGATCAAGCTGGGAAGCGACGGACGCCTCCAGGTGGTGTCCCTGGGGGAGGGGACCTCCGAGGCGGATATTCTCGTCCACGACGAGACGAACCGGCCGCTGGCGTACATGCTGGCCCACCTGGAGAGCCCGAAACCCATCGGCGTCTTTCATGCCAGCGTCCGGCCGGCGTACGAGGACGCCATGCACAATCAGCTCGAGGCGGCGCGCCAGAAATTGGGGCCGGGGGATATCAACGCCCTGTTCAATCGCGGTGAGACGTGGGTTGTCGAGTGATGCCATTTTCAAACTGACAACCGACAATGGGAAACTGAAAACCGAGGCATTGTTGCGTTGTCGGTTGTCGGGTTCCCATTTTTCATTGGCACGGGCTTCGTCATGAAGGGCAGCGGCATAGCGCCCGAGATACGGGCTCGCCTGATCCAAGCCTGTGAGCGAATCGTGGAAGCGGAGGGTGTCGTCACCGATCCGGAGGAGCTCCGGGTCTACGATTGCGACGCCTTCACGTTCCTCCACCGATGCCCGCCGGATCTCGTGGTCCTGCCCACCTCGACGTCACAGGTCGCCGAGGTGGTCCGGCTCTGTCACAAGCTGGGCATTCCGTTTCTCCCGCGAGGGGCCGGCACCGGTCTTTCCGGAGGTGCCACCCCCCTGGCTGGCGGGGTCATGATCGTCCTGACCCGCATGACGCGCATCCTGGACCTGGATCTCCCCAACCGGTCGGCCACCGTCGAGGCGGGTTGCGTCAACTTGTGGCTGACGAAAGCCGCGGAGCGACACGGGCTGTTCTACGCTCCGGATCCCGCCAGCCAGCCGGCGTGCACGATCGGCGGGAACGTGGGGCATAACGCGGGCGGCCCGCACTGTCTCAAGTACGGGGTGACGACGAACCACGTGCTGGGAGCCACCGTGGTTTTTCCCGATGGCGAGGTGCTGCGGCTGGGCGGGAAGGTGGGCGACGCGCCGGGCTATGACCTGGTGGGCGTCTTCACCGGGGCCGAGGGAACCCTCGGCATCTGCACCGAGGTCACGGTTCGGCTGATGCCGCAACCGGAGGCGGTGAAGACGATCCTGGCGGTCTTCCGGACCATCGAAGAGGCCAGCAACTCGGTGTCGGGCGTCATCGCGCGCGGGATCATCCCCGTGGCCATGGAGTTGATCGACCGCGAGACGATCCAGGCGGTCGAGGCCAACGTCAAGGCCGGGTATCCCTTGGAGGCGGGGGCGGTGCTGCTCATCGAACTCGACGGTCCCCGGGCGGAGATCGAGGCGGAGGCGGTGAGTGTGGCGGCGATCTGCCACCGGCAAGGCTGCCTGGACGTTCGTGTGGCGCAGACGGAAGAAGAGCGGGCCCTCCTGTGGAAGGGCCGCAAAGAGATCGCCGGCTCTTTCAGTCGCATCGCGCATCAGTATTATCTCCAGGACGCCGTTGTGCCGCGCACCAAGCTGCCCCAGGTGTTCCGGGAGATCGAGGCGATCGGCGCGCGCTACGGGATCAGAATCGCCAACGTCGCGCATGCCGGCGACGGCAACGTCCACCCGATGATCTGCGTGGACAGGAACGTCCCGGGCTGTGAAGAGCGGGCGATGGAGGCGGGGTCGGAGGTCATGCGCTCCTGCATCCAGGCCGGCGGGACCGTGACCGGCGAGCATGGCATCGGGATCGAAAAGCGCGAGTACCTTCGGCTCATGTATTCTCCTGCGGATCTTGCCGTCATGCATCGGGTGCGGAGCGTCTTCGATCCGGCGGGCCTGTGCAATCCCGGCAAGATCTTCCCTGTGGAGGACGAGCCGGGCGCTGTGGGCGGCTCCTCGCAGCGTGGATCGGCGGTCTCGACGCCATGAGTGTTGCAACGATGCCCAGTTCCGAGCTCCGCGCCATCGTGGGCGCCGGGTTTTTCCTCGAGGGAGATGGCCTTGAGGCCTACCGCCTGGATGGGAAGAGGCCGCAAGCCGTCCTCTTGCCGGGGGATGAGGCCGAGGTCTCCAAGCTTTTGGCGCTGGCCTGGGAGGAGGATCTGGGCATCGTTCCCTGGGGCGGCGGGTGCCACCAGTCCATCGGCTATCCGCCCAAGCGCTACGACCTGGCGCTGGATATCGGACGGTTGAATCGCCTGCTCGCCCACGAGCCCGCCGACATGACGGCGACGGCCCAGGCCGGCATCCGGATGGGCGACCTGCAGCAACAACTGGGCGAGCATGGTCAGTTTCTGCCTCTGGATGTGTCGATGCCGGAGCGCGCCACGCTTGGTGGCGCTCTTGCCACCAGGTTGACCGGGCCGCTTCGCTGTCGCTACGGCACGGCACGGGACCTGATCCTTGGCGTGCGGGTCGCCCATGCCGACGGGACGATCACGAAGGGCGGAGCCAAGGTCGTCAAGAACGCGACCGCCTACGACGTGACCAAGCTCTATCTCGGCTCGCATGGAACCCTCGGCATCATCCTGGAGGCGACATTCAGGCTGTATCCTTTGCCGGAAGTGGAGCGGGGGTGGTGGCTGGCTGCGCCCGATCCGGCCACGGGCCAGGCCCTGGCGAACCGGATCCTCGGCTCGCACCTGGTGCCGAATCGAGTGGAGCTTGTGGGGGAGGTTGCGGGCCGGGCGTGCGGAGTCCCGGGGCCGGGCTTGATCGTTTCCATTTCCGGCCTGCCCGAGACCGTTCAGGGACAATGGGTGGATCTGGAGCGGATGGCCGGCGAGTTCGCAACTTGGCCGGCCGAGATTCGCGACGCAGAGGGGGCCTGGCGCAGGCTCAGCGATTTTCCCTGGCGGAATCCGGGCTGGGACGGCCGGGGCATTCGGGCTCTCTGGCGGGCAGGCGTCCCGCCCGCGGACTGCGCCAAAGCCAGCCAGGCGATTCGCGAGGCCACGCCCCGCGGGGTGGTGACGGCGATGGCTGCGACGGTGGCGAACGGCGCGCTCCGAGGCGTATCCCGGGCTGAAACGCTCGGCGCGCTCGTGCAAAGCCTGGCTGCGGCCCGCGAAGCTTTGGTCAGCTTGGGGGGCTACCTGGTGGTCATGGCGCTTCCCGACGCGGCTCGCGACGGGATAGACGTCTGGGGGACGCCCCCGGAGGGCCTGGGTGTCATGCAGCGGCTCAAGGCCGCGTTTGATCCCAAAGGGATTCTCAACCCCGGCCGCTTCGTGGGCGGCATCTAGTCATGTGTATCGGGAATCCGCCATCGTTCGCCCCGGGCCCACCCCGCGCCGCCTGGGGCCTCGTCGATGCCGGGCCAGCCTTGCTCCGGCGGCACCGCCCACAGAACGGGCGTGCCGCGCCGGGGAGACGGTGTCTTCTATTCCTGCTGTCACGCTGTGCCCCCGGCGACCGAACCCGGCTGGCCCCGCGGGCCCGGCGGCTTGGAGCGGCCCCGGGGCTCCGCTTATGCAGGCGGATTTCGGACACAGCACATTAGACATCCGAACTCTCAAGAGGTCTGGGTGACGACCGAAGTGACCACGAATCACGACAGGGACATCGGACACTCTTCCTCATCTCTGGACGCTGCGGGTAGCTTCAACGGCAAGGGGATCCTGGATTGCGTCCACTGCGGGCTGTGCCTCCCCACGTGCCCTACGTACCTGACCACGGGGATCGAGATGGCGTCTCCGCGGGGGCGCATCTACATGATGCGCGCCGTGGAGGAGGGGCAAGGCGGCATCAGCGCCGTTTTCGTCAAGCACCTGGACCAATGCCTCGGGTGTCTCGCCTGCCAGCCGGCGTGTCCATCCGGCGTGCCCTACGGGCGCCTGCTGGAGTCGGCGCGCGCGGAGATCGAGCGGAAATTCGAGCGCCGGGCCGGGGATCGCTTCTGGCGGCGCATGATCCTGTCCCTCTTCCCGCATCCGGGGCGGATGGGTCCGGTCCTGTCCGCGCTGTACTGGTACCAGCGCCTCGGGCTGTCGCGCGTGCTGCGCGCCTCGGGCGTGCTCGCCCTCGTGTCCCCGCGGCTGGCCCAGATGGAGGCGTTGCTGCCCCCGGTGCCGTCGCCCGCGGCTCGAAGACCCCTCCCGGAGTTCACACCCGCAGTGGGCAGGGGGGTAGGCCGGGTGGGCTTCCTGACCGGGTGCCTCCAGCGCTCCCTGCTTCCCGGCATCAACCAGGCGACCGTGCGCGTCCTGGCGGCGGCGGGATACGAGGTCGTCACGCCGCAAGAGCAGGGATGTTGCGGCGCGCTGCATCTGCATGCCGGCGACCGGGAGACTGCTCGCGGGCTGGCCAGGAACATGATCGAGGTCTTCGAGCGAGCCCAGGTGTCCACGGTGGTTGTCAACGCGGCCGGGTGCGGGGCCGCCATGAAGGAGTACGAACACCTCTTCCAGGACGATCCCGCGTGGCGCCGGCGGGCGGAGGCCTTCAGCGCCGGGGTGCGGGACGTGTCCGAGGTTCTGGCGGACCGTTCCTGGAACGGAACGCTGAGGCAGGTCCCCCTCACGGTGACGTATCACGAGGCCTGCCACCTGGCTCATGCCCAGGGGATCCGCAAGGAGCCGCGGAGCGTTCTCCGGCAGATCCCGGGGCTCACGCTGGTGGAGCTTCCCGAGTCGGATCTCTGCTGCGGCAGTGCCGGCACGTACAATCTGCTTCAGACCGAAATGGCCGGCCGGATCCTGCGGCGCAAGGTCGAGCGCATCCGGGAGACCGGCGCCACCCACGTGGCCATCGGCAACATTGGCTGTCTGCTTCAGATCACCCTCGGTCTGCGGCAGGCGAAGGTGCCTGTCCGGGCCGTTCACCCGGTGGAGCTTCTGGATTGGGCGCTCCACGGGATGCCGGCGGACGTGAAACGTGAGACGTGAGCCACGAAGGAAGAACCGATAGCGATAGCGAGATCCGATAGCGATAAGACGAACTGAGCGCCGAGAGGGGAAACGGAGAACCGGGGAACCGGAGAAACGGAGAACCGAGTAGGAAGCGCCGAGCGCCGAGCGCGGGCTGGCGTCGTTCTCCGCCCTTGAACCTTGAACCTAGAACCTAGAACCTTGAACCTAGAACCTTAGCCGTTAGACCTCAGACCTTGGACCTTGGACGTTGGACCTCGGACCTTGGACATAGAACCTCGAACCTCAAAGGAGCACACACCATGGCAGCAGAGGTAGGACAGAAAGCACCCCAGTTTACCCTGGTCAACACGGATCTGAAGGCGACGAGCCTGTCAGATTTTGCCGGCAAGAACGTCGTGCTGGCGTTCTATCCGGCCGCCTTCACCGGGGTCTGCCAGAAGGAGCTGTGCACGTTCCGGGATGCCCTCAACGACTTCACCAGCGCGCAGACGGCCGTGGTGGGGGTGAGCGTGGATTCGCCCTTCGCCAACAAAGAATTTGCGGCGAAGAACGGCCTCAACTTCCCCCTCTTGTCGGACATCACCCGGGATGTGATCAAGCAGTACGACGTGGTCTTCAACGACCTGGCGGGCGTGAAGGGATTCACTGTGGCGAAGCGGGCCGTCTTCGTGATCGACCGGCAGGGCATGGTCCGGTACAAGTGGGTCGCCCCGGAGCCGAAAGTCGAGCCCAACTACGCCGAGGTGACGGCCGCGGTGAAGAAGCTGGCCTGAAGGGCCGTAGGGGGTTCAAGGTGCTGCGGTTCACGGTTCGAGGTCGGCGACCTCGGACGTTGGACTTCGGACTTTGGACTGTGGACTTTCGATCTTCAACCTCGAACCAGGAGTAGACATGTTCACCGAGCTGGCCAAGGGATTGGCCACGACCTTCCAGCACATTTTTCGCAAGCCGACCACGGTGTCGTATCCGGAAGAGCGGCTGCCCCTGTCTCCCCGCTATCGCGGCCGGCACATCCTGGTCAAGGACGAGGACGGGCTGGAGCGCTGCGTAGGGTGCGAGCTGTGCGCCGTCGCCTGCCCGGCGGACGCCATCTATATCGAGGCCGCCGAGAACACCGACGAGCAGCGGGTTTCCCATGGGGAACGCTATGCCAAGGTGTACAAGATCCATATGCTCCGGTGCATCTTCTGCGGCTTCTGCGAAGAGGCCTGTCCGGAGGACGCCATCTTCATGGGCAAGGAGTTCGAGCTGGCGTCGTATCACCGTGACGACTTCGTGTACGGGAAGGAGCGGCTGCTCCTGCCGCTGCGGGAGGCGGCCAAGCAGCGACCGGAGCTTTTACAGCCCGGCACCGGCCTGGGGATGGGCCAGCAGTACGACCCCGTCGCCCCGGCGGCCGGGTTACGTGCGTAACCACGAACATCACCCAAAGATCTCTTGGGAGGGGAGGTACCGAGCATGGCGTATGAGTGGAAGCTGAAGCCTCGGCCGTATTCCGACGACGAGGCCAAGAAACTTTTGGTAAACGTGGTGAGCCCGGAGACCACCGACTGGCACTACAACACGCACCATAAGGGCTATGTGACGGCCCTCAACAATATCGAGAAGGGCCTGGAGACGGCGGACCGCGCCGCCGCCAACGGCAACTACAGTGTCATCGGGGAGCTGAAGCGGCGCTTCACCTGGAACCATGCGGGGACGCTGCTGCACGATGTGTACTGGGAGGTCTTGGGCGGCGACGGGGATCCCAAGAAGGGTCCCGACGTCCTGAAGATGATCGAGCGGGACTTCGGCTCCTTCGACGCCTGGAAGGCCGACTTCAAGGCGTGCTCCATCTCGGCCAAGCTGAGCGGCTGGGGCCTGCTGGTGTACGATGCCCTGGGATCGCAGCGGCTGCTGAACGTCCTGGTGGACGAGCACCACTACGGCGCCATCTGGGGAGGGATTCCCCTGGCGGCCTGTGACGTCTTCGAGCATGCCTACTATCACAAGGACGGTCCCGGCCGCGCCAAGTACATCGACAATTTCCTGGCCGGGCTGCACTGGGGCCGGGTCAACGATCGCTTCAAGAAGTATTGCAAGTAAGCTAGCTGACGACTGAATTCACAGGCGTAACGAGAACGGCCGCGCCGAAGAAATGAACCGGCGCGGCCGTTTGTTTTGGACGATCCCGCTTTGAGCGGGATCAGGCAAGTCCTGCTCTCGAGGGGTGAGGAGCAACCCAAGAGGGAAGATCTTCCTCTTTCATCCCCTTGAACTTGCAGCTATATGGACAGGGCGCACACAGGCCCTTTAGCGGGGGAACGGGTTTCTCACCCTTTATGGATTCGATGAGGGAGATCGCCCTCGTCACATCCGGCTCCGCCCCCTCGGCGACCAGCACCACGGAGCCCTCCGATCCTCCGATGCCTCCTGCGGCGACCAGCTTCGTACTGACATTGGCCAGGATCTTCAGCGCGCGAATCTCGGTGACCACGTTGGCATTAGTGAGGAGGAACATCCCAAAATTGGCGCCCAGCGAGTAATCGAATGTCTTTGATCCCACGGCAGCCACCGCCTCGGGGACAGAGGGGATGAGCTTCTCCAGCCCCACGGGGACCAGGTAGCGAAGGCCCGTCGAGGTGAGAATTCCAAGCGAGTTGCCCACTGTGCCCCCGTCCCAGCCCGAGGTGATGATCCCCACGTTTCCCTGCGGGTCAATGGCGTTGGCTCCCTTGATGAAGACGGTATGAATGGAGAAATCCTCCAGCGCGGCCCGGATATCTTTCTTGGAGACCCGGCCTCGCTCGAGGATGATCGGAAAAGGGTGCCGGTCACTGGGATTCGTTGCGCAAAGAAAGCCGGAGCAATTCGTCCCCGCAGTGAAGCGCTGCGGCTCGAGCCTTTCTTTCAAAAGCTCCTGCGCGATGAATCCATTCGTCGTGCCGCCGGCCAGGATGACGTAGGCTTTTTCCTTGGCGATCTTCACCTCTTCCATCTGGACGACGGCCTTGGCGATCAATCGTCTTGACTCCGCCGGGGTGAGAGTAAACACCGCCTTCATGTCCTCTCTCCTTTCTCAGAAGAAACCGATGACGATCGGGTCCCTGGCAAGGTCCTTCCCCGCCTCGATGTTCAGGAAAGATCCTCCCCGGGTGCGGTCGGGGATGATCCTGGACCCAAAGCGATCCTCCACGTAACGCCATGAGATCGGCGCGATGATCGGACCAGCCCTCTCTCGGTGTCAAGGCAAATCGGGCTGCGGGCGCGACTTGTTCGCTCGGGTGTGCTCACCATCGGGGTGCGGCATCGCAACGCGGCTCGGCACGAACGGATCGGTGAAGACGATAGCGGTGGGACTACCGCGCCGCTCCAGGAGGATGCCGTCCTGCGCACCGCCCGATCAGCAGGGGCCTCTGCCGTGGGGACTGAGAAGGCATGTAAGACCGGTCAAATGCCGTTCCGGGGCTTTACATTAAATTTCGATGAAATTGGCACTTTCTTCTTGCATGGCTTTCAGTGGCCCGCTATATTGACGCGATTTTTGCCCGATCCAGGGAATCCATTCCAGCGGATCGGGATCTAATGCGGTAGGGGCGTAGGCCCCCGTAGTGCCGCCCAGAGCGGCAGGAAGGAGCGGCTAGAAATGGCTGAGAGCAAGGTACAAAAGGTGGCTCGCCAGGGCGCTGCGCGGAAGTCTATCGGCAACTGCCAGTGCGGTGGCGAGCTGATCTGGGCCCAGGTGATCATGACCCGCCCGCGGATGATGAAGGTCTGCGAGAAGTGCGGCAGCTTCCACGAGAAGGAACAGTCCTAACCGCCCCCTCGCCTGATCCACACTCCACCCGGATCTGCAAGCGCTCTGCCTCAATCGGATTCTTATCCGATGGGCCAGGTGTGTGCGGAGTAGTCTTTTCTCTCTTCCTGCCAGTTACGCCAGCCGGCTCTTTTGGGCCTCTGTGGCAAGTCAGCCGACCCGAGATTGAAATCACTTGACGAGGCACTCATCTCCCGTTGCCAATTGCATCAAAGAGAATTCCAGATAATCCCAATGATCTCAACTGATTATCTTCGTTCTCTGATGTACCACCTGAGATCATCAGAAGCCTCCTTGTGAGCTGGTTCCTCGGTGGCAAGATTGCGACACCCCACCCTTACGGAATCGTGATTACCGTCTTGACCCGGTGGGGAGAGCGAAAGTCCGCCAGAGCCTGCCCGACCTCATCGAGGGGCTTCATCTCGGTCAAGAGCCGAGCGACTCGAACTTTCCCCTCCTTCAGAAGGTCGAGGACGGCCGGAAACTCGTCCGTGTAGATCATGGAACCCAGAACAGTGAGCTCCTTTCGGGTGATCAGGGCCGAGAGCACAGGGTATTCCCTCTCGGGGAGTCCCGTGAGCACCACCCTGCCGCCCGGCGCACAGAGCGTGACGATGTGCCCAAACGCTTCCGGGATGCCGCTCGTTTCGTAAACTACGGAGAACGTGCCCGCCTCGGGCTCCAGCTCCGAAGATGAACGAAACACCCGCTTCGCTCCCAGGTCCGCCGCGAGGGCCAGCCGGGGTTCGGCGATGTCCAGGGCCGAAACGTCTGCCCCGGCAAGGACAGCGAGATGCACGAAGAGCAGCCCGATCACGCCGGCGCCGTAGACGAGGACCCTTTCACCCGGCTGGGGAAGGGCCTTGCGGAGGCCATGAAAGGCCACTGAGAGAGGTTCAGCAAACACGGCGGTTTCATAGCGAAGCCCCTCCGGAAGGGCCCACACGAAGCTTTCTGGGGCGGCAACGTACTCGGCGAACATGCCGTGGACATCCAACCCCAACCGCACCTTGTGGCGGCAGATGTTGATCCTGCCGCTTCGGCACATGTCGCACGCCCCGCAGGCGAAATTAGGCTGCAAGACGACCCGCTCTCCGACGTGGAACCGTGAAGCCCCAGGGCCCAGCGCTGCAATTTCACCCACCGCCTCGTGACCCAATATGAGCGGGAGCGGGCACTGGATCATTCCTGAGTAGACGGCGTAATCGGTGCCGCATATCCCTGCCTGTCGAAGGCGCACCAGGACCTCGTTTGGTCGCGGCTTGGGGGCAGGGAGGTCCCTCATTTCGATCCTTCCGGGTGCAACGAGAACCGCCGCCTTCATCGTCCTCTCTCCTTTGTCGGGTTAACTTTCGTCGTTGACGAGAATCCAGACATATTCTGCCCTGCGCCAGAGACTCCCCTGGATCTCCTCGACGCCTGAAAGCCCAGAGTTGCCCCAGGTCCGGCAGGACGGGCGCCCGGGCGGGCATTCAGATCACATAGGGCCCGGATGCATCGAGTCCATGTCCGCCGCGTCCGAAGATCAGGATTCAGTCAGACACGAATTATGTGCCAGTCGCGCCCCTGGTCCCCAAACCCCTCGCATCCGCTCTGTGTGACCGCCACGGCATCCTCGATCTTCACGTGCCCAACCTCCGGGTGAATGAACTCCGTCTCGATCGAGAGGATCATGCCGGCCTCCAGTGGCCGCGCCTGGTTGGCCGAGAGATCCGGCTGCTCGTACGGTACCATCCCGATACCGTGAGCCACATATCTGCCGTAGGGAGCGAAGGGGTGCGCCCGGAGCACCCTCTCCCCCTCGAGCAGAATTTCGCGGCACGGGATGCCCGCTCGCACCAGATTCCGGACGTGATCCTGTATGTCCAGGCAGGCAGCGTGCAGGTCGCGAGCGAGGGGCGGGGGCTCGCCCAAGCAACCCATGCGGCAGATGTCGGCCAGGTAATCTGCCTCCTCGCCTCCCGCGTCGATGTGCAATACCTGCCCGCGTTCCCAGCGAGCGACCGAGGGGGCTCGTAAGGTCCCGGGCCCCGCGCAGGTGAAGGCCCAGAGGAACGAGAGATTCCTTTCCGCCATCTCCCGGCTCACGCGTTGGGCGATCGCTGCGGTGGTGATTCCCGGCTGGCCGTCGGCGAAGGCGGCCTGGATCGCCTCGGCTACCCGATCGTACACACTCCGCAGACGGGCCAACTCGGCAGGCGTCTTCACGGCACGGAGTTCATCGAGGACGGGTGTCGCGTCAACGAAATTCGCCTGCGGAAGCCCGTGCTGTAAGGCACGGAAAGCGTCCGCCGGCAGGAAGGGCATTTCCACGCCGATCGTGCCTTCGCCGAGGCCGAAGTGCTTCAATGCTCGGATGACCCCTTCAGCCGCAGGGAGCGTTCCACCGGCCGTCTCGAAACGGTGGGGGATCCAAAGCCCGTTTGCTTCGATTTGGCCCCGCTCGCCTACGCGGCCGACGTAGAAGGTTTCCTCGACCTGCCCGCGGGGGACGCCGACGAATGGCAAATACTGGCTCCTCCCCACGCGACTCGTCTGCGCAAAAAAGTGGAAGTAGTAGCCGCCGGTGAGGTAGCGGACGTTGTGCCGAGCGCAGGCGAGGAGGAGCCTCAGCCCTGATTGCTCCATGAGACGAGTCAGCTTCTTCCCATCAAACGGAACCACGCTTCCCCCTCCTTCCTACCCAGATTGCATCCGGCTATCAGAAGCATTCGACGCACGCATTCGGACATTGCTGGCCCTGCTCTGAGGACCCCGAAAATAGCTTTTTAGTGTACGCTGTTTGACCTTGCGCGGTCCACTGAAGAGACGCCGGAAAGAAAAGAAATCCCTTGACAGCGATCCTAAATGGATGCTATGCGTATTTTCAGAATATTTCAAGAATATTTTTTCAACATTTCCGATAGGTTGAACTAACAATGAAAGAAGCTAAGAGCAAGAAGCTGCGTGTTTACGAAACGCTCAAGCAGCGCATCATCAACCACGCGCTGGCGCCCGGCGAGCCGATCATCGAGGCGATCCTTTCCAAAGAGCTCAAGATCAGCAAGACGCCTATTCGGGAGGCCCTGCAGCAGTTGGAGAAAGAGGGGTTCGTCGAAAACATCCCGGGAAGGGGCAACTTTGTGTCCCGCATCTCCATCCAGGACGTCCGGGAGACCTTCGAGATCCGAGAGATTCTGGAGGGCGAGGCGATCAAGCGGGCGGCGCTCAGGCGCGACCCGGGAAAGCTCGAAGCGATCCAAAAGGCTTTCGAGTCGTCGGAACAGTCTTCCCAGGACAGTCCATCGCGACACTTTCGCTCGGGCGATCAGATTCATGCGTTCATCTTTGAGTCGATTGGAAACCAGCGTCTGATGGAGATCTACCGACGGCTTCAAGATCACATCGTTCGGCATCGGATTCATTTCTTCAACAATTTCCATGTAGGGCGGTCGCAGGCATCATACAAGGAGCACCTGGAGATACTGGATGCGTTGGCCGCGCAGGACCCGGCACGCTGCGAGCAGGCCATAAAGGTGCACCTCAGAAATTCCCTGGAGTACATCAAGAGCATCATTTGAAGCCGGCACAGCAATCAACCCGTGGCGGCGGCCTTCTGCCTGCTCGGTTGAGTCCCTGCCGGCGGCAAGGCAAGCCGCAGCGGGAGATGTCATCCGCCACAACAAGCTCGGCAAGATGTTCGAGGCGCTTGGGCTTGCCGAGGAGTGATCGCATGCCTGCTGTCAGGCCGGAACGGTTGAAAGAGGCGGTGATCCAAGTGCTGAAAGGGCACGGCACCGCCGAGGATGAGGCTTCCCTCGTCGCAGAGAGCCTCGTTCGTGCCGAGATGAGGGGAACGGATACCCATGGGCTGCCGTACCTCAAGCTACTCGTCCAACGGCTTGACGCCAGGATGGTGCTGGTCCCGACCCGCGTGACGGTCCTCAAGGAAGATGGCGCGACGGTCCTGCTCGACGGCGGAAACGGGATCGGGCAGGTGGCGGGCTGGAAGGCCATGGAGATGAGCCTTCGCAAGGCCCGGGAGTTCGGGATCGGGCTGACCCTCGTGCGGAATACAAAC
>Ga0315268_10003159_pt1 | contig 18269 bp, 13 predicted proteins | sample C1_top_MG_FD_204535 | JGI IMG/M metagenome (GOLD analysis project Ga0315268, IMG submission 204535) | Sediment microbial communities from Yellowstone Lake, YNP, Wyoming, USA - C1_top | ecosystem: Environmental > Aquatic > Freshwater > Lake > Sediment | place: USA: Wyoming | collected 2017-08-01
CGTCAGCTATTCGGACGTGGAGGGCGGCTACAGCGGCGCACATAACATCGACAGCGATCCGCTGTTCAACGACGCGGCCTCCGACGAACTCTGGCTGCGCGACGGCTCGCCGTGCATCGACGTCGGCCACGACCTGAGCGCGCCGGCGACCGATATCGAGGGCCTCGGTCGGTACGACGTGCCCGGCCGCGGCAACCCCGGCACGCTGACCGACATGGGCGCCTACGAGTACTGGCCAAGCGGCGGTTGAGCCAGCCCGAAGCCCGCGCGCCGGCAGTTGCCCAATGCGTGCAAACGCGATAGCCATGCCCCGAAACCAACGAGGCTGGAGAGGGATCACCATGGTCAACGTCGCGATCAACGGGTTTGGCCGCATCGGCCGGCAAGTCGTCAGCGCCATGCACGAGCGCGGTGTGCTGGGCAAAGAGATCAACGTGGTGGCCGCGGTCGACATCACGACCGACGCCGACTACTTTGCCTACCAGCTCCGTTACGACTCGGTGCACGGCAAGTTCAAGGGCGAGATCAAGACCGAGAAGAGCAAGCCCGACCTCAAGGAAAACGACACCATCGTGGTCGACGGCTGCAAGATCAGGTGCATCATGGCGCCCAAGGACCTGGCGCTGCTGCCGTGGAAGGAGCTGGGCGTCGACATCGTGATCGAGTCGACCGGCCTTTACACCGAGAGCGACCTGGCGCGCGGCCACCTGGCCGCGGGCGCCAAGAAGGTGCTGCTCACGGCTCCCGGCAAGGGCGCCGACGTGCGCACCTTCGTGCTGGGCGTCAACGACGAGGAGTACCACCCGGCCAAGCACCACATCGTCAGCAACGCCAGCTGCACCACCAATTGCCTGGCGCCGGTCGTTCATGTGCTCTTGAAAGAAGGATTCGGCATCGAGACCGGTCTGATGACGACGATCCACGCCTACACCGCGACCCAAAAGACCGTGGACGGCCCGTCCAAGAAGGACTGGCGCGGCGGCCGTGCGGCAGCGCTCAACATCATCCCGTCGTCGACCGGCGCGGCCAAGGCGGTGGGCGAGGTGCTGCCGGCGACCAAGGGCAAGCTGACCGGCATGTCGTTCCGGGTGCCGACGCCCGACGTGTCGGTGGTCGACCTGACCTTCCGCACCGTCAAGGACACGTCGATCGAGGAGATCGACAAGGCGCTCAAGAACGCGGCGCAGACCTATCTCAAGGGCATCCTCGGCGTCGCCACCGAGGAGATGGTGTCGACCGACTTCATCCACGACGAACGGTCGTCGATCTACGACAGCAAGGCCACGCTCGAGAACAACCTCAAGGGCGAGAAGCGCTTCTTCAAGGTGGTCAGCTGGTACGACAACGAGTGGGGCTACTCGGTGCGCGTGGTCGACCTGACCCTCAAGATGGCCAAGCTCGGTTTTGACGCCGGCGTCGTCGTCAAGACCGTCGACGACGTGAACATGAAGGGCAAGCGCGTCTTCATGCGGGTCGACTTCAACGTGCCGATGGAGCAGGGCAAGGTGACCGACGACTTCCGCATCACCTCGGCCATCCCGACCATCAAGAAGGCGCTGGACAGCGGCGCCAAGGTCATCCTGGCCTCGCACCTGGGCCGGCCGGCCGAAAAGGGTTACGAGGCCGAGTTCTCGCTCAAGGCCGCGGGCGAGGTGCTGGCCAAGCACCTGGGCAAGCCGGTCAAGTTCGTGCCCGACTGCATCGGCGACGAGACGCTCAAGACCGTCAACGCGATGAAGGACGGCGAGGTGGCGCTGCTCGAGAACCTGCGCTTCTACAAGGGCGAGGCTGCCAACGACGAGAAGTTCTCGCTGCAGCTGGCCGCCCTGGCCGACCTCTACGTCAACGACGCGTTTGGCACCTCGCACCGCGACGCGGCGTCGATGACCGGCGTGCCGCGCGCGCTCAAGAGCGGCGTGGCCGGCTACCTGGTCAAGAAAGAGGTCGAGGTCATCAACCAGGCCCTGAAGAACCCGGGCCGGCCGTTCGTGGCCGTGCTGGGCGGCGCCAAGGTCAGCGACAAGGTGTTCGTGGTCAAGAACCTGCTGTCGCTGGTCGACGAGGTGCTGGTGGGCGGCGCCATGGCCTACACCTTCATGAAGGCCGCGGGCATCGACGTCGGCTCCTCCAAGTACGAGACGGTCGTCGTCGACAAGAAGGGCGCCGAGAAGCCGGTCCTGAAGATGGCGCAGGAGATCCTCGACCTGGCCAAGGCCAAGGGCAAGACGATCGTGCTGCCGATCGACCACGTGGTGGCGCAGAAGATCGAGGCCGGCGCGCCGACCAAGGTGGTCGACAAGATCGAGCAGGGCTGGATGGGCGTCGACATCGGCCCCAAGACCCGCGAGCTGTTCGCCAAGAAGCTGCTGGGCGCCAAGTGCGCATTCTGGAACGGCCCGATGGGCATCTTCGAGATGAAGGGCTTTGACGAGGGCACGCTGCAGATCGCCAAGCTGTTTGCCGAGATCACCGGCAAGGGCGCGACCACCATCGTCGGCGGCGGCGACTCGGCCGCGGCGATCCGCCAGATGGGTTACGACACCAAGGTGACCCACGTGTCGACCGGCGGCGGCGCCGCACTCGAGATGTTCGAGGGCAAGTTCCTGCCCGGCATCGCGGCGCTCGATCTCAAGTAGCGCTCAGAACTTTCTCCGCTCGAGCTGCTCGAGCAGCGTCGCCACCGGCCAGACCTCGATCCCGTCGCGCTGCTGCTGCCGTGGACCGGTGTAGACCGCGATGCGGCGCTTCAGTCCTGGCAGATCTGCAATCGCCTTCAACCCTGCCAGGTCTCGGCCGGCCAGCGTCGGCTTGCCCTTGATCTCGATCGCGATGCGCTCGCGGCCGCGAGACAGGACGAGATCGACCTCGACCTGTCGCGCCTCGGCCGGCGCCCAGTAAGCGGCCTCGTCGTACAGCCCGTGGTAGTCGTTGTGCGCGCGCAGCAGCTGTACCAGCCAGCCCTCGAACAGGTGGCCGCGCTCCTCGGGCGAGACCGTGCCGGTCTGGTGCTTGATGGCGCGCACCAGGCCCGGGTCGACGAAGTAGAATTTTGGTTTCTTGCGCTCGCGGACGCGAAGCTTTGTCTCGAACGCCGGCAACCAGAATCCCAGCAGGGTCTCCTCGAGGATGGAAAAGAACCCCTCGACCGTGGTCCGCGCCACCTCGGCGTCCCGCGCGATCGATGCGGTGTTGACAACCTGGCCGTGAAACAGTGCCGCCACCGGCATGAAGCGCACGAAGCCGGGTAGGTTGCGGACCAGGGCTTCGGCCTGGATCTCCTCCTTCAGGTAGGTCTGGACATAGGCGCGCAGTGTCTCCTGTTGCTCGTCGGAATCCCAGACGATGGGCAGGGTCCCAACTTCCAGGGTCTGGCGCAGGTCGAAGTCGGCTCCCAGCTCGGCCGGGACAAAGGGATGCAGCTGGCGCTGCAGCGCGCGACCGGCAAGCAGGTTGACGCCCGCCTGGCGCAGCTTGCGCGCGCTCGATCCGAGCAGCACGAAGCACAGGCGGCGCTCCTCGACCAGGCGATGCACCTCGTTGAGCAACTGCGGCAGGCGCTGGATCTCGTCGACGACGACCCGCGCACCGCGCGGCAGCCGCACCAGCTCGTCGTGGAACAAGCCGATGTTGGCCAGGTAGCTCTGGTAGAGCGCCTCGTCGAGCAGATCGACGCGCGCCGCCTCTGGCCACAGCTCGCGGACGAGGGTCGTCTTGCCGGTCCCACGGGGACCGAAGAGGAAGAAGCTCTTCGCCGGAGGCGCCAGCAGCCTCGAGTAATGGGTTGACATGTTGCCGTCATTTTACGGCGTTTTTTTACTCTTAGTCAACATGGAGGGCACGGCTTGTTTTCGCGGCTGCTGGTGTTGCCCGCGACACACGACCATCGGTTGAATGGAACACTGTCGCCCAGTCTCGCCGGGCGCGAACCGGTAACGCTGTGCCCTGCGCTTGGATACAATGTCCAGCATGACCGCCTGGACCACGCTGCGCTGCCTGATCCTGCTCGCCTGCGGCGCCCTGCTCGCCAGCTGTCCGGTGCCCAGGCAACTGTGCTCCGGCGACCTCGCGTGCGGCGACGATCAGGTCTGCGTCCAAAAGCTGTGCCGCACGACCTGTCACACGGACACCGAGTGCGACAACGACGAGGCCTGCGACGACGGCGCCTGCCTGCCACGGCGCGACGCCGGGCCGACCGACGCTGGCGACGGCGACACCGTGGGCGACGCCACCCACACGGACACCCGACGCGACGTCACTCTCGCAGACAACTGGCACGACACGGCCAGCCGCGACGTCCACGCCGACAGCGGTGGCGACCTGGGCGGTGGTCAGGACAGCGGCACCGCACACGACGCTGCGCCCGGCGTCGACAGCGCGGTCGTCGGCACGCTCGCGCCGGGCAGCAGCACCCGGCAGCTCGACGTCGCCGGATCGCAGCGCAGTGTCCTGCTGGTGGTGCCGGACGCCGTGATCGGTGGCCAGCTGCCCCTGGTCATCGCGCTGCACGGCAACGGCGACACCGCCGCCAATTTCGTGAGCTCCATCGGTCTCGACAGCGCGGCCGGCGCGCGCGGAGTCATCATCGCTGCGCCGCAGGGCATCGCGCAGACGTTCACCATCGGTGGCCAGACTTTGAGCGACATCGACTGGGACGCCTACCGCAGCGAGGGCGGCGGCAACATCGACCTGCCGCTGCTCGACGCCGTTTACAACGACCTCGTCGCCACCAACTCGGTGGCGCGAGACCAGGTCTACATATTTGGCTATTCGCAGGGCGGCTACATGGCGTTTCGCGAAGCCATGGACGACTCGGCTTCGCTGGCCGCGGCGGTCGTCGTCTCGGCGACCAATCCGCTGCCTGGCTCGTCGCTGGTCGCCGACGCCGTCCGCCACATCCCGGTCGCGTTGACCATCGGCACCAATGACTATGCGATCAACCAGGCGCGGCAGACCAGTACCGACCTGCAGAACGCTGGCTTCGAGGTGCGCTACGAGGAGATCGCGGGCGCCGGCCATGTGCCATTTCCGGGCGATGCTGGCGTCCTGCTCGACTGGCTGCTGCAACATGCGCTCAACTGACGACGGACCGAAGTAGCGCTCGAGCTCACCAAACCCCCGGCACCAACCTGAACCGCGTGCGCTTGGCGAAGTCCGCGTAGCCCGTCAGCTCGCGCTGCAAGAACCTGTCCTCGAGTGCAGTGCGCAGCACGAGCCAGCCCACGACGGTGCATGCCGGGATCAAGGCGTAGCCCGAGAGATACAGCAGCGGGCTGGCCAGCGCCCACAGGCTCAAGCCGAGATAGCCAGGGTGGCGGACGATGCGATACGGGCCACTGTCGACGACCGCGTGGCCGACGTCGTGCTGGATGCGGATGGTGCCCTCGAAGTGGCGGTTGCAGCCCATGGCCCAGGCCGACACGATCAGGCCGCTGGCGAGCAGCAGCAGTCCGATCGGCCACCACCAGACCGGCAGCGGCGACCAGAGATAGCGCGCGTCCAGGCCAGCCACGATCGAGACCGCGGCCATCAACGGCCAGAACAGCAGGTTCCAGTAAAAGTCCCAGCGCAGCGTGCCAGCCCCGATGTCCTGCCGCCGCTGGAGCAACTCGGCGTTGCGGCGCGAGACGTACCGGCGGTGGCACAGCTGACCGACGACGACCGCGCCGACGTAGAGCCAGCCCTCGAGCCAGCGGAACGTGCCCGCGGCCACGAACGGCAAGAAGATCCAGCTACCGTAGACGACCAGCGCCCACAGCGTCATCAGCGCCATGCCAGGGGTCAGGCGGCGGTGGGGAGAAGCTCGGTGGTCTCCGCCAGCGTTGACGTCTTCGTCTTGGGGCAAGGCCGCCTCGCGGCCGCGCGCCGGGCGCGGTGCGCCGCATGATAGGCCTGCGCCCGAAATCGGACCAGTGCGAGCTGGGCCGCGCGAACGCACGACTGCAGCGAATGAACCTGCTGCAACAGAAGATGGTCGGCCGGCGTGGGCAGGCCACTCGGGCGCTGTTCCTGGACCGCGCGCAACGCGCACTCCTGCTGTGCCAGCATCGCGGCCAGCCCGCCCGCAATGCGGGACTGGGCTGCAGCGCGATTCGAGTTGTAGCGCGCCTGCCGCACCGCGGCTGCGACGTCGTCGGTTGCCAGCGCCTGATCACCGCAGCAGATGGGAACGGTCGAGAAGTCCTCGCAGCGCCGCCGAAACCACTTGCTCTGCTCTGGCCGCGTGACGTTCATCCTTCGCCACCTCGCTCGGCTCGTCGCGCCGGCACCCTGCGTCCGGGCAATGGAAGAAACGTGCCCAACTTTGTTTGGTCGAGCTGCGAGATATCTCTCGATTTTTTTCTTGGAGCAGGAGCGCGTCGCATCGACCAGGTGATGCGTCTGCACATCACCACCAATTTTTTTGTCGGTACGGCAGCAGCGCGGCCGAGATCAGGCCGCTGCGGGAACCGACCCGCTGACTCACTGCCAGCCGCGGCGCCGCCAACCCGCCAGCATGGCAACGATCAGGCCGACCAGCCCGGCCGGCAAGGGAACCGCGCCGGCGGCCGCAGCGCACGCACAGCCGTGACCCTGGGCGCCCTGGTCGTCCGGCTCGCCGCCGTCCTCGCCTTGGGCCGCGGCATCGTCGCTGCCTGCCGCGTGGTCGGAGCTGGTAGCATCCTCGCTCGGCCCATCGAACCCCGCGTCCTCGAGCAGCGGCGGCACCGGGGCCGTGCCGCAGGTGGCGTTGCCGTTGCCAGGCACGCACGACAGCCCGAAGTAGCCGCAGTCGCCCTCGCCGTAGACGCCATCCGTGCACATGCCCACGCGCGTGGCGTCGAGACAGACCGCGTTCTGGCCGCCGTTGGTGCAGCGCGGGTCCACACAGTAGGCGTACAGATCCTTCGTCTCGCAGCTCAGGCCAAAGTAGCCACAGTCACCCAGGCCGCGGTCGAGGCCGCCGGAGCAGGTACGCATGTTGTGGCCGTCGACGCAGGTGCGCGAGTTTTCGCGGCCGGCGCAAGCGGGATCGGTGCGCGGCGAGACCATGATGCCAAAGTGGTTGGCCACGATACGCTCGCTGCCGTCCGACGGCACATTCTGGATGCCGCCGTTGATCACCAGTGTGCTGCTGCCGCCGCCGTCGTTGTTGATGGCGTTGTAGGCGCCAAACTCGAGCATCACGTTGGTCATCTCGGCAAAGCTCATGCCGGCGGCACCGCTGCGACGGCCGTCGACCACGACCAGGATCAGGGTCGCGCCATCCTGGCTGAGCCCGATACCGGTGCGCGGATTGCGCTGCTGATAGTAGTCGGGCGCATAGAACTGACCGACGCCGTTGATCACCAGCAGGTCTTGCATGCCGCCGATGGCGTTGTGCCAGCGCGTGTTGTTGGCCTCGAGGTTGCCCCACGGGTTGAACCAGCAATGCTTGTTGAGATCGCAGGCAAAGAAAGACCAGTCGGGGGTGTCGTCGCGCCACTTCCAGCCGTCGCCCATGGCCAGGCCGATCGGCTCATAGGCGCTCCAGTTGTTGGCGTCCCACAGGTCGCCATTGATGGCCACGGTGGCGCCCTTGCTGGCCGCCCAGGCACTGGTGCGCTGGCCGTTCTCGCCGGGGCCAGTCGCCAGTAGCCAGATATTGGGCTGCTGCAGCGCGACCGTCACCACGTGATAGTCCTGGCCATTGGCCACGCGGTGCAGGTGGTCGATGCCAGGCACCACATTGCTCCAGGTGTCGGTGGCAACGACCAGCGATCCGATCAACACCACTGTCGTCAGCGTCATCATGACGAGAGCAAGATAGCGACTCGCCACTGCCGCCGCGTCGGTCGGCTGGCCGTCCGCCGCTTGACCGACTGCGGCGCCAAATTGCTAGACTCGGCCGCATGCATCGATTCTGCACTCGCAACCTCGCTCTCGCGTCGCCATGGATCGCGCTCGCGCTGGCTGCACAGCTCGTCGCCAGCCCGACCGCGGCCTACGAGCAGATCGTCAACTTCGGCAGCAACCCGGGCAATCTGCTGATGTACCAGCAGCTGCCAAGCGGTGCGACCGCGCCCATGCCGCTGGTGCTGGTGCTGCATGGCTGCACCCAGACCGGCCCCGCCTACGCCGATGCCACGGGCTGGAGCGCGCTGTCCAATCAGCTCGGCAGCGCGCTGGTCGTGGCCGAGCAGCAGACCAGCAACCACAGCAACCGCTGCTTCAACTGGTTCGAGACCGGCGACACCGGGCGCGGCGCCGGCGAAGCCCTGTCTCTGTTTCAGATGGTCAACTACGCGCAGACGCATGCCAGCATCGATCCGAGCCGCATCTTCGTCACCGGCCTGTCCGCGGGCGGCGCCATGACAACGGTGATGCTGGCGACCTATCCCGATCTGTTCGCGGCGGGTGCCGTGATGTCTGGCCTGCCCTACCGCTGCGCCACCGACGTCAACTCGGCCTACAACTGCATGTACAACGCGACCAGCCAGAGCGCGACCGCGTGGGGCGACCTGGTGCGCAACGCCTACTCGTTTGCCGGCCCCTGGCCGCGCATCGCGATCTGGCACGGCAGCAGCGACACCACGGTGGTGCCAGCCAACGCCGACGAGCTGGCCCTGCAGTGGACCGACGTGCACGGGCTGGCCGCCACGCCGTCGTCGACTACCACCACTGGCCGCGACACGCTCGAGCGCTGGAACGACAACAGCAGTCGTACGCTGGTCGAGCAGCACCTGATCAGCAACATGGGCCACGGCACCCCGGTCGCTCCCACTCAGGGCAACGGCGAGTGCGGCACCGCCGGTGCGTACATCCTCGACGTCGGCATCTGCTCGACGCTCGAGGTGGCGCGTTTTTTCGGTTTGGCCGGCAGCGCGCCGGTCGACGCCGGCCCAGCCCACGACAGCGCGATCGCGGACAGCAACGCCGCCGATCGGCGCGACGCTGGCGGCACTGATCAGGCGAGCGCGATCGACGCCGGTAGCAGCACAGTTCTGGCCGAGACCTTCTCGGACCTCGACCACAGCGGCGACGGCCTCGACCTGTCCGGCTGGACGCTGAGCGGTTTCGACGTGGTGGCAAGCGATCGGCAGGGCAATGCAAGCAGCGGCGCTGGCCACGGCCACGCGGTCTCGGGCTACAGCTGCCAGGCTGGCACCGTCAGCCAGACCCTGAGCCGGACCTTTGCGCTCGGGCCGCGGCCTCAGCTCAGCTACTGGCGCAAGCTCGAGCTGCGCGCCACGCCCAACATCAACAGCAGCGCCGCCTTCAGGCTGCGCGTAGCCGGCAGCGTGGTCGACGAGCAGCAAGTCACGTTCGACGAACTGGTCGACAGCAGCTGGTCGTTGCACCAGCTCGATCTGAGCGCGCTTGCGAACAGCAGCGTGACCATCGTGTTCGAGGTGGCGGCGACCGGCACGGTCTGCATCGAGATCGTGGCCGACGCGCTGCTCGACGACATCCAGATCGTGGACCAGGCGAGCGACGCTGGCAGCTCAGACCGCGCCGACGCCGGAGCCAGCGGCGACGGCGCAGCCGGGCCCGACGCGGCGCAGCCGGACAGCGCGGGCCGCGACGCGATCGCAACCGACCGCAGCGCGGCGGACCGGCTGGATGCTGGCACGGGTGGCGATGACGACGACGGCTGCGGTTGCGCGGCGGGTGCCATGAACAGCAGTGCAGGCTGGCTCGCCCTCATGGCGCTGGCCCTGGGCCGACGGCGACGACGCTAGCGCGGCAGCGAGCCATCCAGCGGCGTGATGGCCACGCCCCAGGGTCCGCACACCGAGAGCACGCTGTCGTCGACGATCGTGTTGGCGTACGAGTAGCCTGGCAGCATGCGCCGACTCAGCAGCTGAAGCTCGGCCGGGTCCGTGGCGTCGAGCAGCAGCAGACCTGGCGGATAGTTTTCGACCAGGACCAGGTCCGCTCCGGCGACCGTCAACAGCTGCGGGTAATAACCGGGCAATTCCGCGGTCGCTGACTGCCAGTCTCGGCCGTTGCGTTGCAGCGTGAGCAGTCTTGCAGCGATCGAGCGGTCGTTCTGCCAGCGGCTGGGCAGCCGGGTGACAACGCGGTCGGGCTGGACGAAGAACTGTTGCGCCCGGTCGTCGCCCAGGTCGACGCGATACTCCAGCCGCGCCTGATCATGCTGCAGCGCCAGCAGGTCGATGCGCTGGTTGACGATCCAGCAGCGGCTGGTCGCCTGGTCGTATTGCGACCAGCCATTGCCAGCCAGCTGGTAGCACTGCTCCCAGGACGAGGTTGGCAACTGCCTGCCCACGTCCTCGGCCGTGACCACCAGGCCGCTCGCCGCATCGATCCCGGCCAGCCGCCCCGGGATGTTGACCGCTGGTCGCAGCACGGGCGCGGCCGGGTTGGCGACGTCGATGCGGTCGAGATAGACCCGCATGTAACGCGGATCGCTCGCCAGGTGCTCGCTGTGCGCGGTGTAGAACATACTGCCGGCGACCAGCAGGCCGGTCGAGCCCCCGCCTGCTGGCAACGCCACCTGGTGGCTGCCGACGTGCAGCGGATCGGTCAGGTCGAGCACCTGCACGCTGGACGGTTGTTCGACCCACTGCCCGCTGGCGTAGTCGTAGTAGCCGTCGCCGCCGACCAAGAAGCCCACCGCGACACCGGCCTGCACCAGGCGCTGGGTCGTGGCCACGGCACCGCCGTCGCCATACCAGCCATAATCGTAGGGCAGACCAAAGGGCAGCGACTGCACGGCGAGCAGCCTCGGCGCCGCCGGATCGGCGACGTCGATCGCGGCCAGCCGGATCGAGTCGGACGACCCGTAGCGGTAGCCTTCGCTCCAGAGCAGATAGACGACTTCGCCTGCGGCCAGCAGCCGCGCCGAATAATAGGGAAAGCCGTAGTACCAGTAGCCGTAGGGATCGACGTCGGACGGGCGCAGGCCGGACAGGTCCAGCGAACCCAGCGGCTGCGTCGCATCCGGATCGGCGGCCGGCAGCAGGTCGAGCCGCGCCTCGTTGCTCCACCAGTCGCCGGCCAGCTCGGCGATGATGTCGCCGGTCTTGACCGCGAGGTAGACGCTGCGCGCCAGCAACAGCGTGCTGGTGCGCCGTGGCTGACCGCGATCCGAGATGTCAAAGCTGTCGAGCCGTTCGTCCGACAGCGCCAGCAGCCGGCCGCCGTGGATCAGCGCGCGCCGCGCCTGGCCGCGGTGCGGCGCCACGCCGCGCTTGATCAGCGTATCGCCCACCCGGTCGATGAGTTGGATGCCGCTCTGGTAACCCGTTGCCGTCCAGCCGCTGTACGGCATCAGGATCAGGCCAAGCTCGGGCAGGATCGTAAAAGCCTTGTGGATGCGATCCTGGTCCTCGGGCATGGCGGCCCAGCCGTCGCCAAACTCGACGCGCGAAAGCAGGACTGGCGCATCGACGTCGCTGACGTCGAACAGCGACACTGCCAGCTGCCGGTTCTGGTCGGCGTACCCGATCGCCAGCATGCGGTCGCCCTGCGGCACCATGTGGTAGAGCCAGCCCGGCATTTCGAGCTGGCCGCGCTGCAGCGGCCGGGTCGGGTCTGCCAGGTCGATCACGAACAGCGGGTCGGTCCGCTGAAAGGTCACCGCATAGCCGCGGTCGCCGTCGAACTGCACGCTCTGCAGCTGCTCGGAACGCGGCAGCACCAGATCGAGCCGGCCGAGCGGGGTGACCTGGCGGGCGGATGCCACGGCAAAGGTCTCGACCACGGGCACCTGCACGCCGCCCCAGGCGCTGGGCTGGCTGATCACGCGCAGCACGCCCGCGCGCTCGTTGATCTGCCAGCGACTCTGGATCTGGCCGGCCACCTCGACGCTGGCGCCCAGCACCAGCCGGCCGGCCGGGTCGGAGATGTCGACCACCTGGATCGTGGACTGCGCCGTGCCGTCGTCGCGCCACTGCTCGCCCGCCACGTACATGCGCTCGCTGGTGACGGTCACGCTGCGCGGCCCCCAACCATAGCCCTCGACCGGAAAGGTGGCGCGGCCAACGACGTGGATGTTGGCGAGGTCGCCGATCGCGATCGAGGTGACGGCGGTCTGCGCGGTCTGATCGCAGCGGTAGCAATAGCCGTCCTCGTAGGCGACCGTGTACAGGATGTTGCCGACCAGACGCGAGTCGCTGATCTCGCCGCCCAGGTCGAAGCTGGTCACCTGGCGCACGGCCGTCGGGTCGGTCACGTCGAGCACGGCCAGGCGGCTGCTGACCTGCCACGTGCCGTAGCCATTGGCGTCGGTGACAAAGGTCCAAAACGAGGTGAACATCACGTAGGCCATGCCGTCGACCAGGTACATCTCGAACGGCCGGCCGCTGGTGCGAAAGCGGCCGAGCAGCCGCAGCTGGTCCGGGTTGCTGACGTCGACGATCAGCAGACCGCGATACTCGGACAGCGCGTACAGCCGATCGCCCGCGATGTGGACGATGTCGGCCTCGGCGATCTCGCGTTCGGTCGTGCTGCTCGAGCCGGCACCGGCGCCACTGGCGCTGCCGGCATCGCTGCTCGCCGCCATGCCAGCGTCGGCCGAGCAGCTGGCATCCATCACCCCGTGACCGGAGGACGGACTGCTCGGATCAAAGGAGACATAGCCGCCCGGCTCGGCAGCATCGGTCTCGACCGGATCGATCGCGTTGGGTCCGCCAGCGCTGCCGCCGGCTATCCACCACCCTTCGTGGCAGCCAAAAAGCGTGCAGCAGGCAGCACCTGCTGCGATCGCGACCAGAGCTCTTGAGCACAATGTGGCGTCGCGCATGAATGCCTCTCCATTCGATGGGTTTGTCTACTGGACGAGGCTGGGTCGAGCTTGGTCGACTTTTTTTGCCACCTCGGATTCAATCGAGGTGCCCGGTTGTTGGGGGTCGCATGCGGCGCTGGCCATTGCTCGTGGTACTGCTGCTGGTGCTAGCGCCGACCGCGCGCGCCAGCGGCCCGTGCGAACGAGCCGAAGAGACGCTCAGCGTGCTGCGCAACTCGACGCACGCCAAGCAACTTGCCGTGCGCCACCAGATCAGCGGTTGCAGTGAACGCGACGACGGCAGCGCGCAACCGTTCGAGCTGGTCGTGGTCGATCTCCATCAGCACGGTGGTCGGCTCAAGCGCAGCTACTTTTGGGAAGGCGCGCCCGAGCTGCTGACCCAGCTCAAGGCGATCGACCACCAGCGACTGCCGACCGCGATCCTGCCCTACCTCAAAACCGCGCCCGCCAGCCGCGCCGATCTCGAGCGGTTGTTCGGCGCCGGCAAGTTCACCTCGGTCGAAGCGAGCAGCAGCGGCCCGGTGCAGGCGTGCGAGGTGCTGGCGCGGTTTTCGGAGCCAACCGACAGCGGCGACAGATCGACGCGGCGCCTCTCATTCGTAGTGGCGCGCGCGGGCAAGGCCACGCCGCTGGCCGGCGCGCCATTCGAGATCAGCAGCGGCGCACTCGAGCAAAAGATCTACTGGCTGAGCGCGCCCTGGATCGCGGTCCTGGTCGGCGAGACCGGTGCCTGGTCGGCCGACGGCCCGGTCAGCTGGCAGGCGATCCGCTTCTTCAAGGTGCCGGCCGCGGCGCGCAGCTGTTTTGGACGGCCATCCCGTTAGCGATGGTGTGCCACGTAGATGTCTGATTCGGCCAGGTGGCCTGCGCTGACGTCCCACAGGTGGTGGGTGAAGTAGATGTTGCGCTGCGCGTCCAGCGTCGCCTCGCCGGCATACTGGCTGAGGATCAGGTCCGGCGTGCCCCAGGTCCAGACCTGGTTCACGGCGTCCCAGCCCTGGCGCGTCGAGCGATAGATGGCCGGGTCGCTCAGACCGGCCGTGGTCCAGAGCTCGAGCCCGTCTGGCGTCAGGTAGGGATAGCCCTCGTCGCCCGCCGTGTTGACAGGACTGCCGAGATTGATCGGCGCGCTCCACACCCCGTCGTCGTTGCGGGTCACCCACAGGTCCATGCCGCCCAGGCCGCCGACCAGCTGCGCCGAGTGAAAGTAGATCCACTCGACCTGGTTCTCGTCGGTGCTGATGTGCAGCTCGCCCATCTTGAAAGCCGGATCGTTGAACGGCGCGGGAGACAGCGTCGCCATCGACCAGCTGCCGCTGCTGCGCGTCGACTCGAACCAGCCGGGCCCGGCGCTGCCGTCAAAGCCGCAGGCCACGCCGCAGAACAGCATCCGGTCGCCGTGCACGTACTCGCAGCCCTCGCCCGCCACGGTATCGAATAACCAGACCTTCTGCGGCTCGCCCCAGACCCAGGCGCTGCCGCTCCAGGTCCGGCTGACCGACCAGACACCCTCCTCGGGAACCACTATCTGTTGATAGTTCGGCACCGAGAAATCGGAGCTGAACCAGAAGTAGATCGTATTGTCGTCGTCGTCTGCAATGAAGGGCGAGTCCTCTGCGCCGGCCGTGTTGACCGGTCCGTCGAGCGGGACCGGGTCCAGCCACTCGCCGCTCGGATTGTTGGTCGGGTGAAAGCGAAATGCCGCATTCAGCACTGGTGGCCGCGGATCGTCGGCCGGATCGATCTTGACGTGGCCGACCGGCACCGCATTCTCGCGCGACAGCGTCTGCGCTGGATCGACCCAGGAGCAGACCCGCGGCTCAAGGCAGGGGACGGGCGTCACCAGCAGGTGGTCGAGCCAGCCCTGGCCATCGAGGTCGTCGCCCGCATTGCCAGCAACCGCGATCAGGACGTGCAGATAGATCGCCGAGACGTCGACGTGCACGGTCCCGGCGAGATGTTGCCAGGTCTCGCTCGCTGCGCTGGCAGCAAGCGACAGCGATTGGTGCATGGTGCTGTCGGTGACGCTCTGTGCCAGCACCACCACCCCCAGCGGCTGCACCGTGGCCAGCCCGCGCTGGCGCACGTCGACCGCGACGTCGACGTCGATCGCGGTGCGCCCCGATCGATCGTAGAGGTAGAACCCCTGGTACAGGATGAATGTGTGGTCCGGCGCCGGATGGATGCGCAGGCTCTGGACGCCGTGCGTCACCAGCGCGCTGTCGAGCGCCCATTCGCCATCGACCCCGACCACGGTGGTGCCCCCCGGATAGGCCAGCGACCATGCGGGCGGCGGCTCGCCCGAGGGTACCGCCGCGATCTCGAAGTCGCCGTTGGCCAGCGCCTGGCACGGCGTGCCTGAGTCGGGTGTAGCGGCATCGCCCACGGCCGTGGCGTCGGCCTGCGAGGTGTCGCCGATCGCGGTGTCGACAGCTGCGCCATCGCGAACCGAGGTGTCGGCCGCAAGCGCATCGGCGTGGGTCGAGTCGGTCCGCGCGCCGTCCGCGACCGACCCGGCATCGGTCACAGGCTCGGGCGGACAGCCGTCGCATGCGGTTGCCGCAAGAGCCAACAGCGCGGCCATCAAATGTCGCTTCATGCCGATCCCCCTCCCACGGGCATGGCGCCAGCCCTGGCCAGTTCCGAGCTGACCCAGGCGCGCGCCTGCTCGACCTTGGCAAAGGCGCGGCTCGGATAGGTGCGATCGGTTCGCAGCCAGCAGTAGGCCGTGTACAGGCCGCGCAGGATCGGCGAGTCGAGCACGATCGCCTCGGCCACCAGCGAACCAGCGCGCGCCTGGGTGACGGCGTCGACCACCGCGGCCAGGTGCTTGCGGTCGGTCGAGGTCACGGCCGACGAGTCGATGGCGCGGATGTCGACCACGGTGCCGATGCGGCCGCGCTGCAAGACCTGGTCGAGCTGCTGCGCATAGGCGTCGGCCTCGGCGTGCGTCATGTACGAGGGATAGGTGATGACGACGAGCGGAAAAGCGTCGAGATCGAACGCGGGCAGCATGGCGTCACTCTGCCACAGCCAAGGCGACCGAGACAACTGCGTCAGATCAGCGCACCCTCAGCCAAGCCCACCTTCTTGACGTCGATGCGCGCCGGATCGGCGATGCCCAGGTGGTACTTCTGGTCGGCCACCCAGATGTGCTTGGGTGACACGCTGAGCGGCTCGTCCTTGCCAAAATACTCGCGCCGCTTGGCCTCGAGGATGCGCACGCCCGTGGCGTCGACCGCAACCGGGTCGGTGCCGACGAGCAGACCGTTGTACTCCCAGGTGTACTGCGCATGGTAATGGTGCGGCCCCTTGCCGTGAAACAGCGGGGTCAACATCACCAGCACATTGAGCCGGGTCTTGCCCTTGACCTCGGGCATGTCCCAGATGCCGGCCAGGTTGGCGCAGCTGTCGACGTGCCAGGTGAAGGGCGCGTCCGAGAACATGATGTAGTTCTTGATCAGGCTGCCCACTCCTGCCCAGTGGTGCGTGCGCATGGGTCGCACGTTGATCAGCGCGGTGGCGCGCTTGAAGACCGGGTTGCTGCGAATGCCGCGGTCGTCGATCGCGATGCGGTCGGGCGCGATGCCGCAACCCTGCACGCGCTCACGCAGCGCCTGTTCCAGCTCGGGCGGCGTGGCCAGAAATTGCCAGACGTTGCTCTTGATGCCGACCACGTCGTCGGGCCGGAACAGCGTGGGCCAGACTTCGGCCGCGGGCTTGCCGAACAGCGCAGCCACGCCGTCGTCCAATATCTTTGCGATCACCGCGGCGTCGACCGCGCGGCCCGGCTTGAGCACACTGGCATCGCGCACCAGCACCACGGTGGCGCGCGGGCCGGGCGCTGACGTGCTGCTGGCGCTGGTTGGAACTTCGGTCTGGATCTTGACGTCGACCGGTTGCAGCCGCTGGCAGGCCGCACCGATGCCGAGCGCGCCGACCGCAGTGGCGCCGGCGACCGTGCCCGTCGTCACCAGAAACTCGCGGCGGGTCAGGTTGCTCTTGCCGTCGGTCATCGTGTTTCTCCGGTCGACTGCGGTCTTGACAAGCACGTCGCTGCGATCACAATGGCGACGATTTCACGTACGGGGCCTGGTCGCCCGCGCTTCTTAAATCGATGAACGATACAACAAGACCGCTGTCGTCGGCACCCATTCACACATTTTTCGCCACCCGCCGCGGAGACGTGCTGCCATGGATCTGACCGCCCGCGAGGTCGCTCGTCTGCTGCAGGAATCTGAGCGGACCGTCTTTCATCTGGCGGACAGCGGACAGCTGCCCGCCCACCGCGTGCAGGAGCAGTACCGGTTCAACAGCGTCGAAGTGCAGGAGTGGGCGGCGCGCAGCAGCCACCGCATCGCGCCCGAGGTCCTGGCAGCGGTGACCGGCCGCCCCCCCGCGACCGGCCTGCATGCCGCGCTACGGCTCGGTGGCATCCACGCTGGCATCAACAGCGATCGGCGCGACACCGTGCTGGCGACCGTGGCCGCACTGCCGACCTGGCCGCCCGCAGTCGACCGCGAGTTGCTCCGGCAGCTGCTGGTCGGCCGCGAGCGCGTGGCGTCGACCGCAATCGGTGACGGGGTGGCCATCCCGCACCCGCGCGATCCGCTCGTGCTGGGGGTCGATCAGCCGGTCATCGCACTGTGTCTGCTGGTGCGACCGATCGACTTCGGTGCCAGCGACGGCCGGCCGGTGCATGCGCTGTTTGCGCTGCTCTCACCGACGGTCCGCCAGCACCTGCAGACGCTGGCCGCCCTGGCGTTTGCGCTACACGACGAGCCGCTGCGCACGCTGCTGCGGGACGCCGCCAGTGCCGACGCCATCCTGGCGCGCGTGCTATCGCTCGAGACTGCAGCCGGCCGCGGCGCGACCACCGCCGGAGATCGCTGATGGGGCTCGGGCTCGTCCTGATCGCGCTCGGCCTGCTGCTGGCGACCAGCGCCGTCGTCGCGCTCCCTCTAGGCAGCGAGCGCGCGGCGTTGCACCAGGCCGGCGCTGGCGGCAGCGCGGCTTGCCTGCTCGGCGCCATCGGCAGCGGCATGGCCCTCCTCACCGGCGACTTCGCCACCACAACCCTCGACTGGCCGCTACCCATCGGCGCGATCGCGGTCGGCCTCGATCCGTTGTCAGCCTTCTTCGCGCTGTGCGTGTTCGTGGTCGGACTGCTGGCGTCGATCTTCGGCGCCGGCTATGCCGCGGCCTACCTCGGCCGGCAGCGCGCGCGGTCGTTGCTGGCGCTGTTTCCGCTGCTGATCGCGGCCATGGGCGGCGTGGTGGTGGCGCAGGACAGCGTGCTGTTTCTGGCGGCCTGGGAGGTGATGACTGCGGCGTCGTTCTTCCTGGTCATCTTCGAGTCGCAGCAGGCGCCGGTGCGCCGCGCTGGCTCCATCTACCTGATCGCCTCGCAGTTGGGCGTGGTGCCGCTGATCTACGCCTGCGTGCTGGCGGTGCGCCATGCCGGTGACTTCTCTTTCGCCGCGATCGCCGCGACGCCCATGCCCGAGAGCGTCCGCAACGCGCTGTTCGTGCTCGCGCT
>Ga0315268_10003161_pt1 | contig 18264 bp, 15 predicted proteins | sample C1_top_MG_FD_204535 | JGI IMG/M metagenome (GOLD analysis project Ga0315268, IMG submission 204535) | Sediment microbial communities from Yellowstone Lake, YNP, Wyoming, USA - C1_top | ecosystem: Environmental > Aquatic > Freshwater > Lake > Sediment | place: USA: Wyoming | collected 2017-08-01
CGCCCAGAATCTGATACATTCTGTCTGCGGGGAAACTGTCCATGGCGGTCAGGATCGCGGTGATGCCGATCGTGTCCACATCCTTGTCCACGCCGCCGTAGTCCCCCTTGGCGAAGACCGTCTTGTGGAAGACGGCCGGGTTCGCCTTCATGATCTTGTCGGCGGTCTCCCCGCCCACCGGCAGGAGCACCATCTTCAACCCGGGGGTGGTGGCCAGGTCGATGATGGAGGACGTGGGCACCGCGCCGCTCCAGAAGAAGGCGTCGATCTTCCCGTCCTTCAGGGCCGCCACGGACTCCGATGCCCCCAGCTTCTCGCGGGTGAAGTCTTTGTTCCAGTCAATCCCCAGCCCCTTGAGGACGTAGTCGGCCTGCTCCTCGGTCCCGCTGTTGGGGGCGCCGACGGACACCCGCTTCTTCTTCAGGTCCATGACCGACTTGATGCCGGTCCCCTCCTTGGTCACGATGTGCAGCGGCTGCTCGTAAAAGCCCATCACGACCCGCATCGGCTGTTTCTTGCCCAGGGCCTGGATCTTCCCGTCGTTGGCCCAGACGGCGTGGTAGTCGTAGGCGAAAGCCATCCCCGCCTTGCCGGCAACCAGGAGCTTGAGGTTGTCGATGGCCGCGGTGGTGGCCTCGGAGGTGGCATCCGTGTTGGGTACGTTCCTGCCGATGACCCCGCCGATGGCCCCGCCCAGGGGATACCAGACGCCGCCGGTGCCGCCCGTGACGATGCTGAAGGAGAACTTCTCCCCCGCGGCCGCCGCCGCGGGCAGGAGCAGGGCGGCGAGGATGACGAGCAGCGCAGCGCTTCCGATCCGACGCTTCATGATCCACCTCCTGAGTGAGATTGGAAATGCCAACCAATTCCCGGGCCGCTCCGCTCACGCCCGGGAGATTTCCCCGTGGCCCGTCCGAGAGGCCACCAGGTTCCGCACGACGATCCCGGTCCCGACGGCCGTGGGCGCGAGACCCAGGACCGAGGGGGCCAAGGGAAAGACCACCATGACGCACGCGGCCGCGATGAGGAGCGCCCGCTCCACGATGGGGATGACGCCGCCGAAGTACCCCACGATTCCCAGCGAAATGAAGAACAGCGCCGCGGCGCTGGTGACGGTTGCCACCACGAAGCCGCCCAGCGTCGCATTGAGGATCAGTAGGTTCGCCCCCGTCGGAGAGGCCGAGAAGAGGAAGGGGACGAGGAAGGCCGGCAGGGAATACTTCCAGGCCTGCATCATGGCCCCGAACGGGTTGCCGCCGGTGACGGCCGCCGCCGCGGATGGCGACAGTCCGACGGGGGGCGAGACCTCGGACAGGACGGCGAAGTAAAAGGCCAGCAGGTGGGCGACGTGGGCCGGCAGACCCACCTTGACCAGCGCCGGCGCCACCATGACCACGGTCATGATGTAGGTGGCCGTGATGGGAAGGCTCAGGCCGATGAGGAAGGAGGCCATCATGGCCAGGAAGAGCGCCATGAGGGTTGACCCGCCGCTCCAGGACATGATGAGGCTGGAGATCTTGAGCCCCAGGCCGGTCAGGGAAAAGGTCCCCACGATCACGCCGGCCGCCGCCAGGAGCCCGGCCACCGGCAGCATGTTCTCGGCGCCCTCCACCGTGGCCGCCCAGATCCTCCGGGGTGTCAGCCATTGGGTCCGGTCCTTGCTGAGGAAACTGGTCAAGATCGTCGCGAGGATCGCCCAGATGGCCGAGTCCTCCGGGGAGCGGCCCATCCCGAGCAGGATGATCAGGATGATCAGGGAGATCAGGTGGTACCCGTACCGGCGCATGACCGCGCCCGCCGACTTCCCCGACGCTTCCGGCGGGGTGAAGCGGTATTTGCGGGCCTCGAACTCGACCATGAAGAATGTGCCCAGGTAGTAGAGAAGGGTGGGCATGGTCACCATGACCACCACGTCCCAGAAGGAGACGCCGAGGAACTGCATGATCAGGAACGCGGCGGCCCCCATGAGTGGCGGCGAGAGGACCGCGCCGATGCCGCCGGTGGCGATCAGGCCCGCCGCCATGTTGGGAGAGTAGCCGGCCTGCTTCAGGATCGGCCACATGACGGGGGACACCGACATGGTGGTCGCCACGCCGCTGCCCTGGGGGCCGCCCAGGAGGGCGGTGGTGATGACGGCGCCGCGGCCGGCGCTGGCCGGACCGCTCCCCATCACGGCCAGGGACAACTCCAGCCAGAAGGTGCCTGCCCCGGCCGCGTCCATGAAGGTGCCGTAGACCACGAACAACGTCACGAAGGAGACGCTGACCGAAAGGGGCACTCCGAATATCCCTTCCAGGGTCATGTACATGTGGCCGACGATCCGGTCCAGATCGTAGCCCTTGTGGGACAGCGGCCCCGGGATGAAGCGGCCGAGATAGACGTAGAGGAGGAATCCCACCAGGACCAGGGTGAACTCCATCCCGACGACCCGGCGGGAAACCTCGACGAGCAGGACGATGGCCACGATCCCGAGGAAGAAGTCCATGGGCTCGGGCACTGTGGAGCGGCGGACGAACTGGTCCAGGTCGAAGAGCGCGTAGGCAATGGAGGCCACGCCCAGGACCGCCAGACCGACGTCGAGCCACCGCGTCCAGCCCTTCGCGTTCTTGGAGACGGGGTACACGAGGAACGACAGCGCGTAGATGAAGGCCATGTGAACCATGCGGAACAGGTAGGTCTCGATCGGGACCACCGCGCCGTACAACGACCACGTCACGAAGGCCACGTAGAGCAGGCCGATCGCCCAGTCGGCTTTCCCTCGGAGGTGTGGCACGATCGCTCCTCTCCTGCGGCCGATAGGAAGTCGGAAAAACACCCGACAGAAAGTTACCCGATAGGAATCTGGAAACTGGGCCCGGCCCAGAGCGGCCACCGCGCGCTGGCGGGTGACCGCCGGAACGGCCGCGCCGAGGAAAGAACTCCACGAGAAAGCCGAGGCCGGCAGGGACGCTACCATCAGCCGGAGTTGAGGTCAAGGGCAATGGGAACGGTGAGGAGACCCTGCGAGGCAGACGATACCTAAGTGCTCGGTGCCGAAAATTGGACGACATGGGTTCCGGCCCCCTCCTCGTCCCCCTCAATCTCTCCTTCTCCCCTTGAGGAGAAGGAAGGGATAAGGGGTGGCACGGGGGTGGAGACATTCTGAGAAGAATACGTCACCGCAATTGCGATCAAGAGCACTTGGCCCTCGGCCAGTGTCCGGTATCTCTTCTTGGCTGGGACTCATTCTGCGTTCGTGAAATCGGGGCTTTTCTCGCCGGAAGGTTTGGGATAGACTCACGTGCCTGCTGGTGGGCCAAGGAAGCCGCCGGGTCTCCCCGCGGAACGGAGTCGGAGGGGTCCAACTGGGCGCCGCCGGGTCTTCGGGACTCATTCGGCGTTCGTGAAATCGGGGCTTTTCTCGCCGGAAGGTTTGGGATAGACTCACGTGCCTGCTGGTGGGCCAAGGAAGCCGCCGGGTCTCCCCGCGGAACGGAGTCGAAGGCGTCGCATAGGCGGTGCCTGGGAAAGACCGGGCCCGCGAAGGGGCCGATTGATACTCCGTGACGAAGTAACCGGCGCGGAGAAGGAGGCAGGATGAGTCAGCAGTCGACCCGGGCGGAGATCATCATCGGGGCGCTGCCGTTCATCCGCGCGTTCAGCGGCAAGACGGTGGTGGTGAAGTACGGGGGCAACGCCATGGTGGACCAGGCCCTCACCACGGCGGTCATCCAGGATCTCATCCTGATGCGCCTGGTGGGGATGCAGCCGGTGGTGGTCCACGGGGGCGGGCCCCAGATCGACCAGGCGATGAAGGCCGCGGGGCTCAAGCCGCATTTCGTCCAGGGCCTGCGCGTCACCGACGCGGAGACGGTGCGCATCGTCGAGCGCGTGCTGGTGGGCGAGATCAACCAAGAGATCGTGGCGTGGATCCAGCGGCTGGGCGGCGCCGCCATCGGCCTCTCGGGGAAGGACGGGGGACTGATCCAGGCGAGGAAGGCGGCGCCGACCAGGACGCCCGACGGACAGGTGGTGGACCTGGGCCTGGTGGGGGACGTGGTCCGCGTGGAGCCCCGGCCCATCCGGGCGCTGCAGGAGGCGGGATACATTCCCGTGGTGGCGCCTACGGCCGGCGATGAGGCGGGCGCCACGTACAACATCAACGCCGACCTGGTGGCGGGCGAAGTGGCGGCGGCCCTGGTGGCCGAGAAGCTGGTGCTCCTCACCGACACCGACGGGATCCTGGACGCGGAGGGGCGGGTCCTGTCCACGCTGTCCCGCCGGGACGTGGAACGCCTGATCGCCGAAGGGACCATCAGCCGGGGCATGCTGCCCAAGGTGCAGGCGTGCCTCACCGCCTTGAGGGCCGGGGTGAGGAAGACCCATATCATCAACGGGACGCGTCAGCACGCGCTCATCGAGGAACTGCTGACTCCCGAGGGCGTCGGGACCGAGATCGTGGCCTGACAGTCCAGCAGCGAAGAATGAGCAATGAGGCAATGACCAATCGCTGATCCGGTCCCGGGGGGGCGGGGGGCCCGGAAGGATTTAACTATGGAGATTTCTATCGCTCTGCTCGTGGTCATCCTTGTCCTTGTGGTCCTGTTCCTGGCCAACGCGATCCGGGTCGTGCCCGAGTACCAACGGCTGGTGATTTTCCGCCTGGGGCGCTGCATCGGGCAGAAGGGACCCGGGCTGGTGATCATCATCCCCCTCATCGACCGCCCGGTCCGGGTGGACCTGCGAGAGCTGTTCTTGGAGATCCCCCACCAGACGTGCATCACCAAGGACAATGCGCCCATCGCCATCGACTTCCTGGTCTACTGGAAGGTGGTGGATCCGGCTCTGAGCGTGGTCAAGGTGCGGGACTTCGCCGGCGCCTCCCAGGGGATCGCCACGACCACGCTGCGGGCGGTGGTCGGCGATATCCCGCTGGACGATGTCCTGGCGAAGCGCGAGCAGATCAACCAGGTCCTCCGCACCAAGCTCGACGAGGTGACGGAGCGCTGGGGCGTGAAGGTCACAACGGTGGAGATCCGGGAGATCGTCCCGCCCAAAGAGGTCCAGGAGGCTATGAACAAGCAGATGGCGGCCGAGCGCAATCGGCGGGCCATGGTGACCGAGGCCGACGGCCGGCGTGAGGCCGCGGTCAAGGTCGCCGAGGGCGAGAAGCAGGCGGCCGTCCTGAAGGCCGAGGGCGAGAAGCAGGCGGCGATTCTCCGGGCCGAGGGCTTCTCGCTGGCGCTGCAGAAAGTGTTCGAGGTGGCCAGCACGGTGGATGCCAAGACGATGAGCCTGCAGTACCTGGATACCCTGAAGGCCCTGGGGGCCAGCCCGGCCACCAAGATCGTCTTCCCCCTGGAGTTCACCTCGCTGCTGCGACCGCTCTTCGAGAAGGCCTCGTAAGCCGGCGCAGTCGGGGAATTACGGGAATCCATCCGAGGTGCAATGATGACGACCACCCAGGATCTGATCGCGACATCGGCGAAGTACCTGGCCAACACCTACGCGCGCTTCCCCATCGTCCTGGTGAAGGGACAGGGGGTGCGGCTCTGGGATTCGGACGGAAAGGAGTACCTGGACTTCGTGGGCGGCATCGCCGTGGATGCGCTGGGCCACTGCCACCCGCGCATGGTCGAGGCCATCCGGGCACAGGCCGAGACTTTGATCCACGTGAGCAACCTGTACCACATCGAGCCCCAGATCCGCCTGGGGAAGCTCTTGTGCGAGCACTCCTTCGCCGACCGGGCGTTCTTCTGCAACAGCGGCGCGGAGGCCAACGAGGCCGCCATCAAGCTGGCGCGCAAGTACGCCAAGGACCACTGGAGCACCGACCGGTTCGAGATCATCGTGATGCGCCACTCCTTCCACGGCCGAACGCTGGCCACGGTGACGGCCACGGGCGACGAGAAGTACTGGCACGGGTTCGAGCCACTCGTGCCCGGCTTCAAGCACGTCCCGTACAACGATCTCGCCGCGGTGGAGCGGGCCATGGACTCGCGCACGTGCGCCGTCATGGTGGAGCCGGTGCAGGGGGAGGGCGGGGTGAACGTCCCCGGGGACGACTACCTGCCCGGCCTGCGGCGGCTGTGCGATCAGGCCGGCGCCCTCCTGATCCTGGACGAGGTCCAGTCGGGGATGGGCCGCACGGGGAAGCTCTTTGCGTATGAGCACTGGGGTGTGGAGCCGGACATCATGACGCTGGCCAAGGCGCTGGCGGGGGGCATCCCCATGGGGGCCATGCTGGCCCGGGAGCACGTGGCGCAAAGCTTCGTTCCAGGCACGCACGCCTCGACCTTCGGGGGGACCCCCTTCGTGTCGGCCGTGGCCCACGCGGTGGTGACCACCATCATTCAAGAGGACCTGCCGGGCAACGCGGCGCGCGTGGGGAAGTATTTCCTGGATCGCCTGGGCTCCCTGAAGGAGAAGCACCGCGTGGTGACGGCGGTGCGGGGTAAGGGGCTGATCCTGGGGGTGGAGGTCTCGGTGCCGGCCAGGGGCATCGTCTCCGGGTGCATGGAGCGGGGGCTCCTCAGCCTCACGGCCGGCGACAATGTCCTGCGGTTCGTGCCGCCCCTGATCGTCACCGAGGCGGATGTGGATCGGGCTGTGGCGATCCTGAACGAGGTGCTGGGAGGCATCACCCGGTAAGGTGCAACAAACAAGGGACCACTGACTACCGACAACAGACCACGAGATTCAACAGGTGGTCAGTGGTCACTGGTCAATGGTCAGTTGTCTGCTGATGTGAGGTCGATCATGAATCGGCATCTGGTCACGCTGGACGACGTCACGGCCGGCGACATCCAAGAACTCTTCGAGTCGGCCGCGTCCCTCAAGGCCAAGCAGCGGCAGGGGATCCCACACGCGCTCTTGCAGGGGAAGACCCTGGCCATGGTCTTCGAGAAACCCTCGCTGCGGACGCGGGTCACCTTCGAGGTGGGGATGACCCAGCTCGGCGGGCACGCCATCTACCTGGCGCCGGCCGACATCCGCCTGGGCCAGCGGGAGACGGTCCAGGATGCAGCCCGTAATCTGGAACGTTGGGTAGACGGAATTGTCGCCCGCACGTTCAGCCACGAGATGGTCGAGCGCTTGGCCCTTTACTCGCGCGTCCCCGTGATCAACGGCCTCACGGACAGCCATCATCCGGTCGAGATTCTCTGCGATCTGTTTACCTTGCGGGAGAAGCGTGGATCGGTTGCCGGCCTGCGCGTCGCGTTCATCGGCGATGGGAACAATGTCTGCAACTCCTGGCTGCAGGGGGCGGCCAAGATGGGCGTGCACTTCACGCTGGCCTGTCCCGCCGGATACGACCCCGATCCCGCCCTGATGGCGCGGGCCCAGGAGGAGGCCAAGGCGAGCGGCGCGCGCCTCGCGGTGACGCACGACCCCGGGGCCGCCGCAAAGGGTGCGGATGTGCTCTACACCGACGTCTGGGCCAGCATGGGCCAGGAGGAAGAGCATGCGCGGCGCCTCCGCGACTTCGAGGAATTTCAGCTCGACCGCAGGTTGGTGGAACAGGCTGGCCCCGACGTTCTGGTGATGCACTGTCTGCCGGCGCATCGCGGCGAGGAGATCACCGACGAGGTCATGGACGGTCCCCGGAGCATCATCTTCGACCAGGCGGAGAACCGCCTGCATATGCAGAAGGCGATCCTGGTGAAGCTCTTGGGACCGAAGGCCTGAAGCGAGGGGTGGAAGCCAGGGGAGCGCATGCGACTGGCACAGAAGGTGGCCATGGTCACCGGCGGCGGGGCGGGGATCGGCCGCGCCATCGCGCTGGCCATGGCGCGGGAGGGTGCCGACCTTCTGGTGGCCGACATCCATGTGGGTGCAGCCGAGGGCGTGGCGAAGGAGGTGCGGGACCTCGGAAGGAGGGCGGCGGCCGTCTCGATGGACGTCAGCCAGGAGGCCCAGATCCAGCAGACCATCGCTGAGGGCATCCGGCAGCTCGGGCGAATAGACATCCTGGTGAATAACGCCGGGGTGACCCCCCGGCTGGGGCTGCCCTTCACGCGCCAGGAAGAAGCCGACTGGGACAAGGTCTTCGACATCAACGTGAAATCCGTCTTCTTCACGTGCAAGGCCATCGCCCCCCACTTCATGGAGAGGCGGTCCGGGAAGATCGTCAACATCGCCTCCATCGCAGGGCCGCTGTCCAGCCAGACCATGCCGTCCTACAGCGTGGCCAAGATGGGGGTGATCACCTTCACCAAGATCGTGGCCAAGGAGCTGGCGGCGTACAACGTCAACGCGAACGCCATCTGCCCCGGTCTCCTCTATACCGACATGTGGAAGGGCATCGGCGAGGTGATCCGGGAGACAAATCCCGCCTATGCCGAGCTTACCCCCCGCCAGATGTTCGAGCGGCGGGTGCAGGAGTGGGTCCCGCTCCGGCGCGAGCAGACGCCGGAGGACATCGGCCACGCGGCCGTCTTCCTGGCCTCGGAGGAGGCGCGGAACATCACGGGCCAGGTTCTGATGGTGGACGGCGGGGCGGCGATGTGACGAAGAACGGTTCGGCGGTGCTGCTGTTCGGCTGTTCAGGGCTTCAGGAGGCGCGCAGCTCCGAACCGCCGAGGGCCCTGGGGAAAGAGAGAAGGAGGTGGTCTTCTATGCCTCGTCTGGAAACTCCGGAGGGGGTCCGTATTGACGTCCCTTTTGAGTCGCTCTCAGCCCTGATCGCGAAGCTCCCTCAGGAGAAGAAAGTGCGCCTCTTGAAGGAGCTCATGGCTGAGCCTGCAATTGAGGACTGGGTTCTCGAAATGAATCCGCGAATCCGGAAAGAAATCCGTGCTGCCCTCCGCGAAGAAGTCGAGGATTATCGAACATTTCGTCGGCGAGTCATGGCAAGGTGAAACCATACCGGGTTGAGGTGACGAAAGCAGCAGAGAAACAGATTGGGGGACTTTCTGCGAAGGACTTTCGACGGATCGACCGGCTGATCCTCTCGCTGGAGGAGAATCCGAGGCCACCTGATTGCAAGAAGCTTCAGACTGAGAAGGACGTGTACCGGCTTCGCCATGGGTACTACCGGATCATCTACCATGTGAACGATGAGCTATCGGTCGTCAGGGTTCTTCGGGTCATGCATCGGCGTGAGGTGTATCGCTAACCATTCATGACGAATGGCCGACGGACTGAAGGAGAGGATCTGACGTGGGCGAGATCAAGAAGATCGTGCTGGCGTACTCAGGCGGGCTGGACACGTCGGTCATCCTGCGGTGGCTGATCGAGACCTACCGGTGCGAGGTGGTGGCCTTCGTGGCCGACATCGGCCAGGGCGAAGAGGTGGGGCCGGTCCGCGAGAAGGCCATCCGGACCGGCGCCAGCAAGTGCTACGTCGAGGACCTCAAGGACGAGTTCGTCCGGGACTTCGTCTTCCCCTGTCTCAAGGCCAACGCCCTGTACGAGGGGCGGTATCTCTTGGGGACCTCGATGGCGCGGCCCCTCATCGCCAAGGGCCAGATGGCCGTGGCGAAGAAGGAAGGCGCGGACGCCGTCTCCCACGGGGCCACCGGAAAAGGGAACGACCAGGTTCGGTTCGAGCTGACCTACTACGCCATCGACCCCCACATCCGCATCATCGCCCCGTGGCGCGAGTGGACCTTCCGCTCGCGCACGGACCTCGTGGAGTACGCCAAGCAGCATGGGATCCCCACCCCGGTGACGGCCGAACGGCCCTACAGCAGCGACCGGAACCTGTTCCACATCAGCTTCGAGGGGGGCATCCTGGAGGACCCCTGGGCCGAGCCGCCGGAGAAGATGTTCGTCCTCTCGGTCTCGCCCGAGGTGGCCCCCAACCGGCCGACCTACGTCGAGATCGATTTCGAGCGCGGCCTTCCCGTGGCTGTGGACGGGACGCGCATGGGGGCCGCGGAGTTGCTGTCCCATGTCAACCGGCTGGGGGGCGAGAACGGGATCGGCCGGGTGGACATGGTGGAGAACCGGTACGTCGGGATGAAGTCGCGCGGGGTGTACGAGACCCCGGGCGGCACCATCCTCCAGGCGGCGCACCGGGCGGTGGAATCCATCACCATGGACCGCGAGGTAATGCACCTCCGCGATTCCTTGACCCCGCGCTTTGCGGAGCTGGTCTACTATGGCTACTGGTACTCGCCGGAGATGGAGCTGCTCCGGACGACGATCGACGAGTCGCAGAAAACCGTGACGGGCACCGCCCGCCTGAGGCTGTACAAGGGGAACTGCGACGTGGTCGGGCGCAAATCCCCTGTGTCCCTGTACGATCCCGAGTTCGCCACCTTCGAGGCGGAGCGGGTGTACCAGCAGGGGGACGCCACCGGTTTCATCCGGCTGAACGCCCTCCGGTTGCGGATCCGCGCCCTGACGGCCGCGCGGCGAAAGGATTGACGACGCCGCGGTCTGGCCGCCAAGGCAGGGATGGGTCCCGGCGGCGGGAAGGTGGCCGGCGCCGGATGACGTGAGGGATCAGGCGACACTCCTCGACGGTGGGGGCTGACTGTATGGTCGAGCTGATCGAAAAGTTCATTCCCCTCCGGCTGCCAAACGAGGAGCGGGTGTCGATGATCCTCGCCCAGATCCCCAGTCGCCTTGGCTATCGGAATTACTTTTACCGGGTGGTGGACCCGGAGGGGCAGTGGGCGCTGGTGGAGCGGACCCTCCGGATGGCGGCGCGGGGGGAGGATGGGCTGGATGGCGCGGCGTTCCTGATCTTTCCCGAGGTCTCGGTCCCTTTCCAGTTCAAGGACGACCTCGTGCGCATCATTCAACAAGACTTCCGGCCGAACACGGTGACCATCGCCGGGTTCGAACACATCAGCCTGCGCCAGTTTTGGCAGGTGCTGGCCGAGTACGATGCCGACAATACGGAGGCCCATCGGTTGAGCGCGGACGGGATGAACCGGGCCGAGGCGGACCGGCCGGTGAACTGGTGCCTGGCGGCGGTCAAGGACGCAGAGGGCCACCTCCACTGCTTCGTGGAAGCCAAGACGCATCCGTTCTTCGGCGAGGAGTTCCTGGATCAGCCCCGGGATCTGTACCGGGGACAGTATCTCTACTTCTTCCGGTCCCAGTTCGCCCCGCTGTCCTTCGTCGTCCTCATCTGCCTCGACTACATCTACCGGGACCGGCATGGCTCCAACATCCTCAACATCATCCGGAAGGCCAACGACATCTATTACCGCGAGCGGCAGGCGCTGGATCTGCTCTTCGTCATCCAGTGCAACCCCAAGCCGGAACACCAGGTCTTCCAGGACACGGCGGTGGGGTTCTACGGCGAGCACCTGATCTTCACCCCCGGGGTCAAGACCGCCACGACCGTCCTCCTGAACACGTCCGCGGAGACGAGGGTGGAGGGGGTGGCGGAGGGTCCGGGCGGCTTCGGGCGCAGCGCCGTGCTGGTACACAAGGGGCGACGGCTCCCGGCCACGGCCGTGGCGGAGTACTCCACGGACCAGCTCGGCGGCGCGCCGGTCTCGCGCCTCCGCTTCGGCACCGGGACGCGTTTATATCATCTGGATCTCTCCCTGTTCCACGAGCGGGATCCCCGCACCTCCCGCAGCCCGATCAAGATCCTGAGCGTCCACGGCCTGCGGGACGGGGAGTGGCGGCGGCTGGAGGGGGAGGAGATCATCTCGGGGGTGAGCACGCGGGAGGAGCTGGATTGACGGCGGGAGCGAGGGCATGAAACGGAAAAAGCCTTGGGGCGGCCGGTTCGAGGGCGAGACGCAGGGGCAGGTCGAGGCCTTCACGGCCTCGATCCATTTCGATCGGCGGCTGGCCGCGCACGACATCGCGGGCAGCATCGCCCACGCCCGGATGCTGGGGAAATGCGGCATTATCAACAAGGGCGAGGCGGACGCCATCGTGGCCGGCCTCGAAGAGATCCGCGGGGAGATCGAGCGGGGGGAGCTCCACATCGACCTGGCCCTGGAAGACATCCACATGCACATCGAGCAGCGCCTGCGGGACAGGATCGGGGAGGCGGCCGGCAAGCTTCACACCGCGCGCAGCCGGAACGATCAGGTGGCGCTGGACCTGCGCCTCTTCCTGCGGGAGGCCATCGGCCAGATCCGCGGGCGGATCCGCAGGCTGCAGGATGAACTGGTGGCCAAGGCCGAGGTCCACCTGGGAACCATCATGCCGGGCTACACCCACCTCCAGCGGGCCCAGCCGATCCTGCTGGCGCACCACCTCCTGGCCTATTTCGAGATGTTCCAGCGCGACCGGGACCGGCTCGCCGACTGCCTCATCCGAGTGAACGTCCTGCCGCTGGGCGCGGGGGCGCTGGCGGGGACGACGCTGCCCATCGACCGGACCTACGTGGCCAAGCTCCTCGAGTTCCCCAAGATCGCCGGGAACAGCGAGGACGCGGTGGCCGACCGGGACTTCGCCGTCGAGTTCCTGGCCTGTTGCGCCATCCTGGCCATGCACATCTCCCGGCTGGCGGAGGAACTCACCCTGTGGGCCAGCGCCGAGTTCGGCTTCCTCGAGCTGCCGGACGCCTTCGCCACCGGCTCCAGCATGATGCCGCAGAAGAAGAACCCGGACGTGGCCGAGCTGGCCCGGGGCAAGGCGGGACGGGTGTACGGCGCGCTCCTGGCCCTGCTCACCATCCTCAAGGGGCTGCCCCTGAGCTACAACCGCGACCTCCAGGAGGACAAGGAGCCGCTCTTCGACGCCGTGGACACCATCCGCCAGACGCTGGACGTTTTGCCCCCGATGCTCAAGGCCATCAAGTTCCGCCCCGAGCGGATGCGCGCCGCCGCGGCCGACGGCTTCCTGAACGCCACGGACCTGGCCGAGTACCTGGTCACCAAGGGCGTCCCGTTCCGCGAGGCGCACGAGACGGTGGGCCGCATCGTCCGGGAATGCCTGGAGTCGGGGCAGCGGCTGGAGGATGTGCCGTTGGCGCGTCTGCGGCATTTCTCCCGGGCTTTCGAGCCGGATGTCGCCAAGTACATCAGGCTGGAGGCGTGCGTGGAGCGGCGGCGGTCGGCCGGGGGCACCAGCTCGCGCCTGGTCGGCGAGGCCATCCGTCAGGCCAAGAAGACCCTGCGCCTGCCATGAGGATCCCCCACCTGCATTCCCCCGCTGCGCGGCTGCTCTTCGGATCCGCCCTGCTCGTCGCGGGCCTCCTGGCCTGCGGGCGGCGGGGCAGCCCGGTGCCCCCTCGCCCCGCGGCCCCGGCCGCGGTGGGCGCCTTCCGCGCGGACCTGCGCGATTCCGCCATCCTCATAAGCTGGACCCGACCCACGCGGAACGAGGACGGATCGCCCCTCACGGATCTTTTCGAGTTCCGGCTCTTCCGCGCCGTCGGCGCCGCGGCGCCCCGAGAGGCCAGAGGGCGCCCCACCTTCTCCTTGCTGGCCACGGTGCGGGCCGACCAGCCCGAGAACGCCGTCGTCCGCGGCGACCAGTACGCGTTCCTGGATGATGGGGGGGGTGCGGGGCTCACGCCGGGCCTCCGGTACAGCTACCGGATGCAGGCAGTGAACCGCCGTGGCGTGGCGGGCGCGCAGTCGGCGGAGGTTTCTGTGGATTTCGCCCTGCCTCCGCCGCCGCCGGTGGGCTTGGTTGCGGTGGCGGGAGACGGTGTGGTCAACCTGACCTGGCAGCCGCCTGCGGGGCAAGCCGGCGCCGCGCCGCCGCGGGGCTACAATATCTATCGCGGCGTCCAGCCGGGTGTGTACGGATCCGGGCCGGTCAACGCCGGGCCGATCGTCGAGACGCAATTCCGGGATGCGCCGGCGGCGAACGAGACCACCTATTACTACGTGGTCCGCAGCGTGGGAGGCGCGCGGCCGCCGTGGCGCGAGAGCGGGAACTCCACCGAGATCTCGGCGACGCCCGTCGACCTCACGCCCCCGGCGCCGCCCCGGGGCCTCACCGCCATCCCCGCGCCAGGCGTCGTCTCGCTCTCCTGGACCGCCAATACCGAGCCGGACCTTCTCGGATACCTGGTCTACCGGCGGGAGCCGCCTGCCCTGAACCCGGTGCGCCTCACCGCGGCCCCGCTCCAGACCACCACCTTTACGGACCGCGCGGTTCGCGCGGGGGCGACCTACGTCTACACCGTCACCGCCGTGGACCGCTCGCCCCGCCGGAACGAGAGCGCCCCGTCCTCGGAAGTCTTCGTGACTCTCCCCTAGCCAGGATTTTGGATTTCGAATTTCGGATTTGGCGGCTGTCCCCGGCCCCCGCTCAGACCTGGGCTTCCTTGCTCTCCTGGCGGACGACGGCTGGCAAGACTTGCCAGGCGGATGTGAGCAGGATGACGGCCGTGATGATCAGGAAGAGGAGCGAGATGGGACGGGTGAAGAAGATGCTGTAATCCCCCTGGGAAATGGACAGGGACTGGCGCAGGCTTCGTTCCATCATCGGCCCGAGAATCAGCGTGAGGATTGCGGGCGCCAGGGGGAAGTCCAGCTTCTTGAAAATGTACCCCAGGACCCTGCAGACGATCATCACCCCGATGTCGAAGATGCTGTTGTTCAGGCTGTAGGCCCCCACAATGCAGAAGAGGAGGATGAAAACCAGGAGCGTCTGATAGGGGATCTTGAGGAGTTTCGCCCACCAGCCGACCAGGGGCAGGTTCAGGATCAACAGGATGACGTTGCCGATGTACAGGCTGGCGATGACTGCCCAGACGAAGGTCGCGTGCATCTTGAAGAGCAATGGCCCGGGCATCAGCCCGTTCATGATCAAGGCACCCATGAGGATGGCGATGGTCGGCGAGCCCGGAAGGCCCAGGGTGAAGAGCGGGATCAGGGCGGCATTGGCATAGGCGTTATTGGCCGTCTCCGGCGCCGCCACACCCTCGATGACGCCCGTGCCGAACTTCTCGGGGTGCTTGGAGACTCTCTTCTCGATGATGTAGGACATGAACGAGGCGACGGCCGAGTTTGTCCCCGGGATGAGGCCCAGGAAGAATCCCAATCCCGTTCCACGGAGAATGGATGTGATGCAGATGGGCCATTCGTCCCGGCGCGGAAAGAACGACGTGACCTTTCCGCCGCCCGTCATGATGCCCGTAAAGGCCTTCTCCGCGTTGAGCAGGATCTCTCCGATGCCGAAGAACCCCATCACCACCGGTACGAACCCGATGCCGTCGAGCAGCGGGGTGATCCCGAAGGTAAAGCGGGGGGCGCCCTCAACCGGATCCACGCCGACCATGGAGAGGAGCAGGCCCAGGATCCCCATGAGCAGCGCCCGGATGAGGGATTTCCCCGCCAGGCCCATGACCAGAGAGAGCCCCACGCACAGCAGGGCGAAGTATTCCGGGGGTCCGAACTTGAGGGCGAAGCGGGCCAACGGGAGGGCCACCAGGACCAGCCCGAACGTGGCCACGGTTCCTCCGATGAATGACCCGATGGCGGCGATCCCCAGGGCCGGTCCCGCTCGCCCTTGCTTGGCCATCTCGTACCCATCCAGGCAGGTGACCACGCTCGCCGCCTCCCCGGGGACGTTGATCAGGACGGAGGTGATCGTTCCCCCGTACATGGCTCCGTAGTAGATCGCGGCCAGCATGATGATGGCCGGTGTGGGGTTCAGCTTGAAGGTGATGGGGATGAGGATGGCCGTGCCGGCCGCCGGGCCCAGGCCCGGCAGGACGCCGATCAGCGTTCCCAGGATGCAGCCGATGGTGGCGAAGAGGAGGTTCTGGAGCGACAACGCCACCGAGAACCCCATCATCAGGTGTTGCAGGCTTTCCACGTAGCCCCCTCCCTCAGATTCCCAGAATGCCCGTGGGCAAGAACACCTGGAGCTGGCGGAACAGGTGGAAGGTTCCGAAGCTGCTCACCAAGGAGAGGAGAAGCGTCAACCACCAGGCCTGCCGACCCATCGTCCGTAAGAGGAAGATACTGAAGCAGAAGATGGTGAGGGTCCACCCCAGGGGTTTCAGGAGGAACAGCGTCGCCACCAGTGCTCCCACGATGTAGAGCACCCGCCGGATCCCATCCCGGTCTGGGATAAAGCCCGGGGGCAACGGCTCCTGGGGCTGGCGGAGGGTCCCGATGATGTCAATCAAGGCCAGCCCGATCATCAGGACCCCCAGCCAGAAGGAGAAAAAACCCGGCCCCGGCCCGAACTCGGCGCCGTAGCTCAACTGCAGGGACAGGTGGACGATGAACGCCCCGAAGAGCAGGAGGAGACAATCCACGACCCGGAAGAGGCGGCTCATTTGCGATACAGTTCGATCAACTGCTTGGCCCGCTCGTTCTGTCCCTCGATGAACTTGGCGTATTCCTCGATCTCCATGAACCGGAGCGTGAGGCCCGCATCCTTCATCCGCTTGACGTGATCCGGGTCCTCCATGGCCTTCTTGATGGACTGTTCCATGTACTTCACGATCTCAATGGGGGTCCCGGCCGGAAACACGTAGCCGCGGGTGGAGGAGGAGACCGAGTCAATCCCTCTCTCCCTCAAGGTCGGAACGTTCGGAAGATCCGGGTAGCGTTTCTCCATCATGACGGCAAGGATGCGCGCCTCGCCAGACATCACCATGGGCAGAAAGCCGCCGACGTTGTCGAAGTCCACCTCGATGTGGCCGCCGAGCGTGGCGGTCAGGGCCTCCGCCGTCCCCGGCATGTGCACGATGTTGAAGCGCAGGCCGGTCTTGCGCTGGAAGTCCAGGACAGCCAGGTGATCGTCGCTGCCGATCCCCGTGGTGGAGACCTGGATCTGGCCGGGCTTGGCCTTGGCGGCCGCCATGAAGTCTTCCAGGGTCTTGAACGGGCTGTCCTTCCGGACCAAGATGGCCCCGGGGTCCTGCACATGGTTGGCGACGGGCTGGAAGTCTTTCACGCTGAAGGCGGCCTTGCGCGCCGGATCGAAGACGATGGTCTGGATCTGGGGGATGTTGATCAGGGCCATCGTGTAGCCGTCCGGCTTGGCATTGTTCTTGAAATCGGTGAGCATGACCTGGCTGCCGGCGCCGGGCTTGTTTTCCACCACGATGGGCTGGCCGACGATTTTTCTCAGGGCCTCGCCGAGGACGCGGACGCCCACATCGCTGCTCCCGCCGGGGGAGAAGCCCACCATGATGCTGATGGGCCGGTTGGGATAGTCCTTGGGCTTTTCGGCCGCCGGCGCGGCCTGGCCAAGCAGGAGCCCGAGGGCCAGCCCAACAACCACGCAACTCCAGAACCACGAACGATTGCCCCTCATTGCTCCCTCCTTTGTGATGACGGAATGGGAAATGAACGCCGAGCCGTCAGGTCCGTCCCAGTTCCTTCAGGAAGCCGCGCGCCGCGTTGGTGATCAGGCCGCAGGTGCTGACGATGAGCACCTGGAACCCCCGGGCGTAGAGCGCCCGGCCGTCTGCAGGGTCGAGCGCCAAGATCATGGCCGGCTTCCCGGCCGCCGCGGCCGCCGCGCGGATCTGTTCGACGGCGGCCTGCACCCGCGCGTCCTTCCAGCCGCCCGGGATCCCCATGGAGAGCGCCATGTCCCCCGGGCCGATCAGGATGATGTCCACGCCGGGGGTGGAGCAGATGGCCCCCAGGTGGGGCAGGGCCGACTGGTCCTCGATCAGGGGCAGGAAGAGAACCTCGTCGTTCATCTTCGTGAAGTACTCCGCCTGGCTCTGGGTAATGCCGTAGTTGGCTGCCCGCGAGCGGCCGAAGCCGCCCCGGGTCCCCACCGGCGGATACCGCATGGCGGCCGCGGCCGCCTCGGTCTCGGCCCGCGTCGTGATGTTGGGGACGATGATGCCCCCGGCCCCGGCGTCGAGGTACTCCAGGATGGTCGAGGCGTCGTTTCTGGGCACCCGGATGAGACTGGTCATGCCGGTGAGGTCGGCCGCCCGGATCAGCCCGCGGGCGACATCCACATTCAGACCGCAGTGCTGACCGTCCAGGAAGACGAAGTCAAACCCCAGTTGCCCGCAGAGCTCGACCATCTCCGGGTTGTGAAACTCCACCAGGACCCCGCACACCCGCTGCCCCGCCAGGAGCTTCCGCTTAACCGTGTTGATGCGCACGTTCACCTCCTTCTCCCGCGAGTCTCGACTGCTCCGCCATCGGTTCGTAACCAAGGGGGACGCTATCGTGCTCGGTCGGCACTGTCAACAGCAAAGCCCCAAATGCACCGAAGCCCTGAGAAAAAGGGTCTGGCGGGCCCCTGGACCCATCGGCCGGGTCTCCGCCAGGCGCCGGGCCGGCCGATCTCAGGTTTCCCCCGCTGCCTGCGGGAAAATGCTGGGATGGGGGCGGCGGATCCCGCCGGGGTCACCTATTTTGGTTTTGACAGGCCGCGCCACCTGTGGTACCCATTTTGCGAGGTCATCGGCCTGCAGAG
>Ga0315268_10003162_pt1 | contig 18261 bp, 19 predicted proteins | sample C1_top_MG_FD_204535 | JGI IMG/M metagenome (GOLD analysis project Ga0315268, IMG submission 204535) | Sediment microbial communities from Yellowstone Lake, YNP, Wyoming, USA - C1_top | ecosystem: Environmental > Aquatic > Freshwater > Lake > Sediment | place: USA: Wyoming | collected 2017-08-01
GATGGTTTTGCCCTGCAGCGTGTGGGTGACTTCGGGGTGAAACTGCACGCCATAAAACTTGCGGTCTTCATCGGCCATCGCGGCAATTGGCGTGGCGGCGTTACTCGCCATCACCTTGAAGTCGGGTGGCAGCGCAGTGACCTTGTCGCCGTGACTCATCCACACGTCGAGCAGGCCGTGGCCTTCGTCGTTAACGCGATCCTGAATGTCGCGCAGCAGTGCGGTGTGTCCGCGCGCGCGGATTTCGGCGTAGCCGAATTCGCGCTTGGCGGCGGACTCGACCTGCCCGCCCAGTTGCGCCGCCATCGTCTGCATGCCGTAGCAAATCCCCAGCACCGGCACGCCGAGCGTGAACACGACATCCGGCGCGCGCGGCGTTTCATCTTCGTACACCGAGTTCGGCCCGCCGGAGAGGATGATGCCGGCTGGCGCAAAGTCACGCACAAACGCTTCGGTCACGTCGTTGGGATGCAGTTCGCAGTAGACCCCGGTCTCACGCACGCGGCGCGCGATGAGTTGGGTGTACTGGGAACCGAAGTCGAGGATGAGGATTTTCTGGTGCATTTTGTCAGGGGTCAGGATTCAGAGGTCAGGATTCAGGGGCTCAAGGCATGGGGTTCATAAAGAAAAAGCCGCGCAGCGCGCGACTTCCCCTGATCCCTGAATCCCTGACCCCTGGCCACTATTCAACGCGATAATTCGGCGCTTCCTTGGTGATTTGCACGTCGTGCACATGCGATTCGCGCACGCCAGCCGAGGTGATTTCGACAAACTCGGCCTTGGCGTGCATGTCGGCGATGGTGCCAACACCCAGATAGCCCATCGAAGAGCGCAGGCCGCCCATCAGCTGATGGATCACCGCCAGCACGCTGCCCTTGTAGGGCACGCGGCCTTCGACACCTTCGGGAACCAGCTTCTCGGCGCTTTTTTCGGTGTCCTGGAAATAGCGGTCGGAAGAGCCTTGCTGCATGGCGCCCAGGGAGCCCATGCCGCGATACGACTTGTACGAACGTCCCTGGAACAGCTCGATTTCACCCGGGGCTTCCTCGGTGCCGGCCAGCAGGCCGCCGAGCATGACACAGTTGGCGCCGGCAGCCAGCGCCTTGGAGATGTCGCCTGAATAGCGGATGCCGCCGTCGGCGATGACACCGACGCCGCTGCCAGCCAAGGCGTCGGCCACGTTGGCGACCGCGGTGATCTGCGGCACGCCGACGCCGGCCACCATGCGCGTGGTGCAGATGGAGCCGGGGCCGATGCCGACCTTGACCGCGTCAGCGCCGTGTTCGACCAGCGCAGCGGCAGCCGCCGCGGTGGCAATGTTGCCGCCGATGACCTGGACTTCCGGGAAGTTCTGTTTGACCCAGCGCACCCGTTCGAGCACGCCCTTGGAATGGCCATGCGCCGTATCCACGGTGATCACGTCGACCCCGGCAGCCACCAGCGCGGCCACACGTTCTTCGGTGCCCTCGCCGGTGCCGACCGCTGCGCCCACGCGCAGTCGGCCCATCGCATCCTTGCAGGCCAGGGGGTGTTCGCTGGACTTCTGGATGTCCTTGACGGTGATCAGTCCGCGCAGTTCGAAGGCATCGTTCACCACCAGCACGCGCTCGAGCCGATGTTTATGCAAAAGCGCCATCGCCTCGTCGCGGTTGGCGCCCTCCTTCACCGTCACCAGTCGCTCTTTCGGCGTCATGATGTTGGCGATCAACTGATCGAGTTGGGTTTCGAAACGCAGGTCGCGGTTGGTGACAATGCCGACGACCTTGCCGCCATCGATCACCGGCAGGCCGGAAATGCGTTTTGTGCGGATGATTTCCAGCACCTGGCGCACCGTCATCTGCGGCGCGACGGTGATCGGATCCTTGACCACGCCGGATTCGAAACGCTTGACCGCCACCACCTGGGCTGCCTGCAACTCGGCGCTCATGTTCTTGTGGACGATGCCAAGGCCGCCTTCCTGTGCCAGCGCAATGGCCAGCCGCGCTTCGGTGACGGTATCCATCGCGGCGGACAGCAGCGGCAGATTGAGGGTGATATTGCGGGTCAGCCGGGTCGACAGGGTGACTTCGCGGGGGAGAATGGCGGAATGGGCGGGAACGAGCAGAACGTCGTCGAACGTCAGCGCTTTTTGCAAAACACGCATGGGCTTTCCTTAACGCAAAGCCGGATTATACGCGCCCCCGCGCCCCGCACAAACAGCCCGGATACCCGCGCAGAAATGCTTGGTTGTAATCTACCAAGACGAATTACACGACTAGCGGTTGACTCACGCGCGTGATGCGGCTAACTTTGCGCCAGTATTACAGGCTGCCGGACTCGACAGCCGCCCCTTGAACGCCATACAACTCGTGGAGATAAAACAATGTCCAAAGTTTTGCTTGCCCTGACTTCCGCTGCCCTGTTGGGCCTGACTGCTTGCGCCAGCACACAGGAGCCGGCCGACAAACCCGCAGCCAAAGCCGCCGAAACTACGATCAGCTCCGAAGCGCAGGCTGCGCTCACCGCAGCCCAGGCCGACGTCAAGGCCGCCAAAGCCCAGAATGCACTGTGGACGACTGCGGAAAATGCGCTGAAAGCCGCCGAAGAAGCTGCTGCGAAAGGCGATAGCGCCACTGTGCTGAAGCAAGCCAAACTGGCCAGCGATCAGACCCGGCTGGGCATGGGTCAGCTCAACTATCCAATGCTCAAAGTCGGTGATAAATAAGTTACCTAATCCCAGCAACCAAGCCTTCCGGTTTCACGCCGGAAGGCTTTTGTTTTTGGGCATCCTGGCGCTTGCCCCTCATGCGCATGCCGATCTTTACAAATGGACTGATGCCCAGGGCAAGGTGCATTACACGGACCAGCCGCCAACAGTAAACGCCCAAACGATCAAAAGCAGCGCCACGGGTCAGGCTGAAACCACGACCCAGGCCACTCAATCGCTGAACGCCCAGGATCAGGCCTACCAAAAACGCCGCAAGGAAGCCGAGGATGCGCGCGCCAAAGCCGACAAGGAAGCCGAGCAGGCACGCGTTGCACGTGAGAACTGCGACAAGGCGCGCACCAATCTCAACGCCCTGCAAAATACCCCGTACACCTACACCACCAATGCCGCCGGGCAACGCACCGCCATGGATGATGCGGCGCGCGCCAGCGCATTGGCTGACAATCAAAAAGCCGTTTCCGAATTCTGCAAATAAACCCGTTGCCTGCAACACCGGTGCGGTTTATGCCGCATCGGGCGGGGTTGTTTCTGCGGTCTTTTCCGGCGTGGCGTCTCCGCCGCCCTTCCTGGTGACCTTGCCTTCTTCCGCACGTTTGCGCCGAACTTCCTTGGGGTCGGCGATCAGCGGACGGTAGATTTCCACTCGATCCTTGTCACGCACCGGTTCATCCAGCTTGACCAGCTTGCTGAATATCCCGACCTTGTTTTTTGCCAGATCGATTTCAGGGAAGGCGTCCAGCATGCCGGATGCGCGAATGGCGTCGTCCACCGTCGCGCCGACGCTAAGCTGAACCCGCCGCAACGGTTGCTGCGTCGGCAAGGCATACAGGACTTCGACGTTGATATTGGCTGGATTCATAGGGCATAGACCGCATCGGCACGGCGCACAAAGGCATCGACAAAGGTATTGGTGATATGGCTGAAAACAGGCGCCAGGATCGTTTCCAGCACCCGGCTCGAAAACGCATATTGCAGGCGGAATTCAATCTTGCAGGCGTCATCCCCCAACGGAGCAAACAGCCAATCCCCCTCCAGTTCGGAAAACGGGCCATCCTGCAACTTGATACGCATCTCGCGCGGATAGGTTTTGGTGTTTTCAGTGGTAAAGCTCTGACGGATGCCCATGTAGGCAATGTGAATCGTCGCCACCGTGCGGTGCGCGTCGCGCAATTTCAACTCGGTGCCGCCGCACCAGGGCAGAAAAACCGGGTAATCCTCAACCCGATCCACCAGTTCAAACATGCGTTCGGGGGGGTGCGCCACCAGCACACTTTTTTCTACACGCGCCATGGATGCCTGAAGCCTTGTAAAATCAAGAATTGTACGCAAGCCAGCCTGTCATGAGCATCGCCGATAACAAAAAAGCCTTTCACGATTACTTCATCGAAGAAAAATTCGAGGCCGGTCTCGTGCTCGAAGGCTGGGAAGTGAAAGCCATCCGCGCCAGCCGGATCCAGTTGAAAGAGGCCTATGTCGTCGTCAAGAACGGCGCGGTTTATCTGATCGGCTGCCACATCAGCCCGCTCCTGTCAGCTTCCACCCATGTTCTCCCCGACCCGACGCGCTCGCGCAAACTGCTGCTGCACAAGTCGGAAATCAACAAGCTGATCGGCAAGACCGAGCGCGCCGGGTTTACCCTGGTACCCCTCAACATGCATTTTTCGAAAGGCCGCATCAAGCTGGAAATAGGCCTGGCGAAAGGCAAGAAGCAGCATGACAAGCGCGCGGCGGAAAAGGATCGCGAATGGGAACGCGAAAAGCAGCGCCTGGTTCGTTCCGCCCAACACTGATTCGCCGCCAGGAAATGTTGCGCCGCGCCGACAAACGGATGGAATAACCTACCTACCGGTCTGTTTATACCTTGTAGTTTTGTCGAAATGTCGACTAGAATTGTCAGCATCTCGACAGGCAAGGAGATTTCCGATGTCGTCTCTTCCCGTGTACCACGTTGAATTCATTCCGCTGGAACGACGCTTGGGCGACCGTCGCGTTGCTCCCTACGATGCTGCGTTGCCGCCTGAAATCAAGGCAGATCGCCGCAAAATAGCGATATCGGGTCGGCGCACGGAAGACCGGAAAACCCCAACCCTCAAGGTCGTTTAAGCGTCAGCGAACGCTGACGCGTCAAGACGTTTTTTGTGGCCCCCAACCGGGCCATGCTGCCGCGAGGCAGTTGTAACATTCTTCCCCATCCCCTGCGACACGCAACCAGCAAACCAACCAGCGGCGCGCCTCGCGCCAATATCCATCTGGCACTGCATCCGCAATTTTTCTGTTGTCACCCGCGTCGTGTGACAATGGCTTCGTTTGACCGTGTCCTCTGTTTCATCCCTGAAAATTGAGCCCAATTTGCCCGCCACCGTAGCAGAACTCACGGCCTTCGATGAGATCATCGACGCCCGTTCCCCAAGCGAATTTGCCGAAGATCACATCCCCGGCGCGATCAACTTGCCGGTGTTGAACGACGCCGAGCGTGAACGCGTCGGCACGCTATACAAGCAGGTGTCGTCGTTCGAAGCCAAAAAAGTCGGCGCGGCGCTGGTATCGCGCAACATCGCGCAGCATCTCGAAGATTATTTCGTCGGCAAGCCCAAAGCGTATCGCCCGCTGATTTATTGCTGGCGCGGTGGCAGCCGCAGCGGGTCGATGACGCACATTCTGCAAAAAATCGGCTTCGGCGCGATGCAACTCGACGGCGGCTACAAAGCCTATCGACGGCACGTGATCGCCGAACTCGCCAGCCTGCCCGCTCAGCGTAACTTCCGTGTGGTGTGCGCACCGACCGGCAGCGGCAAAAGCCGCTTGCTGCAGGCGCTGGCGAACGAAGGGGCGCAAGTGCTCGATCTCGAAGCGCTCGCCGCGCACCGTGGCTCATTGCTGGGCGCCCTGCCGGATCAGTCGCAGCCGCCGCAAAAATATTTCGAGAGCGCTATCTGGCATGCCCTCACCCGCTTCGACCCTGCGCGCCCGGTGTTCGTGGAATCGGAAAGCAAGAAAATCGGCGCGCTGCGCGTGCCTGACGCGCTCATCATGACCATGCGTGCCAGCCCCTGTGTGCGAATGGAGGTGCCGCTGGCCGCGCGCGTCCAGCTACTTGCCGAAGATTACGCACACTTTCTACACAACCCGGAACTGATCAACAGTCAGCTCGCCCATCTGGTTCCACTGCGCGGTCGCGACACCATCACGTCCTGGCAAACGCTGGCCAATCAACAGGCGTGGGATCAACTGGTGGCCACGCTACTGGAGCAGCATTACGACCCGGCCTATTTCAGGTCATTGTCGAACAATTACCCCCCGACGCCGACCGATCTCAGCTTCAGCACCGCCGATTTGTCCAGCAGCGGTTTGCGCCAGCTGGCGCAGACAATCAAAGCAGCTTGCCAAGCACATAGCCAACGATGATGCCGATAATGAGCGCCACGGTCAGTCCACGATAGGTCAGGACATCCTTGGAATAGCCGCGCCGGATGGCGACATAGGACACCAGATAGCCGACTGCGTTGAGCAACCAGATGAGTCCGATCGACAACACCTTGATGATGATCGGGCCGATGAACGGCACCAGGGCAACCAGGCTCAGCAGCCAGGCAAACGCATTGGAAATCAACCCTACCGCAAGCAGGCTGCCGGCAATCACGCCGCGATCGACGTTGAAATGAAGTCCCAGCCACGCCAGCCCGCCCATGCCGATCCACAACGGCAACATTACTTTCCAGTTGCGCCACCAGGGCGGTCGTTGCGAAACGTCGCCTTCGGATCCCTCATTTTCGGGTGGGATATCCAGCCGCGGCTCCATGCTTACCCCAGCGCTGTGAGGTCGATCGCATTGCCCGCGACGGACGGGCACCAGTAATAGCCGCCAGTAAGCGGGCGAGTGAAGCGGAACAGCGCATCGCTGATGCCGTCGTCATGCCCGGTCATGCGGCGTAACTGCGCTTCGAACGCATCGAACGACTTGCCGAAAGCCAGAAACACGAGTCCCGCATCAGCGTCCGCCACCCACGGCATCGAGCGGCGCACCACAAAGGCCTCGGGCTCGAAATCCTCCTGCGCCGTGCGCTTGACGTGCGCCGATTCGGGCGCATCATCGAGCTCCTCGTTGCTGTCGCGTTCGCGGCCGAAGCAGTTGTCCTGTTCGGCACGGGTCATTGCATCGAACCTGGGGAAATCGTGCAGCCACTGCTGCACCGCTGCGAAACTGGAGCCGTCGATACCCGTGCCCTGCCCCTGCGCAACGGCCGCCTCTACCGCCGCCTCGTTCTTGGGGTTTTCGGTGCCGTCTTCGTAGCCGGTCAGATCGCGGCAATCCTGATGGCGGAAGCTGACGATCGCCTGGGTCAATTTGAAAGCGGGCGCGATCAACGCCTGCAAGACGTGGCCACGCAATAACAGATCGCCCGGTTCATCGCCACGCAGCCACAACCACAGTGCGTGCTGTGTCGCCGGAATCGGGGGGCGAGCGTCCGGCAGCACAGGAAAGCTGCGCAAACCTGCAAACTGCACGCCGAGCGCCTGGGTGACATTCAGACCGATGCCAAGCACGGCCGATTGGCCGTCGCACGCGGCGGCCAGGGCCTGCAGCGCAGCGCGGGGGTGGACTGCCGGGTTCAGGTCGAAGAACAGGTGGCGCGCATGGTCCGGGATGGGGTCGAAAATGGCGGTTTGAGCTGTCATGGTTTGAAATAAACGGTTCAAAAATAGAAAAAAGCAGACGCAGTTAGCCGCGCCTCACTTCAATCACATTCTGCACATGTTGCAAGCGGGCCAGCAAGCGGGCCAACTGGTGCAATTCCTTGATCCGCACGGTGATCCGCATGTGCGCGTACTCGTCGCGGCTCTCGGTGTTGACGCGCAGCACGTCGAGCCGATCCTTGGCGATGACATCGGAAATATCACGCAGCAGGCCCTGGCGGTCAAACGCCTTCAGCTGGATATCCACTTCGAATGCCGCACCGGCGTCGAGCACCCATTCTGCCGCCATGACCCGCGCGGGATTGGCGCGACGCAATGAAGCACAATCGCTGCGGTGTACGGTGAGGCCGCGCCCGACCGTGGTGTAGGCGACGATGGCATCCGGCGGTTGCGGCTTGCAGCAGCGCGCCAGCGTCATCGGCACATCGCCCAGCCCCGGGATGGTGACGGGGTTGCCCGCCCGGGTGCGCGCACGCGGCTTGGCTGTGGGGGCCAGCGCAGGCGCAGGCTTGCCCGGTTCCTGCAAGGCGTTGACCAGATCACGCTGGCCGACATCGCCACGACCCAAGGCGGCAAAAAACTCATCCACCTTGCCGAACTTGAGCCGCTGCGCGAGCTTTTCCTGATTCGCGTCCACCACGCCCAGGCGCTTGAGTTCCTTTTCCAGCAGGGTGCGGCCAAGGCTCACCTGCTCGCCGACGTCGCGCTGGCGAAACCACGCGCGCACTTTGGAACGCGCGCGATGGGTGGCCAGATAGCCGAGCGCCGGGTTGAGCCAGTCGCGGCTCGGTTCGCCTTCCTTGGCTGCGATGACCTCGACCCGCTGGCCGTTGTCCAGCGCGGTGTTGAGCGGAACCATCACGCCGTTGAGCTTGGCGCCGCGGCAGCGGTGTCCCAGATCGGTATGCAGCGCGTAGGCGAAGTCGACCGGCGTGGCGCCGCGGTCGAGCGCGACCACCCGCCCCTGCGGCGTCAGCACATACACCTGGTCATGGAACAGCCCGGTCTTGAACTGCTCGGTGAATTCGCTGCTGTCGGCGACGTCGTCCTTCCATTCCAGAATGCGCCGCAGCCAGGCGATTTTCTCCTCGTACTGTGCGTCCTGTTTGCCGCCTTCCTTGTAACGCCAGTGCGCAGCCACGCCCAGTTCGGCGTGGCGATGCATGTCGAACGTGCGAATCTGCACCTCCAGCGCACGCTCTTCCGGCCCGATCACCGCCGTGTGCAGCGAGCGGTAATCGTTGCCCTTGGGCTGCGCGATGTAATCGTCGAACTCGCCCGGAATCGGCTGCCACAGGTTGTGCACCAGTCCCAGCACCGTGTAGCAGTCGATCTCGTGCTTGACCAGCACGCGCACCGCGCGGATATCGTACAACTGCTCGAAGCTCATGCGCTTGCGCCGCATCTTGTTGACGATGCTGGCGATGTGCTTGGGGCGGCCGGTGACTTCGGCCTCGATGCCGTGCAGCGCAAGCTCGGCTTGCAACCGCTCGATGATGCCCTTGATATACGCCTCGCGGTCGACGCGTTTTTCGTCGAGCTGGGCGGCGATGGTTTTATAGGTGTCGGGTTCCAGGTAGCGGAACGCCCAGTCTTCCATTTCCCACTTGATCTGCCACACGCCGAGGCGATTGGCCAGCGGGGAAAACAGTTCGCGCGCCTGCTGGCCCAGCTCGCGCTGGCGTGCCGCGTCGTGTCTGGCGACACAACGCAGGGCATGGGTGCGTTCCGCCAGTTTCACCAGCACCACGCGGATATCTTCCACCATCGCCAGCACCATCTGGCGCAGCGCTTCCAGTTGCGCGTGCGGATCGATGCGTTTGTCGGTGGCGCTGGCGGCCAGCGCCTCGATGCGCGCCATCGCCGCCACACCGCGCGCCAGCCGCGCAGCGGTGCCAAAAGCAGTATCGAAATCGGGTGCGTCACCCAGACAGCCCTGCAGCAAAGCCGCCGCCACGGCATCTGCACCCACCCGCAGCTCGGCGACGATCAGCGCCGTGCCGACGCTGTGGGAAAAGGCAGCGCTGTTGCCGAGCCGCTCATGCGCATAAGCCAGCGCGCGCCAGGGCAGGTCGTTTTCCGCCACCGGCAGCACGCGCGCCAGCGCCTGCCGGGCCAATTCCGGATCGGTGGCGTCGAAGCAGCGGGGGCGGACGGGTTCAGTCATGGAGCGAGTCGGCGTTCCAGTAGCGGCGGGAAGACGGACGATATTCTGAGGCTACCACCCCGGCTTCGCCAAACGTGAATTTGATCAGACCGCCCGTGTCGCTGCGCAGGATGTCCGCACCCTGGCTGCGAAACTGCGCCACCACCTGCGGATGCGGATGGCCGTAGCGGTTGCGGTAGCCCATGGTGAACACGCCATAGCGCGGCTGCACCTGTTCGACGAATTCAGCCGTCGACGAGGTGCGGCTGCCGTGATGCCCCACCACCAGCACGGTGGCCGCCATGCCCGCGCCTGACCCCAGCAACTCAAATTCGCTGCGCCGCTCGGCATCGCCGGTGATCAGCAGGCTTTGTGTGCCCAGGCTGACTTTCAGCACGCAGCTGAAGTCGTTGTCGCGGCGGCCGGATTCGGTATATGCGATGGCGGGTGGATTGAGGATTTCGAAGCGCACACCGTCCCACTGCCAGCGCTGGCCACGCTGGCAGTGGCGCGGTGACGGCGCGCTCTGCAGCAGCGGACTCGTGGCAGGCAGACCATGCAGCAGCCAGCCGGTCGGGATGTCGCGCAGCACCGATTGCAGGCCGCCGCTATGGTCGCTGTCGTCGTGCGAGACGATCACGCCGGTCAATTCGCCGATGCCACTGGCACGCAGATACGGCACGACGATGCGTTCGCCCGCGTCGCTGTCGGCAAAGGCCGGACCGGTGTCATAAAGCAGCGCGTGATTCGCGGTGCGGATCAGAATGGCGGTGCCCTGGCCGACGTCGATCACGTCGGTCTGAAAGGTATCGGGCGCGACGCTCGCGCGCAGCGGAAACGCCAGCGGCAGCCACAGCACGATGCCCAGTCCCCGCAGCGGAAACCCGCGCGGCAGCAACAGCCACAGTGTGCCGACGACAGCCAGCAGCATCGCCCACCCTTCCGGCACCGGCCGCGCCACCACCGCCCATGGCAGCGCGCTGAGCCACTCCAGACCCTGCCCCAACCACGCCATCAACCACGCCGCCACCTGCAACAACGGCGGCACCATCACCCCCAGCAAGGCCAGCGGCGTCACCAGCCAGCTGACCACCGGAATGGCGATGGCATTGGCCAGCGGCGAAATCAGCGATACTTGTTGAAACAGCAACAGCAGAGCCGGTGCCAGCGCCAGCGTCAATGCCGCCTGCACCGTCACCCAGCCGAGCAGCTTGTCCGGCGGCGCCACGCGGCCGAATGTCACCCACAGGATGACTGCCATGGCGCCAAACGACAGCCAGAAGCCGGCCGCCAGCACGGCCCACGGATCGATCAGCAACACTGCGAACACCGCCCACGTCAGCGCCGAGAATGGTCGCGGTTCGCGCCGTTCCCAGAATGCCAGCGCCAGTACCGCGAGCATGAACAGGGTGCGCTGCGCCGGCACCTGAAATCCGGCCAGCACGGTATAGGCAGATGCAGCCAGCACCGCGGCCAGCAGACCCGCCTGTCGTGCGGGCAGCCGCTCCGCTGCGCGCGGCCAGCGCCGCCAGCCGAACGCCACCCCCCAGCCCGCGAGCGCGGCAATCATGGTGACGTGCAAGCCTGAAATGCTGAGCAGATGGTTGACGCCGGTGCGGGTGAAGGCTCGCCATTGTCCATAGGGGATGCTGCGCTGGTCGCCGATCACCAGCGCGGCGATGACGCCGGCATAAGGCGCATCGCCCAGCGTGACGCCAATCCGCTCACGGATGGCCGCACGCGTGGCGGCAATCCAGGCGGCGGGGGTTGCCGCGCGCGCATCCAGGCGCTGCGGCGGTGGCTGCTCGCGCACATAGCCGGTGGCAGCAATGCCACGTTCGAGCATCCAGGCTTCAAGATCGAAGCCGTGCGGGTTGTGGGTACCATAGGGAATTTTCAGCCGTACCGTGAACTGCCAGCGCTCTCCCGCCCGCACGGTCGGCGTGCGGCTTGGCGCATTGCTCGGCCAGTAACGCGCGAGTTGAAGGTGCTGCAAGTCCGGCGCACCAGGCGTGACGACCCGTTCGACATCCAGCACGAAACGCTCGCCGCGCGCGTCGACCTGCGGCAAATCACTCACTACGCCGATGACCGTGACATCCACACCCTGCCAGTGATCAGGCAGGCGATCAGCCAATCGCAGATCGGCGCGCCAAGCGGCCCAGGCAAACCCAAGTGCGACGCTCAGCAGCGTGACCGCGAGCCGGCGCAGCGTTTCAATGGCTATTTGGGGAAAACGCGGCAGCCACAGCGCGGTGCTCAACAACGGCAGCAGCCATAGCCAGCGCATGGGCGGCAACGCAGCCTGCTGTTGCAGCAGCCACACACCGAAACAAAACGCGATGAGATAAAACCGCATCGCGTTAAACCTAGAAACCGCAGTTGGACGCGCCCGATGGTGCGTTCGAGCGTGTGTCTGCCGCGAAGCAACGAGGCGGCAGGCCGGGGCCTGCAACGAGTCGCAACAAAGGCAGGCGCGCGATCGGACGTGCCAGCGGGTGCGTAGCAGCAGCACCCAATCGATGAATCATATCGAAGGCGAAAACATCAGCATTCATGCGACTCTCATTGGGCCATGAGCGGTCAACTGCGGTTTCTAGGTTTAACGATCAGGCCGGCTGCAGCATCCCGTCGACCAGCCGCAACTGCCGATCCATGCGTGCTGCCAGGTCGATGTCGTGAGTGACGACGATCAGGCTGGTGGCCTGCTTGAGGTTAAGCTCGCGCATCAGGTCGAACACCGCATGGGCGGTGTGGCGGTCGAGATTGCCGGTCGGCTCGTCGGCCAGAATGCACGCGGGCCGGGTGACCAGCGCACGAGCGATGGCCACGCGCTGACGCTCGCCACCGGAAAGCTCACCGGGACGATGGGTAAGCCGATGCCCCAGGCCGACTTCGTTCAGCACCTCTTCCGCACGCGCCATGGCCTGAGCATGATCCAGACGGCGGATGGTCAGTGGCATGGCCGCGTTTTCCAGCGCGGTAAATTCCGGCAGCAAATGGTGAAACTGATAGACAAAACCCAGTGCGGTGTTGCGCAGTTCACAGCGCGCCGCCTCGGAAATGGCGAAGGGATCACGCCCCAGCAGTTCGACCTGGCCGCGCGTCGGCGCATCGAGCCCGCCCAGCAAATGCATCAGCGTGCTTTTGCCCGAGCCCGATACGCCGACAATGGCGAGCGACTCCCCCGCGCGTACTTCCAGATCGACCCCACCCAGAACCGGCACGTCATTCTTACCCTGGCGGAAGGTTTTGCCCAATCCGGCGCAGCGCAGCACCACCTCACTCATAGCGCAGCGCCTCCGCCGGGTTGATGCGCGACGCACGCCAGCTCGGATACAGCGTGGCCAGGAGGCTGATGAGCAGCGAAACGCCTGCGATGACGCCGACGTCGCTCCAGATCAATTTGGACGGCAGCTTGCTGATGTAATACACATCGGCCGGGAACAGGTCCATGCCAAACAATCGCTCGATGATGGGTACGACGGTTTCGACGTTGAGCGCGAGCAGCACCCCGCTCGCCACCCCCAGCAAGGTGCCGAACACGCCGATGAACGCCCCCTGCACGATGAAAATGCTCATGATCGACGCGGGCTTGGCGCCCAGCGTGCGCAGGATGGCGATGTCGGATTGCTTGTCGGTCACCGCCATCACCAGGGTGGAGACGATGTTGAACGCCGCCACCGCAACGATCAGCAGCAGGATCAAAAACATCATGCGTTTTTCGATCGCCACGGCGCGGAAGAAGTTGGCGTGCGATTGTGTCCAGTCGGTGAGGTAGTAATTTCCGTGGAGACTCCGCGACAACTCGCGCGTCACGAACGGTGCGCGGAACAGTTCGTCGAGCTTCAGCCGCACCCCCGACACATCCTCACCCAGCCGCAGCAGCTTTTGCGCGTCCTGCAGATGGATCAAGGCAAGACCGGAATCGTATTCGAACATCCCCGCCTCGAAGATGCCGGTGACGGTGAACTGCTTGACGCGCGGCATCACCCCCGCCGGAGTGATGTTGCCCTGCGGCGTGAGCAACACCACTTTGTCGCCGGGATACACGTTGAGCACACGGGCGAGCTCTCTGCCGAGGATGATGCCGAATCCGCCGGGTTTAAGGTCGGCCAGTTTTCCCATCTTCATGAGCCGGTCAAAATCGGCCACCTGGCTTTCCATCTCCGGCAGCACGCCACGGATGATCGCACCGCGCACACTGTCACCGTTGGCCAGCATGCCCTGCGCGTTGACATAGGGCGCGCCTGCCATCACCTCCTTGTTCTGCTTTGCCTGCGCCAGCACGCCGCGCCAGTCGGCCAGACGGTCCACCGGGCCGCTGATTTCCAGGTGCGCCGCCACGCCGAGAATGCGCGCGCGCAGTTCTTCCTGAAAGCCGTTCATCACGGAGAGCACCACGATCAGCGCCATCACGCCGAGCGCGATGCCCGCCATGGAAACGATGGAAATAAAGGAGATGAAATGATTGCGGCGCTTGGCGTGGGTGTAGCGCAGGCCGATCTGAAGTTCGAATGGAAGCAAAACGGGGCTCGATCAATGTTTGGCTTGAGTATGCCACAGCTGTACTGATCACCTGTCAGGTGTGGCATCGCCATTCGAGCGAATCCGCTTACACTCGGCACATGCTGCTGCTGATTCCCCATCTGTTCCCGACTGCTCGCCTGCTGGAAGCGGCGGCGCAGGATCTGCATCTGCCTGCGCTGCAAACGCTGCTGGCACGCGGCACCCGCACACCCTGCCCGGCCGAAGGCGTGGAAGCCGCCTTGTGCACCGCGTTGGGCATTGCCCGTCAGCAGGATTGGCCGCTCGCTCCGATCACGCTGGAAGCCGATGGCGGCGTGGCTGGGAGTGCCTATTGGCTGCGCGCCGATCCCGTGCATTTGCGGGTGATGCGCGACCGCATTGTGTTGGCGGACAGCAGCACACTGAACCTGTCCCGGCAGGAAGCCGACGCACTGGCTGCCACGATAGGCCAGCATTTTGGCGATGCGCTGCGTCCGCTGCCGCTGCATCCCAATCGCTGGTACGTGCAGCACCCGACCCCACCACGCCTGATCACCACGCCAGTTTCCGTAGCGACCGGACGCGACATCGATCCGCTGCTGCCGCAAGGCATTGATGCCATGCCGGTTCGATCCCAATTAAACGAGTTGCAAATGCTGCTGCATGAACACCCGCTCAACCAGGCACGCGAGGCGCGTGGCGAGTTGCCGGTGAATTCGCTGTGGCTGTGGGGCGGCGGCATCAAGCCCGCCGTCCCGGCGACCCGCATACCGGTGTTTGCCCGCGAGGATGAGGCACGCGCGCTGGCAGCGTTCTGCGGATCGGCCTTGCACCCGCTGCCCGCGCGGCTGGACAAATCCCTGCTTGAAACGGCTGGCGTGATTCTGCTGGACGAACTGACGTCAGCCGGCCTGTGTGGCGATGCCTACGGCTGGCGCGAAGCGGTTCGCGTGCTGGAAGCGAACTGGTTTGTGCCCTTGCTCGGCGCGCTGCGCACAGTTGGCGCACCAAGTTTGCGCCTGGTCGATCCGGTCAACGGCCAGGCGCTGCAACTGCACGCAAGCGATGCCTGGAAAATCTGGCGGCGACCGCGTCCACTCATATCGATGCTGGCTTGATGGGTTGACTCAGACAGGTGTTGCCCACAGGTCGTGTTCGTCGGCCTCTTCGACGCGCACCTTCAAGCGCGTCCCCGGCGCCAGATCAAACACGCCTTCGAGATACACCACGCCGTCGATTTCCGGCGCGTCGGCATGGCTGCGCGCGAGCGTGCCCACTTCATCCTCTTCATCGACGATGACCTCGATTTCCCGGCCAATCTTGGCATCGAGCCGAGCCGCCGAAATTTCCGCCTGCACCTCCATGAAGCGCTCCAGCCGTTCTTCCTTCATCTCCTCGGGGATGGCATCGGGCAAGTCGTTGGCCGCGGCCCCTTCAACCGGGGAATACTTGAAGCAGCCAACGCGGTCGAGTTGTGCTTCCTTCATGAAGGCCAGCAGCTCTTCGAATTCGGCATCGGTCTCGCCGGGAAAGCCGACGATGAAAGTGGAGCGCAACGTGAGGTCAGGAACAGCGGCGCGCCAGGACTGGATGCGGTCCAGCGTTTTTTCGACAGCACCGGGGCGCTTCATCAATTTCAGAATCCGCGGGCTGGCGTGCTGAAACGGGATATCGAGATAGGGCAGGATGATGCCGTCGGCCATCAGCGGAATCACGTCGTCCACGCTGGGATAGGGATAGACATAATGCAGCCGCACCCAGGCGCCCAGGCTTCCCAGTGCACCCGCAAGTTCGGTCATGCGGGTTTTCAGCGGGCGGCCGTTCCAGAAACCGGGACGGTATTTCACATCCACCCCGTAGGCACTGGTGTCCTGCGACACCACCAGCAATTCCTGCACCCCGGCACTCACCAGCGCTTCCGCCTCGCGCATCACATCGCCAACCGGACGGCTGACCAGATCGCCGCGCATCGACGGAATAATGCAGAAGGTGCAGCGATGGTTGCAGCCTTCGGAAATCTTCAGATAGGCATAGTGGCGCGGGGTGAGCTTGACGCCACCAGGCGGAATCAGGTCTGCAAACGGATCGTGCGGCTTCGGCAGCGCGGCATGCACCGCCTGCATCACCTCATCCAGCGCATGCGGGCCGGACACCGCGAGCACCTTGGGGTGCGCCTCACGGATGAGGTCACCCTTGGCACCGAGGCAGCCGGTCACAATCACCTTGCCGTTTTCAGCCAGCGCTTCACCTATGGCTTCGAGCGATTCCTGCACCGCAGCATCGATGAAGCCGCACGTGTTCACCACCACCACATCGGCATCGTCATAGCTGCCGACGATGCCATACCCCTCGGCACGCAACTGAGTGAGGATGCGCTCGGAATCGACCGTGGCTTTGGGACAGCCGAGCGACACAAAGCCGACGTTAGGCGTGCGATTGGTGTTTGCTTTGGTTACCATGACCTTCAATCCTGATGGAGCAGTAGATGTATATCGTTGCAATTGGCTGGGCTTATGTGATTCTGATGGTGGCGATCACCGCCAGCAGTATCGGCAAGGCGCTGGCTATTCTGATTTTTCTGGGCGCCCTGCCGCTGGCGCTGTTCGTATATGTAGCCGATCGGCCGCGGCGACGACGCTCAATGGCCCTCGCCGATGAAGTAACCGGCCAGCGCGACGGTGCCGACTCCCAGTCCGATCAACACTAGTTGCTGCAGCGTGTGGCCAATTTCTGCGCGCTTGTGCAATCCTGGAATCAGATCCGACAACGCCACATACAACATACTTGCCGCCGCCAGACCAAGCAGCACCGGTGTCCAGCCTTCCAGCATCGACAGCGCGTAATAGCCGACCAGCGCGCCAATTAATGTAGCCACCCCGGTCAGAAAATTGAGCAGCAGCGCCTGAGTGCGGGTGTAGCCCGAATGCAGCAGAATCAAGAAATCGCCGATTTCCTGGGGGATTTCGTGCGCAATAATCGCCAGCGCTGTCACCGCGCCCAACCGGAAATCAACCAGAAAGGCCCCCGCGATGATGATGCCGTCGACAAAATTGTGGAAGGTATCGCCCACCGTGATCATCATGCCCGAACGTCCGTGATCATGGCTGTGGCCATGGTCATGGCTACCGTGGGCCTCACAAACCTCATCGTGACAGTGCCGCCACAGCACCAGTTTTTCCAGTAAAAAGAATAGCAGTATCCCGCCCAGCAGAGCCTTGGCAACCGTTTTGATATCGCCGCCCATTTGAACCGCTTCCGGCAATACTTCCAGCAAGGATGCACCAAGCAGCGCGCCAATGGCGTAGCTCACCAGCACGGGCACCCAACTGGGCCGTGCTGAAAAAGCCAATATCGCAGCCAGCAACAAACTCAGCAAACTGCCTGCTGCAGTTGCGATCAAAATGACTGCAAGGGTAGACATGAAAATACGGAACAGCCAAGGAGGTTGGGATTATACCGGGTGACGACGGCTAGGCCAGACAGTTCACATCCCGTTTGAAGCTGACATGTCTCACAACTTCAATAAACTGTGAGACACGTCAAAAGACCTACTGAAAATCCTCAAAAATGCTGATTACTGCTTTTTGGTATTTTCCGAACCGACCGTCAGTTCCCCTCTCAATTTATCGATACTAGCCTTGCCGAAGCCTTTCACTTTATCCAGGTCTTCCAGATGCTTGAAGTTGCCATTGGCCTCACGGTACGCAATGATTGCCTTGGCTTTCTCCGGCCCCAACCCCTTGACCCCCTCAAGCTCGGACTGTGTCGCAGTATTGACGTTCAGCGCAGCAAAAGCCGGGAGTGCCATCAAAGCCACCAGCCCCACCAACATGGCTCTATACAATTTACTCACACATCCTCCTTGTGAAATTATTGATCGTGAGCAGATGTGCTCACATCAATAATTTACCGGTAACGAGGATGACCGGATATACAACTTTAGTTGTATGTTTCCATTATCGTCATGATTCATATAAGAAAACAGTTTCATGCCGGATCGAGATTCACATTCATGACCAGAATACCCGCAATAAAAAACCCCCTCAGGCCTGAGGGGGTTAGTTTGCGCTCTGTTGTGGAGTGCGGATAAGGAGTCTGACGATGACCTACTTTCACAGGCGAGGTGCCTACTATCATTGGCGCGGGAGCGTTTCACCGTCCTGTTCGGGATGGGAAGGGGTGGTTCCACTCTGCTATGGTCGTC
>Ga0315268_10003163_pt1 | contig 18260 bp, 16 predicted proteins | sample C1_top_MG_FD_204535 | JGI IMG/M metagenome (GOLD analysis project Ga0315268, IMG submission 204535) | Sediment microbial communities from Yellowstone Lake, YNP, Wyoming, USA - C1_top | ecosystem: Environmental > Aquatic > Freshwater > Lake > Sediment | place: USA: Wyoming | collected 2017-08-01
GCACATCGATTTTTCCAAACCGTTCCTTCACTTCTTTGAATACCTTCTCCACTTCGGCCTCTTTGGCCACGTTCAGGTGCCAATATGCGGCCTTTCCTCCAGCCGCTTTGATCTCATGGACAACTTCCATCCCCTTGTCATCCAGGATATCGGTCACCGCCACCGCTGCACCTTCCCTGGCGAGCAACACGCAAGCCGCCTGACCGATCCCGAGGGAGCCGCCCGTAACGATGGCAACTTTACCTTTGACTCTATCCATCGGTGCCCCCAGTACCGAAAATGATGCGCACCTTCGGAAGGAATGATCTGTACGGTCCCGAGATGCTTCACCTGGATTATGCGCTTATACATGTAAGGGTGGGGATATGAAATAGAGTTAATATATTTCGGGTTTCCGCGGTTCCATGCCCTGCTGAAATTATGTGCATTGTGTTGATGGTCTGGGTACACCCTGCAGGGAAGAGCCGGGAGGGACGAGGATATCCATCGATAGGAATATTCCACAGACTACTCCACACGCAATCCACAACGCTTGTTTAAAAGGCGCCTTCCCCTCCAATTAATACGTCATTGGATTATGAGGTCACCTGCTCCTAAACTTATCTCCCAGTGGGATTCGCGGAGAGTTGGGAGCTATCTCGGATTGCAAAAACGGGTTATTGTTAAGATTGGGGCGAGATCGAAACCGGGGGGTGTCTCGTGGGCATTCTGCAAGGCAGGAAAGGGCTGATCCTCGGCGTCGCCAACGAGAAATCCATCGCATGGGGCGTGGCCAGGGCCTGTCACCGCGAGGGGGCCGAGCTCGGGTTCAACTATCTCGGCGAGGCGCTGAAGAAACGGGTTCATCCCCTGGCGGAGTCGATCCATTCGAGCTTCGTCGAACCGCTCGACGTCGGCGACGACGCCCAGATCGACGATTTCTTCGCTAAGGCCGAGGCCCGGTGGGGGCGGCTCGACTTCATCGTGCACTCCATCGCCTTTGCCAACAGGGAATCGCTGATGGGCAATTTCCGGGATACCTCGCGCGCCGACTTCCATCTCGCGCTGGATATTTCCGCCTACTCCTTCATTGCCTGCGCCCGGCGGGCGGCCCGGTTGATGGGACCGGGGGGGGCCATGGTGACGATGAGTTACCTCGGGGCGGTGCGCACCGTGCCGAACTACAACGTGATGGGTGTGGCGAAGGCCGCCCTCGAAGCGGCGACCCGTTACCTGGCCCACGACCTCGGGTCGGAAGGGATCCGCGTCAACGCTGTCTCGGCAGGGCCGATCCGTACGCTGGCTGCCTCCGGCGTGAGCGATTTCCGCAAGCTGATGGAGAAGAGCGCCCGTGGCGCCTTGCTCCGACGGAACGTGACGCAGGACGAGGTGGGGAACGCCGCCGCGTACCTCCTTTCGGACTGGGCTTCCGGTGTGACCGGCGAAGTGCACTACGTCGACGCGGGGTTCAACATCGGCGGCGGCGACCCGGGCGTCGAACCGGCCGCATCTGGCTCCTCATCCCCCTCGTCCTGAGCGTTTGACGGGACGGCAAGCAAGATCCCCGTGCGAAAACGCACGCGGGGATGATGGGATCCGAAGGAGATTGTGTGAAATGTCGTGCTGGCCCTGCTTGACAACATCGAGGATTGAGGTGGGAGCATAGTGACTCCAAAACAAGAAATATTTTCCCAATAAGACGTTTGCATTCCACCGGTAGCCGATCCTGAACGTCGTATTATTATTTATTTTAGTAAGCAATTAAGGCCGGTCCATTCATTGGCGTGAATTTTGCTGTAAAGTCACTAGGAAGTTTTACGCAGTTACGAACGGATCAAAAACAGGAAGGAGGGGAGTGAAATAACCTGGCACCATTAAAGGGGGGCGCCATGGAAAAATTTTGGGGTACCATAGGAAGAGTAGTGGATTTTTTTGATACCTTGGCGTTGGTGTTATTGGCCGCGGCTTTGACCTTTTCTATTGGGTACCAAATTGGATTCACTTCTGGATTAGATACAAAAGTTACTTGGGTTGGGGAGAAATATACTATGAAAGCAACAGGAAACGGGAAGAGATGAGGGGAAACCAAACGTATGTGTAGGGGGTTGGAATTCAGATAAAGACCTTCGTGTTGGCAATAATTAGGAATAGAGGCGATGAGAGGGCGGGGCAACCCGCCCTTATCCTTTTGGGCGATGGAGTAGTCTGCGAGGGATAGGCTACGTACTCTCCCTACTCCCTTATCCGGCCACTTCCTCGCGTTCTGGGGGAATGTCGTGCGCCTGGGTTGTATCTGGGGGCCTCTTCCCGTCACAGCCATCGCGATACCCGCGCAAATTGGCGACGTGATAGGGATCACTGCGGGTCATGTCGGCAATTTTGCGGAGATGGTAATGATCGCGGACAGTTATCCTCCCGCCCCGATAATAAAACTTGATCCCCTGATAGTACCCTCGCCAATACTCCGCTTCCTTCGGTGTGCTCTTCTCGATCATCTGGCCTATCCAATCGAGCAGATTCCCGAATTCCGTTCTGTCCATTCTCCACCCCCTACCGGGTTCATTTCGGCAAGGGGCGACTGGATCTTTAAGGTGAGACCAAATTATTATTTCGGCACCTAACCACATGCTGGAGCTGACGGCTGCCCTGCGGAGATCATGAGGCCCCGCGGTTCAGCCTGAGCGTTAGCTTGCTTAATGTGTGTATGTCGTGAAATGCATGTCGGGAGATATCATGACGGCAAAGGTATTACGGATACTCGGCATTCTTATCTTGTGTGGCGTCGCCTATAAACTCATGTACACATTATCTTCAAGAGGGGATATTGTGAAAATCGTTGTGCCAATGGTATTTGGGATAATTGTTCTTATAATTTCAATGAGTTGGCAATACGGTTTGAAAGAAAAAAATCCCTCATATTATGCTCTCTTGCATAGGCCATACTTGGAGCCTGTTATCTCGATATCAATAAACGAAGAAACTAAATTCACGTCTGAATTTACGGTTTCGAATCTAGGAAAACTTCCGGCAAGAAACATTATATCTGTTACAAAATCCCCATGGTTTTCAAGTGATGAAATAGAACCTCCGCTTCCACGAGAACTTGTTTCGGGTGCACGAATGGTAATAAGCCCGAAGTCCGGACCGATCACATTTCCTATCGACACAAACTCGTCAATTGATCTCATATTATTGTATGAAGCGGATATCGACGGCAATACGCACCAATATCAGTCTACATATAGGTACGAGTTTTCGGCGGGGCCTATAGGTACTGGGAACTATGGATACGTTTTGTCGCGGCATACGGAAGGAACGCTAAGCGCTAGGGAACCAATAGATCTTGCAAGCGCACGCATTATGAATGAACTGGAGGGAACGGTATATTTTGAGGGCAATGATTCTGAACAAAATCGAATATATAATTCAATATTTCTGAAATCAAAGAAAAAGACTATTATGTATAACCCAGGAGTTAAAAAATTATCTTTGTATCACATAATAGATCAAGGTAGGGCGTATCTGATAAATGTACAAGTAAAAAACCCACACGATCTGGATAAAGTGGCTATTGCTTTTAGAAACGAAAGAATATCGTTGACTTTCGATGCGGTCAGGGGTTGTCGGTCGAGTACAGGAATTTCTGCGTGAGGAAGACCGACCTGGTGCTAGTACGGAACTTCACGGACAACGCCAAAGACGAGTACCTGGCCCGGGTGTACGCCCACTCCCAACGGATCGTGAAGCGGCGTGGAGAGGTCGTCCATAAGGACGCGGACGTCGTCCCGTTCGATGAATACATCACGTTCGGTCGCCTCGACGGACAGTGGAAACTCAAGGAGGTGATGCCGCCCGCCGGCGGCGCGGGGGGGATTGCGCAGGAGAACCTCGACGAGGACAGCAGCCTTTTGCAGCTCCGCTGGTATTACACGAAGAAGAGGGCTCTCTGATGATGCCATGAGCCCGGGCCCGCATGATACACTCCGGGCATTCCCGTTTCACCAGGGGTAGAACATGAGGCGACGCGGTCTTCTGGCGGGCATCGCATTGTTCTTCGGCACCCTCTTTGTGACAGTCCACCACGCCCGGGCACAGGACGAGCCGTTCCCGGTCGAACTGCGGGTGGGCGAAACGTTCGAGGTATGCACCTCCGGCCAGATCGTCTGCCCGGCGAGGACCCCCATCTGCGACAACCTGAAGGTCGCCGTTCCGGTCGATGTGCCGGGGGGTCTGGGATTCCAGGGCGTCGGTCCCGGGGCGACCCTCTGCTCGGCAGCCTCCGCAGTGGGACCGCGCCGTGTTTTCCGCATCACCGTGCGCTGAACCGGATGCGCGCGGGATGGGGCATCACCCTTCTTACGATCGCCGCCGCCGTCCTGTCGGCGGGGCACCCTCCGGCGTTGGCGACGGACGAGCCGTACCTGCAGATGCGGGCGGCGATGGTGCGCGACCAGATCGAGCGCGAAGGGGTCTCCGATCCGCGCGTCCTGGCGGCGATGCGGGACATCCCGCGGCACCTCTTTGTTTCGCCTTCGTTCCGCTCGAAGGCGTATGAACCTTACCCTCTTCCCATCGGGGAAGGGCAGACGATCTCGCAACCCTACATCGTCGGCTTCATGACGCAGATCCTGCGTCTCAAGGAGACAGACCGCGTTCTCGAGGTGGGGACCGGGTCCGGCTATCAGGCGGCGGTCGCCGCGAAGCTCGCTGCGGAGGTCTACTCCGTGGAGATCCTCGAATCCCTGGCCGTCCGCAGCCGACGGACGCTTTCGGACCTCGGGTTCCGAAACGTCGTTCTCCGGCAGGGGGACGGTTATTACGGCTGGGAGGAGAAGGCGCCGTTCGACGCCATCATCGTGACCTGCGCGGGGGGACACGTTCCCCCGCCTCTTCTGCGCCAGCTCGGGAACGGGGGTCGTATGATCATGCCCGTCGGCGGGCCCTTCATGACCCAGAACCTCGTCTTCATCGAGAAGGACGCCCGAGGCTCGATTACGCATAGAAATGTTCTTCCCGTCGCCTTCGTCCGCCTCCTGGGCCACTGACGGGGCCCCCGATTGTCCACCGCAGCGTCAAGGGACCGTGGGAATCCGGTTTCCGCGGACGCGAAGGCGGAAAGGATCGTTCTTGCCGTCTTCTTCCTTTCGGCGGCCACGCTGGCCAACGAGATCGTCCTCATCCGCCTCCTGTCGTTCCGGTTCTGGCCGCACTTCGTCCCGCTGATCGTCTCGCAGGCGATGCTCGGCTTCGGGGGCGCCGGGGTCGCGCTGCAGATCGTCCGGCGGCGCATTGAACGGTCTCCAGGCCGTCTCTTCGCGTGGATGGTCCTTCTCGCCGCGCCGGCGTTCGACCTCGCGTTCCGCGCCTCCCAGCTCGTCTCGTTCGACCCGTTCCTGCTCCTGTGGGATCCCGTGGCGTGGCCGCGATTCGGGGGCTTCTTCTTCCTTCTCGCCGTGCCCTTCTTCCTTTCAGGCTGCGCGATGGCGATCCCGTTCGCGTTCCTGGGCTTGCGGCCCGGCCCGGTCTACGCGGCGTCCTTCGCGGGGTCGGCGGCCGGCGCTCTCATTGCGCTCCCGTTCCTCATGCTCGTGCCGACCGGGGGACTCCTGCGACTTCCCCTCGGGCTCGGGGCGGTGGCGTGCGCCTTCGTCCTGTCGGACAAGGGCGGGGGATTGCGGAAAGGCCGCGCGGCCGCGCTGTGCGCCGTCCTCTTCCTCCTGGTCATCCCGGCCGCGGATCTCAAGCTCTCTCCCTACAAGGATCTGGCTGCCGTCCGGAACCTGCCGGGGGCGCGGGAGATCGCATCCCGCTTCGGAATATCGGGGGATTTCCGGGCGGTCTTCGCCCCGGGGGTCCACAGCGCGCCGGGGCTGAGCGTCCGTTTCGCGGGGGAGATCCCGCCGCAGGCAACGCTGTTCGCGGACGGCGAGCAGCGCGGAATCGTCCCGAAGGACGGCGGAAAGACGCCCCCCGCGTATCTCGGTTATTTCCCCGCCGTTCTCCCGTACCGGTTTTTTGAACATCCGCGGGTCCTCCAGCTCGGCCTCAGGGGGACGGAAGGGGTGTTGACGGCCGCGGCGAACTTTGCCTCGTCCGTGACGATCGTGGAGCCCGCGCGGGAACTCGTGCGCTTGGTCCGCGAGGACCTCTCCGGGTTCTCGGGGGGATGGCCGGGGTCGCTTTCCGTCGAGATCCGGGAAGAAGGGGCGCGCAACTTCCTCGCCCGGGACAGCCGGATCTTCGACCTCATCGAGGCGGCGGACATTTCCTCGGCGACCTTTTCCTCGCTCGGGGTCCACGCGACCGGCGAGACGTTCCTCCTCACGCGCGAAGGAATCCGGGCGGCGCTCGCCCGCCTCGGGGAGGGTGGACTCCTCGCGTTTTCGGGGTGGCTCAAGGCGCCCCCGAGGGAGAACGTAAAGATCCTCCGCACGATCCGGGCCGAGCTCTCGGACGCGCGGCTTGTGCCCGCCGCGGATCGGGTCGCCGCGATCCACGGCTGGGGGACTTTTTCCGTGGTTGCGCGGCGCACCCCGTTTCATCCGGCGGAGATAGACGGGGTGAAGCGGTTCTGCTCCGCCTACGGGTATTCGATGGTCTGGCCCGCTGCGGGTGCCGAGGCCGGAAGCGGCGCGGAGGAACGGGCGCTGCGCGAGGCTGTTTCCGATGCCATGACGGGACCGCCCGGGGAACGGGAGACCGAACTGTTCGACCTCTCGCCCGTCACCGACGACTCGCCTTACTTCCATCGCTTCCTGCGCCTGCGGACCTTGCCGGAGTTCAAGCGGCTCCTCGGGAGCCAGTGGATACCTTTCGTGGAGTGGGGGATCGTGTTCCTGGTGCTGTCGCTGGGCGTGTCGCTCGTCCTGGCGGCGATGCTCCTGCTTCTGCCCGCCGTCTTCGCACGCGACGGAACAGGGGAGGCGGCCACGATCTCCGTGGCCGTCTACTTCTCCGCGCTCGGGATGGCATACATGCTGGTGGAGCTCACCTTCCTCAAGGTCGGCATCCTCGTCCTCGGCGATACCATCCGCGCCGCCGGCCTGGCGATCGGGGGCTTTTCCTTTTTCTCCGGGATCGGGAGCGCCGTGTCCGGACGATGGGAATCGGAGCGGGCGATGAAGCGGGTTTTCGCGGGCATTGCGGTGTGCGTCGTAGCCGGGTTCGTCATACTCTCGGCCGCGTCGAGTCCTCTGCTCGCGCGCGGGTGGGTTATGCGGACGGCCGCGTTCGTCGCAACGCTCGCGCCGGCGGCCTTCCTGATGGGGATTCCGTTCCCGGCGGCGATCTCACGCCTTGCCGCGGCAGGCGGTTCGGCGATCCCATTCGCCTGGGCCGTAAACGGCTTCTTTTCCGTGGCCGGCGCGTCGCTCGCGTCGATCGGAGCCCTGTGGCTCGGCTTCCGCTGGACGGTTGTGATCGGCGCGGTCCTCTACGCCATGGCGGGACTGCTTTTTCAGCGGGTCGGCCGGGAAATCCGCTCTTAGGGATTCCGCCGTGTTCCATCTCCATTATCATGCAAGAAGCGGAGGTGGTTAAATGAATCTCGCGGGGATGTTCGACCGGACCATAAAACCGTACATCCTGATTCTGACCCTGATCTTCGCCGCCTCTTTCCTGGCTGGAACCATCGCACCCTCGGCGATCAGGCAGCAGATGGCCGAGGTGTTCGAGGCTGTTGTCGGCAACTATCGGGGGCTTGCCGGGGGGATGCTCTTCTTCAATATCCTCGTCCAGAATGTGATGGCGACGATAATCGTGATCATCTCCGGCGTGATCGTGGGAATCATCCCGACATTCGCCATCAGTTCCAATGGATTTGGCCTGGGTGTGCTGTACCGTCAGGCGGTCGAGGTGTCCGGTTACTCGAAGGCGGCTCTTAAGGTTTTGCCGTATGGAGTATTCGAGATACCGGCGCTTCTTATTGCGGCCTCCTACGGCATGTGGCTCGGCGTGACGGTCGTCCGGAGGATGCGGGGGAAGGAATCCACCCTCCTCAGATCCCACATAGAGCATGCCTTCCGGCGGTACTTCGCCGTCGTGTTCCCTCTCCTCATTGTTGCGGCAGCGATCGAGACGGCCCTCATCCTCTGGCTGTGACCCTCAACGCCATGAATGTCCCCTCGTCCAACTGGTCCAATAACGGGGAGCAGGTCGGTTTTGACCTGCCCCCCCGAAGATAACCAACTATACGCGGGGATTTTCCCTGGGAACCGAACGGACTGCAAACCACTATACTATAAGGGGATTTATTTTCCGCAATAGCGGCGTTGGCCGAGGAGGGAAAACAGAATGGACATAAGACTGAAAGAAGACTTCCTGTCTCGGTGGAAGAAATATTTCGGCGGTGCCGAGTTGCCGATCACCTGCTGGTATACCGACGATGAGGGGGCGGCCGATCGGGCGGAGCCGACGAAAAGCCACCGGTGCTTTCTCGCGGACCTTGCGAAGATCCGTAAGGGGAAAAGCCTGCGGTTCGACGTTGCTGCGATCGGCTGCAGCGGCGGGAAGCGCTACCTGGGCTTCACGCAGGACGTCCCTCCGAACTTCGAACTCTTTCTCTCGTGCGGCATCCCGGGGATACTGGAGGGTGTACGTTACAAAAAATCTCCCGAGCTGGTGAAGGAGTTCGAAGCGCGTTCGCCTTCCTTCACGGCGCCGGCCCGCCACATCGTTTTCAAGAGATGGGACAGACTGGGGGAAGCCGATGCCCCCCAGGTGGCCATCTTCTTCGCCCCTCCGGATGTTCTTTCGGGACTCTACACACTGGCCGGCTTCGACGAGGTCGACCTGAATGCCGTGTATTGCCCTTTCTGCGCCGGCTGCGGCTCCATCGTGAAATACCCTTTCCTCGAGAAGGATGCGTTCCACCCGAGGGTCGTTCTCGGGATGTTCGACGTTTCCGCCAGGCCCTTTGTCCCCGGCTCGACGCTGAGCTTCGCCGTTCCGATGAACAAGTTTGCCGCCATGATCACCAACATGGAGGAGAGTTTTCTCATTACAAAATCCTGGGAGGCGGTCCGGCGGCGCATGGGGTAGGGCGCTTTTCACTCTGCTCCGAGGTAGGACCGCTGGACGTACTCGCTTTCCCGGAGTTCTTTCCCCGTGCCGGAGAGCACCGTCCGCCCGGTCTCGAGAATATATCCGCGATCGGCGATCTCGAGCGTGTGGGCCACCTTCTGCTCCACCAGCAGGATCGTCACGTTCTGCTTCGCGATGTCGGTGATCTTCGCGAACAGCTCGTCCACCAGCAGGGGGGCCAGTCCCAGGGAGGGCTCGTCGAACATCAGGAGCTCGGGCTCGGACATCAGGCCGCGCCCGATGGCGCACATCTGCTGTTCGCCGCCGGACATCGTTCCCGCGAGCTGGCGGCGCCTTCCCTTCAGCAGTGGGAACAGGGCGTACACCCGGGCGAGCTGCTCGTGGGCCATGCCACGCGCCCGGGGGGCGAAGGCGCCGAGCAGAAGGTTCTCCTCCACGGTCATCCGGGGCCACAGCTTGCGGCCCTCAGGTATTTGAATCACACCGCGCCGCACGACCTCGTGGGCCGGCCGGCCGGACAGATCTTCCCCCCGGAACCGGATCTTCCCCGCCTTCGGCGACAGCAGGCCGGAGATCGTGCGCAAGGTCGTCGTCTTGCCGGCGCCGTTGGGGCCGATGAGCGTCACGATCTCTCCGGGGGCCACGGTGAACGAGATTCCCCAGATCACCTGCACATCCCCGTAGGCGACTTCGAGGCCGTCCACCTCCAGAAGGGGCCTGACGCTCATTCCTGCTCCTCGATCGGTTCCTTCCGGCCCATCCACGATCTCCGTCCCAGGTAGGCCTCGATCACCCCTTCGTCGTCCTGGACCTCTGCCGGCGTCCCCTCGGCCAGCTTTTCACCGTAGTTGAGCACCATGATCCGGTCGCAGGTGCGCATGACCGCCCGCATGTCGTGCTCGATGTACAGGATCGTGATCCCGCCGTCCCGCAGGCGGCGAAGGAGGGCCAGGATATCCGCGGTTTCCGTCGGATTCAGCCCGCCGCAGATCTCGTCGCACAACAGGACGACGGGATCGGTCGCCAGCGCCCGGGCCAGCTCCAGTCGCTTGCGGTTCCCGGTCGGCAGGGAGCCGGCGGGGGTTCCGGCCGTCCCCGACAGCCCCGTGAACTCGAGGATCCGTTCGATCTCGTCCGCGATCGAGCCGCGGGGCGGCGTCCGCCTTCCTCCGTACCGCATGCCGACCTCGACGTTCTCGTACACGGTCATGCCCGTGAAGGGCCGCGGGATCTGGTGGGTCCGGCAGATCCCCAGGTGAACGACGCGCTGGCTCGGCCAGCCGGCGATCTCCCGGTCGCGGAACCGGATGGACCCGGCGGTCGGAACGAGCGATCCCGCGATCATGCTGAAGGCGGTCGTCTTGCCGGCGCCGTTGGGACCGATGATCCCGAAGATTTCCCCCTCCTTCACGCGGAAGTGGAGATTGACGACCGCGGCGAGGCCGCCGAAGTGGCGCGTGAGCCCTTCCACCGAAAGGAGGCCCTTCACGACTCCCCCCCGGCCGGCTGCCGCTGCGCCGCGATCCCCTCTCCCGGGCCTCCGGCATTCCGTCCGCGCAGGCGGTGCGCCAGACGCCTCCAGAGCCCGGCAAGGCCCCCGGGCTCGAACAGCATGATGAGGATCAGCAGGGCGCCGTACAGGAGGAGGTGGAACTGCGGGAAGTTGACGACCATCTCCTCCTGCACGATGCTGTAGACCGCCGCGCCGATGACGGGTCCGGACAGCGTCCCCAGTCCGCCGATCACCGGCATCAGGAGGATCGACGTGCTGGTGGCGAAGGCGAACACCCCGTCGGGGTGGATGTAGGCCGAGTAGCGTACGAACACTCCGCCCGCCATCCCGGTCAGGCAGGCCGCCAGCGCGTGCACGGCCAGCTTGCAGCGGAACGGGTGCACGCCTACGTCGGCGGCGGCGTCCTGGTCCTCCCGGATGGCCCGCAGCGCGAGGCCGAACGGGGAGTGCATCACGCGCCACGACACGAGGAACGCCAGGGCGGCGACGCCCAGCGCCGCGTAGTAGTGCTCCGCCTGGCTGAACCGGCCGGTCTGCAGCAGCCGGAGGCCGCTCGCCCCGCCGGTGATTTCCAGGTTCGACATCACGATACGGACCGCCTCGTTCACGCCGATGGTGGCGATGGCGAAGTAGGGACCCCGGAGACGGAATGTCGGTAGCCCGATCAGGAGGGAGCCGAACGCCGCCACGGCGCCCCCCGCCGCGATGGCCGCGTACGGATTGACCCCCCCGTTGATGGACAGGCCCGCGGTGTAGGCCCCCAGCCCGTAAAAGACCGCGAACCCGAAGGACACCTGGCCGGTCACGCCGCCCAGGAGGTTCCAGGCCAGGCTCGTCGTCACCCATAAGAACGTGGTCAGGAGCAGGCGGATCGCGTTGTTCGAGATCCCGACCAGGGGGACCGCCAGGAACGCCAGCAACGCCAGCGCGGCGACCGCGTAGGCCGTCCGGCTCGTCGCGCGGGATGCCGGGGCCGCGCTCATCGCAGCCGCCGCCACCGCTGGAGCAGCCCCTCGATCCCGCCGGGCAGGACCAGGAGAGCGACGACCAGCAGGATGAAGCTGATGGCGTGCTGGTAGCTCGCCGGGACCACCAGGATGCTGAACGTCTCGATCAGGGCGACGATGATCGCCCCGATGGCCACGCCGGAGAACGACTCCAGCCCCCCCAGGACGGTGATCACGAACGACCGGAGCATGAAGGAACCCCCGAAGTCCGGGGTGAACGAGTACAGGTTCGCCAGGAGCGCGCCGGCAAGCCCCGTGAAGGCGATCCCCAGGCCGAACGTCACCATCGCCGTCCGCCCGGTGTCGATGCCCGCAAGCTGGCCCGCCTCCCGGTTCTGCGTCAGGGCCCGCACGGACCTCCCGAACCAGGTGTGGTGCAGGAACAGGTGGAGGGCGACCAGGGACAGCACGGCGATCCCGAAAACGATCAGGCGGATGACGGGCACGACGATGCCTTCGAACCGGAACGTCGCCATGGTCAGCGCCGAGAAGATGGAACGGTCGTCAGCGCCCCACACGCCGTAGCCGACATTCTGGAGGACGAGCCAGAGGCCGAACAGCAGCAGAAGCGAGGGGAGCGTCGGTTCGTCGGCCACCGGCACGAATCGGACCATGCTCCGGTGGGTCGCGATGCCCAGCAGGAAAAAGACGGGCACCGCCAGCACCGACGCAACCAGGGGATCGATGGGCAGCCGCTGTGACACCTCCAGGGCGAAGTACGCCCCCAGCATCATGAACCCCGCGTGGGCGAGGTTCACCATCTTCATGACGCCGTAGATCACGGTCATCCCGATGGACATCGCCGTGTAGATGCCCGCCAGCAGGATCGCCGCGACGAACAGGTTCAGCAGGTCGTTGAGTCCCATGCGGCGTTACCGCGGGATGCGGGTGACCACCTCGCCCGTTCGGGAATCCTCCGGGTAGACGAAATCGATTTTGTCACCGGGCTTGTTCTGGACGATGACGAACGGGGCCAGGGTCTGCCCGTTCTCCTCGAAATCCAGGATCTTGCCCGGCAGGAGCGAATCGGTCAGCCGCACCTTGCGCAGCGCGTTCCGGATCGATGCGCGGTTGAGAGACCCGGCCGACTCGATGGAGACGGCAAGGGCGCGAGCGCCGTCGTACGCCGTGGCGGCGTACCAGGAGTCCGGCTCCCGCTGGTACTTCTTCTTGTACTCCTGCACGAATGCCTTCACCTGGGGATAGGGCAGGTCCTTGTGCCACCAGACCCCCGAGAAGATGTAGTCGGCGGCGGGCCCCAGGGCTTTGCGGGCGGGCTCCTCGGGGCCGCGGGCCCCGTAGCTCACCATCCGGTGGCGCAGCCCCATCTGTGTGTATTGCCTATGCATCGCGATGTAGTCCTGCAGGTGGGCGTCGGAGAGGAAGATGTCCGCGTTTGCGGCCTTCGTGCGCTGGAGGATGCCGGAGAAATCCGCCCCCCCCAACTGGAACGACTCGTTGAACACCACCTTGAAGGCGTTGGGGTGTTCCTTGACCCAGCGATTCACGCCCTCGACGTAGTCCTTGCCGTGGTCGGTGTTTTCCACGACGATGGCGATTTTCAGGCCCTTCTCGAGCTTTCCCTGGTCCACGAGGGAGCCGAGGAACCTCATGGTGGTGTAGCCGAGAAGGTCCACGGGCGAGAGCACCCCGAAGATCCACTTCCGGCCCTGGGAGTAGATCATGCTGGCCCCCGCGCCGGGCGTGATCCACGGCACCTGGTACCGGTCCGGGACGACCGACTGCGCCTGGCCCAGGACACTGGAGTAGGCCCCGAGGACCGCGACCACGTCGTCCGAGGACATGGTCCGTTCCACGAGCTGGACCGAGCGCCCCTGGTCGGACTGGTCGTCGTAGAGGATCTCCTTGAACGGCAGGCGCTTGCCGCACTCCTTTACGTATACCCCTCCCTTGGCGTTGATCAGCTCCATCGCCAGCCGGATCCCCTCGACCTGGTAGGTGCCCGGGCGCCCCTCCCGCCCGGTCATCGGGAAGACCAGGCCGACCCGGATCGCATCCGGACAGCCCGCGCTCTGGGCCGCCGCGATTCCGCTCCACCATGGGCCAAGCAGGGCCAGGGCCCCGACGACGATGCAGGCGATCATCGTCCGCGCGGCAGGCCGGCGTATGCTTCCATGCACCGCGATTCCCGTGTTTTTCATGTGGATCCCCCCAGTGCGATCAGGATAAAACGTCGTTTTTCAGTTTGCGATGATATAGTATCCGCACTTTCCTGGGAAGGGAAAAATCGAAGGAATGAACCTGGCCCAGCTTCTTTCCGAAACGGCATCCAGGCATTCCGGCAAACCCGCCGTCATCTTCGAGGGGACATCCCATTCCTACCGCGCCTTCGACCGGCAGGTGGAGCGCTACGCGGCCATGCTCCAGGCGGAGGGCATCGGGAAAGGCGACCGTGTCGCCGTCCAGCTCACGAAGCGGATGGAGTTCCTCTACCTCCACTTCGCGGTCCTCTCGGTCGGCGCGATCACCCTCCCCCTCAACCCGGAATACAGGGAAGGGGAGGTCGGGTATTTCCTGTCGGACTCGGCCAGCTCCCTCTACGTTACGGATGCGGAGAGGTTCCGGCGGGTGGCCGGCGCGATCCGGGACCTGAAAGGGGTCCGGACGCTGCTCATCGACGATGCCGTCGCGGAAGGGGCGGGCAGCCTGGCGGACCGGCTCGCCCGCGCGCCATTGCGGTTCCGGCGCACCTACCCGACGGGCGGCGACGACGTGGCGATGATCTGCTACACCTCCGGCACGACCGGCAGGTCCAAGGGAGCGATGATCACGCACCGGAACCTCGTGTCGAACATGCTGGCCCTGTCGGATGCATGGGAGTGGACGGAGAAGGACGTGCTCCTCCACGTGCTTCCCCTGTTCCATGTGCACGGGCTGAACGTCGCGACGCACGGGTGCCTCTACGCCGGTTCGACCATCGTCATGCACGAGAAGTTCGAGCCGCGAAGAGCGTGGGAGGCACTGGAGAAGGAACGGTGCACCTTGCTCATGGCGGTTCCAACGATCTACCAGCGGCTCATGGGCGAATGGGAGAGACTGGAGAGGAAGCCCGATCTGCGCGGGATGAGGGTGTTCATCTCCGGCTCCGCGCCCCTTTCCGACAACCTCTTTCACCGGTTCGAGAGGGCAACCGGATTCCGGATCCTGGAGCGCTACGGCATGACCGAGACGGGGATGAACACGTCCAACCGCATCGATCCGGCCCACCGGAAGGCGAGGAGCGTGGGCGATCCGCTGCCGGGCGTGCGAATCCGTGTCGTCGGAAGCGACGGCAAAGACGTCCGGCCGGGGGACGTGGGGGAGGTGTGGATCCGGGGGGACAACGTGTTCCGGGGGTACTGGGGGATGCTCGATAAGACGCGGGACTCCTTTGTGGAGGGCTGGTTCCGGTCCGGGGATCTCGGGCACCAGGATCCGAAGGACGGCGGGAGGCTGTACCTGGTCGGCAGGGCGAAAGAGTTGATCATCTCCGGCGGTTACAACGTATACCCGAAGGAGGTCGAAAACGTCCTCGAAAGCCACGAGGCCGTCAAGGAGTCCGCGGTGGTCGGCCTGCCGGACGAGAAGTTCGGCGAGAAGGTCGCCGCCGTGGTCGTCCTCAAAGGCGGTCGGGGGTCCGTCGCGCCGGAGGTCCTCGCCGCGCACTGCAGGGAGCGGCTTGCCTCGTACAAGTGTCCCAGGGAGATCGCCGTCGTCCCGGAGCTCCCGCGCAACGCGATGGGGAAGATCCTGAAGAACCGGATCGTGGAGGATTTGCAGGGGAAAGCTGTCCGGATCCCCTGTCCTCCGACCCCATCCCGACCGGATGTCGGACCCTAAATACGGCCGCTCGGAGGTGGAATTTGAAAAGCTACTCTTGACAAGGGAACGGAAACTACGTTATATATAATTATAGCGCGGCGGCTGGCGTGAAGTTGCAAAGATTCTCTTGGCTGGGATTGGCTCTGCTTGTCGTCGCAAGGAAGTGGGGTTGCAGTCGGAAGTCAGGTACCGAACGACCGGAACGCCACGCCGAATTTCCCCGCGCTCTGCGAAGGCCCGGCGATCATTGCCGGGCCTTCCCGTTTCTGCTGTTCTTCCCGCCCGAAGCTCGAATTCCCATATTCCAACCCGGAATTCGTTCAAATCGCATCTCAAACCGAATTTCCTGTCGTGAATACGGCATCATAGAAGATCGGGAACAAAGGTTTCCGTTCCGGAGGTGTCCGATGCGATGGATCACGCGGGAAGACGCGAAAGTCGACAGAATAGCTTGTCCATGGCTCATAAAGCGGTTTGTGGACCGGGAAGCGGATTTTCTCTTCGTGCCAGCCGATATGGTCATGGATGTGGCAAGGGCCGAAGGAGCCATACCATACGATGTCCCAGGGGTAGAGCTGGGACACGTGGATGGGCGCTGCTCGTTTGAGAACATCATGCTGAAATACGGATTGGCGGAAGACCCCGGCCTGGTCGAATTGGCCAAGATTGTCCACGCGGCGGATGTGGATCAGGACATCGATACCTGTCCAGAGGGGCGAGGCCTGCAGGCGATAGCGAAGGGGTTCTCCATCCTTCACGGACGGGATGACCACCGGAAGATCATGCTGGAGAATCCGATGTACGATGCCCTCTACGCCTGGTGTCGGGAGAGGGCAAAGCGAACCGAGGAAATCATCAAGGCCGGGAAGAGCTGATGCCGGATTCGAGGATGCCCTCCTGGCCGGGTGAGGCGCCTTGCCAGTTTTCCTGTAACGGTATATTATTGGAATCGAATAGAAGAGAAGACACGTCACTCGTCCACCTCCTGCACACCTTTCGGCGCGTACGCCGCTGGCAGCACCGTTCATCGGTTGACGTGTCGGCTGTAACGAGGTCTTCGAGGAACTGGAAATGGATCCGGTCTCTCCGCGTGAACAGTTCCTGAACAGGGTCCTGAACAGCATCACCGACCCGCTGGTCATCTACGACCGAGACTTCCGGATCGTGATGGGCAACCAGGCCCTGGTGAGCATCTATCATCGCGAACCCGAACAATTGTTGGGCAGACATTGCTACGAGGTGTTTCACGGCCGCAGCGCCGTTTGCGAGGAGTGCCATATCCAGGATGTCTTCCGGAGCGGCGAACCGCAGATGCGCGAAAAAGTAATCCGGCTGCCGAACGGGCATCTCAAGCATTTCGAGATACACGCCTACCCCGTGAAGGATGCCGGGGGAGACGTTGTCCAGGCCATCGAGCACGGCCGGGATATTTCCGAACGGAAGAACCTCGAACACCGGATCAAGGCATCCGACGAGAGGTATCAGACCATCGTGGAGACGGCCAGGGAAGGCATCTTCTTCCTGGACGACGAAGCCAGGGTGACCTTCGCCAACAGGCGACTGGCCGGAATGCTCGGGTACAGTCCCGATGAGATCATGGGGCAGTCGATGTTCGATCTCATGGGCGAAGGTTCGATGGCCGTGGTGAAAGACCAGTTGGACCGCCGCCGCAAGGGGATATCGGATGTATACGAGTTAAACTTCAAAAACAAGGAAGGCACCTGTCTCGTGGGCCTGATCTCCGCAGCGCCGCTGATGGCCAACGACACCTTCCTGGGTTCCGTGGGAATCGTCACGGATATCACCCGCATGAAGCAGGTCGAGTCGGAACTCCGCTCGGCCAAGGAATTCAGCGAAAAGATCGTCAATAACATCACCGACCATCTTGTCGTCATCGACCCCGGGACGCACCGGATCGCGCAAGTCAACACCTCCTTCCTCGCACGGGTGGGGCTTCCCATGGAAAAGGTCGTGGGGGAAACTTGCCACGCGGTCATGCTGGGCAGGAAGACCCCCTGCTGGGAGGATGGAATCCATTGCCCCGTCCGGGAATCGGCGGCGATCAAGCGCCCCGCCCAGTGCGACAAGGTTTACCTCAACGCCGAGGGACAGGAACGAATGCTCCGGATTCTGACCTATCCGCTCGTCGACAGCCGCGGCAACGTGGAGTTGATCATCCGGATGGAGCGCGATGTCACGGAAAAGCGGAAGATGGAGGAGGCCCTGGCCTTCCGCTCCAAGGAACTGCAAAAGACCCAGCACCAGCTGGAAACCCTCTTTGAAATTTCACGGCGAGCGAGCGCCGAGGACTCCCTTCAAGGACTCATCCATTCCCTCCACGACTTCGCCGAAGGGATCTTCCCAGATTCCGATCCGCTGTTCCTGATACTCGATGCGGACAGCGACCGGTTCCTTCCGTTGGAAGAATGCCGCCCCGACGTGGTCGAGCCGTTGCGCGGGTTGCATCAGATTATGGAGAAGGCCGGGCTCGCTTCGGAGTTCGTACGGCACCTCCGATCGACGAAAGACCCACAGGTCGTCACCTCTGCGGATGGCAAGAACGCGCACCCCTTTTTTACAGCCGTCGCGGAGATTTACCCGAGCTGGTTCGGCTTGCCAATCTTCGTTAAACAGAATTGCATCGGTTACTTCCTCCTGGGCTCGCATGCCCGCACAAACTACTCCGAGGAAGACCTCCGGTTCTTCCATGCCTTGTTCGCCCAGGTCGCCGGGCATATCCGGCACCTTGTACTGTACGACTCGGAAATCCACCGGATCCGCGATCAATCCGCGGAGACAATCTCCCATGGAGAACTCATCGGCCAGAGCGAGAAAATGATTAAAATTTACGACCTGATCGACCTCGTGGCCATGTCGGATGCCACCGTTCTCATCAC
>Ga0315268_10003164_pt1 | contig 18251 bp, 16 predicted proteins | sample C1_top_MG_FD_204535 | JGI IMG/M metagenome (GOLD analysis project Ga0315268, IMG submission 204535) | Sediment microbial communities from Yellowstone Lake, YNP, Wyoming, USA - C1_top | ecosystem: Environmental > Aquatic > Freshwater > Lake > Sediment | place: USA: Wyoming | collected 2017-08-01
AGATATCTTCCTCTTGGAGGTCAATCCCCGGCGGGGAAGCGCCTTCCCGGGTCCTCTCATGGATGGGCATGGTCAACCCCCGGTGGCGGAGTGAAGCAGGCGGTCTCGGGCTGTCCCGGCAAGGAATATTCTACTGGAAAAAGCTGCTTAAGCGGAAAGAATCCCGGGGAGCCGGGGTAAACTGGCAGGCAGGTCCAGGGATGAGGACAGGCGGGGCCGGGCTCACTTTTTAGCCGAGCCGCTCACCACGATGATCTTCTGTTCCCTCTTGCCTTGCAGATATTTTTGCAGCTCTCCTTCCTGTCCGGGGAAAGCGATATAGCAGTCCTGCTCGCCCATTCTGGCCAGGTCCTCGCACCGGAAGGTAGTCTTGCCGCAGACTACGGATTCGGAGTGGTGCAGGCTTTTTTCGTAGTAGTGCCCCTGGCTGTCCTGGCAGACGATGATGACCCTGGTGTCATGCTGCCTGATGGCGCCGATAACCTTCTCCTGGGGCCGCGAAGATTCGCCGCAGGCGCCGATTAAGCCGGCCAGGAAAATGGCTGCCGCCAGTCCCCCCGCCGATTTTTTCATCTCCCGGCCCTCCGGCCCACTCCTGGGATCGCAGGCCTGAAACCCTTGCCGTAGACGGAAAGAAAAACCCGGGCCGACTCCCTTCGGGAACACCCGGCGAACCCGCCGCCCTCAGGGCGTGTCCTCTTCCCCGCGCCGCGTGTCAGCGCTCTTATTCTTATTTCACAATGCCGCGAACAATGTCAACAAGTTTTCTCAACTGCCCGCACCTTCGGCTAAGTTACAGCCTCCCAGGTCTTCCTTTTCCTGCCGCGGCATTTTATAATCCGCGGGGCTGTCATGGTCAACCTGGAGGAATTCCGCCTGGGCGCCTTCAAGGTGCCCTTCGCCTGCGGGGATGAGCTGCCGGAATGCTGCTTCCGCTGCGTCTACCTGCAGCCCGAGGAGTCGCCGGTGTGCTACTGCGACGCGCCTTTCTATTACTTCTGCGCCTACCACTGGTCGGACAAACTGACCCATACCGAGCCCCCCTGCCTGGAGGAGCAGCAACCATAACCGGCCGCTGGCAACTTTCGGTGAACGGCAGTCCCAAGCATCATAAAACCGGGGAGAATAAAGTCCCCCTTTGAAAAAGGGGGACTTAAGGTGATGGAAAATCGCCCAGGCCCCTTTATTTCCTCGGCTTGGCAAGTTTCTCCGTCTGGGCTGCCTGCTCCTGAAAGAGGCGCCTCAAAACCGCGCCGGTGGCCGCGGCGTACTCTGCGGTGAGCTCGTAATCCCAGCCCCTCTGCTGATACAAGTGGCGCACCTGTCCGGCGTAGTTGAGACCGTCCGTCATCAGGCCACGGGTGTAGGGGCCGACAAGGGCCGCCAGCCGCTCCGGGTTCAGGGGCAGCATGGGGGCCGCGAAGACCCAGGTGGGTACCCCCGCCCGGGCCAGGGTCTTCAGGGCCGCCAGCCGCAAGCGGATGGCCGGGGTCCGGGGTTCCAGCAGCCGGCGCACCTCCTCGTCGTCCGTGCCGATGGAAAAGCCCACCCTCACTTCGGGCAGGGACTTGATTAAATCCAGGTCCCTGAGGACCAGGGGGGACTTGGTAAGGATCTCCGCGCCCCAGCCGTGTTCCTGCAGGAGCTCCAGACAGCCCCGGGTGAGGCGGTATCTCTCCTCCACCGGCTGGTAGGGGTCGCAGACACTGGCCAGCATCGCCGTCCCCGCCCGCTTCTTGCGCCTGAGCTCCGCTTGCAGGACCTCCAGCAGGTTGACCTTGACCTCCACGAAGCTGCCCCAGGGCGCCCGGGCGTGGTGGCGGGAGTACTTGCGCATGAAGACCGCATAGCAGTAACGACAGCCGTGCGCACACCCCAGGTAAGGGTTGATGACATACTCCACCCCGGGGATGCGGGAGCGCACCAGGGCGGACTTCACCAGTATTTCTTTAATGTCCATGGGCTGCCGTGTTAAATTGTAACATGCGGCCCCCTTGGCGGCACCGGGGGCCAGAAAATTCACGGAGCCCCGGGCATTGGCCAGAACCTCTTCCCAGATGCGCCCACCTGTAAACCCTCCCGGGGCCCGGGCCCTGGCCCTGGAGGTCCTGGCCGGGTCCCGGCGCCGGGGGGCCTCCGTGGAAGACCTGCTGCACGCGGCCCGACGGCGCCACCCCGGCCTCTCCCGCCGGGAGGGGGCTTTTCTCCTGGAGCTGGTCCAGGGGGTCAAACGCTGGGAAATCCGCCTGGACTGGACCCTGGCCCAGGTCTCCCACCTGCCCCTGGGCAAACTCCACCCCCTGGTCCTGAACATCCTCCGCCTGGCCGCGTTCCAGATATTATTCCTGGACCGGGTGCCGGCCCGGGCTGCGGTTAATGAGGCCGGAATCCTGGCCCGGGCGCACCGCCTCCCCGAGGCCCACGTATCTTTCATCAATGGGGCGCTGCGGACCCTGGCCGCAGGGGACTTGCCGCCTCTGCCGGACCCGGCCCGGGACCCGGTGCTGGCGCTGAGCGTGGCCCAGGCCCACCCCCCCTGGCTGGTCAAACGCTGGCTGGCCCGCTTGGGGTTTGAGGAGACCCAGGCCCGGCTGGCCGCCAACAACCGGCTGCCGCCTCTCACCATCCGGGTCAACACCCTGAAAACCACCCGGGAAGCCCTCCGGACCCGCCTGGCCGGGGAGGGCGCGGAGGCCCGGGCCTGCCGCTTCTCCCTCGCGGGGCTGGAGTTGGCGGCTGTCCCCCAGTCGCCCCTGGACCTCCCTTCCTACCGGGAGGGCCTGTGGCTCTTCCAGGATGAAGCCGCGCAGCTGGTGACCTTTCTCCTGGCCCTGAAGCCCGGGGCCCGGGTGCTGGAACTCGGCGCCGGCCGGGGCGGCAAGACCACCCACCTAACGGAAATCCTCCAGGACCGGGGCCTCATTGCCGCCGTGGACTACCACCGCCGGCGCCTGCTGGAACTCAAGGCCATCCTCAGGCGCTGGGGGGTGAGTGCGGCCCAGTCACTGCGAGCCGACGCGGCGGCCAACCTGCCGGTCAAGGCCGGGACCGTGGACGCGGTGCTGGTGGACGCGCCCTGCTCCGCCCTGGGCATCCTCAGGCGCCACCCGGAGATCAAGACCCGCCTCACTGAGGCGGACCTGGCCACCTTCCCGCCCCGCCAGGAGGCCATGCTGGCGGCCGCAGCCCGGGCCCTCAAGCCCGGCGGGCATCTTCTTTATGTCACCTGCACCACCGAGCCGGGGGAAAACGAAGAGGTGGTGCAGGCCTTCCTGGCCCGGCACCGGGAATTCAGGCTGGCCACTGACCCGGCGCGGCTGCCGCCTCCGGCCCGGGACCTGGTGACCCCTCCGGGCTATTTCCGGTCTTCTCCTAAGGACCACAACCTGGACGCGTTTTTTGCCGCGGTGCTGGCGAAAAAGTAGACGGCACCGCGACTGTTGGAGTATATTTTTTTATGACCTTTCGCCTGGAAATCGGCTGGCGCCCGGAGTTGCCGGACGCGGAAGGGGAGGGGGTGCGCCGCCAGGCCCGGGAATACTTCGGCCTGGAGATGGACCGGGTGCGGGTGCTGAAGCTCCTCATGCTGGACCTGGACCTTAGCCCCGAGGAACTGGAGGCCGTGCGCACCGAAATTTTCACCCACCCCGCCACCCAGGTCTCCAGCTTCAAGCCCCTGGCCCGGGACTTTGACTGGGCCATCTGGGTGGGTTTCCGCGCCGGCGTCAGGGACACCGCGGGGGCCGTGGCCCGGGAGGCCATCGAGATTTTCTTGGGCCGGACCCTGCCGCCGGACGCCGCGGTGTACACCTCCCGGCTCTACCTCTTCTCCGGCGCCCACCTCACGGAAACCCACATGGCCCTGGTGGCCCGGGAGCTTCTGGCCAACGACCTGATCCAGGAATTCCGCCTTTTCTCCCGGCAGGATTGGGACCCTGATAACGGCGTGGGCGTCATCCTGCCCCAGGTCCGCCTGGACCATGCGCCCCAGGTGGCGGTCTTCAACCTCGTCTCCGTAGCCGCCCTGCGGGCCTTGAGTGATGAGCGCCACCTGGCCCTCCGGGACGCGGACCTGCCCATCATCCTGAACTACTTCGCCCGGCCGGAGGTCCTGGCCCGGCGGGCCGCCGCGGGCCTGGGGCCGCCCACCGACGTGGAACTGGAGTACCTGGCCCAGGCGCGCAGCGACCACTGCAACCACAACACCTTCCGGGGGCGCTTCTTTTACCGGGATCTGGCCACCGGCGAGGAGCAGGTGCTCAACAACCCCTTCAAGACCTGCATCGAGGCCCCCACCCGGGAGATCGCGGCCCGCAGACCCTGGGTCATTTCCGTCCTCTGGGACAACGCCGGGGTGGGCGCCTTCGACGAGGAGTTCGCCTATGTCATCAAGGGCGAGACCCACAACTCCCCCTCCAACCTGGAGGCCTACGGCGGGTCGCTCACCGGAATCGTCGGCGTTTACCGGGACCCCCTGGGCACCGGCAAGGGCGCCCGCCTCATCGCCGGCCTTTACGGCTTCTGCGTGGGGCCCCGGGACTACGCCGGGCCTTTGCGCCCCCGCCTCCACCCCCGGCGCCTGCTGGACGGGGTCGTCACCGGCGTCAAGGACGGCGGCAACAAGAGCGGCGTGCCCACCGTCGCCGGGGCCCTGTACTTTGACCCCTCCTACCTGGGTAAATGCCTGGTCTTCGTGGGCGCCCTGGGCCTCATGCCCCGGCAGATCCTGGGGGAGCCGGCGGATAAGAAAGCCCCCCGTCCCGGGGACCTCATCCTCATGTGCGGCGGCCGGGTGGGCAAGGACGGCATCCACGGCGTCACCGCCTCCTCCGAGGTCTCCTCCCCCGGCACCCCCGCGGGCCACGTGCAGATCGGCGACCCTTACACCCAGAAGAACCTGCACGACTTTCTCCTGGAGGCCCGGGACCGGGGCATGCTCACCTTCATCACCGACTGCGGCGGCGGCGGGCTGTCCTCCGCGGTGGGGGAGTCCGCGCGTCTGGCCGGGGGCGCGGAGGTCTGGCTGGAAAAGGTGCCCCTCAAGTACCCCGGCCTGGACCCCTGGGAAATTTGGGTCTCCGAATCCCAGGAGCGCATGGTGGCCGCCGTGGCCCCCGAGAACGAAGCGGCTTTTCAGGCCCTGGCCCGGAAGCACGCGGTGGAGGCCACGGTCATCGGGTGCTACCGGGACCACGGCGTCCTGGAGGTGCGCCACCAGGACCGGGCCTCCGCCCTGGTGGAGCTCTCCCTGCTGGAGGAGGAGTTCCCCCCCTGGGAATTCGCCGCCGAATGGCTGCCCCCGGAGGGCCGCCTCACCGAGCCGGTGCTGGGGGAGCCCGGGGACCACCTGGGCGTGCTCCTGGCCATGCTGGGGCGGCCCCAGCTCTGCTCTCGGGAGTGGATCCCCCGGCAGTACGACCATGAAGTCCAGGGCACCAGCGTGGTGAAACCCCTGGTGGGGCGGGGCGTGCCGGTGCCCGGGGACGCCGCGGTGCTGCGGCCCCGCCTGGATTCGCATCAAGGCCTGGCCTTGGCCCTGGCCCTCAATCCGGCCTACTCCCAGATCGACCCCTACCACATGACCGCGGTCACCATCGACGAAGCCGTGCGGCGCCTCCTGGCTGTGGGCGGCACCCTGGACCATATCGGCGGGGTGGACAATTTCTGCTGGCCCCACGTGGAATACCATCCGGAGCACAACCCAGACGGCAAGTACAAGGCCGCGCAGCTGGTGCGGGCCTGCTGGGCTCTGCGGGACCTGTGCCGGGCTTACGGCATCCCGCTGCTCTCCGGCAAGGACAGCATGTACGTGGACGGGCTGCTGCCCGGGGCCTACGGCGAGATGCACCGGGTGAGCGGCCTGCCCACCCTGTTTTTCACCGCGGTGAGCGTGCTGCCGGACCTGCGCCGGGCCCTGACCCTGGACTGGAAAAAGCCCGGGGACCTCGTCTACCTGGTGGGGGAGACCCGGCCGGAGCTGGGCGGCTCCGAGTTCTACGAAATGCTGGGCTACCTGGGCCTGAGCGTGCCCCGGGTCCGCGCCAGCGAATTCCTCCTCTATTACGCCCTTCTGGAGCAGGCCGTTAAGGACGCTCTTCTGGCTTCGTGCCACGGCCTCTACCGGGGCGGCCTGGCGGTGCATTTGGCCATGGCGTCTTTGGCCGCGGGTCTGGGCTTGGACCTGGACCTGACCGAGGTGGCGCCGGAGTCTCCGGCCTATGCCGCGCTTTATTCCGAATCTGCGGGCCGCTTCCTGGTGAGCGTGGACCCGTCCCACGGGGCCGCATTGGAGACGCTGTTCGCGGGCCGGCCCTTGCAGCTGCTGGGAGCAGTGCGGGATGACAGGCTCTTTAAACTCAGCCGCGGGGGCCGAGTCCTCTTGGAAGCCCCCCTGGAGACGCTGCAAACTGCCTGGCAGCGCCGCTTCGGCGGTTTAATATAACCGAGAAGTATGGTAAAATTATAATTATCGGAGTTCTTGTAGGGGCGCGCTTTAAACCCGCCCTACATCCCTGGAGGCGAGGACCCAACCATGCACGCGGAAATGTTGGTTCTCCGGTTTCCCCGGGAGGTGGTGGACCAGCCTATCATTTTCCGGCTGGTGAAGGACTTTGACCTGGAGTTCAACCTCCTCAAGGCCGCCATCAACCCCCGGCAGGAAGGGGTGATGGTCATGGAGCTCCGGGGCCACCCCAAAAACTTCCGCCGGGGCCTCAAGTACCTGCGGGACTCGGGCGTCCTAGTGAAGCGGGTGGCCCGGGACGTGCGCCGCAACGAGGAGCGCTGCTACCAGTGCGGCACCTGCACCGCGGTCTGCCCCACCGGCGCCCTGCACCTGAAGCGGCCGGAGATGGAAGTGCTCTTTGACGCCGGCAAGTGCAGCGCCTGCGAGCTGTGCTGCCCGGTGTGCCCGGCCCGGGCCATGGAGGTCCGCCTCAACCGCAGCGCGGTGTAACCCTTCCTTTTTCCCCTGGCGATCTCCGCGCCTTGGCGTGAGGAGATTTTTTCACGCCAAGACGCAAAGGCGCAGTCAAAATCTTCTTACTCACCTGAAGGCAGGCGGGCCAGCAGCGCGGTGGTGGAGTAGCCCGGAACGAAGGGCAGGCTCAGCACCCGGCCGCCCCGGGCCAGGACCACTTCCCGGCCAACGATGTCCTCGGGCCGCCAGTCCCCGCCCTTCACCAGGACGTCGGGCTGCAGCGCGGTGATGAGTTCCAGGGGGGTGTCTTCGTCAAAGAGGACCACCCGGTCCACGCAGGCCAGGGCCGCCAGGACCCGGGCCCGGTCCCCTTCGGGGTTGACGGGGCGGCCGGGACCCTTGTGCAGGCGGCGCACCGAGGCGTCGGTGTTCACCCCCACCACCAGGGCGTCCCCCAGGGACCGGGCCTCTTCCAGGTAGCCCACGTGCCCCGGGTGCAGCAGGTCGAAGCAGCCGTTGGTGAAGACTACCTTCTGACCCTGGGCCTGGAGTTTCCGCACCCAGCGGGCGGCCTCCCCGCGACTTACCACTTTGGCGGCGGTGCTGAAATCTGACATGTGTTCTTAATTTAACCGCATAATTAATGGAAATGTTTAATTAAGTTGACCTACTCGTGCCTTACCCGGGCCACGGTGAGGACGTTCACCCGTCGGGCCCCTGCCCGGCGCAGCACCCGGGCGCATTCCCGGACCGTGGCCCCGGTGGTGTAGAGGTCGTCCACCAGCAGAACGTTTTTGCCCTTCACCTGCCGGGGGTCCGGCACCGCGAAGGCGTTCTTGACGTTCTCCCGGCGCTCCTTGGGGTTGAGGCCGACCTGAGGGTCGGTGTGGCGCACCCGCACCAAGGCTTCCCGGGCCACCGGCGGGCCTCCCAGACCCTGGGCCAGGAGCAGGGCCTGGTTGAAGCCCCGGTCCCGCAGGCGCCGGGGGTGCAGGGGCACCGGCGCCACCAGGTCCGCCTCCTGCACCAGCTCCAGGCAGCGGGGCCGCCGGAGCCAGGCCTGCATCACCGGCAGATAAACCAGGCGCCGGTTGAACTTGAAGCGCTTGACGGCCTCCGCCGCAGGGCCGTCATAGACCGCGGCGGCCCGGGCCCGGGCAAACGGCGGCGGGTCCGTGGTGCAGGAGCCGCAGACGCGGTCCGCCCCTTCCCGGGAGGGGAAGATGAGGCCGCAGCAGGGGCACAGGGGGCTGGCCACCCACTCGATGCCGGCTTCGCATTCCGGGCACACCGCCACGGCTGCGTCCTCTCCCACCGCGGCCCCGCAGAACAGGCAGAGCCGGGGCAGGAAGAACTCCAGGACCGTGAGGCTGAAGCGCTTGAGCTGGGCTGTGGGGTTATTCAATAACATTTCGGCTGATATTGACTACCGGAGTCGATTGGGCCATGATAGCGTAAATTTATAAGATTAGGAATAAGTTCATGGGGCCTGATTACCGTCAAGAGGTTCTTAATGTCATCCTGGCGCAGTTGCTCCAAGAGCGGGGATTGGTATCGGTTCCTGAGAGTATTGTTAGAGCAATCTTGGCGAAGCGGCGCCGGATGCCGGATGTGATGGTAGATTTTTTCGGCATGCGGATGATCATTGAAGGTGAGGTTAGCGATCAGCCAGGAGCTAAGGAGCAAGCCTTAGCTTCGGCCCGACAGCGGGTTGAAGAAGGCATAGCCCATGTAGGGGTCGCCATCGTTTATCCGGCTTTCCTTCGCAAAGTGGACTTTGGGCAATTGAATTCGCAAATCGCTACATGTCATATGGAAACAGCAGTAGTCTCCGAATCAGGGGAATCCGGTTACACTATCGGAGATATAAATCATTTAGTCATCATATTAAAACAGACTTTTTATCAACTGGTTCAAGAAAATGTAGTGGGCGACGCCGTTGCAATTCTGGATGCCAGCATAGAAAGCCTGGCCCAAGTCATACGCCACAGCCCGGGTTTTATTCCTAAGGCGGGCAGTATCTTAGATATTCAACCATTACCCCCTAAAAAGAAAAAGCCAACTTCAGATGATCAATTAGAACAAGTTAACGCTATTTGCCGGGTAGGCGGGCTTATCTTGGTGAACGCCATGATATTCCAGGAAGTACTGGCATATCATAATGATCTTGTACACCCCCTCCATAAAATTTTAGATCAAAGAAATCTTTTAAGTTCCTTTAGCGAACATTGGAAAGAAATTCTCTCCATCAATTATTTCCCCATTTTTTATCTGGCACGAGAACTAATTCTCAGCCTGTCGGCTCAGGCAGACATTATCAATGAATTAAAAAATCTGGCAAAGGCGGCACAGAGAATAGTCAGCATGCGGGCGGCGCTGCGCCACGACTTGATGGGCCGCGTTTATCATCGGTTGCTGGCCGATGCCAAATATCTTGGCACTTACTACACCAGTATTCCCGCTGCCATTCTCCTGCTTAAGCTGGCCCTCCGATATGATGACACCACTATTCAATGGCAGGACCTGAACCAGATTTCCAGGCTCCGCATTGCCGATCTGGCATGCGGCACCGGCACCCTGTTAATGGCCACGGCTGATGCCCTGACCGACAACTACCTGCGCGCCGCCGCAGAAGCTAGCCTCCCGCCAGATTCCGCGGCTTTGCACCGATTATTGGTTGAGCAAATTATTTACGGTTATGATGTTCTCCCCTCCGCTATTCATATGACCGCTTCAACCCTGGCCCTAAGGGCTCCGCAAATAACTTTCGCCAATATGAGCCTCTACAGCCTCCCTTTAGGCGGAAAAGAAGCATCCCTGGGGAGTCTAGAATTTCTTAAGAGCACAGACTTGAAAACCAGAGATTTATTTGGGGCTCGCATCGAGACCAGGCAAGTTACCGGAGGAGGAGAGATAAGACTTACGGAAGTATTAATACCAGACCTTGATTTGTGTGTTATGAATCCCCCCTTCACCCGCAGTGTCATCGGCAACCTGCTTTTTGGCTCTTTCCCCGATGAAGAACGTGAGAAGATGCAGTCCTCACTGAAAGAGGTGGTGAGAACGCGAGACCTGCAGGCCAGCATTACTGCCGGGCTGGGGGCGGTATTCATCGCCCTGGCCGATCGACATCTCAAGCCGGGAGGGTGCCTGGCTTTAGTAATCCCTAAAGCCTTACTATCGGGAGTGTCCTGGGAGCAAACCAGAGAACTTTTGGGGAGCAAATACCGGGTTGAATACTTGGTAGCGAGTCATGACCCTGAGCGCTGGAATTTCTCAGAAAGCACCAATCTGAGCGAAGTCTTGTTGGTGGCCCGAAAATTCAATAATACCGGCTCGGGGGCATCGCCTGTGGTCTGTCTCAATCTCTGGCGCAACCCTACCACCGCTTTTGATGCCTTGGCGGTATTTCAAGCCCTCAAAAATAATCCGGTGCCGCCCGAATTTCCTCGGGGTCAGGGGGCCATGGAATTGTTTCTGGAAAAAGAGAAATTGGGAGAGGCCCTGGCCTTCGATTGGGAAGCCATTAAGGAATGGCCCATATGGATGCTGCCTTGCGCCTTTGCCCAGTCAGACCTCATTAGGACAACCTATTACCTTGCGAAAGGTCGGCTATGGCTCCCCGGTTTCGGCCTGCAAGGGCAAGTCCCCCTTTGCCCACTCAAAAACTTCGCATCCTTAGGGCCGGATGGGCGGGACATTCACGACGGCTTCAGATTAAGCCCCGCGCCCACGGCCTATGCCGCTTTCTGGGGCCATGACACGAAATCTGTCTTTACCATAAATCAGAAACCGAATGCCTATCTTTCTCCTTTAACTCAAGCCAGTGCAGGCAGACCTCTCCGCCGGGTGGAAGACCTCTGGCCCCTAGCGGGTAAGTTATTGTTAGGCGACCGAATAAGGTTAAACACTTCGAGATTATGGGCGGTTCGACTTCCCTTTCCTGCTCTTTCCAATGTCTGGTGGCCGGTCTCATTTAAGGATAGGTTTGATACAGATGTTCATGGAAAAACCTTTGCCCTCTGGTGCAACTCCACCCTGGCGCTGCTTCTCCTGTTGGCTAACAGACAAGAGACCGAGGGTGCTTGGGTTCAATTCAAAAAACCCATCCTGGCCGGCTTGCCGGTCCTAGACTTAAGCAGCCTTTCAAAGGAGCAGTTGGAGGCATTGGCTGCGGTTTATGATGAAGTGAGCGATACGGCTCTGCTGACCTTCCCGGAGATGCACGTAGATCCGGTGCGGGCCAGGATTGACGCGGCCATCGGTGAGGTCCTCGGGCTGCCGGACTTTTCCGTGCTGCGGCGGCTTCTGGCGCAAGAGCCGGTGGTCTGTTTGAAGAGGCTTTAAGGAAATGGTGGGCAGTGCCCACCCTACATTATGGTGTGCAGGGCGCACCCAATCTTTATTTGCACAGGCGGGACGCCTGTGCTACCAAGATATACAGGATATTTTTCCAGGAGGGGGTTTGGGGGAACCCCGCTTTTTCTAAAAAAGCGGGGTTCCCCCAAATCATTTCCCCCCTTACACCCCTGCCAGGCGGCGGGCCAGGGTTTCGGCGCCGGTGAAGAGGCTCTCTACGTCCGCGTCGCTCAGGCCTGCGCCAAGGGCGAGGCGCCGGGCTTGCTCCCGGCTGATGAGGTCCCCGGGCGCGTGCGCGTCGGTGTTGAGGACCAGCGCCGCCCCTGCCTGGAGCGCTACCCGGGCCACATGGCCGTTGGCCAGGCTATGGCCCTTGCGCGCCGAGAGTTCCAGGAAAATCCCCCGCTTTTTGGCCAGGGCCGCGTCCTCCGGGGTCAGGAGGCCGGGATGGGCCAGGAGGTCGATGTCGGCCATGAGCGCCGCCCGGTTGGTGCCCGGAGTCACAGGCTCCGCCAGGGTCTCGCCGTGCACCACGATGAGGGGTACCCCCATTTTGCGGGCCTCCGCCGCCAGCGGGCCGATGAGGGCCGGCGGCAGGTGGGTGAATTCCAGGCCCGGGATCAGGTACGGGGGCCCAGACCCTTGGAGGCTGGCCGCCGCGGCCTTCAGGCCGGCAAAGACCGCCTCGAAGTTGGAGGCGTCCACGTGGTCGGTGACGCCCAGGAAGCGGTAGCCTAATACCTGGGCCCGGCGCCACAGTTCCGTGGGCAGGAGCTCGCCGTCGCTATACAGGGAGTGGGTGTGCAGGTCGATCATGGGGCGGTTTTCGGTTTTCGGTTTTCGGTGAAAAAGACGCAGGCTGAAGCCTGCGGCTACACGTCATTGGAATTCTTTTAGGTTGGGAGAAGTTAATTTTTGATTATTTAACCAAACACAGAAAACGGAAAACAGAAAACTACATCTTATATTTACCGAAATCGTCGGGGTCCAGGCTCTCCAGGATTTCCGTCCACTTCTTGGCGTCTTCGCTGGTGATGGCCTCCTTGGCGGTGAGGTCCACCCGCCGGGCCTTCTGGATGACCACCTCGGCCACGAAGATGGGGGCCTTGACCCGCAGGGCCAGAGCGATGGCGTCGCTGGGCCGGGCGTCGATGCACAATTCCTTCTCCCCCTGGGCCAGGTGGATGAGAGCAAAATAAGTGTTGTCCCGGAGGTCGCAGACCTCCACCCTGGTCACCTGCGCCTCCATGGCGTCCATGACGTTCTTCAGCAGGTCGTGGGTCATGGGGCGGGAGAACTTGATGTTCTCCAGCTCGCTGGCGATGGCGGTGGCCTCCAGCAACCCGATCCAGATGGGCACGGCCTTGTCTGAGTCCACATCCTTCAGGATCATGATGGGGCTGTTGGTGAAGGGGTCTATGGTGAGTCCCGAGACGGTCATCTGTCTCATCGTCTTACCCTCCTTATGGCGGCCTCAAGCCACCAGGGGCCAGGAGGCGGAGCGGGCCTCCAGCCACCGGCCTTTCAAGGAATGGGGGTGAGCCTCGGTAAGTTCAACGGTGGCCAGCCGGCCCGCCAGTTCCGGGGGGCCGGGAAAGTTCACCACTTGATTGGTGCGCAACCTGCCGGAGAGTTCCCGGGGGGAACGCCGGCTCGCGCCCTCCACCAGCACTTCGGACACCCGGCCCACCAGGCGGGAGTTGCTCCGCAAGGTAAGCTCATTCTGCAGGGCCTGGAGCCGGGCCAGGCGGGCCGCCTTCACCTCCTCGGAGACCTGGCCGGGGAGGCCCGCGGCCCGGGTCTGGGGCCGGGGGGAATATTTGAAGGAGTAGGCGCCGTCGAAGGCCGCCTCCTGCATCAGCGTGAGCGTGTCCTCGAAGTCCGCGTCCGTCTCGCCGGGGAAGCCCACGATGAGGTCGGTGGTCAGGGCGATATCGGGGCAGGCGCGTCTCAGCGCCGCCACTCTTTCCAGGTACTGCTCCCGGGTGTAGCCCCGGTTCATGGTCGCCAGGACCCGGCTGGACCCGGACTGCACCGGCAGGTGGAGGTGTTCGCACAGGGGCGGCAGCTCCCCAAACAGAGCGATGAGCTCCGGGGACAGGTCCCGGGGATGGGAGGTGGCAAAGCGCAGGCGGGCCAGCCCGGGCAGGGCCGCGATGCTTCGCAGCAACTGGGCGAAAGTGACGGGCTCCGCCAAGCCCCGGCCGTAGGAGTTGACGTTCTGGCCCAGGAGGGTCACTTCCAGGCCGCCCCCGGCCAGGAAGACGGCCACCTCCCGCAGGATGGCGCCGGGCTCCCGGCTTTCTTCCCGGCCCCGCACATAGGGCACCACGCAGAAGGCGCAGAAATTGTCGCATCCCTGCATGATGGTCACCAGGGCCTGGGCCCGCCCGGGGTGGGTGGGACAGAGGGCTTCAGGCATACCCGTGGTGAGCTCCACGTCCACGGGGCGCTCGCCCCGCCCTGCCCGGGCCACTAGTTCCGGCAGGCGCGGCAGGGCCCGGGGTCCGAAGACCAGGTCCAGGTGGGGCGCCGCGGCCAGGAGCCGCTTCCCCTCCTGCTGGGCCACGCAGCCGCCCACCCCGATGAGCAGCCGGGGCCGCGCCTTCTTCAGGCCCCGGAGGCTCCCCAGCAGACTCTTCACCTTCTCTTCGGACTTGCGGCGGATGGCGCAGGTGTTGATGAGAAACAGGTCCGCGTCCTCGGCCCGTGCCGTCAGGACATAGTCCGGGGCCAGCGCCTGGGCCATGGCCTGAGAGTCGGCCACGTTCATCTGGCAGCCGAAGGTGCGGATGTAGAGTTTTCTGGCGGGCGCGGCCACGCCTTTTATTTATTCCAAACTCCGGGCCTTGTCAACTCCGGCCACTGCCGCCCTGGACAGGCCGCGGGATGTTGAGTAAAATGGAAGCGTTGGAGAGGGGCCGGGCGCCGGCCCGCCATCTTGCCCCCGGAAGCCGTTGACGGAGCCGCCATGATTCCCATACGGGGGACGCCGGCCAAGCGCGGCTGGCCCTGGGTGACCCTGGGGCTCATCGCCGCCAACCTGGCAGTCTATGCCTATCAATTATACATCGGCCCCCAGGCCGCGGGGGACCTGTTCGTGCAGAAAGGCGCGGTGGCGGACCAGTTGAGCCGGCTCAAGCTCCTGAGCTGGCGCACCCTCATGCTGCTGCCCACCATGTTCAGCTCCCTGTTCCTGCACGCGGGCCTGGTGCACCTGCTGGGGAACCTGTGGTTTCTCTGGATCTTCGGGGAGGCCCTGGAAGACGACCTGGGGCGGGGCCGCTTCCTGGCTTTTTACCTCTTTTGCGGCTTCTTCGCCGGCATTTTTCACGTCCTGGCCGCGTCCCGACTCACCGCGCCCCTGATCGGGGCCAGCGGCGCCATCGCCGGGGTGCTGGGGGGCTATCTGGTGCGGCTGCCCAAGGCGCCCATCCGCACCCTGGTGTTCTGGCGCCTCAAGCCCGAGACCTGGCAGGTCCCGGCCTTTGTGCTCCTGGGCCTGTGGCTGGCCCTGCAGTTCTACGGCCTGCGACAGGGCGGCACCGTGGCCTGGATGGCCCACCTGGGCGGGTTTTTAACGGGATTGCTCACCGTGTCCCTGTTCACCCCTTTGAAGCCGGCCCTGGCTAAAAAGCGTTCCGGCCGGGGCCGCCGAAAATGATCCGGGCCCCTGGCCCGGTCGGAAAGGAGTTGCCGCCATGCAGTACGGTGAAGGCCGCCTGGGCCGCATCTTTGTCCTGCGGCTGGAGGAAGGGGAGCGCCTCAACGACACCCTGGAGGCCTTTGCCCGGGAGCAGGGGATTTCCCGGGGTCTGGCCGTGTTCCTGGGCGGGGCCGGCGACCAGAGCCGCATGGTGGTGGGCCCGGAGGCCAACCGGCCGGAAATTGTCCCCCTGCTCTTCAGCCTCAGCGGGGCCCAGGAAGTCCTGGCCGTGGGCACCCTCTTCCCCGACGAGGAGGGCGCGCCGGTGCTGCACATGCACGCGGCCGCGGGCCGGGAAGGGAAGGCCCACGTGGGCTGCACCCGGGCCGGGGTGAACGTCTGGCTGGTGGGGGAGGTGGTGCTCCTGGAAATCCTGGGCGACGCGGGAGTCCGCCGCCAAGACCCGGCCACCGGCTTTCAGCTCCTCCGGGTGTCTCCGCCCGGCGGTGACAAAAAGTGACTTTGAAAAACCATACCATGCTTGCCAGAGCGGCCCAGGTCGGCCGGGACGCGGCCCTGGCCGCGGGCGCGCTGCTGCGCCGCAACTACCTCAAGCCCCACCAGGTCACCCTCAAGGGGGCCATCGACCCGGTGACGGAAAGCGACCTTAAGGCTCAGCAGCTCATTTTGGCCCTCATCTTCAAGGCCTTCCCGGACCATGGAATCCTGGCCGAGGAGAAGATGGGGGAGGGGGGCCTGGAGGGAGGGCAGGGAACCTCGTTCCCTGTCCCTCCCCCCAAAACCAGCACCCCCTCGCCCTACCGCTGGATCATCGACCCCCTGGACGGCACGGTGAATTTCGCCCACGGGTTCCCCATGTTCTGCGTGTCCATCGCCTTGGAGGCGGAGGGGAACCTGGAATACGGGGTGGTGTATGACCCCTTAAGGGACGAACTCTTTGAAGGAAGAAAAGGGCAGGGGGCCACCCTCAACGGGAACCCCATCCGGGTGTCCAGGACGGACCGCCTGGACCGGGCGCTGCTGGCCACGGGATTTCCCTACGACATCCGGGAACGATTGCCCGGGACCCTGGCGAGATTGGGCCGGATGCTGGGCCTGGCCCAGGGGGTGCGCCGGGCCGGGTCCGCGGCCCTGGACATGTGCTACGTGGCCTGCGGCCGCCTGGACGGCTTCTGGGAGGAGCACCTGAAACCCTGGGACACCGCCGCGGGACTTTTGATAATCACCGAAGCCGGCGGCCGCATCACCACCTTCAGCGGCGGCCCTTATGATATTTACTCCCTCAATATTGTGGCCACCAACAATATCCTCCATGAACAGATAGTGGCCCAGCTTCAGGTTTAAGCGGCGCCGCGGCGGGACAGAAAAATATTGACAATCCCTGGGGTTTCTCTTATAAATTTTAAATATGAACTGTATGGTCGCTAACATCTGGTGCTGGTGGCGCAAGGTCGCGGACTCGTGAGGTGCGTCCACCGGTGTCTTTGAGCTTTTAAGGGGCCCCTCACGAGAGGGGCCCCGGTTTTTTGAGCGCCAGAAAGCCGTGGCCCACAGCCTAGGGGCCGCGGCTTTTTGGTTCAAGGGGCGCCGGCGGGCCGCCTATGCCACATGGGAATAGGTGGGAACACAGGCAGGGTGCCTGTGCCGCCGCATCTTTTTTCCCTCCCCCTTGAGGGGGGAGGGCAGGGAGAGGAATTATCCCCCCCTCCCCCTGACCCCTCCCGCCAGGGGAGGGGGAACTTCAGAGCCAAGGGTTACCTAATGGTAGTGCCGGATTTTGACGCGTTTCAGCAAATGGCCCGCCAGGGCAACCTCATCCCGGTGTACCGGGAGATCCTGGGCGACCTGGAGACCCCGGTGGCGGCTTACAAAAAACTCCGGGGCGAGGGCTGCTCCTACCTCCTGGAGAGCGTGGAGGGCGGCGAGAAATGGGGCCGCTTCAGCTTCCTGGGCCTCAACCCGTCGCTGCTCTTCGAGGTCCAGGGCGGCCGCATCACCGTCCAGCGCCGGGGCCGGGACCAGGTCCTGGAGGAAACCGACCCCTTCGCCGCCCTCCGCCGGGTGCTGGCCGGCTACCGGGCCGTGCCCGCGCCGGGGCTGCCCCGCTTCTGGGGCGGGCTGGTGGGCTACCTGGGCTACGACATGGTGCGCTATATCGAGCGGCTGCCGGAGCTCACTCCGAAGCTGGCCCTCCCCGAAGCCCGCCTGATGCTGGCGGACCACCTGCTCATCTTTGACAACCTGCGCCAGACCATCAAGGTGGTGGCCCTGGTGCACCTGGACCCGGAAGTTCCTTTGCAGGGCCAATACAACCAAGCGGTGGCCGCCATTGACGCGCTCATCAGCCGTCTGCGGCTGCCGGTGCCCCTGCCCGAGGGCCCGCCCCCCGCGCCGTCCCAGCCCCTGGGCGTCAACCTCACCCGGGAGCGCTTCGAAGCCATGGTCCGCCAGGCCAAGGAGTACATCGCCGCGGGGGACGCCATCCAGATAGTGCTGTCCCAATGCTTCCACCGGGAGCTCAACCTGGACCCCTTTGACCTGTACCGGGCCCTGCGCTCCATCAACCCGTCTCCTTACATGTTTTACCTGGACCTGGGAGACCCCAAGCTGGTGGGCGCGTCCCCGGAGATCCTGGTGCGCCTGGAGGAGGGCCAGATCATCTACCGGCCCATCGCCGGCACCCGCCCCCGGGGGGCCACGCCGGAGGAGGACCAGGCCCTGGAGGCGGAGCTTCTGGCCGACCCCAAGGAGCGGGCCGAACACATCATGCTGGTGGACCTGGGGAGAAACGACGTGGGCCGGGTGGCCAAGGTAGGCAGCGTGCGGGTGCCCGAGCTCTTCACGGTGGAGCGCTACTCCCACGTCATGCACATCGTTTCCCAGGTGGAGGGGGAGCTGGCAGAGGGGGCCGACGGCCTGGACGTGCTTAAGGCCACCTTCCCCGCGGGCACCGTCACCGGCGCGCCCAAGGTGCGGGCCATGGAGATCATCGAGGAGCTGGAGCCCACCCGCCGGGGCCCCTACGCCGGCGCGGTGGGGTATCTCGGCTTCACCGGCAACCTGGACTTTTGCATCACCATCCGCAGCTTTACGGTGCACGCCGGGCAGGTGTACCTCCAGGTCGGCGCGGGCATCGTCGCCGACTCGGACCCGGCCAAGGAATACCAGGAGACGGTGAGCAAGGCCCGGGCCCTGATGGGGGCCCTGGAGAAGGCCGGGGAAGGGTTGGTGTGAGGGACGGGGAAAAGGATTGTGGGGGAACCCTACTTTTTTTCAAAAGTAAGGTTCCCCCACACCCCCTCCTGG
>Ga0315268_10003165_pt1 | contig 18247 bp, 11 predicted proteins | sample C1_top_MG_FD_204535 | JGI IMG/M metagenome (GOLD analysis project Ga0315268, IMG submission 204535) | Sediment microbial communities from Yellowstone Lake, YNP, Wyoming, USA - C1_top | ecosystem: Environmental > Aquatic > Freshwater > Lake > Sediment | place: USA: Wyoming | collected 2017-08-01
TGGAGGAAAGTATTTCGAGGTCAAGGCGAGGCTTACCCAATACGCCCTGACGCCCTGCCCTGAGCGTTCGCACATCTTCTATAATTACCCGGCCCAGAATTTCGTCCCTCAGCCTGCAGAAGAGATTACAAGCGGCTGCCGTGTATGCACAGAAGGGATATGCACAATCGCTTTCCCTGAGGAGGCGGTGATCGCATCGCACACGTTCCCGGGCACAGGCGCGGTCTCGGGCTATATCAGGGCCCATCCGGATGCAGCGCCCAGCGTCACAGAGAATCTGGGAGAGACCTGGCTTGTCAGGTGGGATTTGCAGAACGCATCCTCATATATCCTTGTGGACGTCCACCGGAACGGCACAGTGCTTGGCGTGAAAGAAGTAGCTCGATCCTGAATCAGCTTACCGACACAAGCGCCTTTCCTGCATCTTCAGCGAGTTCTATCTTCCTATCGAGGAATCTCGAGATAGTATAAGCGTTCGTCCGGAGATGCCCGCTTATGCTGCTTGTGGCGTATTTCGTTCCTCCCTGAGCGAGCGCGCCGTAGACCAGGAGCTGATCCGCAAGATGCATATCAACGTCGTATTTCTCTTTGTTCAAAGCATCGAGCGCTTCCTGGGCGACCGCTTCCGCCCGCTTCCCTTTCTCCCCTAGCGAATACGCTCCCCGCAGGCCTTTCCAGGCGCTCACGGCATTGCCAACCGAGAGCGCTTCGTCCTCGTATATCGAAACATGCTCGATCTGATTCTGCACGAATATCTTCTTCTCGCGCACGCCTATGCCAACCGGGAGTCCGCAGAGCCGTATGAGGACGCGCGCATGGTCATCCGAAGGCCAATCCGCGCATCCTGAGAGCTTGGACGGATTGATCTTCAACTCGATCATTCCGCCCCCTTTGGGGTAGAATCCCAGCCTGACCATCTTAGATTCCAGGCAAGCGCCGAATCGTCTTGCCCCCGGGAGGAAAACTTGTTCGAAATAGTCATAGCCCGGTGATTTCATGACGTGGGTTCCGCCGATGATCTTAAGCTCGCTTTCTTTCGAGGCGCCAAGCAGTATGGGTATCAGCGTCTGCGCCACGAGCGTCACAGAACCCGCGGTCCCTATATCAAACTCGTATCTTCCGCCCACGATCTGTCCGGGCTCGAACGTCAGCTCTGTGCTTCCGACTTCAGCATGGCTGAGCGTCCCCCTGCAGACGTTGCGCACAGCTTTGCATGCTGTCAGATGCTGGGCCTGCAGGCCCGGGTTCGGGCGGTTCGCCCTTATGTCCGTTATCCTGACCGCCTTCTGGGTTATCGCTGAGAGCGTAAGCGAGGTGCGGATTATCTGTCCGCCACCTTCGCCATAAGAACCGTCGATCTCTATCATAAGAATAGCCTCAAGACCGAAGGTGGGCCAGGAACGGACCGCCGTTCCTGCAACCACCTTCGCCATAAGAACCGTCGATCTCTATCATAAGAATAGCCTCTAGACTGAAGGTGGGATTTGGACGATTCGTCGTCCAAACTGACCACCTTCACCGTAAGAACCATCGATCTCAATCATATATAGTCTCCCTGCTCTGGAGGTATTATCGACTCAAGCTATATTATACTATACTGACCGGACAGGATGACCGGTTGAAGTTCGCTTCAATTGACAAGAGTAAGACTGGTTAAAAATCTCAAGTAAATAAAATTAGGCCAGCGGATCGCTCCGCTGGCAAGGCGACCAGTTATCCTCCCATGCACTTAAAAGAAGCATGAATAGTTTATTCTTAGGTTGAAAACATTAAAAAAGGTTCTGGCTCCTGTGGGAGTACCTTCCTAGAGGTGGGGGAAGGGGTTTTCTACGGAGTGAAAGGTGGGAAATAAGCAGCTAGACATCTGCTTAAAAAACACAGGAGTGAACTAATATACACAATTCACCTGCCCCTCCCTGAACTGCTCTTATGGCCCTACATCCAGTCCTTGGGGTAGTTTGCTCTGCTGTGTTTGAAAATGTTTAAACCGAAGCATGAATGCCAATCTTTATAACGTATGAGCGAGATTCTTATCTATGGCAGAGATCAGGACGAGCAGGGACGAAGACGACCCTGAATTCATGCTCCACACGCTCGAAGCGAATGTGGGCGAGGCATACCTGTTCTTCAAGAGCATCCTTGAGACCGATACCAAAAAAGCTCCGGAATTCCTCGTATCAGAGAAGCTGAAAACAATCGAGACCAATCTCGCACAGGCAGCAGATACCATAGACAGGCAATTCCAGGCGGTGGTATCCTCCTACAATGAAGATGAAGCTCTGGGCAGGATCAAGAAAGGCCAGAACCTGACCAGTGAGAACCGCTATCGCCTCATGAAAGCATCGACGATGCTCATGATGCTCGTTACCACCAAGCGGATGGTGGCGAAAGCTAAAATCAACCCCACGATCGCGCTCCTCTCAATCCTGCATTCATGGTCCGAGAAACTGCTCTTGTTCTCAAAGAGCATCCATGCTCAGCCGATAGAAAATCTCTATATCTTCTATCATTACGATGCGTCGCCGCATTTCCGCGTTCTGTGCGAGAGCTGCGGGTTCGCTGTCTTTCCAGAGCTCAAAGATGCCTTGGCCCAGGGGTGGCTTCAGGATGAGCTGGCAAAGAAGCTCGGCGAGAAAGCTGCGCAATATTACGAGGTTTTGATAAAAGGTGTTTGAATGGCACGACAGAGCAATTCCGTTTCGGCAAGGCGTTCTGGCACGTTTTCTGGTGTGAGCGAGAAAGACATCTCTCAGGCCGAGAAAGAAACGCGAGAGAGGGTGAACCACGCCTTGGCCACACTGAAGATCGCACTGGCGAGCTGGGAGGCGACGAAGAAGAAACCAGCCGATCTCAAGCCTAAATTCATCAAATATCACAGGCTCCATGAGGTCCTGAACGACTGGCAGAAGCGGGAAGCTGAGCTCCAGGCAGGCAAAGCCGGCTTCGATGACCGGATACAGATGCTCTGGGAATATGTAGATATCTGCCAGATGTACAGCTGAGGTGTATGGGTGACCCTGCAATTCCTGTCTCCAAAGAAGATCTCCGAGAGTACAGATCAGGCGCTGCTCGGCGATATCCAGCCCAAGGCAGCAGCCCAGGCAGTAGCGGTCGCATTCACCCCCCAGATGCTCCTTCCCCCTGCAGAAGGCACCATCAAGAAGCTGAAAGAAAATGCAGCAGCTCTGAAAAATGAGCTCCCTCCCCGTACTTTCGAAACGCAGGCTGTTTTGGATTCGAGAGCGGTCCAGGAAGCTCGGAAAGGCATCCCGAAAGGGGTGGAGGCTCTTTCCTCCCAGGTGTCTGCGAATAGCCCTGTGGACCGGGACCTCTTCTTGCCGAAAACCAGAGGGGAGAGGCCGCTCTTCAGAGGCAGGGATTTCGAATCATTCCTTGCAGGAGAGTCGCCGGAATTCAGCGGCACCAACGCGAAGCAGGCTGCCTGGATCAATGAAAACTCCGCCCTTCTGGCACAGTATAGCATCGAAGCCCAGGTGGAAGGCGACCGTTTCCTTATCCGGAATAGCTCTTTCTCTACCCAACCGTTGGACCAGTCGCTGTTTGACGAGTCAGGCATGAAAAGCAAGCCGTTCGAATCTTTCATAGGTGGAGTGTCTCCTGCTTTGGAAGGCGACAACCGGCTCCAGGCCCGCTGGATCCAAGAGAACGAGCAGGCACTAACACAGAACGGCATCCACGCATACGTCGAGGTGGATAATAAAGGCGAGGCGACCGGAAGATTCACGCTCCAGAATCTCGGTTTCCTCCCCAGGAACATCTCTTCTCAGGAGAGGGATGCCATAGGCCGGAGCCTGGAAGATGCCCGATCTGGCATGGAGACCGCAGAGCTCGCTTTCACGAAAGCAGAGCAGTTCGCTGCCAGCAGAAGTGCAGAGGATCAGGCGAAAGCACGCTCGCTGGCGAAAGATGCGCTCGGATACATGGACCGCGCACAGGCGCTTTATGGCGCGATCACCACATATGTAGAGAGCAAGCGGTCGCTCTATGCCAGAGAAGCGGAAATCAAAGGCATGCCGGCATCAGGAAAGCTGCTCGATGAATCTTCTTCTTTCATGGCGGACTCCTTATCTGCCAGGAGCGATACGGAGCGGATAGTGAACATCAGGAATGCAGATTTCCTCCTCCACTACCTAGACGCCAACCTCTATCTGAAGAAGACAAGGGATCTGCTCCCTGCGGATCAGCGATCTGAGATCGCAGCGAGCCTCAACGATGCGGTGAAGCTTTTCAACCAAAAAGATGCAAACAGTTTCGAGCGCGCATATTTTATCGTAGGTCAAACTCATTCATTGATGACTATCTTGCTGGAGAGGGCCGGTGCGCAGGCGCAGTACGATGCCGTGCGCAAGACCGTGCTCCCTGAGATAGAGTTGGAGAAGCTTCCGCTCTTCCAGACCGGCGGCGTTTTCGACAAGGAGAGGTTCAAGTCGTTGACAGGGGTGAGCATAGAGGAATTCAAGGCCGGTACGAAAGAAGCGAAAGCCGGCATCCCCAACATACTCGCGAAGATGTATGCAGAGTCCCTAGGTCATTACGACGACTCGCTGAGCCTGCTCCGGTCCACCATAGCCCATGCGGTGCAGAACGCAGCGCCGGATAACGGCCTGGTGAATTCCAACCTTGAAGAGGTCCAGAAGCAGAGGGAAGCGGCGATGCTCTCCTTCGTCCGCACCGCCCAGCTCGATCCGGTGTTCGGCGAATTGCGCAACATTTCCAACATCGTCGGTCACTTGCCATCCAAGGAGGAGGTGGCCGGATTGCATCTCTCCCCGGAAGGAATGAAAGAGCTGCTGGATTCCAGGAATACGCTCCTCCGCTCTTACAGGCAGGAGAGCGAAGCGCTCTCCGGGGCGTTCCTCTATCTCATGGCAGCGCAGAATTCGCAGGGCGAAGCCCGCAAAGGGTTCACGAACCAGGCGCAAGGCATGCTCGTCAGCGCTACCCGGCAGGGCGCAGTGTTCATGAGGTCAGCCAAAGGCTTCAATGAGATCCATGGAAAGACCGCAGGCGTCGTATCGTACATAACATCTCTGGGCATAAGCGGAGAGGAAAGCGCGGTCTACGGCCAGGATCTCATGCGTATCGCGAAAGAGCATCTCCAGGAGATGCAAAAAAATCCATCGCTTGTGAGAAAGCCTTTCCTGGAAGCGGTCACCAACCCGCGGTTCATGCCTGAGCTGCCGCATAGGGAAGAGCTTCTCGGTTACATAGAGCATCTGGGGGGCGTGCATGTCCTCCAGTCATTATATGATGAGAATGCGAGCCCAGCTGTGATAGACAGAGCGATCGGGGATGTACTGAACGCGAAATTCGATGTAATAGACAATACCCGTGTCTCCACCCGCGGAGGGATGGGGGGTGGCGGAGTCGTCTATATCCGCGGCTCCCACACGCTTGAAGAGCTCCTAGCCAGCGATAACCCGCATCATGATGAGTGGCGCGATCCAGAACTCTTAGCCAGACTCAAAGAGCTCAAGGAGAACCCGTCTGCTTTCAACCTGGATGAAAGACGGGATATCCTCCTTAAGGTCATCAAGAAATCCGGTCCTGTCCAGACAAGAGCGCTGGAGTCTATAGAGAGATACATGAACGAGACGTTCGCTGAGGCGTTTGATTCACGCATCCAGGATCTGTACTACCGTGGAGAGAAGATGCCTGGGCTGGCTCAGGATATCCAGAATGACGTCCGTTTCATCATGCTCAATCTCCAGCCCAGCGGTGTCGAGGTCATCAGGGAAGGCAAGATGTCGCGCATCGAATTCAAGGATCCGAAAGTGCAGAAAGCGTATGAACGCCTCATGCAGAATGTTGGCGAAGTGCACAACCTGCCTTCCGAGATGGCGCATGTCATTCCGAACTTCGCGGAAGGTCTCAGTGAATCATCTCGAGAGATACCTCGCCTCGTAGCCCAGGCAGAAAGTAATTATCAAGAGCAACGTGATGAGCAGGAAAGGCGCATGATGTGGATCGCTGGAGGCGCGACCCTAGGCCTTCTGGCGGCTGCTCCTTTCACAGGCGGGCAGAGCCTGTGGGGTATGGCCGGCGTGGTCGGCACTGGTGTAGGCGTCGGCATGGCTGTACCCTCCCTTGTTTTTACAGTGGAAGATTACCGTACACTATCATCGGATCCGAAAGCTACGCTTGAGCAGAAGAACAAAGCATGGCGTAGCCTGTGGTACGAGGTCGGCCTGAACAGCGTGATGCTGCTGCCAGTGGTCGGCCATGCGACTAGAGCGTGGGCCATCGGCAGAGGTGCGCTCGCCCTGGCACGCCTCGGGGCAGGGATGGAGGTCGCAGGCGGCATCGGCATGGTCGGTTTCGGAGCCTATCAGGGTTATGAAGGTGTGGAGATGATGCGCGAAGGCCATACCGGCTGGGGCCTGTTCAATGCAGGCATGGGCGCGTTGTTCATGTTCGGAGGTGCGCCTACGGCCATCGGTGGCATGCGCAGCTGGAGTTCGATAAGCAGGCTCAGCAAAGCTATGATATCTCCCGAAGCTATCGCGAAAGATATCACGCAGCTCGACAGCGGGATGGCGCTTGCCCAGAGAGCCAGAGCAGGCAAGCAGGTGGAATTCAGCGCAGAGCGGTTCAACGAAATGTCCGCTACAGCCAAGAGATTAGAAAATATAGTCGGAAGCGGGGTCAAGCTCACACCTGAACAGCAGGCTTCGTTCAACGCGTTCCGTTCGATTTTCGAGCTCCAGCCGCTCAAGGATGCCAAGCTTCTCTCGCGCTTTTCCAATACTGTCGGCAGAAAAGGACTGGTCAGCGCAGACGATTTTCTGGATGCGCTGGCTGCCCAAGACAGGTTAAATTCTCTCACCAAAGTCCGGTCATTGAGTATCGCGGAGAGTCAGGCTGTCAAAGGGATGGAGAGCGCCGTGAGAGCGCAGCAAGCGCGCGACATCAGTGCGTTGGATCAGTTCGGCAAGATAGAATTGGGAGAAGACAAACTCCCTCTTCATGTCAGGAGACTCGCAGCAAAATCCGCATTCGACCGTATCGCGATATCTATAGAGCGTGCGGGTGGTACGGCGACAGAAGAGCAGCTAACCGTATTGAGGCAATACAGAGTATCCATGAACAAAATCGCATCGTTCACGTTAAAAAATACAATATCTGCTCTTTCAAGCGAGGCGAACGGACTCTCTAAGGCTGCAGAAAATGGAAGCGACATCGCACGTGCGGTTATCCGCTCCAGGCTTGTGCGCGGCACCAGCGATTATTTCATGCCTGGCGAGGCGATCGCAGGCTATAGGCTGAAGCCTGCTGATATCGAAGGCGAGATACTCGCGCTAGGCCGGGATTATGCGCTCACGGGCCAAACCCAGCAGATACGTGTCATCTCCGCAGACAAGAGCCGTCTCAATACCATAAACGACCTTTTCGGAAGGGAAGCAGGTAACATCGCTCTGGATACCTATCGTCAGCTCATCAGGGAAGGCGTTACTACCGCGTTGCAGGATGTGAAAGGCGTAAAAGCGTTGTTCGTTAGAACAGCTGAGAGCGGCGATGAGGTCAATGTCTATCTGATCGGCAGGAATGTGGAGCAGGTAACACCAGAGGTCCTTGACCGATCCCTCAAAGAAGCCACAAGAACTGTTGCTGCAAGGGTAGAGAGCGCTGTGATAACCGCTGACGGCAGGACCGTGGCCCAAGTATTCGATTCCTGGCTGGGGAGCAAGGATGTCGGGATATTCGTGAAGGGCGATTTTAACTTCTCAGACCCAGTGAAATTCTCTCTGAAATCTTCCACTGAAACGGAATTCTTGGCAGACCTTGTGAATCAGGCTGAGCACTCTGCTACTTTCGATAGAGTGGCAAAGGCCACACATCTCAGGGAAAAGGCGGTTTCTGGAATAATGCGAGATCCAGAAGGGGTATACCAAGTCCTCTCAGATGTGGAGATCCGTGCAGGTGCGGTGAAGCTGGCCGGTGGTGAGGAGCCATTCGCTGCCCTCCCGAAGGAACAACAGGTCGCTTACATCCGCGAGTCGCGCAGCAGAATAACTTTCGATAACTCGACTGCTGTGGATCTCAGATACAGGATAACAGACCCGCAAGCAGAGGTCGTCATCAAAAATGAGCAACCAAACGTGAAGAAAGCCCTCCCCGAAGCGCTCACCAATTCGCATGGCCCAACCGGCCTCAATTCTAATCTGGGTCATCCGCACGCTAATGTCATCTATAATGCCAGGAACGATGCGATCACAGATGTGATAAAAGAAGGACTGCCGAATGGCATAAGGATAAAGACGGCAGGCAAGTTCGGGCCGATGATAATCGAAGGCGGCACCGAGATCGAGCGTTCTCTTGTCCTCACCCGCATAGTTCAGAAAGGGGGGGCCAGCCTCGCAAAACTGGCAGAAGAAGGCCAGACGCTCGCATTGGATTTTGATCCAGTGACGCTCTTCATACGGGAGCCTATGAACTACGACTCCATCTCCTCTGCTCTCACAGCAAAGAGGCTGGGCATAGAACAGCTGGGCGTCTCCACGCTGACCGATGGCACTTACATGGTCGGGTTCGTGAAAGGCCCGCCCGGTCTCAGGGATTTCGCTCATTTGGATGCGCTTAGCGATTCAGTGTATTCCGAAACCATCGGAAAACTGAATCCAGCATCCAAGGCTAAGATGCCCACCCTTGAGGAGTTCGGCAGGATAAGATCCATGATACAGGAAAGCGTGACCATGAGGAATGGGGAAGGGCTTCTCTTGTCTCTTAGGGATAGTGATCCGCAGCTCTACGGCAAGCTCCTCACATTCCTAAATGAAAAAGGCACAACATTCGTGAACAACGCCCGGCTGAGGCTCGGGTTGCCTCTGCCAGAGGAATTCGCTCTTCCAGCGACCCGCGCGCCTGTCTTATCTTTATCAGAAAGAGGAGTCGCCGAAATCCAGGCGTCCGTCGAAAAAGGCATCCAAGAAGGGCTGCGAGGCATCGCCATGGTTGATCAAGCATCGGTCACTGTGAATCGCGGCACGGCATCGGTAACCGAAGCGGCCGGGGAATTCACCGCAGTGGAGAAGACCCAGATAAATGTGGAGCTGATGGCGAATGACGGCAGGCTGCTGGGCATAGCGAGATGGGAAATTAGTCCGACCTACAATATCAAAGGGGAACAGACAGCATATCTAGTTTCAACCGATCTGAATCCTGCCATTTCCGGAGCAGAGATCGAGCAGAAGCTCAGCACCGCTGTCGAAGAGTCGCTCAGGAATATGGGAATCCAGAGGGTCGCAGTCCGGGCGAGCGGCGATGCGTTGGTTTCGCTTCCAGCCCAGGGTTATTCATGGGTGGAGGCGGCATCTGAACTGTCGTCTCTCGAGAGGAATACCTATCCCTCTCTGACCTGGTCTGGCAGCCAGAAGATCCTTGACACTGTGTCAGAAGGCAAAAAAGCTGAAGGCTTATTCACCCAGTGGCGCAACACTCCGGAAGGGGCTGCATGGAAGTTGCCACAAGGCCAATCCATCGATTCGTTCCTTGCCCAGAGCGGAGAGAACCTCGGAAATTATCCGTCAGCATTCGTGAGCTGGGTCGAAAAAAGCGGAGTGGAGAACATCCAGACGAGATTTTTGGCATGGGCTAAAGAGACAGGATGGACTGGGGAGCGCGGCATGAGCGCAGATGCTTTACTTTCATTATACGGCAATCATCCCAGCCATTACCCCGAGGATTTCTTGATCTTCCTCGGCAGCAAGGATAAGAGCATGCATGATTTCCAGTCCCGGTTCATGGAATGGGCGCAGCAGACAGGCTGGAAGCCTGGAAGGGGTGAGAGAGTAGATATATTCATCAAGCACACTGGGGAGAGCATCAGTCTTTATCCGCAGAAGTTCCTGTCTTCGCTCGGCGCAGAGGTGCCGTATACGAAATCCGTCGTGATGAGCGGCGTGCCGAGCGAATTCACCGGGTTGCCGACTGAGTATGCGCATCTTCTTTCGGATCCAAAGCTAGGGAGGCAGATCGTCCAGTTGCTCCGATCTATAGACGAAGTCAACGGTTCCACGGCAGGCGTTTACCTCGCAAAGCTCAAAGTCGGCCAAGAAGAGGTCAGAGGAGCTGTGAAGGTGTTTAGGAAGCCCATATCCATCCAGCAGTTTGTCAGGAGCACGCAGAAGACCTACCAGAAATATCAGCAGGCATTGTCTGCGAGTCCGTCGAACTGGACCCGGGGAGCGGCATTCACAAAAGACGAGATCAAGACGGTAGCAGAGGTCCTTTCCAGGACTGCAAAAGGTATGGAAGCACAGCAGGCGATAAGCAAGGTCGGAAGTCTTCAGGCGTGGGGCGATCAGGCAGCGTATTTCGTGAGAGAAGCAGAGAATGCCAAGACGCTGAGCAGCCTCGGCATCGGACCGAGATTCCTTGGCTATGTGGATGTCGGCAAGGGCAACATGGCATTCGCGATGGAGCACGTGGTCGGCGTGGACCGTTATGATATCGGCATAAAACAGCTCGATGAGATTGCCACTTTGAATGGCATAACACGCGGAGAGCAGGTGCAGCGGACACTGGCATCTGTAGAAAAACTCGAGACCACTCTTGCGACGAAGGGCTATCGCATCGCAGATTTCCAATATGCTGTGCTCACAAAGCCACAGAAGATCAATGGTGCGTGGAGGGAAGCAGGCGAGGCCGTGCTCTGGGATGCAGGCGGGATGACAAAGACCGAGGTACCGATGAGGGCAGCCTTGCAGGAAAGGGTGTCTAAGCTCATCAGCAAAGAGCGTCAGATATTTGAGAACCGGATCGCAGGGAATTACTTTGCTGAAGGCATACTCACACCGGATGCTGCGATAAACGAGCCTGCTTTCCAGGAGATGGCGATGACACTCACAAACAGGCAGCGGTTCGACATCGACACCTTCGCCGCGTTTGTGCAAGCTAAACGGCTCACAGCAGAACAGCGGTCTGAGGGGATAATGTCTTTCATAAGCAAGACAATCGCGGCGGATACAGAGAAAGGCGAGAAGCTGTTCGATGCAATACGACAGCTGGAGAAGGAGTCGGGCATCGTTTTGTTGCCGCGCGAAATAAAGTTCGAGCAGCTTGTCGTAAAGGTTCCAGGCATGATGTGATACTATGGAGAGGTCGAAGAAGCCGGACAGAACCAAGGAAGCCGAGATCATGCGTTTTCCAATGAAACCCAAGGATGCGACCGATCCAAAAAGCGTCTTCATGACCAAGGAAGAGATGATCGACCATCTCAAGCTTTCAGGGGTCAACTTCTCTCGCACCCTCCTAGCTCAGCTCAAGGTTCCGCCCTATGTCTATCGCGGGAAATACGAGGAGATGGAGTTCTTCGATACCTCCAGTCTCCAGCCTTTTCCATACAAGGAGGTGTACTCCCCTTCAGTGTGCTATGACAAAAAAGAGAACGCCCCTGAATGGCTGGACACGTGGTATATGGCTATCGTAGAAGAGGACAAGCAGAAATTCCTGGTGCTGTTCTTCAGGCCGAAAAAAGTATTCCTGAAATGTGAGCTGGATAAAGCCGAGGATGTGGTGCCTGCAGTCATGTGGTCGCAGACAATCAAAGAGCAATAAAAACTTCGGGCAGAGTGCCTCAGACTTATGTCACATCTTGTCTGCGAGTTCTTGTGCGTACTTCTTGTCTTCTTCATGTTCTGACAAGCGAGCAAGTCTTTGCAGGATATCCTTCAGGTCCATCTTATATAGCGCCTTCATGGCCTTTTTTCTCAGTTCTGCATCCTCGGAATAATACGCGAATGCTTTCACCATGTCGAAATTCTTCTTTCTTGCGAATCGCTTGAACTCTGGCGCCAGCACTTCCACACATCTCCTTTTGATATCCGGAAATATGCAAAGAACCGCAAACCCCGCAAGATCATCCACATCTTTTCCGTGTATATAGAAATCCAGCGCTTTCATGCGTATGTCCGGATTCTCAGAATGCCCTACCAGCAGGTTGAGACCCCATCTCTTTTTTGCACTGAGCAGGTAATCAAATTCAGATTCAAGCACCTTGATAATCTGCCATCGTAGCTCAGTGGGCTCCAGGTAGAGCATATATAAGTCGTCCCACCCTTCCCGCAGGAGTTTTCTGAGGCTCTCGAAAGCCGCATCGCTAGAATCCTTTTGCACCCATTTCATGCATGTAAGCAGACGGCTCCAGTCTTTCCTATTGGTAAGCTCTTTCACACAGCCAAGCCTGGTCTCCGCATCATCAGAATTCATCGCCTCGTAGAGGAGCCTGTCTGCATGCAGGGCGCTGAAGACTGGACGGGATCTCTTGAGCACATCGCCGCCATCCTGTGCCGGCTTCTCCGCAAGAGGGGAGCCGAGCCTCTGCTTGAACTGCTCGTATGGCACAACTGTCCCGCCCTTGGGATCCTTATGCATGTTCTTATCTGTGTCTAAAAATGTTTAAAAAGGAGAGCCTAACCGAAAATCACTGCTCCGGCGTCGCATCGGCTTTGGCGACTTTCAATTGGAATACCTTTTTCTGCCTGGAGCTGATGTAGCCCGGGGACCTCGCCGTATGCGCTTCCCCCACGGCAACGATTCGGCTTCCGGTCGTCAATCCGCTATCGAGAGGATAGGGTCCCGCTCCTGCGGCTATGCTCTCGCTTTTTGGCATGCTTCCTATCCATGAGAAATCGAAGATCCTGCTAATCCTTTTCACAAAACCGATCGCGCTCGAGACGAATTCCAAAATCAGAGTACTTTCTCGAGCGCTGTTCGTGGTCGTGTTTATTTTTTGTGTGTCGATCGCGCTCTGCGCGCTTTCGCTCCCAAAACCAACACCGCTCGCTCTCGCGATCGAGGGCTTTTGGATAATCGGATTCGCGCTCGGTCTGCTGTCGGCTGATCTTGCTACTGGCGCAAAATCGATATAGGATGCGGGCGCATAATCGCTTATCGCTTTAGGCGTGTTCGCATCAGCAAATAAGACTCCCGTGCTCTGCGAAGCGAAGATCTGCGCGTTTTCGGTTTTTCGAGCATTGAACGTGCGGGAACGGACCGCTCCATCCTGCAACGAATAATAAGATAATCCCGGACCGCTTCGTGCGCGTCCGTGCGCCTTTCCAAACCGGCTGCTTTCCACGTTCTCTTTTCTCTCGCTCAGCTTTCCATCTGATACTGCCGGAGTATCATGCATATTGCGCTGCCTGCGGCGCGAGGCTATCCCTCCGGTCGCAAGATAATAGTTCCAGCGCATCCCGCCGGTCACCTGGTCTGCGCGGTTCCATCTCACGATCGATCCTTTGGCATAGAAGAATCCTCGCCAGATCGACCTGCCGGATATGTACACGTCTGCTTTTTTGACTGCGCATCTGGGCTTGCGCTGATGCTGTGAATCGTGCAAGGCTTTAGCGCTGTAAGTGAGACCCCTCATTGACAGGGTGATTGATGCAGACGCTTTTAAACCTTCTTTCCGGTCCTACGGTTATCAACGTAGTCTTCAAAACCGGCTAGAACCCATTCGACTGAAGGTATCTCCCAGCATCGAGCAAAAACTCGTTTATCTTGTTTTTCGATATAGAGGCCCCTGCCGCGATCCTGTGGCCTCCCCCTACCCCGTTCCCTGCAAGCGCGCCTTCTTTCATCAATTCGCCAAGGTTAAGCCCTTTGCCTACAAGAGCCCTGGATGCCCGCCCTGAGACCTTGATCGTTTCCCTCTCGCCCAATGCCACCCCGATTATCAGCTTTGTCCAGCTCTGCTGGAGGATCATCCCGCATACCACGCCTATCAAGCCCTCGTCTATGATCCCGCGCGCATCCAGGAAATAGAACGCGCCGAAATCCTGAACGTGCTTTGAAGCGAAATCTATGCCGTCCCTCAGCATTTTCCGGTGCAATTGAAGAAGCTCCTGCGCCTCTTTCTTCGCGCTCTCATCTCCTAAGCATACGCCTATCCCGACCTCAGGCCGATCATGGCGCCCGCACGCATTCAACAATGTCGAGAACTCGTTCGCCTCGAACGTCTCGTCCTTCGCTCTTTTGGGGAAGATATAGCTTTCGCCTATAAGCTCTTCCGCGCTTCTTAGCCTGTTCGAATTTATCAAAACCCTTGCGAGCGCGCTTATCAAGAGCTTTTTCTCGTTATCTTCCAGATCAGCGTAAACGCGCCTTTCGCGATTTGTTGCGCGCTCTATCGGTATCCTCAGGTCATTGAGCAGCTCGAGCGCTTTCTCTTCCCTATAGGATATGCCCGGGATGTAAGGATCGTCTGAATAAGCCAAAAACTGGACCAGAGGCCTGCAGTACCTTCCATAGAAGCGAAGGTCGTCCTCGACTTTCACCTCGCCGGTTTTCTCGCCTTCTGCGAGCACCCACCTGTTCATGCCGATGAGCGGGTTCATCATGTCTCCCATCGCACCGACAATCGCAAGGTCAGGATACTGGCGAAAAACGCAGTACGCTGCGCCTGCAGCGCTCAATTCGTTTCCGCCGTCGATCCCGAAAAGCATCGGATTCGCCTGCATCTTCTCTATGCCTTCGGTCTGATGATGGTCGATCACTACGACGTTTTTGAGCTCGTTCACGCGCCTGTTCCCGCCCCCCAGATCCACAAAAATCAATTCGTCCTCGCGTAAATAGCGTTCGATCGCATCGTCGTCGAGCTTTTTTATGCACTCGCGCCTGAACGTTTTATTCTCTTTGAGGAACGAGCCGGCCACTATCGCTCCTGCGCTCACGCCGTCAGCATCATAGTGGTGCACGATCAGCGGGTTTTTGAAAGAGAACGCGAGCCTTCTGGCCTCTTCGCATCTTTCAAGGAATTTCTGCTCATCCCGTTCCATGCAACATCTCTGTCCCCTTACTGTTTCCCCTCTGTCTTCGCCTCTTTTTTTGTCGCGCGCTTCGCTTCGAGCGCCGTAGCGACCTTGTTCCGCGTATCCGCAGAGATCGACGGATCCCGCATCCCTTTTTGCACGAGCCGATCAAGATCCTCCTTTGCGAGCTCTCCGCACTTTCCTGCCTTCTTCTGCTCCGCTGGCGCCTCTTTCCTCATTCTCTGCATACTGGTGCTTGTAAGCCCAAACAATTTAATCTTTGCGCGTGTTTTTCTTTTGATGATCGAACATGAAAGCGCGTTCGTGAAGCAGATCCTCATTTACTACCAGAACAGCGATTATCAAAGCGCGTGCAATCTTGGAAAAGAGTTCATAGCGAAGTTCCCGTCTTCCCTTATGGCGCACTATCTCCTGGCGAAATCCTGCTTTCGGTGCGGAGACGCCGTATCCGCGGTCACAGAAGCCTACCGGGCGTTCAACCTCGCAGAATCCGAAGACGACCGCGTCGCCACATGCCTGCTTCTTTCCTGCATCTTCTACGAGCAGAAAAAGTTTTCAAAAGCGTATGAGGTGCTCAAATCTTTGAAAGGCATATCTGACGAGCGCCTGGAGAAGGCGAACTTCATCCTGTCGATGTGCCTGAACCTGCCGAATGAGGCGCTCCTGCATGTCGAAGAGCTTTATCGGATAAACAAGGACGTCGCTGACGGATTTGTGGATTCTTTTCTGAGAGGCTGCTGATTTTTCGCAAAGCATATAAATCTAAACCGCGAAGCGTTTTCTAGCTTGTGTTGGCGGGTTTTTTGGTTTGTTGTCGCGCCCGTTGACGCTGGAGAAAAAAGAGAGGTGTATCTATGGCAAATGAAATGAACATGAACGTCGGCAGGATCGGGAATGTAAGTGCGAACAGTTCGACTGCAGGAAGCCGCTGGGTAGGCGCGAGCGAGCATTGTTCTCCATGCGAAAAGCGCAGGAAAGAGGCGCAGATGCGCTCGTCGATGAATCCAGGACCCGGGACTCAAAACCCGAGACTGAACACTGGACACTCGACACTGAACACGTCTATGTCGCGTAGCGGATTTGTAAAAACCATGGGCGTCGGAATGGCCGCACTTGCCGGAGTCGCGACTGCAAAAGGAAGCGTAGCGCATGCAACGCCCAGAACGAATCCTGATCCAGGACATGTTATTATAAGTCCCGACGGTATGCTGATCACAGTCAGATCTACGGGAGCTAATGACACTGTCAATATTCGGTGGGCATTAAGCAATGTCGCTTCAGGAGGAACTGTCTTTCTGCCTGATGCGCAATATTACTGCAACCAGATTTATGTAGAAAATTTCCGGGGCGTTTTCAAAGGCGCAGGAAAGGACCGCACAGTGCTGGATGTTTATGGCACAATACGACCAGTTGATGAATTCGGATCCTGGTTTGTCTTCAATGGCGGCAACATCTTACTATGTGATATGTCATTCAATCCAACCCCTTCAAACTCTGCCCAGAAGTGGATCCAGCAAATGTGGGGTGCATCCATCACAGCCATAACCACTATCAGAATAAAGGGGGCGTCTGCCAACTCGAATATTTCCCGTGTCAATTTCAAATCGAATCCCGGGACATTGAAATGGTATGGTGAGATTCCCGTAGATAAAAATATATTAGCCCACATATGGCTCTCAAATGACTATACTGAATTTGCCTTCTTACCGATGACTGGGAATCATCAGATAACCAGCTGTTCTTTCGAAGAAGGGTTCGCGGGTATCCTTGCATGGAATCTTTCGGATGGCAACCTGAAGATAGGCGGAAGCCCAGGCGAAGGCAACGTTTTCAATAGAACCTGGTTCGGGGCGCTTACGGATTCCCTTAGTAATTGCGTGTGCGAGATGTCATATAATACTATCTTGGATGTGTACAGCTCTGGTCTGCAGCCTCGTTCACTCTTTTGGTATAATCAGCCCGGAGAATACCCCCAACTTTCGACCTACACCGTAACCCACAACAATGTCCGTGCTTTGGCCGGTGCTGCTGCGATTGAGAGCTATGACTATGCCAGATGGGACACGGGTACGGCTGCAGTCAATCTAGCAATTTCTCAGAATACTGTTACGACCAGCGGTGAGGAAGGCGGTCTATATAATCTCTATGGTTCTTTTGCGACAGTATGGATTGACGCTTTTGTTGAACGTGCAATCGTAAGCAATAACGTAATCCGGGGAGTGAAATGCTATGCCGGAATCTATGTCGGCCCGGGTTGCTCTGAGGCCATGCTCTTGGGGAATAACCTGAATGGTCTCATTAGCGACAGTTCAAATCCAGACCTAATCGCACCGATATGGCTAAACGAAGCATCAAACTGCACAGTGGTTGGCGGTAATAACATAGCGAATGTGCTTGATATGGGCACCAACAACATCCTAACCGGCGTCAACAACATGCATGTCAACATCGGCCAAAATGTAAAAGACGCTATGAACAGGCGCAGAGAGCTGATGGCAAACGAAAGAATGCAACGATAATTTTTTCCGCGCGCCGTTTCCGGCGCTTCTTTTCCTAATTTCCAGAAGCCTCAGGATGATCTAGGTGCGCTTCGAGTTGTCGCAAAAGCATATAAATCTAAACCGCGAAGCGTTTTCTGCCCTTTGTTGGCGGGGTTGTTTTGTTATCGCGCCCGTTGACGCAGGAGAAAAAAGAGAGGTGCATGAAGTATGGCAAACGAAATGAACAGGAACGTCGGCAGGATTGGGAATGTATCTGGTATGAGCAGCTCAGCTGCAGGAAGCCGCTGGGTCGGCACGAGCGAGCATTGTTCTCCATGCGAAAAGCGCAGAAAAGAAGCAGAGATGCGCGCTTCGATGGATGGTGGATATTCCAGTCCACGGCCGTCGACGCCATTCCAGCCAAACAGGTCCCGGTTAGGGGGCGGAAGCAGTACAGCGCCGGGCAGCGCAATGCAGAGAAGCGCAAACAGCCAAAGAGAATGGCAGCAAAATGTCGCGGAATGCATGAAGCAAAGCTCAATGACACGCGCTGGGTTCGTGAAGACCGCAGGAGTCGGAGTAGCAGGCTTAGGCATGGCTGCGGCAGGATTAGGCGGAGTGGCAAGAGCGCAAACGCCCGGAGGATGCTCTGTGGCGACAGCGACGATAACCTGTGCGGACGGAAGCAACATCAGTGCTGGCCAGTACGTCCTCGTCAGAAATTATTTTGGGACCCAATACAAGTTGACCTTTGCGGATGATCCGTGGGCAGGATACAATTACTGGTCGGTAGACTACTCCACATACTCTCTGTCCTGCAATCTGCGCTTCAAGGATTCGATGGGCAATCCTCTTCCTGCAAACACTATCGCTAACAGCATCTATCACATGCTAAGCAACTCCTCCAACATGATCATCGAGCTTGGGTCGGGCGTTTCAGACAACGTGGTTTCGCTTTCGCAGATATATGCCGGA
>Ga0315268_10003166_pt1 | contig 18246 bp, 19 predicted proteins | sample C1_top_MG_FD_204535 | JGI IMG/M metagenome (GOLD analysis project Ga0315268, IMG submission 204535) | Sediment microbial communities from Yellowstone Lake, YNP, Wyoming, USA - C1_top | ecosystem: Environmental > Aquatic > Freshwater > Lake > Sediment | place: USA: Wyoming | collected 2017-08-01
CTGGCTTTCAGAAAGCCTTCAAGATGAAGAAAGCCAGCCACATAGTTCTGAAACCAGGAGAGATGTGCCTTGGAAAGACCGTGGAACGGATAACCCTGAGTGATAAGATGATGGGTAAGCTCGAGGGAAGGAGCAGATTCGCAAGGATGGGCCTGATAATCCACATAACGAGCGCTCTTGTGCAGCCGGGCAGCAGCAACCATCAGATGCTAGAGGTAGTGAACTTGGCACCATTTCCGATAAAACTGCATTCAGGCATGCGCATATCGCAGGTAGTATTCGAAAGGCTTGAAAGCCCGACAACCAAACCATATGCTAGATTCGGAGAGATAGCGAGGGGCCAGTAGTATGGAGATGCCCGTCAAAAACATTGCACTTGTCACGATAATCGTGCTTATTGCCCTTATGGCGCTTTCCAGCGTGACGTTCAAACCAAAATTCGATTCCTCGACAATGACAATCATCGAGGAGCCTTTGGAGAAGAACAAGGAGCTGCAGATAAAGCCAGGGGAGATATACATCTACAGCCTCAACAACACTCCGGCAAACATCACATACCAGGTGCTCAGGGGGAAGAATTGCACTGCCATAAGGATAGTGGAGAGCGCTGAAAACACAGGGACCTGCCTTTACAAGGATGGCACCGACAACAGCAGCTCCAACGTAACGTTTGCCAATCCTTCGATAATAATGCTTAAACCCTGGATGCTCGCTCTCCATGAGAACTGGCGCTGGAACACGTCGCTCTATCTATCCGTAGACGGCAGCCTCAGTTATATGTCCAGCAACCAGTACAAGGTGATCCGGACTGAGAGCTACAGGGGAAGGCTGGCCTATGTGGTACGGGAGAATGCGAGCGACAGCATGCCCATATACGAATGGATAGATGCTGATAAAAGAATCCTGCTGAAGATGATGGGCGAAGGATACGAAGTTGTGCTTGCGGAAGGACTCGAATTCGAGGAATAATCAGGCATTCTCCTTTGGCGCCCTCACGACGACGAGGGGCACAAGACCTTTGTCAAGCTCTTCCTCTGCTATTTGTATGAAGGTCATCTTCTCGTTGTTCACCTTTATCAGCGGTGGTGCACCCATTGAGAGCTGGAGTGCCCTTGCGCCGACAATGCGAGCAACCTCGTATTTAGTAAGATCCATAGGTTCACCAGAAAGCGTAGAGGAACTGTGCCTATAACACAATATAAACGTTTCCCTTCTTGCCCAGCACAAGCGCGGTCTCGCCGGAGAAGTCGAAGGACTTGGCCATCCCCCGCACGACTTTCATACGCATCTGGGGTTTGAGTTCAACCCCCCGGCCTTCGAAGAGATAGATGACACCTTCGTTGCCATCCTCATCATTGACCAGGACGCGGGTGAGCGTGGCTGACTGCTTCTTTGTCTTCTGGTATTGCATGTTCTCCACGCTCTTCACAACCAGCGGTTCTGTGTTTATGTTCCTCATCCCGTCCTTTATCTTGGTTATGTTGGTTATCTTTATCTCCTTGAATTTCTTCTTTGCCAGCTTGAAGGCGAGCGTTATCTCCCGCTCCACATCCTGCAGCATCCGCTTCAGCTCGCGATGCATAATCTCATCATCGCCGCCAGATAGCATCATGGTTTCATATGCCTTCTTGAAGAACGTGTCAGGCAGCTTGGCGATTTCTTCTTCCTCCTTTATCTCGGCCGATTCCTGCATCTCCACGCCCACAATCTCGGATGAGACTTTATCGAGCTTGTTCTGCTTTCCGACTTCCTCAAGCTCACCAGAGAGGGGCTCGTTTGCCTCAATCGGTTCCTTGACTTCAGCAGACGCTTCCGGCTGCGGCACCGCTTCAGAAGGCTCGGCAGACGGCTGGCCGCTGCCAATCTGGTCTATGTCAGATATGACTTCGAGATAGTTAGTAAGGAACTCCTGCATGGCCTTGCGGCCGCTTTCCTCGTTTTTCTTCTTGCTGCTTCCCTGCTGCTGGACAGTGTTTAGGTATATCTTCTCTATGGTAGGCATCATCTTGCTCTTCACTGCCTCTGCCTTCTCTTTTCCAAGCCGCTTCTCGAAAATCCTGGTTATCGGCTGCAGCATCTTCTCTCTTGCATCCGTGGGAATATCTTCATCCGCCTTGGGCTGTTCCTTTTCCTTCTTGGCCCCAGTGGAGAATATGTTGGCGAAGGACATCAGCTCGGGTTCAGCCTGTTTTCTCTTGTCCAGATATTGCTGGGCGATGACTCGCACCGAGGGGTCCTTGTCGAAGCTCAACTCGACGAGAGCGAATGACGCTGCCGGATCGTTGAGCTCGCCGAGGGATTTCGCAGCCTGCTTCCTGACTTCTGGGTTCTCATCGAAACTAAGAGAAACGAGTTTATTGATGTTGGCAACCTGCATAGGAATCCCTGAAAAGTACTTCTATTCCACAAAGCTATTTAATGTTTTATTTTCTAGGAAAATCACTTCATGATTTTTTCTATCGCATCAAGGCATGCCTCGATGTTCTTCATCTCGAAGTTGCCCATGTGAGCGATTCTCAGCCCATTGTCTTTGAACTTTCCGCGGGAGCCTACAATCTTTATCTTGTATTCGCTCCCCAGCCTCGACTTGATTGATTTTGCCTGCTCCGGGCTCTGGCACACGAAACCAGTCACTGTGTTGGATTCATAGCCTTTCTCCGCTATCAATGGGAACCCCATCCCTGTGAGTCGTTTTCGTGTATAGGCCGCTGCATCAGCATGGCGCTTCACCGCACCAGGCACCCCTCCCTTGGCATCCAGGATGTCGAAAGCCTTCTGCAACGCCCAGAAAAGCGTTATGGCAGGGGTGTTGGGCGTCTGATGGTCTTTCTCATAGCGTTTTTTGTGGCGCCTCAAATCGCAATAATAGCTTGGTATGAAATCGCGCTTTGAAAATCGCTCGACTGCTTCTTTGCTAAGGCCAATGAGCGCCATCCCCGGCGGTGCTCCGATGCCCTTCTGGCTGCCGGTGACAAAGCCGTCGACGTGGAACTCTTTCATATTGAACTCGGTGCCGGGCCAGGCAGAGATGCCGTCTATTATCGTGAGCATGCCTTTGGATTTGGCATACTTGCACATCTCCTTTATGTGGTTCCGGACGCCGACGCTCGTCTCGTTGTATACTGTTGCGAAGACCCGTGCGTTGCTTTCATCTATGGCAGCCTTGGTGCGCTCCAGGTTCAAGCCCGTGCCTTCTTCCAGACGCTTAGAAGATGCTGTTGAATAGATGCCGAATGTCGTGAAAAGATGGTCGCCGAATTCGCCGTTGTGGAAACATATTGAACGGTCATTCTTCTCGCAGAGGTTCAGCGCGAGGGTTTCAAGACCGAGCGCGCCAGAGCCGGTTATCACATACGCCTCCTCAGCATCGAGATATTTCCGTAGACGTGTCACCAGGTCCTCATACAATTTGGAAAACTCTTCGCTCCTGTGTGTTATCATCTCCTTGCACTGCGCTTTGGAAATCTCTTCCAAGACAGGCACTGGACCGGGCGACAAAAGTATAGTCATATCACTCACCAGAATGAAGGACATAGAACGAAAAACGATAAAAATAGGACTGCGCGAAAAAAAGGTATGGAGGACAAAGAACTCGAAGCCATAAGGAAAAAGAAACTGGAGGAGATGAAAGAGAATGCAAAGACGACTCCACCTCCAGAGGTTATTGTATATTCGACGCCTACCTGCCCTCATTGTGTAAGTGCCAAAGGGTATTTGGAAGGCAAGGGAGTGCAGTTCATTGATTACGACGTATCAAAAGACAAGGAAAGGGCCAGGGAGATGGTGCAGAAAAGCGGCCAGGGTGCCGTTCCCGTCCTGCAGATAAACGGCAGGATAATCGTCGGCTTCGACAGGCAGCTAATAGATGATGCGCTGATGCGCAAAAAGCCGTTGAAAAGAGAGGATGCGTTAAGCAATCTCGTTTTCGACCCTTTCAGCTGATAATCAGTATATCACTATCACGGGTTCGTAGTATTTCCTCACGTTGCCGCTGTACCCTCTTGTTTTCAGCATTTCGTGAAGCTCGTTGGTCGCCTCTTCCTTTGAGCGGTGGAGCCAGCCAAGCTTCATATTGAGCCTTATTATGCGGCCCGGGATAAGATGCCTTGTTGATTTGGGAGGGAATGGAGCATGCGCCTGGGCAGTTTTGATTATCTCGTCTTTTGTGTACGCCCTTCTGTAGAAGACTGACCTGCCCCCTGCCAAGAGCTTCTGCGTTTCCTCATCAGGGACGTAATCGACAGAATTCTTCTCAAGCAAGGAGAGGACATAATTCTGCTCTTCGACCATTTCCATAAGCTTGTAGTTTCCTGGATTTATGAGATGGCAGCTGTTGTTCTTCGTTACAAGCATGAAGGGGGCCTTCAGGGCATTCACTGCCTCTTTTCCGGCCTCATAATCCACTTTTTCATGTTTGACATGGTCCAGGTGGAATATCTTCTCGGCGTTAGACTCCACGGTCGGGTACCATGTGCCGACCTTTATCTCCGGGCTCATGTAATCCACGAGCTGGCAGACCGCATGAGGGCACTCGATTATCTCAAGGACCTTCAGGCGGTGGTTGCCGTCCAGGACGACGTTTGTTTTTGCGTCTACGATTAGAGGATCTACAAGATGGCCTATGTTGAGCATGGCCTCTTTTAGCCGCTTGAGGTTATGCGAGATGATCTGTTCATGGGAAAGGAGCGACTTCACGTCCCTTATTTCCAGTGATTTTATCATCTCATCCACAAGTAAGCTCATAGAATCACGGGTTAACCGATTATTCGCTAACGAGGCGTTTAAAGACTATCGGAATCGCCTATGGCGGATGACGAATAAGAATGCGACCGCCGGGAATCGAACCCGGTCCGCGAGATTGGCAATCTCGAATCATAACCGGTAGACTACGATCGCGAGTTAAGACGCAAATTAGCAGTTTTTTGTTTGCATACAAAACAATATAAAATAGCGGGACGCTGCGGAAATCGGCCCTCAAAAAGTATTTATAGCGCAAAAGAGAATTCCATGTATGGGAATGGGCAAAGGGGCATATCTCAAGAAGATCACATCCGGCACCATGAAATGGCGCACGGTTGATGTGGACGAGAAAATGGATGGCTCCAGCCCGCCATCGGTGTTCATCGGAAAGGCCGGATATCCAAAAGTCTATGTCGGACCGATGATTGCACCCTATCAGGGAGATACCGCCGTTCTTGATACACCAGAGACCTGGATACCGGCAAAGATGCGCCAGGACGACATCATCCGCTTCAGGCTCGATCTTGTCCGTGGCAAGCACCGGGTCGGCATAAAAGACCTTGACAACAAGCTCGTGGGCAAACTCCAGGAAATCTCGCTTGCGCAGGATAGTGTGGAGAGCGAAGCGCAGTTCAAATACAAGCCGCGCGGGTTCACGTTCAACGAGGAGCATCAGCCGTTCGGGCCGAGCGCTCCCCTTGACCGTTTTGAGATAGGAAACGTGAAATGGGAAAGGCACTTGGAAAGATCATATTATGATACTGATTTGAAGGCTGCCGAGGCAGTGGTAGACGGCTACAAGGAAGGCGTGCTCTTCTCCCAGATACAGAAGGCATTTTCAACCGGAACCATGGGGCTGGGGAAAAATCGGAGGCTAGTCCCCACCAGATGGTCAATAACCGCTGTGGACAGCTCATTGGCCAACCATCTCTATGAGCAGGTGAAATATTACGACGTGATTGACAGCTATGAAGTCTATGAGTTTGCAAGCCTAAACAACTATTATGCAGTGCTTCTCATGCCGACGCCCTGGCAATATGAATGGCTCGAGGCTTTCATACATATCATGGGCAGTGAGGAGATGATATTCGGCGACCATGAGTACTGGAAACCGAAAAAGGAGTACTCTTCCGTAGGCGGATGCTACTATAGCTGCAAGTTCGCAGTGCTGGAGGCGCTCGAAAGGATGAGAAAGCAGGCCGGCGCAATCGTTCTGAGGGAAGCATATGAAGGATACGTTCCACTCGGAGTGTTCAATGTCAGGGAGAATGTGCGGAATGCGCTGAAGCAGCACCCGAAGGAGTTCGAGACCATGCGCGGTGCGCTCAATTATGTCTCCACCAAGCTCAGGCTCCCGCTTTCCAGGTTCATGGACCAGGGAGTGTTGTTGAGGGAGATGCTCGCTTCTAGGCAGACGACATTAACGCAATGATTTAAATTTTTGGTAGCTAATTAGGGATGCATACTTATGGCGGCGGGAAGGTTAGGTATTAGTTCTATCACTGCAGAGGCTGCGCCTAGACAGAATGATAAGCCAAGGCATAACCATCGCCCTGATTTTGAGAATATAATGCGCTCTGGAACGACTGCCGAATCATTGCTTCAAACGCTGCAAAGAAGCGGAGCCCGAGAGGAGTTCGTAAAGGCCATGACAGAGGTTGTTTCTGCCGCAATGGTAAATAAGGTGGAAAAACAGACGCTGGAGGACCTGAGGACGCTTTCTGGAGAAGTGAGGAATGACATAATTCTGCTATACCTCGGGAGATCTAAGAGAATGATTGAATTCAATGGGGGAGAGATGCTACTCAAACGCCCCGAACTTTGCAAAGAAATGATGAAAAATTTTCCGGATGCGGCAGATACTATGCCCGCGGTGCTCCTCAACCTGCGTCAGACAATGGGTTCGGCATTTTATGAGCTGACAAACCAGCAAATCATCGAGATTGTAGGCAAAAGCATTGCAGAGACCGGAGGCGTTTTCTGCCCGAAAGTCATATCGCGAACAGTCAGGAAGAAAATAAAGAAGGGCGATTTCGACAACATTGCGGCAGTGGTGAAAATCAAAGCGCAAATCCAGGATGAGCCGCTAGACAACAAGGAGACGGAGACTCCAGCTGCAGCCACATCGGGTGCATCGGAGCCTGCCATTGTTACAATAATTCAAGAGCCACAGCAAAGCGTCAGCTCGCAGGAGACTGGAGTCATGGCCTCGATAAGCCAGGAGAGCCCAGTTGCCAGGAGCGACAGTGGAGAGATACGCATTGTGTATATAGCGGCGTCTGACCTGTGGACCGACCAGCCCAAGCGGGGGATTGGAGGGGACGATGATTCACATTTCCAGAGGCAGCTCGAAGGTGCACGTACAGTGCGGGAATCCAGTGGCAAAGCTGAAAGAAAGGAGGCAAGAGAAAGCGACGAACCAAAGCCCGCCTCTCCAGATAAGAGGGCTGGGCCCGAGGCCAAGGTGGATAAACCAAAAATAAGAGAGGAGCGAGAAGAAAAAAAGCCTCAAGCGCCAGAAGTTCAGGGTGGATTAAAAATTGAGGTCACGGCCCTGCGTGCAGAGAAGAGAAATGAGCAGACAGGGCAGCTCCCCACACACTCGTCTCGCGACATAAAAATCCAAGAATTGAGAGCGCACAAACCACCAAGCGAAAGATTGCCAGAACATAAAACAGGTGCAATCAAAGAGAAACGGAAGAGAATCGAAAGAGCCCAGAGCAGGCCGGTTCGGAATGAGATCGGAAAACAAAGACGCAAGGCAGAGCAGAAAACAAAAAGGCTGGGGAGAGGAAATGAGAAAACTGGGAAAACGCCCGTAGAAGCGAAGGCCAGGAAGACAAAAATGCGAAGCAATGAAAATAACGCAAAAATCGAGAACAAGAAAAAGAGGAGATCTGAGGTGCAGGCTGCAGAAAAAAAGCCAATAAAGCAAAACGGCATCGGCAAGGTAAAAGAAAAAAAGGCAGAACAACAAAAACCGGAAATAAAAAAGAAACCAGAGGTTGTCCAAAAGAAAAGGGAAATGGTGAAAACTTCTGCAATTCCTCTACAGGGAGTCAAGCCCAGGAAAAAGAAAGCCGAAAGAAAGGCCAGGCGCCTCCTCGCCGCATGAACTTTTAAACCTTTGACAATCTAATCTCTCCATGAATCGCCATTTCACACTATGCCTATTCCTAATTTTGGTGTCAGGAAGCGCATTCGCGGATTGTGTCGGCTATACTGACATTTTCGACGTACGGGTGCTGGATGCGAAATACAGGCCAATCCCGGACGCGAATGTCACTGTTAAGTACGACCGCGGTGCGCTTTTCGGCGAGCAGTATTTCACAACTCCCATTCAGCTTACGAACGGGTCAGGAATGGCGCATTTCGAGGTATACAACCAGGGCACGCTTTCGAGACCGATAGATTGCAAGATAATAATAACCGGCTCGGTAGGTGGAAGCAGTAAGGTGGTGACAGTAACTGCAAACGTACATGGTACGCCAGTTGATGTGGCCCTAGGGGACGTCTATCCAGTGAAATTCTATGTTAAAGATCAGTTTGGCGTACCCATCCCTAACGCGAGCGTCATGCTCGGAGGGGCCATCAAAAAGACCGGGAGCGATGGAATAGCAGAATATCGTTACAAAAAGGGGAGCTACACTTACTTCGCCAGCTATATGGAAGCTAGCCAGGCTGGCACACTTTCGGTTGTGGACGACACGAACTACGAAGTACTTTTTTCACATTATAGGATAACGATTGATGTGATAGATGATTTCGGAGAGCCACTCAACGCAACCCTGACCATATCCAACAGCACGAGCGTGCTTGAAAACGGCCATTACGAGAATAACAAGACATTTGGTGAAGAGATCCCATACGTGATAGATTATCAGGGCCGAGTCAGTGAAGGCAAGATAATACCGGCAGAGAATCCTGTGGCGAAGCTAACATACGACATACATTCGCCGCTCTTTGACAAGATAGAGCAGGAAATGGTAAACAACAGGCCGAAATTGACGATAACCGTAAGCGACCCGGGGCAGTTCTCTAGTGGCGTTGACTTCGGGACATTCAAGGCGACATACAATTTGGAGCAAGGAGCGCCATGGAGTCAGGCGGTAACCTATACAAGCGGTCGCAACACAGTCGCCGTAGAGTTTCCGGAGCTGCCGGAAAACAGCATAGTCCAGTTTAGGGCGGAGATAAAGGACAAGGCAGGAAACAAAGCGACCGTCGAGGCCAAATTCTCTGCCACATCCGAGCAGCCACCCCAGAATAACACTCAAAACCAGACCGGCCCACCGCCTCAGCCCGACCAAAAACAGGAAATACCACTAATTTACATAGTAGGTGGTGTAATTATCACAATTATTGCCATTTATATAGTGATTCGTATCAAGTACAAACCAGGAGGGGCCAGCCAGTAAACAACACATTTATAAATATTATGTGTCATAAGATTATCATCACGTGGAATCATAAACTATAATAAATAGGGTGATGTAATGCCTCGTGGCAAAAAAATCATTATTGAGACGGAAGTTAAGGATGACTTTGTGGACAGATTCAAGTCTATCGACTTGGAAGAGATACGGAAGGACAGGGACGAGACAGAGAAAACTTTGTCTTCCTCGGTCGCAGAAGTCTTCAAAGTAGCGCAGAACCTTTACAGGCAGAAAGCAAGCGAGGATGAGCTCGAAGGCAAACATGATCTCTACTCGGTGCGCTCCGCCTATGACTATCTCAAAGACAGTGGCGTGCTCATTTCCTTCAGGGCTTTCGGCGGAAGGATAGAGAGGGGCACCATCCCGTTCGTAAAGGTTGGAAGAAAGAGGTACATACCAAAGAGCGTCCTGGCAGACATCACCACTACAAAGGGCGACTTCTACACAGTAAAGGAGGCATACCAGGAGTACAAGAAGTCCAACCCAAAAATCAACTTCAGGGCGTTTATAGGCCGGATTGAGAAGGGTTCAGTGCCTTCGGTCAAGTTCGGCACGAGAAGGCTCGTACCGAGAGATGCCGTGGAAGCGCTCACCCACATAAGCTCGAATTACTACTCGGTCAGTGAAGCGATAAGGGAGCTCCACAAGACCGGCATAAAGATAAAGAGGAACGCCTTTGAGAGGCGCCTTGACCGTGGCAGGATTCCGCACGTCAAGGTCGGCGGAAGAAGGTTCATACACGAAGACGTCCTCAGAGAGCTCCTTGACAAGGAAGTCGCCCTCAGAAGGGTTTGAATTTTTTAATTTTCTGTTTTTTTCCAAACGATTAGCGCCAGCCTTTATTATCCTTCTTTGAGATAGGCTACTCATGAAAAAAAGGCGTGCTTTCTTTATCGATGCAGGGTACATGGTAAGGAAAGGCAGAACATATGTTTCACTTATCCTCAAAGGAAAGAAGACGGTCAAGTTGTACTACCAATATGACCCCTACTTCATAGTTGATGCGCCGGCTGAGCGTAGGGATGACCTGCTTTCAATAAAAATCATTAGAAAAAACGGTGAAAGCGCAACACCGCTGCGTGTTGAGGAGGTCGAAAGAAGGATCGGCAGGGGCAGCAAAAAAATGCTCAAGCTCTACTGTAGGGAACCTTCGGATGTGCCCCTGGTCAAGGCGGCTGTCCCCTACTCCTGTTTTGAGCATAACATACCTTTCGCACGCCGCTTCATATTCGACATGCAGCTCTGCCCCCTCCATGTGATCTCCTATGAGCGCGAAGGAAGGCTCATAAAGAGGATACTGGCCGTGAAACCAGGAGATGCCAAACTCACTACAATGAGCTTTGATATTGAAACCTACAACCCTCTTGGTGCCCCTAGAGAAGGCAAAGATCCGGTGGTCATGATAAGCTATTGCGGGAAAAAATGCGGCGTGCTGACATTCAAGAAATCAACAGAAAACTTCGTAGAGGTCGCCAGTGGCGAACGGGAGATGATAGAACGTTTCTGCGCCCTGGTTGGCGAGGAGGATCCGGACGTATTGGTGGGATACAACTCTGCGAATTTTGACCTGCCTTACCTGAAAACGCGTTCTGAAAGATTGCATGCCCATCTGCGCCTGGGAAGGTTCGGCGGCGGGATAACACCGATGAAAAAAGGGCTGATAAATGGCATAAGGCTCAATGGAAGGGTGCACTTCGACCTTTTCCCTGCAGTGAAATTCTTCGGCTTCATCGGGCTTATAAAAACGCAGAGTTTCACGCTTGATGCGGTCGCAGAGGATGTCCTGGGCAGGAAGAAGGTCAAGATAAAGAAGGAGGACATCTGGAGGATGTGGGATAGTGGGGACATAGACCTCCTTTGTGAATATTCACGCACAGACGCAAAGCTCGCCAGTGAGCTGGCTGAACGGTTCCTGCCCATAGAGATGGAGATGTCAAGCGTCGCAAAGATGCCGCTGTTCGAGACCACTCTTTCAACAAGCGGCCAGCTTGTGGAGAACCTGCTCATGTACCATGCAGCCCAAAGAGGAGAGCTCATACCTTCAAGACCAGGAGGCGATACGATATATGAGAGGCTGGAGAATCCCATACAGGGGGCCTTTGTCAAGCTTCCTGAACCAGGCATATATGAGAATGTCGCGGTATTGGACTTCAGAGGGCTGTATCCGTCCATAATAGTCTCATACAACATCGACCCCGGGACCATGATTGAACCGAAAAACGGTGGTGGTACCAACGTAGAAAAAAACGCCTTCATATCCCCGACGGGCGCGATTTTTTCAAAGGAGCAGATTGGCCTCATACCATTCGTTCTTGATTACCTTGTTGACATGAGGATGCTGCTAAAGAAAACGCTCAAGACACTTGACAAGTCCAGCACGGAGTACACAAAAATTAGTGCACGCTCCCATGCGCTGAAGATACTGGCAAACAGTTTCTACGGATACATGGGATACGCGCGCTCGAGGTGGTACTCCAGGCCCTGCGCAGAGAGCGTTACCGCCTGGGGGAGGAAGCACATAATGGAGACCATCGAGATGGCAGAGAAGGCAGGATTCCCAGTGCTCTACGCAGATACGGATTCGGTCTTCCTGATATACAAAAACAAGAAAGACGTCCTAGATTTCATGACCAGTGTTAACTCTAGCCTGCCTTCCAAGATGGAGCTGGAGCTCGAAGGATTCTATCCGCGCGGGGTTTTCGTGAGCAAGAAGGGCGGCGAAACAAGGGGAGCGAAGAAGAAATACGCGCTTCTCGGAGAGGACGGAAGGATAAAGATACGTGGTTTCGAACTCGTACGCCGGGACTGGTCCAGGATAGCAAAGGAGACCCAGCTCAGGGTGCTTGAGGCAATCCTGCGGGAGGGAAGCAAGGAGAAGGCAGTCGCCATAATACGAGAGACCGTAAAAAGACTCCAGGAAGGCAAGGTTCCTCTGGATATGCTTGCCATAAGCACGCAGCTCAACAAGGATCCGAAAAGCTATGAAGTGGCCAGCCCGGAGTTATCTGCAGCCAAGAAAATGATAAAGGCAGGGATACCTGCAGAGAAAGGGAGCATGATAGCATACGTGGTAGGAAAGAGCGGCAAAAGCATATCAGAGAAGGCGGAGCCACTCGAGCTGGCAAAGGACTACGACTCCGACTATTACATAAACAACCAGGTGCTGCCTGCGGTCATGAAGATAATGAAGGAGCTCGGCTATGACGAGTACAGCATGAAATTCGGCGGGAAGCAGAGGAGCCTGGACTCTTTCCTGTGAATCACAAAACAATAAAAAATATGCGACAGATAGCTAGCCATGGCCAGCACCACAACGCAGGAGCAGAAGAGAAAGGAAATTGACGTACGAGAATTCATCAATTCTCTTTTGGCGCAAGCTGCGAGTACCCGCAAGGGGTTCAGCCCTGACCTTCTTAAGGAATTCGAAGAAACTGGAAGACAGGCCAGGGAGAGCCGCCAGGAAGAGCTGGTGGTGAGACCAAGCAGAGTAAGCCCCATCCCTCAGAGGACAGGGGAAGTTGCTGCGACAAAACCGGCCATCGAAGCAGCGCTCAACCTGGCGGAAAGCCTCGAGCGCGGAAACATTAATTTGCGCCGCTGGGTGGAAGGCAGGGGATAACATGGTTTCGCTTGATTTTCTCGATGATGAGGCAAAAAACAGGATATTGACTACCTGGAAAAGCATGACCGAATCAGACAAGGCGCATTTCATAAACCAGGTCGCTCTCGCCCTCAGTGTATGGGGAAGCGACGAGAAAGGGAAGCGCCTTGTGGTTGAGGTTCTCAGGCTCATGACAAACAACGGAACCCAGACTCTTGCTGATTTCGGCCTCTACATAGACATTGTGACCGGATCAAAGGAAGCAAACGGCCTGGAAGAGAAGATAAAACGGGCAGCCACGATAATCGAGGGCTACAGGATAAAGAATGCCCTCTCTTCCGAACCGCACCGGGAACTCGTCTAAACAATCGAATTATCATGGGATGAACATGCGATTATGCGAGATTTGTAATGCTGCCAATGGCAACTCATTTGAGGTCGGGCCGTGCCACATCTGCAATGACAAAGCAATGCAGACAGACAGGATGGTCGATGCGGCAGCCGGACTTCTTTCGGCTGAAAGCATCGCTTCTTTCTCCCTATCGACGGTCATGCCCAAGGACTGGCTCACTCGTGAGGAAGACGTCTGGGACGTTAAAATGAAAAAAAGCCAGAGCATCAAGAATTTTTTGAACAGGATGATTAGCACGTCGCTCGAAAAAAAGACAAAACTGGGATATGAAAACGATGGCGATTGCCGGATCATCTTTGATTATGAAAAAGGTGCGGTGCAGCTGGAAAGGAATGACCTGTTTGTCTTTGGCAGGTATAAGAAGCTTGTACCGGGCCTTTCCCAAAGCCGCTGGATTTGCTCAAAATGTGAGGGCAAGGGCTGTGATAGGTGCGGCGGCAAAGGCAAGAATTACGAGTCTGTTGAGGAAAGGATAGGCGAGCCTTTCAAACGCTCGCTTGATGCACAGGGATACGTTCTCCATGCATCCGGAAGGGAGGATGTTGATGCGACAAACACCGCGGGCAGGCCGTTCGTCCTCGAGATAAAAAACCCGAAAAAAAGGGCGCTCGACCTTGATGCGCTGGCGCTGGAGATTGCCGGCAGCTGCGAAGTCGCAGTTGAAGACCTGGGAATAGTCGGGCGGAACTTTGTCGAAATCGTCACTGAGTCGCACTTCGACAAGACCTATGAGGCAGAGGTGGAGTTCGGAAGGCCAGTAAGCGAAGGGGACATTGAACTGATGAAATCGCTGCAGGGCAGGACGATAGCGCAGCAGACTCCGAAGCGGGTGGCACATAGAAGGGCGAATCTTGTTAGGCACAGGAAGATAAGCGGCATTGAGGTTGCGAATGCCATGGGCTCCAGAATCACGCTCAGGATCAAGGCAGAAGCCGGCACCTACATAAAAGAGCTCATATCGGGCGATGAAGGACGGACTGTGCCGAGCATAGCCGAGCTCCTTGGAACAAGAGCTGAGTGCAGAAAGTTGGCAGTGACCGAAATCGACGATGGGTTCCTGGATTTTTTCAGGCGAAGGGAACCTAGGCCTTGACCCCGTACGTGTTCATATAAGCCTGATACGCCTGGAAAGTCTTTTCATTCACAAAGACCCTATTGTCTATGGCCCGGTTCTTCAGATGGGCAAAAATGGATTGGATATCAGTAATCGCATGCACAGGGATGCCTGTGCTCTCTGTGAATTCCGCTGTTGCAGTGAGCTTCCTGCCGATCTCCATCCTGTCGACGGCTATGACTATGCCTACGATGTCGGCTTTCAGCGATTTCTCCAGCTTGTCTATGGCGTCGACCTTCGTGCCTCCGGTGGTAAAGACATCGTCAACTATAACAACCCTTTGGCCGTGATCAAGGTGCTGGCCGCCCACGAAAATAGTATTGGCATCGGCGCCGTGGATTTTGACCTCTTTCCGGTCGAAAAGCCATTTCTTGTCCATTCCCATGGCATTCAGTGCAATAGTGGCGCTTATGGCAAGCGGGATTGCCTTGTACGCAGGACCGAAGACAATGTCGAAATCGTTCTTGAAAGCCTCGTTTATCTTCGTAGCATAGTGCCTTCCGAGCTCGGAAACGGCAGAACCGCTCGTGAGGGCCCCCAGGTCTATGAAATATGGCGAAAGCCGCCCGCTTTTCAGAGTAAACTCTCCGAAACGTATGGCCTGATGCCTGGCCAGGAATTCTATGAAGGAAGTATTCAATAGATCACCGGACAGATTGGAAAGGCAAATTATTTATTCCTGCACAGTCGCATATGGTCATGGCAGGTAAGCTCGGTGCGGCTACGGTCTCCATAGGTGTGAACGTAGCACTTCTGTTAAGCAAGATAACCGTGGCTTTCATAACAGGCAGCATCGGGCTTTACGCCGAATCCGCCCATTCGCTTTTCGACCTCCTGGCTTCTGCCCTTGCCTATCTAGGCATAAGGAAGGCGGAGGAACCCGAGGACTACAGCCATCATTTCGGCCATGAGAAATTTGAGAACCTATCCTCCCTGTTGCAGGCCCTCCTCATAACAGGCACGGCATTTGTTGTCATGTTCGAAGCATACCAGAAGCTTTCTGCACCAAGCGAAGTCGAATTCTCTGAGGCCGGCATCGTGCTTATGCTCATATCCATCCCAGTGACCCATTTCACTTCGAAATATCTGGGCGACATCGCCAAGAAAGAAGGCAGTTCGGCGCTTGAGGCGGACTCGGCGCACTTCACAACTGACGTGATAAGCTCGATTTCTGTGCTCCTGGGCCTCCTCCTGGTGAGATTCGGCTATACCTTCGGTGATCCGCTTGCAGCCATCGTGGTAGGGCTGATAATGCTCTACATCTCGATTGAGCTACTGCTGAAATCTTTCTGGGTTTTCATGGATTTCAGCCCTGAGCGGGGCACCATGGACAAAATAAAAGCCGTGCTGGATAAGGAAAGCAGGATAACGCGGTTCCATAAATTAAGGGCCAGGGTTGCAGGAAGCAGGATACTGGTTGATGTTCACATCCACCTGCCGCACAAGACGAGCGTGGAGGTCGGCCACCAGATAGCGCATGAAATAGAGACAGAGATACTTAGGGAAGTGCCAGCAGTGAAAGAAGTGAGCATACACATAGAGCCGGATTAGGGGTGAATAAAATCAGGGCCTTGTTTTGGCTCCTTCTCGCACCGCCTTAACCATCTCTTTTATCTTGGAAACAGAGCCTTCTTTCTCGAAGGCGGTTCCGACCTGGATTATGTCGGCGCCGGCCTTTATCACTGCCTTGGCCTGGTCAGGGGTCCTTATGCCTCCTGCGGCTATATACGGGATGGATATGCAAGACCTGACAGCACTGACCATCTCAAGAGGAACCGGCCCGGTTTCTGGGTTGCTGCCTGCGTCGGTTATGAAAAACCTGAAGCCCATGTATTCTGCCGCCATGGCGAATGCTGCGGCTATTTTTGGCCTATTGCGAGGTATGCGCTTCGCATCACCTACCCAGCCGACCGTCCCGCCGGGCTCTACCACGACGTAGGCGACTGGAAGGGGTTCTATTCCAGCGTATTTCACCATCGGTGCTGCAAGCATCTGAGCCTCGCTTATCCAGTAGGTGTTGCGGGAATTAAGCATAGACATGAAATAGACTGCATCTGCATGTTTGGTAAGCGTCCCAATATTGCCTGGGAAAAGCACCACTGGCTTAGAGACGCTTTCCTTTATGCTTTTCGCCACAAGGTCGAGAGATTCGCCCTGGACACCCGTGCTTCCGCCTATAAGGATGACGTCTGCATCGGCCTCATCGGCATTGCGCGCCGTCTTGACGGCATCCTGAACGGATTTGTAATCAAGAGGATCGATCAGAGCAAAGAGAAGGCCCTTCTTCCTTTCGAGCTCCCCTAGGATGTATTTTTCAGTTTTACCGATCATCATGCCACCCCTGCCATACTTTTCAACAAATGGACGGCCAGCTCAGGTCCCATCATCCTGGTGGGCCTGTCCATATGGCCGCTTTTTGAGAGATATTCATCCCAGCCGAGTTTCTTAAGCTTTTTGCCGAGCACGGCCAGTTCCGCATCCGAACGGGATGCGGCATAATCATGGAGAAGCTTATGCAGGGCGAGGTCAAGGCCGAAGCGGGCCCGCCATTCCAGCTCATAGAGGAAGGGATTCCCGGCATATTTTCCTGCAAGTGCTGCGCAATTGCCTCCGAAAATCACACCTCCGCCGGTCGTTGATTTCACCTGGCCGGCTGCATCGCCGACCAGGAGGATGCTTTTCCTTCCCGCCTGCATGGCGGTATTGGGCCGCACTTCCAAGGGAATTAGCGCACCCTTGGGCTTCGGCGCGCCATCGACTTTTTTTAGTTTAAGGAGCCGGACCCAAGCGTCCTGTGCGCGGTTGGGGAGTTCTACCCCCACCCCAAATTCAGCAACATACTCGTCATGCGGTATGACCCAGCCGAAAAAACCCGGAAACCGGTTGTTTGAGAGGTAGACCTGGACAATGTGCGGGTCTTCGCATTTGAAATCAACAAGAGCCTGGAGAGTGGATGCGTGGCGACCAATGCGCCTGAATGAGAAATGCCTTGCGACTGAAGAGAGCGGACCGTCAGCGCCTATGATGTTGTCCGCATGGAAGCGACTGGATATCCTCTCCTTATAGTTGATACGGGCACCCTCCCTTTCAGCCATCGCGGCAAGCGCCTGGTCGAGTTCCGATCTTTTGCAGACAAAAGCCACCGGCGATTTCCTGCGTACTGAGATCTTCTCGGCTGCAAAATAGATGTCGGCACCGTGCATCTCGTTTATGAGCGTCTTCCTATAATCGACGAAAGCACGCAAAGATTCAAGACCGTCTTTGGAGAAAAGGCCTGAGCAATTCGCAGGGACTCCACTAACCCTATGTTCTTCTGAGACTATCGTGTCGAAACCTTCCCTCACGGCGCTTATGGCCGCGATGGAGCCGACTGGCCCTGCACCGACGACATGCACTCTCGTCATGGGAAGAGGATGTATGGAAGTTTTTTAAAGAATGGAAGATAGGGAGACGCATGAAACCGAAAAGGGAGGTTAGATTAATGGAGTACCTATTTGTGCTTATTTTCCTTATAGGGGCGATAGGCATACAGCTGGGAAATGGTTGGATGTCAAAAAATGAGTTCACCCTCATGAATTTCGCGATGATTCTCCCTCTCCTCATAGTCGCCCAATATTTCATAGCCTGGGGGTATCATGATGGCACGACACAGAGCAGCTTCATCACCGCCCACATCGTATGGACGGCAGTCCTGATATTCGGCACCCTGGCCGTGAACTATTTCCTGTTCCAGAACATCCCCGGCCCGCTGAGCGTCTTCGCGCTATTGCTTGCCGGAGTAGCTGCAGTGATAGCTGTTTTGGGCAAATAGGAGGCGGCAACGTGTACGAAGTATTCGGGGGCTGGGCAGTCCTAGGCAACAGGGTTGAACGGGAGGTGTCGCTCGCAATAGAGAAAGACCGCATCGCAGATGTGGGGAAGACGGCAGACTTGAGGAAAAAAT
>Ga0315268_10003167_pt1 | contig 18243 bp, 11 predicted proteins | sample C1_top_MG_FD_204535 | JGI IMG/M metagenome (GOLD analysis project Ga0315268, IMG submission 204535) | Sediment microbial communities from Yellowstone Lake, YNP, Wyoming, USA - C1_top | ecosystem: Environmental > Aquatic > Freshwater > Lake > Sediment | place: USA: Wyoming | collected 2017-08-01
ACTTGCCGGACTTGGAAGCGGCGAGAAGGAACTTCAGCTGGGACAATATCCGGAAAGAGATCGAAGTATTCCCGGATGGCAAGATGAACGCTGCATACAATGTGATCGACGTTCATGCAAAGACGGCAAATAAGAATAAAATTGCCTTATACTTCGAAGAAGACAACGGCATCTCTGAGAAGTACACATTCGGCGAGTTGTCCGATCTCTCGAACAGGTTCGCGAATGTTCTTGTGAAGCTCGGCGTAAAAAGACAGGACAGGGTCTTCTATTTCCTGCCGAGATGCCCGGAGCTGTATGTCTCGTTCCTCGGAACATTGAAGGCAGGGTGCATTGCCGGAACGATGTTCCCAGCCTTCGGAGAGGATGCCCTGAGAGACAGGCTGCTCGATAGCGGCGCCAAGATACTAGTCACAGATGCCGGCCTCAAGGAGCGGGTTTACAAGATCAAAGATCAGTTGCCTAATCTCAAGCACATTATCGTGATAAAGAACGGTGCAGACGCATCGAAGGGCGAGATATGCTATAACACGGAGATGTCAAAAGCTTCGCCGAAATTCGACATCGTCCATATGGATCCAGAAGAATATTCGTACATGCTGTATACATCTGGAACGACTGGCAAACCGAAGGGTGTGGTTCACGCTCATGCCGGCCTCGTACAACAATATCTGTCCGCGAAGTGGGTATTGGATCTTCAGCCTGATGATACATATTGGTGCACTGCTGACCTCGGATGGGTCACGGGGATCGTATACGGACTGATGGGTCCCTGGGCGTGCGGCACTAGCCAAGTGGGATTCGGCGGCAGGTTCAAACCTGAATCGTGGTACAATATCATCGAGAAATACAAGGTCACGGTCTGGTACACGGCCCCGACGGCGATCAGAATGCTCATGGCTGCCGGGGACGAGATTCCGAAGAAGTATGACATGAGCTCGCTGAGACACCTATGTTCGGTTGGGGAGCCTCTCAACCCAGAGGGGGTAAAATGGAGCATCAAGGTATTCGGCCTTCCGTTCCATGATACATGGTGGCAGACCGAGACCGGAAGCATTCTGATAACCAACTATGCGTGCATGCCGATAAAGTTCGGATCGATGGGTAAGCCTTTCCCTGGAATCGAAGCGGCGATCGTGGACGAATCCGGGAATCCGTTGCCACTCGGCGCAGAGGGGGATCTCGCGATCAAGCCGGGTTGGCCGTCGATGATGAGGACCATATGGAAGAACGAGAAGCGATACAACGAATATTTCCGGAACGGGTGGTATATCACAGGAGACACTGCCACCATCGACAAGGACGGATACTTCTGGTATGTCGGTCGGGCCGATGATGTCATCAAGACATCCGGTGAGAGAGTCGGCCCATTCGAGGTCGAGAGCGCCCTGGTCGAACACCCGGCGGTTGCGGAGGCGGGCGTCATCGGCAAGCCTGACCCACTCAGGGGGAACATCATAAAGGCCTTTGTCACGCTCAAGCCCGGCAATAAGCCTTCGGATGCGCTCAAGGAAGATATCCAGAAATTCGTGAAAGGGAAGCTCGCAGGGCACGCGTATCCGAGAGAGATAGAGTTCGTCGATTCTCTGCCGAAGACTCGAAGTGGCAAGATAATGAGACGATTACTCAAGGCGAAAGAGCTCGGGTTGCCCATTGGAGACACTTCTACCCTTGAAAGGGATTGAAACTGGTTTTTGAAGCGGCGAAAGCCGCTTCGAAATCTTTCATTCTCGAGGTAATCGACACCAGAAAGGGGATTTGATAGTAGCAAGAGAGTCGAATGAAAAACCACACGACCATACGGAAGGAACTTACGAACAGTCTAGATAAGAACTGATCGGACAGAGAAATCAAAGCTGGAGCGATAACGATGACAGAGATGACGATTCGGAGCAGGTGGATTGTAGTCGCAGGCGCACTCTTGATCCAATTAGGGTTAGGATCAGTCTATGCTTTCTCGATCTTCACAGGGCCGCTATCTGCCACTTTGGGCTATCCCTCAACCTCCTTCAATATCCTCGGCATATTCGCGGTAGCTCTCGCCGTGTTCGCTGTCACAACGATATTTGCGGGACGGTTGCAGGATAAGAAAGGCCCGAGAATCGTTGCGACGGTCGGAGGGATAACCTACGGTGCCGGCTACATTCTGGCATCGTTCTTTACCACGGATATCGTGATGATGTATTTCTCCTATGGAGTAATAGGAGGCATCGGACTCGGATTAGGATATGTATGCCCCTTGGCAGCTGCCGTGAAATGGTTCCCCGAGAAAAAGGGACTCGTGAGCGGCATAGCCGTTGCCGGGTTCGGAGCAGGCGCCTTCATATTCACTCAGATAGGAAAATGGATCATCGTTCAGCCGGGCCTGGGCCTAAGCGCCTCGTTCCTTTGCCTTGGCCTGATCTTCATAATCATGGTTGTCGTAGGCGCCCAGACCTTGAAGAACCCGCCAGCACAATGGCGACCTGCAGGATATGACCCGGAGGACAAGATAAACGGAAGCTCTGAGGATTTCGACTGGCACGAAATGATACGGCATAGGAGCTTCTACCTGCTGTTCTTTATGTTCCTCTTATCCGCAACGGCGGGGCTGATGATGATAGGAAACGTCGGAAACCTTTCGAAATATCTCGACCCGTCCGGCGCAATGCTTGTCTCGGCTCAATTCCAGACGATAGCGGGAATTCTCGCACTTTTCAATGGTGCCGGAAGGCTCGGCTGGGGGAAGATATCGGATACTCTTGGCAGGGCGAACACCATGAAATTGATGTTTCTAATCCAGGCACTGGTCCTCTTCGCCGCTGCCGGATTCGTCTCAGCCCGACCGACCGATGAGCTCGTGCAGTTCGTCGGTCTGACATGCTTGGCATCCGCAGTCGGATTCACGTTCGGAGGCAATTTCGCCCTGTTCCCAACCGCGACGGCGGATTATTTCGGCACGAAGAATCTCGGGATCAACTATGGCCTCGTATTCACAGGATACGGAGCTGCTGCTGTGCTCGGAGGACTGATCCCTGGTATGCTTGCTGGTTCGAATGACGGCTTCACGTTTGTCTTCATTGTCGTTGGCATAGCGTCGTTGGCTGCCTTCATGATGGCAATGATAATCAGATCTCCGGCCAAGAAAGGCGAATAATGGGAAAAATCTTGTCCGGATGCATTTTCTCTCTCGAATTACCCATACGAAGCGCGACAAATCTTAATGAGGATAGAGCACGTTTTGGAATCCATATGTGCGAAAGCAGTATCATCCTTCTACGAAATGGAAGGAAGCAAGTAAAGATGGAAAAAGCATCTCGGGTCTGTTTCGATAAGGATTGCGCGATATGCACGGACATCATGGGCGAAAAAACCATAATAAAGAATGTCACAATCGAAAATATCGATTTCATGAAGCATGAACTCCTGCTTCGATCAAAGGATTGAATTGGAATATGGGACTGAAGATAGCTGTCTCTGGGAAAGGAGGAGTGGGCAAGACAACCATAGCCGGTCTTCTCGCAAGAAGCTGGGCGCTCCAGGGAAAACGCGTGTTGGCAGTCGACGCCGACCCTGTAAACCATCTCGGTGCCGTTCTCGGCATCCCCGTAGAACGCCAGCCGAGGGCCATCTCGGAGATGACCGACCTTGTGGAAGAGAGAACCGGGGTATCGCCGGGAAGCTCTTTCGGGAAGCTTTTCAGATTAAACCCGAAAGTGGACGACATCCCGGACAAATATTCCACGCTGAACGAAGACGGGGTACGTCTACTGGTTCTCGGGACCATACGGCATGCCTCGACCGGCTGCTTCTGTCCCGAGAACGCCCTTCTTCGCACCTTGATAGATCACATCGTACTCCTTCGGGATGACTATCTCGTGGTCGATATGGAAGCGGGCTTAGAACATTTGGGGAGAGGATCGTCCAAAGGCCTGGACCTTCTCTTGCTCATTGTTGACCCTGGGCAAAGGTCATTAGAAACCGCGAAGAGAATAAAAGAGCTGGCAAGTGAGTTGGGTATCAGGAATATTGCGGCTATCCTGAATCGAGCGACCGGCTCTGAGCCTGATGAGATGGCGATATCGAGATTGAAAGAAGCGGGCGTTAGAACGATTGGGACAATACCGTTCGACAGATCGCTCGCTGAGTCCGACCATAGGGGGATTGCGCCCTTTGAGCTTTCGGGCAGTTCCCCTGCGATCGAGGCGATAGAGGGGATAGCAAGGAAATTGCAGGACGAATCAGTCAGGATGCCCTCATAGAAAACAGATCAGGCTCTTGCTCTGTCTTGCTCGCTTACTGCAGCAGACCCCCTTGCCGGACAAATGTTCCTGCAAGCGCCACAGTTCAGGCAAAAATCACTCGATGCCCGAAACGGGGTCACGGCCTCACGGGTACGACCTCTACCGACGAAGCCGACTTCTTCGTTCTTCATGATCTGTCTGCACATCGCAACGCAGAGCCCGCATAATATGCAATCATCGTCTTTCGGCAGGAAGCGCATTCGCTCCAATCCCAAATCGGCTGCCATCTGTTTCAACTTCTCAGAATTCGGGCATCGGGATAGCAGCAACTCGAGAATCATCCTTCTCCCCCTTGTTATTCGCTCACTCTTTGTCGCTACTTGCATTCCTGACCTTACAGGATAAAGGCAGGCTGCGACCAACTTGTTCCTTCCGCTCTCGACTACCTCAACCATGCACATGCGACACGCGCCATACGGGCTGAGGTCCTCATGATAGCACAAAGTGGGGATATCTATTCCACATGATCTCGCGACTTCCAGTATCGTCGAGCCCTCGTTCGCCCTGACCTCCTTGCCGTCCATTATCAATTTGATCAATCAATCATCTCCGATGTCAACTAACAAGCACAGCATCGAACTTGCAACTCTCGCGGCAGATACCGCACTTGATGCATTTTTCCTGAACGATCGAATGGGGGCTTTTTGCTTCTCCCATTATCGCACCAGAAGGACAATTCTTTCGACAAAGGCCGCACCCGGTGCAGTTCTCCGTCAGGATTGAATATCGTATCAACTCCTTGCATACGCCAGCAGGACATTTTCCCCTCAAATGTGCCTCGTACTCGTCCCTGAAGTATCTCAGAGTTGATAACACCGGATTGGACGCCGTCTGGCCCAATCCGCAAAGGGAGAAATCCTTCACTACGACTGCCAATTCTTCAAGCAATTCCAAATCATCGGGTTTTGCCATACCGGATGTTATCCTTGTGATTATTTCGAGCATCCTTTCTATCCCTTCCCTGCAAGGCACACACTTGCCGCACGATTCCTCGGAAAGGAAGTTCAGAAAATACCTTGCGACATCGACCATGCAGGTATTCTCGTCCATAACAATCATTCCGCCGGATCCCATCATCGAGCCAGCTTCCGTCAATCGCTCATAATCGACCGGCAAATCGAGCAGACTCTCGGGAATACATCCGCCTGACGGCCCTCCGGTCTGAACCGCCTTGAACCTCTTTCCGTCCGGTATACCGCCCCCGATATCGAATATGATGTCACGTAATGTGATTCCCAAGGGCACTTCGACCAGGCCAGTATTTCTGATTTTCCCGACGAGGGAAAATATCTTTGTCCCTTTGCTTTTCTCAGTACCAATACGTGAAAACCAGTCCGCTCCCTTTGATATGATCAGCGGTACGTTCGCCCACGTCTCGACATTGTTCAGATTGGTGGGCTTGTCCCATAAACCGTGCTCGACCATGTGGACATATTTCGCTCGGGGCTCTCCGATTCTGCCCTCCAACGAAGCGATCAGGGCCGTCGATTCCCCGCAGACGAAAGCACCGCCACCCCTGCGAATCTTGATAGAGAACCCGAAATTCGACCCCAATATGTGGTCACCGATAAAACCGCACTCCGTTGCCTGGGATATCGCGATTGCAAGATTGGCAGCTGCCAATGGGTACTCGTGGCGGATATAGACGTACCCTTCGCTGGAGCCGATCGCATACGCCCCGATAATCATGCCCTCTATCACGAGATGAGGATTAGACTCCAGCAAACTCCTGTTCATGAAAGCGCCGGGATCGCCCTCATCGGCATTGCAGATGACATATTTTGGATATCCAACTGCCTTCCTGCAACTTTCCCATTTCCTCCCTGTCGGAAAGCCCGCACCTCCCCGCCCGCGAAGGCCGGACCTGATAATGACATCGATTATTTCCTCCGGGGTCATCTCGAACAATGCTTTCGCAAGAGCGGAATATCCGCCTAGCGCGATGTAATCCTCGATGTTCGTCGCGTCTATGATCGAATTGTTCTCCAGGAGAATGCGCATCTGTTTCTTGTAAAACGGGATTTCGTTCTCATGAAGGAACTTCTGACCAGTGGCGGGATCACAATAGAGCAGTCTATCAACCGGACGACCGTTCAATATGGTTTCGGATATTATTTCCTTGACATCTTCTGGCTGTACCTTCTGGTACAATATCCCTTGCGGATATATGACGACTATCGTCCCTCTCTCACACAGGCCTGGGCAGCCCGTCCTTTTTATATCCACCTTGTCTGTCAAGTTTTCTTTCTGCATTTCCGAGATAAAAGAGGATATCACATTCTCGGACCCGCACGCCTGGCAACCCGTACCGGAGCAGATCGAGATCAGAGGCCTCTTCGGGTCCCTTCTTGCCAAGACCGATTTCCTGAGGTCTTCCAGATCCTCCCTGCTACTGACCCGCTTTACCATCATCGTACCTTGTTCATTTGTTGGCATACTTCTTGAGCAGTCTGATAGTGTCGGCGGCATTCATCCTGCCGAAGAAATCGTTATTGATTTGAACTACTGGCCCGAGAGCGCAGCATCCGAGGCAATTCACGGTCTCGAGAGTGAAAAGGCCATCTCTTGAGGTTCCTCCCGTCTCGATTGACAATTCTCTCTTTATTTCTTCGAGGATTCTAGGCGCACCTCTCACGTGGCAAGCGGTTCCAAGGCAAACGTGAACGAGGTTCTTTCCTCTCGGCGTCAGCCGAAAGGCCTTGAAGAAAGTCGCAGCGCCGAGCACCTGAACGTAGGGCACGTGCAGACGCTCTGATATTCTTCTCAACACTGGCTTGGGCAAATATCCATATTCGGCCTGGGCGTCTTGCATTATTGCAATCAATAAAGACCTGTCAAACCCGTACTGTGAGATGATGGCGTCGATCTTCTCTAGCTCGGCTGATTCGACAGATTCGAAACAGATGTCTTGATGCTGCGCCTGCATCAAACCTTGACCCCGAGGATCCCGCACAGCCCTTGTTGCGCAATCCTACAAGATATTATGACCTTATAACCTTCTTATGATTTGCTATGGGAGGATCGTTCGCAATGCACGGATCACAAAAACGTGCTTAGAATTCCATCGAATTTCGTCTAAATGATGCAATCAGTGCTGGGGATTGTTAGGATAGCTCGAATCACAATTGATGGGGCGGCCCGATAATGAGAACCATCCCATTAGCAATGTATTCGCTCTCATGATGATAGGAATCTACCGATTATTCCCTCCCTCCCTAGATTATCCAGATAAGCACTGTGCTCGTGCTATGACCGAGTTTATTATTAGTCTGCCATCAGAGCGAACACCCTCAGTAAATTCTTTGAACAATGATAACCCTTATCGGATAGATAGGACGACGACTGCCGTATCAGAATATCAAAAGATTGAATTAGGGAAATCCCGGAATCGCCTCGAATTCCCCATTCGGAAGGACAGCGGAAAAAGGACACAACAGGTAGGTGATATTTCCCTCTTGAAAAGATAATTGCATATGGAGAAATAGAGTATCCTATGGGAGGATATGCACAGTTCGGAAATGGATGGAGAAATGGATCATATGACAGACGAAGGGAAAAGTCCCCGAAAAATAATGAGCGTCTGCGATTCCTGCTCAGAGAACGAAGCTTGCGCTGCAATCATTGAAAGCGCGCATACAAAAGGCATTCTTGAAATCGACGACAGATACGAAATGACAAGGGTCAGCCAATGCAGATTTGGCTCTGACGGGCTCTGCTGCCGGACCTGCTTGCAGGGGCCGTGCAGAATAAGCCCGACCGGTAAATTGGTTGTCCTTAGAAACAGGCTTCATCCATATTTGCCACTGTATGCTTTGCCATTAACGGGTCTGTGCGGTGCGAGGAGCTACACCCTGGTCGCAAGACATCTGGACAGGATGATAGCAGGCGGATGCTCTTCTCATGCAGGACATGCGAAAGAGATAATCCAGGCATTGCAAAAGATGGCGGATAAGAAATCTAATTACGTCATTTCCGACATCAAGAAACTGCGCGCGCTTTTCCAAAAGAGCGGGATAAATGCCGCCGATGATGAGCTCGTTACGGTGGCAGCTGACTTCTTCAAGAAGGACTTCACAAATATGGATACCGGGCGACCTCTTGAAGCCATAAGGTCGAACGTCAGCGAGAAGCTGCTAGCCCATTGGGACTCGCATTCTGTCCTTCCGCATAACATATACGATGCGATCCAGGATGTCGTGCATCGTTCAGCCATGGGGGTAGACTCCGATCCGGTACCGATGCTTTTCGGGGGGATAAGGGCAGCGGTGGCGGATCTCGCTGCCATGGAACTCTCCACTGAGTTATCCGATGTACTTTTTGGGACGCCGAAATTGGTGGTCAGTAAAGCCAACCTTGGAGTTCTTGAGGAAGACGCGATCAACGTCGCAATTCATGGCCACAGCCCCTTCCTTGCCGAGGCAGTGACAGTTGCGGCAATGGAAATGGAAGATATGGCAAGGCAGGCCGGCGCGAAGAGGTTCAACGTCATTGGGATATGTTGTACCGGCAACGAGGCATTGATGAGGAGAGGGGTACCGCTAGCTGCGTCATCATCCACCCAGGAGTTGGTTCTTCTATCTGGAATCTTGGATGCCATGGTCGTCGATTATCAGTGCATCATGCCGTCTGTATCCATCATCCGCAGATGCTTCCATACGAGGATAATCACAACAGAACCAGTCGGGCATATCGTCGGCGCGACTCACATAGAACTGACAGCCGAAAACTCCAGCGAGACGGCAAGAACTATCCTAAAGCTTGCGGTTGAAGCTTATAAGAAGAGAACCGAACTCGAAAGAGTCCCGGTCCATCCGAGGGTGTCTGAGGTCGTTGCCGGGTTCAGTGTAGAACAGATAATAGATCTCTTGTCAAAGATACGGCCAGGCGACCCGATCGGATATTTCGTGGACACAATCAAGTCTGGGAAAATCAAAGGGATCGCATTGTTCGCCGGATGCAAGAACCTCAAATCGGCAGAGCGGGAGGACATAATAGAAATCGCGAGCGAGTTGCTCAAGCAGGACATACTTATTCTGGCCACCGGCTGCAACGCCGTCGAATTCGCTACCAAAGGATTCATGGACCCGGCGAGAACGAGCGAGATCGCGGGCGAAGGCCTCCGGTCTTTCTTGAAGGAGATAGCGGCTGCGAACGGGATCGAAGAAGGTTTGCCGTGCGTGTGGCACATCGGTTCATGCGTGGATAATTCCAGATATGCCGACTTTGCGACCTTGGTCGCCAAGAAAATGAATGTGGAAATCCGGGATCTCCCATTCGTAGCGTCGGCCCCGGAAGCAATGCACGAAAAGGCCATCTCAATCGGCACATGGCTCGTCGCAATGGGATTTCCCACGCATGTCGGGACGATGCAATACATCAAAGGCAGCCCGCTCGTGACAGAGGTGCTTGAGAACACGGCAAGGGATGTCTATGGAGGCTTCTTCATTTTCGAAAGGGATCCGCTCATCGCGGCGAAAAGGCTCTATTCTGTTATCGAGTATCGCAGATGGAAACTTGGAATAACGGATCCGAGCGCACAGATGAGAGCGGAATATCTGCCTCCTTCTGAGAAGATATCCTTGGAAAAGCTCTATCAAATGGCAATCGATGGCGCAATCATTGCTACAGGTTACGCCGAGGTCCTTCTTGCAAGAGCTGTGGAGAAATTCGGACCGAAACAGAAAATCGAGTTCCCGGGCACCGGTTACCAGCTACCGAGCATTTTCGCGTGGGATGGAAGAGACAGCACAACGCTCGAAGAACTGATACCGATCCTCGGAGAGGCGAGAGCGAAAATCGCCGAGGAATGCACGTTTGAAGCCGCGCTGGTGGCTGGCGAAGCGACAATGATCGCAGCTGAGATCGTAGAAGCGCTGAAATATATCGGCACGGAGAACCCGTATGCGGGAACGGATTATTGCGGATTTGTGCCTGATAGAATTCTGAGGAAACTCGGAATCGCTTTCGTAGATGATACCATCCCTGGTTGCGCCGTATTCGTCGGAAAGGCGAGCGACCCGCAGAAGCTCGCTGCGATGATCAGGGATTGCCAGAACAAAGGCATGTTGATAATCGCGACTTACGACATCATCAAGCAGCTGAAGGATCTGAACATCTCGATGGGGCTCGACATAATGCTATACCCAGTTGGAGAGTTCACACAGGTGATACATGGATTGAATTTCGCAATTCGCGCCGCGCTTTCCTTCGGAGGAATCCAAAGGGGCGACAGGGAAAGACTCTATAATTATCTCGCGAAACGCCCGAAGGTCTTCGTCCTTCAATTGGGCCCGCTGGATTACATCAAGGTCGCAGCGGAGTTCGCCGTCATGTTCAACGGGTCTCCCACGATAACAGACCAAGACGTCGAAGAGATACCGGGCAAGTACGTTGTCCAGAAAGAGCTCGATAAGATGATAGCGACCGCGATAGATGTCCGCGGCATCAGAGTCAAGCTGGCAGCTATCGACCTCCCGGTCGCGTATGGCCCTGCCTTCGAAGGAGAGACCATCAGAAGAGCCAATATGTACGTCGAGGCTGGAGGCTCGTCAAGGACCTCGGTGTTCGAGCTGCTGAAGATGAGACCAGCGGATCAGATCGAGGATGGCAGGGTCAAGGTGATCGGAAAGGAGATCGACCAGATGCCTGAGGGATCATCGACACCTCTCGGGATCCTAATCGAGGTCTACGGCAAGGAGATGCAACCCGATTTCGAGTCCGTGATGGAGAGGCGGATACATCAGTTCGTGAACTATGCAGAAGGCGCATGGCATACTGGCCAGAGAAACCTGATCTGGGTCAGGATAAGCAAGGACGCAAAGGCGAAGGGGTTCAAATTCGAGCATATCGGGAAAATACTCGCAACAAAACTCAAGCAGGAGTTCAGCGCGATAATCAGCAGGATACAGGTCACGATAATGACCGACGAGGAGGAGATAAGGAAACACATGGACGAGGCTATCCGAAGCTACAACAGCCGGGACGAGAGGATGGCGAACCTGACGGACGAGAGCGTCGAGGAGTTCTATACATGCACTCTGTGCCAGAGCTTCGCGCCCGGACATGTCTGCATCGTCACCCCTGAGAGGCTCGGCCTCTGCGGCGCGATAAATTGGCTCGACGCGAAGGCTTCATATCAGATAGCTCCTGCCGGACCCAACCAGCCAGTGCACAAAGGAGAGGTGATAAGCGCGGATAAGGGACAATGGACTGGCGTCAATAAGGCGGTCGCCGAGAAAACGCAGCAGAAGCTGCAGAGGTTCAGCGCGTACACCATGATGGAGGACCCGATGACCTCCTGCGGATGCTTCGAATGCATCGTGGGCGTGAGCGCCGACCTTCAGGGAGTGATAATCGTCAACCGCGAGTTCGAGGGGATGACGCCTATCGGTATGAAATTCTCCACCTTGGCGGGATCCATCGGTGGCGGAGTGCAGACCCCAGGGTTCATAGGTATCGGCAGACGGTACATCTTGAGCAAGAAATTCATTAGAGCCGATGGCGGTATCGCGCGTATCCAATGGATGCCGAAGGAGCTGAAGGACTCGATGAGAGAGGCGCTCCAGAAACGGGCCGAAGAGGAGGGGTTGACAGACTTGGTGGATAAGATCGCAGACGAGACCGTTGCGACAACTCCTGAGGCCTTAGCCGAATGGCTTATCAAGGTGGATCATCCCTGCCTGAAGCTCAAACCGATGATGTAGAGACCCGGGGGAAGAACGATGGGATTGGAAATTCCTAAACAACGATACTCAGGCAAAGTAGTGCAGACGAGGTTCGGTGCCACTCCAGAGCACGGAGGGACAAGAGGAAAGTCGTATATGATAGGCGGCTCGGATTCCCTGCCGTTCCATGCCTTTGAAAGCGAGAAGATCGTCGCTCCGCTCATCGGGATGGAAGTGGTGGACACTCTCAGAGGGATGGATGATGTCTCTTTGGGATCGATGGGCGACATCATTGGCGATCCGGTGAAGTGGGCAAGGACCTGCGAGAACGAATGGAATGCCGATTTCATCAACATCAAATTGAAGAGCGCCAACCCTGAGGAGGAAAACAGGAGCCCTGAGGAATGCGCCTCGCTCGTCTCGGAGATCCTTAGGGCCACGAAGCTCCCGCTCGTGATATACGGATGCGGAAGCGCGGAGAAGGACGCGAAAGTAATAGATGCCGTCTCCCAAGCAGCCGCGAAAGAAAGGGTCTTCCTCGGCCCCGCGGATCAGGACAATTACAAGACCCTGGCGGCTGCTGCTCTGTCCAACGGTCACGGCGTGATAGGCTTCGCAAACCTGGACATAAACATCGCCAAACAGATCGTCATCCTTCTCATGGATTTCGGCGTAAAGAGAGAGGATATAATGGTCGACCCTCTCCAGGCGGCGCTCGGCATGGGCATCGAATATACCTACTCGACGCTCGAAAGGCTCAGGAACGGCGCCCTGATGGGTGATTCTTCTTTGCAGGTCCCAATGATATGCGACTGCAGCGTCGCGTTAGGCGCCAGGGAGGCGGTCGAAGTGAACCCGAACACAGGGGACACTTTGCAGCGTGCGATAAATTGGGAAACGATAACCGCTCAGACGTCGGTGCTCGCGGGCGTGGATCTCATCGTGGTTCGGCATCCGGAATCGCTCCGACGCGTCAGGAAGATAGTCTCATCTCTCATGGGAGGTGCGTGAAGGTGCCGACAGCGATAGAGATCTATAAGCTGCTCCCCAAGAAGAACTGCGGTGAATGCAAGTTCCCGACATGCCTGGCATTCGCGATGCAGCTTGCAAACAAGAAGGTGGCGATAGAGGATTGTCCCTACATTGATGACGCGGCTAAGACAAGCCTTCAAGAAAGCGGCGCGCCCCCGATAAGGCTGATCAAGTTCGGGCCTCAGGATGCGCAGCTCGAGATAGGGGATGAGACTGAGCTTTTCAGGCACGACAAGAAATTCTATCATCCGACCGTCCTCGCGGTATCGATGAATGACAGCATGCCGGAAGAGGAACAGGAAAGAATATTGCAGCAGGCGAAGAAACTCGAATTCGAACGGGCGGGCCAGAAGCTGAAGCTCGATGCGCTGGCCCTCCGAAACGATACCGGGAAGGCCGAGCCGCTGGAAAGGCTGGCAAGAAAGGTCACAGGAGAATCGAAGTTCGCTATCATCCTGTTTGGAAAAGACCCAGAGGCCCTGAGACCTGCTGCGCTGGCATGCAAGGACAGGCGGCCTGTCGTCGGAACGGCGGACAAGACCAATCTTACTGGCATGATATCATTGGCAAAGGAAGGCAATCTGCCGCTCGTTGTGAGTGCAGATAACCTCGACGAGCTTTCGGAGCTCTCCTCAAAGGCTAAGGAATCAGGATTGCAGGACATCATACTCGACCTCACCAGAGAGGAGCTCGCATCACAACTGAAGGATCTCACGATCGTCCGGAGAATGGCTGTGAAATCCTCCTATCGACCGTTCGGATACCCAACGCTGATGCGCGCGGGCTCCGGAGAGGAGGGTGTTTCAAGGGCTACCTTAGGTATCGCGAAATACTCCTCGATAGTGGTGCTCGACGTCGCGGACCCTGCCGTGCTCTATCCGCTGATGACGCTCAGGCAGAGCATCTTTACGGATCCACAGGTGCCGTTGCAAGTCCAGGAGAAACTTTACGAGATAGGCTCGCCCAAGCCCGAGTCGCCGCTCCTGTTGACGACGAACTTCGCGTTGACGTACTTCACGGTCGCAGGAGACATCGAGAAGAGCGGCGTCAGCAGCTGGTTGCTCGTGGCCAATACGGAGGGGTTGTCCGTCATGACGGCTTTCGCCGCCGGCAAGTTCACGGCCGAGAGCGTCGCGAAGCTGATTCTGAAGTTCGGCATAAAGGACAAATGCACGTCAGGGTCGATAATTATCCCTGGCATGGTAAGTCGGATGAGCGGCAAGCTGAACGAACTGACAGGCATGAAGATAGTCGTAGGACCGAGGGAATCATCCGGCATCCCGAAATTCCTCAAGACTCTGAGTTGACACGCTCATCTGCATATTTCGACCTTGGCCATCGATCTCAGGTCGATCACAGCAGGGGAACCGCGGTCAAGCAATCTCACGGCCGTCGTCCCTGAGACATTCGGATCGAGGGCTCGATCTTCGCGTATGCCATATGCGGCATCGAAAGAGTATTCCGGGATTGCGAGAAGCTCACTGCCTATTTGTCCGTTAGTTCTGTTCACCAAGAGGATCTTTCGCCCGATCTTGAGCTGCATCTCGTCCGATAACCTTGCGATGCGCCCAGCCGCTTTGAGGGCAGGAATAGAGGGATCCGAGACCACCATGAGCCAATCGCTTCTGACAGTTGTTCTCCGGCTCAGATGCTCGAGTCCTGCCTCGTTATCTATCACGACGTACGGATATTTCTCGGCCAATGCATCCGTGAAGGACCTGAGGACACTGTTGATGTAGCAATAGCAGCCCGGTCCTTCCTGACGGCCCATCGTGAGGAGGTCGAAGCACTCTTCCTCCTGAAGTGCCAGCCTGATCTGGTAATCTATAATCTCTTGCTTCGAGACGCCTGCAGGCAAATCGTCTTTTGTCTTCATGAGCTCTTCCCTGAGCGAACCGATGGTCGTTGACACATGAACGCCGAGCCTGTCTCCCAGATTGAAGTTCGGGTCGGCATCGACAGCGAGAATGGGCTTCTGCCGGGTGCAGAGTTCCAGGACCAGCAACGCGGCAATGGTTGTCTTTCCGACGCCGCCCTTGCCCGCTATTGATATCACTTTCCCCATGGCATATCATCTCCACTAATCCTTACGCCCATTCTTGCGCTCGAGGTTCAGGAACGATCTTACCGATGGGAACCTCTCGATATCGGTATGCGGGAGGAACAATGCCGATGAGAACTCGTCGAAGAAAAGTGCGCTGACGCTCAGCTCAAAATAGGTCATCTTCCGATATACGTCGAGCATTTCGTTCCTCTTCTGGCTCGAGAGCAACGTAAGGCGGGCACCTTCGAGAGCGCCATTCCCGATGAACCTGTATTTCTTCAGATCGATATCCGGCAGCAGGCCGATCGTTATGGCCTTTCTGACATTGAGATACCTGCCGAAGCCTCCGGCTATGATCACCTGTGCTACATCCCCGAAATCGTATTCGAGGCTCCTTAAGAGGACGGAGCAGCCGCTATATATCGCCGCCTTTGTTCTGAGAACGTTTTGGATATCCGTGTCGGTAATCAATATCTCAGTGCGTTGCTGTCCCCACCCCTTGACTATCTCCCCTTTCCCCCGACTCGCGATATGGAATGCGTTCTCCCCGGAGCTGAGCTGTCTTATCCTCCGGGATGATGAGGGATCGAGCATCCCGCGCCTGTCTATGTAATCATGGACGAATAGTTCCGAGATGAGGTCTATCAATCCCGAGCCGCATATCCCGAGCGGTTCTACATCACCGATGGTATGGAACTCGACAGCGCCTGCCCTAGAGATGCTGATTCTGTCAATCGCGCCGTGCATCGCGCGCATGCCGCAGGAGACCTCGCCTCCCTCAAATGCCGGTCCGGCGGAACAGGAGCAGCATACCATCCAGTCCTTGTTGCCCAGCACGACCTCTCCGTTCGTCCCAACATCTATGAGCAGCGACAGCTTCCTGGACAGATGCATCCCGGACGCAAGAACGTCCGCGAGCACGTCCCCACCGATATAGCTCGCCCTCCCTGGGCATATATAGACCAAGCTGGTCGGATTTATGCTAAGCGGGATGTCGTCCGCATGAACAAACGGGAGAAGGTTCGTCACGGGAATGTACGGCTCGAGGCGCATGTTGCTCGTATCGAGCTGCAGGAAGAAATGAATCATGGCAGGGTTCCCAGAAATGGATGCGGAGATAATGTCTGTCGGGAGTATCTTTTTCCCAGTGGATTTTGACGCGTGCTCGCAAGCTTCCGAGATGAGGTAGTCGATCGTCTGAATTATCAATCGCGTCATGACTTCCGTGCCGTGCTCCTCGGCATAGAAAATCCGTGTGAGCACGTCCTCCCCGCAGACTATCTGCTTGTTATATGTCGACTCGGTGGCCAGCGTCTTTCCGCTGACCATGTCTATCAGGCGGAGAACGACCGTCGTGGTGCCGATGTCCACCGCTATCCCGTACATGCTGCCCGTTGTGTTCCCGGGCTCGACCTTCACTATCCGCTTCCCGATAGTCGTCTCAGCTATAGAAAGCGTTATTTCCCAGTCCTTCTCCCTTACCGCCCGGGGAACCGCCCTCAGCACGGGCAGCCCTATCTTCGCGCTCTTCTCCTCGGCATTCAGGAGCGCGCGTCTTATCCTGTCAAGATCGCTGATGTTATCTTCCAAAGTCGGCTTCGGAAGATGCAGATGGACTTTCTTCACGAGCGGCGACAGGGACTTGAGCTCGACGTGCTCAGACGTCTCAAGTATCTGATGTATGCCTATCCTGGATGATTCCGGTACGAACACGCGTAGGTCACGGTCAACCGTGCTCTTGCACGCAAGGACCATCCTTGCTTTGCTGCCGAGAGGTTCCGTTTCAGTAGCTTCGCCACGGACGGAAACGCTGCCCGTGACTCGGACCCTGCAACGACCGCACCTTCCGGCACCACCACAAACGGAATCGATAGGCACACCTGCTCTTTGTGCTGCCTCGAGCACCGTGGTACCGGCTGGGACCTCGATTGAAATTCCGTCCGGGTCGAAAGAAACACGACAAGTTGAGACTGGCTTATCCTCCGAGACCATCGACGGAACAACGGTTTCCGTTTATTAAGAATTCGCCTCTGCAACTGTCGATTCCAAAGCGTCAGATTTTTACCATTGATTGCCGCTGCTGTGGTTGAAGAGGAAGGTCGGATGATAATCGTTGGCGAGAAGCTGAACGGGATGTTCTCATCGGTCGCGAAAGCCCTCGACGAGCGTAATCCGGAGACGATCGTCAAGTTGGCGATCGACCAGACCAGGGCCGGTGCCCATATTCTTGATGTGAGTGTCGGGCCGGGAAGAGATGATGCGGTCGACGCGATGAAATGGATGGTGCGCACGATCCAGGACGCCGTTGATACGAGGCTGTCAATAGACTCACCGTCGAGCGAGGTCATACGGGCGGGGATTTCGGAATGCAAGAAGCAGGCACTGATAAATTCCACCACGGCCGAGGACGCGAAATTGCACGAGCTCCTTTCCCTGGCGAAGGAGTATTCCGCAGAGATTGTCTGCCTGACGATAGATGAGAAGGGGATCCCTAACAGCGTGGAGATGAGGACCGAACTCGCGATGAAGATCCTTGCTTCCGCGATGGACCTGGGCGTCCCTGTGGAATCGCTGTACATAGATCCCGTTGTGTTGCCCGTCTCCGCGGCCCAGAATCAGCTGGCTTTGGCGTGCGAGGCTTTGACCGGGTTCAAGATACTGAGCTCTCCGCCACCGAAGACCATCGTTGGTCTGTCCAACGTCTCGAGCGGCGCCCAGGAAAAGAAACTGCTCAACAGGACATTGCTGGCGATGATGATGGGAAGGGGGCTTGATGCCGCGATCCTGGACCCGCTCGATGTGGATCTCATGAACACCGTCAAGGCGGCAGAGGTGCTCCTGAACAAGAGACTCTACGCGCATTCGTTCCTGAAGGCATGAGATATGTGCCTCGGACCATTGCAGACCTCGGATCGTAGATATTCGGAAGCGATTTCCAGGTCATGGCAGGAGTTGACAGACAGGGATCTGCAAGAATTGTCAGAGCTATCAGGTGGTTCCCTGGATGGGAAGAAGATTCATCTGAGGATGTTGAACGATACGCTCACATCCGATTTCGAGACTCGGAAAATTGCCTTTTCGGACGGAAGAGCTGTCGAAGAGGACATTCAGGTGCTCCTGCTCCATTATCTCACAAGAGCCGAAGGAAAGATTGACGGGACTTGGTGTTCGTACAGAGACATCGAGGGAGGCAATCTCTATTATTCCGTGTTTCAAGGCC
>Ga0315268_10003168_pt1 | contig 18238 bp, 20 predicted proteins | sample C1_top_MG_FD_204535 | JGI IMG/M metagenome (GOLD analysis project Ga0315268, IMG submission 204535) | Sediment microbial communities from Yellowstone Lake, YNP, Wyoming, USA - C1_top | ecosystem: Environmental > Aquatic > Freshwater > Lake > Sediment | place: USA: Wyoming | collected 2017-08-01
GTTAAGTTATTGTGTCTGAATAATTAAGCCGATACTTTCGCCAATGTTGCGCGGTAGTGGTTAGCATGCTTTTCTTCAACCTTGGCCAATGCGGCAAAACGCTTGGCGGCTTTTTCAAGTGTAGCCTTGAACTGCTGTGCATGCAATTTCGACTCGTCGATTTGTTCGTCTATTTCCTTAACGGCTGCATGGTTTCCTTCTTCCAAAGCAGTGTGACGGAATGACGGGTACATTTCGGTGTATTCGTAGGTTTCGCCTTCTATTGCCATTTCCAGACACTTGGCAGGCGTCATGGTGGAAGGCGGATAAAGCAGGTCAAGATGGCCCAAGGCATGCTGAACTTCCTGCGCGGCGGTTTCTTCGAATACCTTGGCGGTTTCCACGTCACCTGCGGCGCGGCAGATCCTGGCAAAGTACATATACTTGGTATGTGCCATGGATTCGCCGGCGAAGGCAGATTCAAGGTTCTGGATGGTGGTCGGTGCTTTCATTTTTACGTCTCCTTATGTGTTGTTGATCTGTGCTTCAGTGCACGGAACGCATAGTAGAGGTTCTGTTGTGATAAATATAATTGTATATTTAAACCGATATGATATATTTAACTTATCACAGTTAGAGAAAGATTCAAATAATGACCTTGAATGAACTACGTTACATTGTTGCGGTTTCTCAAGAGCGTAACTTTCGCAGGGCGGCCGAAATGGTATTTGTCAGCCAGCCCGCTTTGTCTCTGGCTATCCAGAAACTGGAAGAGGAGCTAGGGGTGCAAATTTTCGAACGCAGCAGAACCGCAGTAAGCGTGACCCCGATCGGCGGGCTTATCGTGGCGCAGGCCCAGCGCGTGCTGGAAGAAATCGCGCAGATCAGGGAAATCGCAAACCAGGGCAAGGATCAGCTCGCGGGCACACTCAGGATAGGCGCAATCTACACGGTGGGACCCTACCTGTTGCCAGAACTGATCCCGATATTGAAGCTGAAAGCGCCGCATATGCCGCTGGAAATGGAAGAGAACCTTACCGCAAATCTTGAGGCTCAGCTCATAAACGGACGCCTGGATGTAATCATAATCGCCTTGCCCTTTGGCGGGCCGGGCATCGCCACCCTGCCCCTCTATGACGAGGATTTCAATGTGGTGGTACCGCTGGATCACCCTTGGGCAGGAAAGAAACAGGTGAACACCGATGAGTTGACTGCGGAAAAAGTGCTGCTGCTCAACAGCGGCCACTGTTTCAGCAACCAGGTCAGGGAAGTGTGTCCCGAGCTCAATCGTGCGGGAGCTGAGACGCTGCAGGGTAATTCCCTGGAGACTATCCGCAATATGGTGGCCAGCGGTCTGGGAATTACCGTACTGCCTGCTTCGGCTAACAGCGCAAAATATCGCAGCCAGCTCACACTGGAAATTCCATTTGCCTCTCCTGCTCCGGCACGCAGAATTGCGCTCGCCTGGCGCAAGAGCTTTGCGCGCAAACAGGTGATTGACGTGCTTGCACAGGCGATTATCGAAACACGTTTACCGGGTACCCGACCCGTCAAGTAATACCTGAAAAACCGTTCAATCACCAGGTTTTCAGTTGCTCGAAATAAGTTTCCAGTCTTTTCACAAGCTCGTCCGGCGCGCAGACAATATCATTAACCAATTGAAATAATGGATATTCCTGGCGATTAAACAGCTGATATTTTTCAATCATTTTCAGCGTATGAATCCCCTCGCCCGTTATGTTTTCTTTTACACACTGGCCCGATGCCAGCTTGCGGCCCAACTCGTGGTGATGTGAATTTTCGCTGGTGGCGGTGCTGGTTAAATCTCCCAGACCGGCATAACTGTATGGCGTTGCTGTTTCCGCTCCAAAATACTTTCCGATAGCTGATAATTCCGCCAGCGCAGTTACCATCAAGTGCCCTCGCATATTATCACCCAGCTTTAATTCATCTGAAACGCCGAACACAATGGCATAGACGTTTTTTAGAATCACGTACCAGCTGCCGCCGTGCATATCGGAAACCTGCATGCAGATTAGGCGGCTTCCCTGAAACAGGCGGCGTACCGTAACAAAATCAGCCGGATCAATTAATGCCACATCAGCAAATGCATGACGCCCCATCCTGATCTCCTCTGAAATCATCGGCCCGTAGATCACTCCAAAGCGATGCTTATTGGTTAAAATGCGCTCTAAATATTTGCGGGGCAGTCTTGCCCGATTCATCCAGCCCTTTTGCGATGCTTAGACACAGACTGTCCTGGGGCAGAAAGGGCGCAATCCTGCGGGTGATTTCAAGATGGGCGTTTGCCGGCAAGCAAAACAGGATGACTTGCGCCTTGGCAACTTCCTCCTCAAGAATGGCAGGATCGGCACCAGATATGCACATCATGCTTATCCGCCAGCAGGTATTCCAGTGCATGCCCCATTTCTCCATAACCCAAAATCAACACCCGCAATACCATTGCCAACTCTCCATCAGGATTAATGTTCAAATATCAGCCCAGCCTGTAAACTGTGTCAGTCCCAGACAAGAATATCATGACAACCAAACATATAATCTACATCCCGGGCAAGAATCCAAAACCGCAGGCCGAACAGCATCGCGAGTTACTGTGGAAAACCATGCTCGAAGGTGTGCGCCGGGCCGATAGAACAACGGCAAGCAAGCTGCAGAATCGCTATGCGCAGTTCCATCTCATCAGCTGGAATCATCTTTTCTACCACGCTTACAAAGATATCACTCCCGACCTTCCGTGGATCGACGCCCTGATAAACAAACACGGCCCCACCGAGCAGGATATTCGCGAGGCCAGCTCCTGGCGCAATCGGTTGGGCAGAATGCTCTTCACTCTGGCTGATCATGCTCCTTTCCTTATTCCCTTGCTCCCCAAGGAGTTTGAAAGTGCTGCCACAGAGATGAAGCGCTACTTCGATAACATCGATAATATTGCCTGCGACATTCGCAAATTATTAAAACAGAAAGTTCGACCGCTGATTGAAAAAAATGAACCTGTGTTGCTGATAGGGCACAGCCTGGGTTCAATTATTGCCTATGACACTTTATGGGAATTGTCATGCCAGGAAGGGTTGCATGGAAAAGTGGATTTTTTGACCATAGGCAGCCCACTGGGCATGCATTATGTGCAAAGGCGTTTGATGGGAATGAAAGAAAATGGCAAAAAAAGCTATCCGAAGTTGATCAGGCACTGGATTAACCTGTCATCCGAAGGCGACATTATTGCCATCGAGCGAAATTTTAACAATAGTTTCAATGGCATGATCAAACAAGGATTGGTAAAATCAATTGAGGACCACAGCCATGGCATATTTAATTATTATCGCAGTGATGACGGACTGAACTGCCATCGTTCCTACGGCTATATGGTCAACCCTGCGGTGGGAAATATCATTGCAGATTGGTGGAAAAACAATTAATTCGGATAGAGTATTTTTTTCAAACTATGTCCCGACACACTTTCTCTGCTCCCGCAGACGGCAGCATGAGTCCCAAGGCTTGGTATCAGGCCGTTAGCGACAAACCCGGATTTATCTACGATGCCGCCCAGGCTGCTGCAATAGCCGATCTTGATGTACTCTGGCATGAATTGGTAGATTTCAAGGCAAAGCGCAATCATTTCCTTGGACGCAGCCTGCTCAGCCCGAATGTACCCAAGGGTTTGTATTTCTGGGGAGGTGTCGGACGCGGGAAGAGTTTCCTGATGGATGTGTTTTACGCTTGCGTGCCCTATAAACGCAAACGCCGTACACACTTTCACAATTTTATGGCCGAAGTCCATCACGAGATGAAAATGCATGCCGCTGCCAAAGATCCGCTGCTTGCGGTGGCCGACAAAATTGAAAAGTCTACCCGCCTGCTGTGCTTTGACGAATTTCACGTAAGCGATATTGCTGACGCGATGATTTTGGGGCGGTTGCTGGCGGCATTGTTCGAGCGCGGCGTAATCATGATCATTACCTCAAATTTTCCGCCCAACGACTTGTATCCAAACGGTTTGCAGCGGCAAAAATTCCTGCCCACCATCATCCTGCTTCAGCACAATCTGAGAATAATCAATGTCGACAGCGGCAATGATTACCGCCTGCGTGAGATGGCCGGTACGCCATTATTTATGCTGACTGCAGACACACAAAGCAATATGCGTATGGAAGCCATCTTTAAACGCTTGAGCGCCGGCACAACCCAGGATAAGCAGCACGTTGAAATTCTGGGACGTCCCGTTGCAGTCAGGAAAATTGCCGCCAAGGTCATATGGTTCGATTTCAGGGTGATTTGCGGAAGTCCGCGTGCCCAGGCAGATTATCTGGCGATCGCCCGTCAATATTCTGCGGTATTTATCTCTGATATTCCGCAATTGACAGCCGGCAAGGCAGCAGAGGCACAGCGCTTTATATGGCTGGTGGACATACTCTACGATAACCGCGTCAAGTTGGTCGCCTCGGCAGCGGCAACTCCGAAAGAAATTTGTTCTGATTGCGATCAGGCACGCGAGTTTTTACGTACCGTAAGCCGCCTGACCGAGATGCAATCGCAGGGCTATCTGGACTTGCAACATGGCGCGGAGCACATTACTCTCAACCTAAAAACTGTAGTTCAATCCACAGATTTCACAGATTCGCCTTGGAGAGGTTCTTGTGCCCTTGGGCACACAGATCTTAAACCACCTGCTATTGAGCATTCCGTCATTGAAGACAATGCTTCAAACAAGTAGAAATTTAGACAAAAAAAAATGACCACGTCGTCATTCCCGCGCAGACGGGAATCCAGCCTGTCATATAGGTTCCGCGTAGCGGCGGGCAACGCCATGTTTGGACGCTGTCGCCACTTTGTGGCGGTCTTGCATCTGTCTGGATTCCCGCCTGCGCTGGAATGACGAGTGCTGTAAAGATATCTGTCATGAATTATGAAAAGAGCAATAAACCGTACAAGTTATCGCTTTACAAATTCCTGCACATTACGTAAATTCCGTGCATGCAGAAATTAACTCCCTTATTATTGATCGTCCTTCTAACTGCTTGCCAGAGCGCGCAACCAAACAATTCATCTTACCAGGCTGATTCATCAGCCATGAATGATCTGACTGCGTACGCGATCAGCCTGACGGGTACTCCCTACAAATATGGCGGTACCACTCCCGATAGCGGCTTTGACTGCAGTGGCTTTGTTGGTCACGTATATAGACACTCGCTCGGTAAAACATTGCCGCGAAGCAGCTACGGGATGAGCCGTGTGGGGGTGGCAGAAAAATCAGGCAAGTTGAGGCCGGGCGACCTGGTGTTTTACAACACCTTGCACAAGGCCTACTCGCATGTGGGAATTTATCTGGGAGACGGTAAATTTATTCACTCACCCAGCAGCGGAAAATCCGTTTCAATCGTGAATATGGATGAACCTTACTGGCGCAAGCGTTATAACGGCGCACGACGGCTCAGGCCGTATTGATTGGCAGCCTTGCGCAACTCAACAGCCAGTTGATAAACCGACATCGCATAATAACTGCTGTTGTTATAGGTGGTAATGACTGCAAAATTGTTAAACCCGAACCAGAATTCCTTGCCGACCGGCAAGGTAAAATCAAGCAGATAGGCATAGACACCGCCAGCAACGTTTCCCTCCGGCGATACCCCCAATGCTTCCCATGCTGACAGGCTGCGCGCTGCGCCGACATCATCCGGATGGACTCCATCTTCAACTTTGGCGCGCACTGCGACAGGCTCACCCGCTTTCCAGCCGTATTGCCTGAGATAATTTGCCACGCTGCCTATGGCGTCATCCGCACCCGTCATCAAATCTATTTTTCCGTCTCCATCAAAATCCACAGCGTTCTTGCGGTAACTGCTAGGCATGAATTGCGGAATACCCAGTGCACCTGCATAGGAAGCATGGATATTCAGAATGTCGAAATTCTGTTCGCGTGCAAGCAATAAATATTGCTCCAGCTCATTCCTGAAGAAATCCACCCGGCGCGGATAGTCAAACGACAATGTAGTTAATGCATCCAGGATGCGGAAGTTGCCCGCGTTGCGGCCATAGAGCGTCTCCACGCCGAGGATGGCAATAATTATTTCCTGCGGTACACCATACAATTTTTCGGCGCGTTTCAAGGCGTCGGCATGTTTCAGCCAGAACTTTATGCCGCCGTCAATTCGCTGGGGATTTACGAAACCAGCCCGGTACTCCAGCCACGGTTTGAGTGTGGCGGGAGCATTCATTGCATCAATAATATCCTGGCGCAATTGCGCTTCGTGAAAGATTTGTACCAATTCCTCACGCTTGAATTGATGCTTGGACACCATCTCATCAATAAACGCAGGAATGCCCGGCAAATCGGCTGCCGATGCGGCAGGCAATGCCAATATAAACAGGAGGGATAAAAATTGTCGTATCATCACAATCTCAGTATTTTACTCGACAGACAGTCTCGCCACTGTTAAATTTCGCATTATTAACTTTTTTGAAAAAAATAATTCAGTCATGGAAAACACTACCCAGCATCACCCCCTCATTATTCTCGGCTCAGGCCCGGCCGGATACACCGCCGCCGTTTATGCCGCTCGTGCCAATCTCAAACCGGTACTGATCACCGGTATGGCGCAGGGCGGCCAACTCATGACAACCACCGAAGTCGATAACTGGCCTGCCGATGCGATGGGGGTGCAAGGGCCTGAATTGATGGCACGTTTCCAGCAGCATGCTGAACGCTTTGAAACAAAAATTATTTTTGACCATATTCACACGGCCAAATTGCAGCAAAAGCCATTCCACCTGACCGGTGACACGGGTACCTACACCTGCGATGCGCTGATCATTGCGACGGGTGCTTCGGCACAATACCTCGGCCTCCCTTCCGAAGAAAAATTCATGGGCAAAGGTGTATCGGGCTGCGCTACTTGCGATGGCTTCTTCTATCGCGGGCAGGATGTTGCGGTGGTGGGCGGCGGCAATACGGCCGTTGAAGAAGCACTCTACTTGTCCAACATCGTACGCCACGTCACACTGGTACATAGACGCGACACCTTCCGCGCCGAAAAAATCATGATCGATCACCTGATGGAAAAGGTAAAGGAAGGCAAGATTACGCTGCAACTTAACCAGACCCTGGATGAAGTTCTTGGCGATAACAGCGGCGTAACCGGCATGCGTCTTAAACATGCGCAAACTGGAGCAACCCAGGATTTTTCGCTCACCGGTGTATTCATCGCTATCGGCCACAAGCCGAATACTGATTTGTTTACAGGCCAACTGAAAATGACAAATGGCTACCTCGATACGCGCGGCGGTAGCCATCAGGGCAATGCTACTGCGACCAGCATTGAAGGCGTATTCGCGGCAGGCGACGTACAGGATCAGATTTATCGCCAGGCTGTAACCAGTGCTGCGACCGGCTGCATGGCGGCGCTTGATGCGGACAAATACCTGGCCTCATTGGGCAAGTCGTGACCCAACAATTTCAAACATGAAAAAAAATCTGGAACAACCTGCACCTTCCGACGGTGACTTGTTTCAGAAGGCGGTGGAAGGCGTTACCCCAATAGCGTCTTCCAACCGCATCCCTCCCTCGCCTGCAGCACGGCCTGTGCCACCTCGCAACACAGTCATTTCCTCGCCAGCCGTATCTGAAGGGTTCTCCGACCGTTACGCAAATGATGAGGCGCCCACCTCATTTTTGCGTTCGGGGATGAATACCATGACGTTGCGCAAGCTGCGCCGTGGTCAATGGCCGGTGCAGGACACAATCGATTTGCATGGTCTTACCAGCGACGAAGCCCGCCGTTTGCTCGCGGGGTTTCTGCACAACGCCTTGCACAATGGAGTGCGCTGCGTAAGCGTGATTCATGGTAAAGGCTGGCGTGCCGAGGGCGGGGAAGGGATTTTGAAAATTCGCACCCGGCATTGGTTGACGCAACACCCGCAAGTGCTGGCATTTTGCGAGGCACCGGCAAACGCCGGTGGCGGTGGAGCGGTGTGGGTTCTTTTAAAATCAGTTACTTAGAAATATTCGTTAAATAGCGGCTTCATCGGTTTCACCGGTACGGATACGGAAAACACGCTCGACCGAACTCACAAAAATCTTGCCATCGCCAATTTTCCCGGTGCGCGCGGTCTTGACTATCGCATCCACTACCGCATCCAGCATCGCTGAAGTCACGACCACTTCAATCTTGATCTTGGGCAGGAAGTCCACCACGTATTCGGCGCCCCGATAGAGCTCGGTATGCCCTTTCTGGCGCCCAAAACCTTTAACCTCTGTAACGGTCAAGCCGCTCACTCCTATTTCAGACAATGCCTCGCGCACCTCATCGAGTTTAAATGGCTTAATAATGGCTTCAATTTTTTTCATGGCGGCTCCAGCAAAAAAGGGTTTTGGTTCCGTTAGTATAGCGCACTAGAAATCATCCTGGTAACACACCGTAACCGGATAGCGCCAGTCCTTGCCAAAACCGCGATGGGTGATGCGAATTCCAACCGGTGACTGGCGGCGTTTATATTCGTTGATGCGGATCAGTCTTACGACGCGCTGTACATCGGCTTCCGTATAGCCCTGCGCGATAATTTCGGCAATGCTGAAATTTTTTTCCACATAGAAAGCCATGATGGCATCGAGCACATCATAGGGCGGCAGACTGTCCTGGTCCGTTTGATCCGGCTTTAATTCGGCGCTTGGCGGTCGTGTGATGATGCGCTGGGGAATTACCCTGCCCAGCGTGTTTCGATAGTTTGACAAACGATATACCCAGCTCTTGCTGACATCCTTAAGCACCGCAAAGCCACCCGCCATATCCCCGTACAGAGTGCAATAACCCACAGTCATTTCCGACTTGTTGCCGGTGGTCAACACCAGTGATCCAGTCTTGTTGGAGAGAGCCATCAGCAAATTTCCGCGGATACGCGCCTGCAGGTTTTCTTCCGTGGTATCTGCCGGCAAACCTTTAAACAGCGGATTCAACGTGTTTAGCAGTGCGGCAAATGCCGGCTGAATATCGAGTTCGTCATATTGAACACCAACAAGAGCCGCCATCTCGCGCGCATCATCCACACTCATTTGCGCAGTGTACGGCGATGGCATCATCACCGCGCGTACCCTGTCCGCACCGAGCGCATCCACTGCCACCGCCAGCGTCAACGCAGAATCAATGCCGCCGGACAAGCCCAGCAGCACACCGGGAAAACGGTTTTTGCCAATATAATCCTTTACCCCGAGGCACAGCGCGCGATAGACGCTGGCTTCCGGGGGCTGATCCGGAACTTTTTCACCGTCAAGCAGCGTGCCATCCCGTATTTCCAGCAGCCCCAGCACCTCCTCAAAAGCCGCAAACTGATGAGTCAACTGCCCTTCGGCGGACATCGCAAACGATGCGCCGTCAAACACCAGTTCATCCTGCCCGCCCACCATATTGGCGTATACCACCGGCAGTCTGGTTTCGCCGATGCGATCGTGGATGGCCTCGTAACGCGATTGCTGCTTGTCGAGGTGGTAGGGAGAAGCATTTAACACCAGCAACACCTGGGCGCCTGCATCAAGCGCCTTTTGTGCCGCATGTTCCTGCCAGATATCTGCGCAGATATTCAGCGCAAATTTGACCCCCTCCAGTTCAAACACACAGGGTGCAATACCGTGCGCGAAGTAGCGCTCTTCATCGAATACGCTGTAATTGGGCAATTCGCGCTTGTGATAGGTCGTCGCTATTGCGCCATCTTTCAGCACCGAGGCTGCGTTATAGTGTTTCCCGCGTGACTCGTGCGGGTGCCCCACTACCACTGAAATACCTTTAACTTGCTGTGCCAGATTGAGCAACGCAACTTCACAGGCCTGATAAAAGCCGTCGCGCAACAGCAAGTCGTCCGGCGGATAACCGCACAGGCTTAGTTCCGGCGTGAGTAGTAGCGTAGCTCCCTGCAGTTTCGCGCATTCGGCATAATCCAGGATTTTGGCAGCATTCCCGGCAAGGTCGCCGAGCATACAATTAATTTGTGCGACAGCAATTTTCATATATTTCAATAAGATAGAGAATTATTGATTTTTTCATAATTCATGACAGATACCTTAACAGCAACTGTCATTCCCGTGCAGACGGGAATCCAGACAGATACAACACCCACCTCGAAGGGGTGACAACACCCCAAACATGGCGTTGCCCGCTACGCGGGGATTTTTTGAACAACTGGATTCCCGTCTGCACGGGAATGACGAAGCAGTCAGTTTTGCCTAACGCTGCACTCGTTCAAAAACATTGTCTTCAACTGCGAAAAGCTCAATAGTCATACAGAGCAGTTTACTCAAGCTCGTCTGGAATGACCGGCAAGGCCGGTAAATGATCGAGATCCACCCGTTCAATACTGGCAAAACGCTGGCTTATTTTGCGGCTGGAAATTTCCACATTTGCCGCCTCCTCGTGCGCCTTGCGGATATTATCGGCGAGTTTTTTCATGCGCTCGTCAAAGCGTCCAAAATCCTTGCCTAATTTGCCCAGCTCATCCTTGATGATATGCACCTGCTTGCGCGTTTCCATATCTTTCAGCACCGCGCGGGCCGTATTCAACACCGCCATCAGCGTGGTCGGGGAAACGATCCATACCCGTTTCTGCATCGCGTAATCGACCACCTCGGGGTGATGCGCGTGTATCTCGGCAAACACCGCCTCAGCAGGAATGAACATCACCGCGCCATCTGAGGTCACATCCGGGATGATATATTTTCCGGCAATGTCATCAACGTGTTTTTTGATGTCAGCCTTGAACTGGCGTTCCGCCACCGTGCGCTCCGCTGGGCTGGCGGCAGAAAACATCAGGTGATAGTTTTCCAGCGGGAATTTTGAGTCCACCGCCACCATGCCGGTTGGCTCGGGCAGCTTCAATACGCAATCTGCTCGTGTGCCATTGGGGAGGGTGTACTGCATCGCATAGGCCTGTGGCGGCATGATATTGCGCACCAGCCCTTCCAGCTGCACCTCGCCGAATGCCCCGCGCGAACGCTTGTCACCCAGCAGCTCCTGCAGGCTCACCACGTTGGTGGTGAGGCCGTCGATTTTCTTCTGCGCCTCGTCTATGGTAGCCAGCCGCGCCATCACATTGACGAAGGTTTCATTGGTTTTTTTGAAGCCCTCGTCCAGACGCTCGCTGACCTTGCCGCCGATTTGCTCCAGCCGTCCGTCAACAGATTTGGCCAGTGCTTCCACGCTGCCCGACAGATGCTGCGTGGCATTACGGAAAGAATTCTGTATTAGTTCCTGGTCTGCCCTGCCCTGCTCTGCCAGCTTGGACATGGTTTGCGTCAAGATCTCATTGCGCAGCGCGTCCTGCTTGGCCTGCAGCGCATGCACCGCATCGCGGGTGGCACGCAATTCCTCGGCCACGGCCTTACGAAGGCGCTCGGATTGGTCGGTCTGGCTCGCTATCAAACGGTCCCCCTGCTTGTTCAGCCCGTCGTTCAGATCGGACAACATGGCACGATGCTGCTGCTCCAGTACTTTGGCCGAGTGAGCGGGCAATTGGCGTTGCATGAGCAGCAGCACGATGGCAAGCAATAAGGTCAGTACGGTAATAATTAGCAGGGTTTCTAGCATCATGATTTTTTCAAGAAATAATGTTTGAAGTATAAACCAAGTGACGCACAGTCTACTGAAGCAGGTTTAAGTCCAGTCGCTGGCTTGACCATCACGAGCGAGGCAATTATTTCCATTCCGGCAGACAAAGCTGCCATGTGGGCATCAGGCGCGGAAACATTTCAATTCCGGCAAGTGCGCTTTGCAAGTTATTCCAGCGTGCCAGATCAAATGAATTACGATACAAATACGCCACCCAGTCCGCCAGTAGCACGGCCGCATAGGTTTCTGCATCACTGGTATCGCAGCTAGAAAGTCCGGCACTGTGCTGGTATCCGGTCACAACGGTTGCCGCGTCATAGCCCCAGCGCTGCAGTGCAATCGCTGCTGTGCCCGCAAGAAATGTTACCTCTTCGGGCAAACTCGATTCTGCCGCCGAGGCAACAGGATTGAGTGCTGCAGGAAACTCCGAGAAATGAAGGTTGGCAAACAGGGCTTCTACGTGCGCCGCCAGTTCGGGTGTATTTGCCATGTGCCAGAAATTGAAGACAACGGTTTGCCGTGGCTGGGTAACTTCGGTTACGCCATGATAGGACTCCGCGTGCAGCAGGAAGCCGAAGGCTTTGTTGTATTCAGGATTAACACTGAATGCGGCCTCGCCCTCGGGCGAGGAGAATAATTCCAGCACACCGCCATGTTCAGCTTGCCATTGCTTATTGAGTTGCACGACCAGTCGCGCGATTTCATAGCCCAATAGGGGCCGGTCGCTGTGTATGCCAATGACTTGTCCGGGCTGCATGCGTTGCGCCGTGACCAGCACACGATTGACGAGTGGCAATCCGGTAATCTCGCGCATTCTGGCGAGTATTTCGGTCTGAAACGTTGCAGGAATAATCTCGGTAACGTCGCTAAGGGAACAGCGGTAAAACGCAGCGTCCCGATGCTGCCATGCTATGTCTTTCGAAAATAACTGCTCAAGCGCAGCGCACTGTTCTGCAGAGAATGCTGCATTCACCAGGAAAAAGGGGAATGGGTGTGCATGATGGATTGGCTGTAAAAGCAATGACCGCTTCCTTATGAATTGCAATGTTCCAGTAAAACAGGGTACGCTTTGCAATAAAAAAAGGCGCTTGCGCGCCCCTTCTATTAGCTGCCTGACAACCCTAAAGATTAAGAGCGTCCTGCACGCTTGCGCTCGTTTTGGTTACGGCCACCGCTATCGCGGCTTAACCCTGCGGGTTAGCCTACACCGAAACTCGCATTTCTATAATGCGCGACCAGACCTCTTGCGCTCGTTTTCAGTCAGGTAACGCTTGCGTACGCGGATAGACAGCGGTGTAATTTCTACCAATTCATCATCATCAATAAATTCAACTGCGCCTTCGAGGGTCAGCTTGATTGGTGGAGTCAAACGCACAGCTTCGTCAGTACCCGATGAACGTATGTTGGTCAGTTGCTTACCCTTGATCGGGTTGACCACCAGGTCATTGTCGCGGCTATGTATACCGATAATCATGCCTTCATACACTTTATCGCCAGGAGCAACGATCATGCGGCCGCGGTCTTCCAGTTTCCACAACGCGTAGGCTACGGCTTCACCGGAATCCTGTGAAATCAGCACGCCGTTATGACGACCTGGCATGTCTGGCTTGACCGCACCGTAGTCATCAAACACGTGCGAGATCAGACCAGTACCGCGCGTCATGGTCATGAAGTCACCCTGGAAGCCGATCAGCGCACGCGCCGGAATGCGGTATTCAAGACGCACACGGCCTTTACCGTCCGGTTGCATATCCTGCAAATCGCCGCGACGACGACCCAGTTCTTCCATTACCGCGCCCTGATGGCCTTCTTCAACGTCCACGGTCAGCATTTCATAAGGCTCTTGCTTCTCGCCGTTTACCATGCGGTAAACAACGCGTGGCTTGGAAACAGCCAATTCAAAACCTTCCCGGCGCATGGTTTCCAGCAGAATGGTCAGATGCAATTCGCCACGGCCGGATACCAGCAGTGAGTCGGCATCAGCCGTATCTTCAACGCGCAAGGCAACGTTAACGAGCAATTCTTTAGTCAATCGCTCACGAATCTGACGGCTGGTAATGAGCTTACCTTCCTGTCCAACCAATGGTGAGGTATTTACCTGGAAGTTCATCGATAGTGTCGGTTCATCCACCTTGGGCATAGGTAGCGCTTCCGGCTTGTTCACGTCAGCAATGGTGACGCCAATACCGATATCTTCAATACCGTTAATCAGAATAATATCGCCGACCGATGCTTCGTCCATCAACACGCGCTCAACGCCACGGAATCCCAGCACCTGATTGACACGTGCCTTCTTGGCTGGCTTGTCGCCATTCAATACCATTACTTCCTGTCCAGGCTTGATGGTGCCGCGCGTAATACGGCCCACGCCAATACGGCCAACGAAGCTGGAGTAATCAAGTGCAGAAATCTGGAATTGCAAAGGTGCGCTGCTGTCGCCTTCTGGCGCTTTCACGTGCTTCAACACTGTATCAAACAGTGGACGCATATCAGAGCTTGGGGTCTTGAAGTCCAGCGTTGCATAACCGTTTAAAGCAGATGCATAGACGACCGGAAAGTCCATCTGTTCATCAGTAGCACCCAGCTTGTCGAACAAGTCGAAAGTCTGGTCAACCACCCACTCAGGTCGGGCACCTGGGCGGTCAATTTTATTGATAACAACAATAGGTTTTAGCCCAAGCGCCAAGGCTTTCTTGGTTACAAAACGGGTTTGTGGCATCGGGCCTTCAACTGCATCTACCAGCAGCAAAACGCCATCAACCATGGACAGCACACGCTCAACTTCGCCACCGAAATCGGCGTGTCCAGGTGTATCTACAATGTTAATCTGCACGCCTTCGTAGGCTACCGAGCAGTTCTTCGCCAGAATGGTAATGCCACGCTCTTTTTCCAGATCGTTACTGTCCATGAAACGTTCTACTACCTGCTGGTGGGCGGCAAATGTCTGTGTTTGCGCAAGCAGTTTATCAACCAGAGTAGTTTTTCCATGGTCAACGTGGGCGATGATGGCGATGTTACGGATTTGGCGCGACGACATGTGATGATACCTAGTACAAATCAAAGGGCGCGCATTCTACCATAGCTTCCCTGCGTCCTGATTGAATGTTTTTTCACCCTCTCTGATTTCAATACTCCAGCGCTATACAAAGCCGCCACGGCCATTTTAGAACCTGATGAATAGCAATTTAACAGATTGTTTATAATGAATTTAACAACGCAACATCCCGCTCTGCAAAAATTTCGCACAAACAAAAAGCCCGGCTTTTCACGCCGGGCTTTTTTACCAACTCAAGCTGCTGTTAGGCAGCCTGAATATTGGAGGCTTGTTTGCCTTTTGGTCCTTGCACGACATCAAAGGTGACCTTTTGGCCCTCTTGGAGAGTCTTGAACCCGTTCATGTTGATTGCGGAGAAATGTGCGAACAAATCCTCGCTGCCATCATCGGGAGAGACAAAACCAAAACCTTTTGCATCGTTAAACCACTTAACTGTACCAGCTACCATGTAAATACTTCCTTAATTAAAAACACGGGCAAAACCGCCCGCAAAACTATCTGAATCAAATATTGCACATGGAAAACCAGTACTGCAAAAACTTAACATCAAATAACGATGTACGCTCTAAACGAGCTTGCCAGCCAAAACCGGCATGGCGATTTATCGCGAACAGTTCTATGAGTGCGGGAATCCAGCTTAGTTCCCTGGCGGCAGGATATTTTTGGATTGGCTGGTGGTGCATTGCGCTGACCAGACAGCCACAGTTTGTGGCGAACTTGCCAAAATCCTGCCCCCCACGCCAGCGCAATGGCATATATACCATTGCCGCGACAAAGACCAAGTCGACGTAGATTTCATTCTCGAAGGCTCAGACCGCCAACTCATAGGGATAAAAGTCAAAGCATCCGCCGCGGTCACTCGCGAAGATTTCCGCGGTCTCAGAAAGCTACAAACCCAGACCGGCAAACGCTATATAAGCGGCATCGTGATGGATGACGGGGAACAAGTGCTGTCTTTTGAAGATGAACTTTGGACCGTTCCACTGGCTATCCTTTAAACAGGTGAGCGTTGCAGCTTCGGCGTGCTCTCCGGGTGGATTTATATGAATGCATCATTTCCGGTTATACGGGTAGCGCAGGCCGACATCACGACGCTCACTGTGAATGCAATAATCAATGCAGCAAACGCCCTGCTCGGCGCACCCTTAGAATAGAGCAACTTATACGTTGCCTTTCGACCAGGTTTAGAAAGCTCTTTCCGTTTAACCGAGAAGAACTTTTGGATTGCATTGATCCCTTCTGCAATGCTACTGTTCCTCATGCACACAGGCGCATTCATAACAACAATAACATAATGAATACATTTAACATTCATGAAAACCGCAATAGACTCTAGCCAAGTGCAAAACAACACAAACCTGTTAGAGAGCTCTCTATTGCATACCGAACAGGTCAAACTCCTCTATGGCGGTTTGCCGCTCGCGGTGTTTTTTAACGTGCTGCTATCCTCAATATTGATAAGCGTGATGTGGCCGGCCATCAGCGCATTGATGGGAATCGGCTGGCTGGCGATGATAGGAATGGTGCTGATATGGCGCGCCGCTATCTTCCTGTTGCATCGCAAAATTCCAGAACGCAAATCTGCCTCGATGTGGCTAAAGCAGTTTCGCATCTCAGTGTTCGCCACTGGCCTGGTATGGGGTATGGCGGCTTTATTGCTGTTTCCGAAAGGCAATATTCCCCACCAGGTATTTCTGGCTTTTGTGATGGCCGGTGTCAGCTCGGCGGCGATTACATCGCTTGCGCCCGATCGCACGTCAGCTCTGGGTTTTACTGTTCCGGCACTATTGCCTCTGGTATTCAATTTTGTGCTGGAAGGCGGAGCCATGCCGCTTTCCATGGGGCTGATGGTGGCGTTGTTTCTGGTTTTCCTCGCGGCCGCCTCCTCACGCATGCAAAGCAATTTGCGGGAAAATATCCGGTTACGCGTCGAATCCACTGAACGCAATCAGGCCATTCGCGAAAGCGAGCAGCGTTTTCGCTACATTATTGACACCTGCCCCACCGCCGCAGGCATCGCCCGTGCCGGCGGCCATCAAGTCATTTTCTCCAACCCGAGTTATGCAACCTTGATCAACACGTCACCCGAACATGTAAGCGGCATCGATCCTTCCAAATATTATGCCGACCCGCAGGTTTACGAAGATATTCTGGCCAGGCTTAAAAAAGGCGAACAAATTCTTGAGCGCCTGGTTGAACTAAAAATCAATGACGCAGGCACCAAATGGGCACTCGCCACCTATCTGCAAATTCAATATGAGGGCGAACCCGCCACACTGGGCTGGTTCCACGACATCACCGAGCACATTCGCGTGGAACGCATGAAAAGCGAATTTGTTTCCACCGTCAGCCACGAATTGCGCACCCCGCTCACGGCCATTTAAGGCGCACTGGGGTTGATTGCCGGCGGCGCGCTCGGCGCTTTGCCCAACCAGGCCGGGGACATGATCGGCATTGCCTACAAAAACAGCCAGCGCCTGACTTTCTTGATTAACGGCCTGCTGGATATGGAAAAGCTGGCAGAAGGCAAACTGGTATTCGACATACAACCACACTCATTAAAAATACTCGTTGAGCAGGCATGGGAAGCCAACCGTTCTTACGGTGCAGAACGGCGGGTCACCCTGCAACTGACGGCTGATGAACAAGACGTAACGGTGAATGTGGATAGCCAGCGCTTTATGCAAGTGCTATCCAACCTGCTTTCCAATGCGATCAAATTTTCCCCGAATGAGGGCGTGGTAAAAATTGCTATTGAGCCACGCGGACAATGGGTAAGGGTATCCGTGATTGACCAGGGCTCGGGCATACCGGAAGCATTCCGCAGCCGCATCTTTCAGAAATTCGCCCAGGCCGATTCATCCGACACCCGCCAAAAAGGCGGCACCGGCCTGGGCCTGGCGATTACGCGCGAGCTGGTGGAGCGTATGGGCGGTAAGATCGGGTTTGATTCAACCGAAGGAAAAGGAACGGCTTTTTATGTGGAATTTCCGGTTACGCAACAAGCAAATTGAACATGCAACTGAATATATTAAAAAATTTCAACCCCATAAAACGCAAGATACAGTAATCCGCAACTTTGAAATCATTGGCGAAGCATCTCGCAACATCGAACGCCATCCTCCGACCTTTGCCAAGGATCACCACCTATCTACCCTTGGAATTCGCCTATGAAATGCGCAATGCGCTTTCGCACAGGTATTTCAAAGTGGATTTGAAAATCGTCTGGAAAACAAGCCATTCAAACTTGCCAGAATTACACGCGCAAATCAAGCAACTACTCGACGAAATCAAATAACCTGACTGACGCACGCATTGAAGCAATTGCGCATGAACCTCAAGTTATTATTAAATAACTATCTGTTTATATTAAATAAATAAGGCAACCTCCGGGCTTCGCCCTGATCTTGTCCCACAATTTTCGCTATACATGGGAGGAGTTTTTTGTTCACCATGCTGCCATGCTGGTCGCTGGCACTATCTCGCCTGGCCAATGACTGGCAGTCGCGCTATGGAATTACACCAGTGCTGGTGGAAACTTTTGTTGATCGCAGTTGCTACCGTGGCACATGCTATCGGGCCGCCAACTGGATTCTCA
>Ga0315268_10003169_pt1 | contig 18234 bp, 9 predicted proteins | sample C1_top_MG_FD_204535 | JGI IMG/M metagenome (GOLD analysis project Ga0315268, IMG submission 204535) | Sediment microbial communities from Yellowstone Lake, YNP, Wyoming, USA - C1_top | ecosystem: Environmental > Aquatic > Freshwater > Lake > Sediment | place: USA: Wyoming | collected 2017-08-01
CGGCAACGCCGTCAGGATGATGAGCGGATCAAGCCAGCTCTGGAAATTGATTGCCATGACCAAATACACCAAGACAACCGCGAGAAATAGGCCGCCCATGAGACCCTTGAATGACCCTCTCATCGTTTCCATCTGTCCGCGAACCTGGATGAAGGAGCCACGAGGAAGTTTGGCCGTGGCATCCTTCACGATTCTGTCTACCTCCGACGCCACACTGCCGAGGTCGCGATCCTGGACGCTTGCGTAAATGTCCAAGACGGGCTGCACGTTGTAGTGACTGATGGCCATGGGAGTTGTCGCCCGCTCGGTGACGGCGAGGCTGCTCAACAGTCTGGGCGACCCGGAGCCCAGTGGTGCCAGCGGGGTATTTCGAATCTCTTCCAAAGACGTCAGACGGTATTCGGGTGTCTGAACACCAATGAGATAGCTGACCCCTGTCGCCGGGTCCAACCAATAATTTGGGGAAACCTGGCCGCTGGAACTGAGCGACACAAGAACACTGTTCGCCACCTCTCTTTGGCTCAGCCCCATCTGGCTCGCGCGCGTGCGATCCACGTTGATCCGCAGTTCGGGCGCGTCGGGCACTTGGTGTAGGCGGACGTCCACGGCCCCCGGAACGTTTTGCAGGCGTCCCTCGATTTCCTTTGCGATTGCGTAATTCGCTGGCTGGTTGCGCCCCACAACTTGCACGTTGATCGGTGCGGGAATGCCGAAGTTAAGAATCTGGCTCACCATATCGGCGGGGCGGAAGAAAAACCTCATTTCCGGAAACGCTGCCGGCAATTCCTTCCGGAGACGGCGCGCGTATTCCCAAGTCTCGCCGCGCTTGCGTTCCGGCTTCAGCGAAATCAGGATCTCGCCGTCGCCAGAGCCGATGGTGGCCGAATCCGTATAAGCCATGTTGATGGGCAGCACCGGCAAGCCGATGTTGTCGAGGATGGTATCCAGTTTTTCAGGGGGGATGATCTGACGAATCTTGTCTTCGACCTTCGCGAACATCTCTTCGGTGGTCTCCAATCGCGTACCGGCGGGAGCGCGGACATGAAGGCGCAACTGGCCGGCGTCCACCTGTGGGAAGAAGTCCTGGCCCAACTGCGTCGCCAGAATCGCGGAACCAATGCAGAACACGCCGAACACACTGACGACCGCGCGCCGGTGGGCCAACGCCCAATCCAGGGCCTCGCGGTAACGCTCGCGGAACCTCTCGAAACCCTTCATGAACGCATAGTGGAGGCGCCAGATGGGCCCGGAGCCGCCTACGGCATGGGCGGAGCCGCCGCGGTACAGATGCAATTCGGACTTCAGCATGTAGCGCACCATGGTGGGAATCAACGTGCGAGACAGCGTCCAGGACGCCAGCATGGCAAACACTACCGCCATAGCCAGAGGTTGGAAGAGGTACTTCGCCGTGCCGCGCAGCAGCACCACGGGCGCAAAGACAATCGAAATCGAAAGAGCGGAGACAAAAGCGGGCACGGCGATTTCGCGCGCCCCGTCCAGCACCCCCCGGATGACCGACTTTCCCATGGCAAGATTCCGGTGGATGTTTTCAATCTCGACCGTTGCTTCGTCGACCAAGATGCCAATGGCCAGAGCCAACCCGCCCAAGGTCATCACATTAATTGTTTGCCCGAGAAAATAGAGCAGGATGAGCGAGGTCAAGATGGACAGCGGGATCGACGTGCAGACGATGAGGGTGCTGCGCCAGCTTCCGATGAACAGGAGGATCATCAGCGACACCAGGACACCGGCCATCAGAGCTTCATAGAGCACTGCATTGATGGAGGCGCGAACGAACAGCGATTGATCCAAGAGCAAGCGGACATCGAGTTCCGGAGGTAAAGTGGAAATGATGCGAGGGAGTTGGTCCTTCACTTTCTGAACGATGTCCAGCGTGGATGCAGCGCCGGTCTTCAAGATGGAGAGCAGCGCGCCGCGTCGGCCGTCTTGGCGGACGATGTTTGTCTGCACCGCCCCTCCGTCGCGCACCTGGGCCACGTCGCGCACGTAGACGGTCGCTCCGCCTTGTTGGCGGATGGGCACGTCGTTCAGAATCTCCACCACATCGGGACTGTTGTTGAGCCGGACGTTGTACTCGCGCTGGCCAATCTTGGCCGCTCCCGCCGGCAGAATCGGACTCTGTGCGTTGATCGCAACCGAAACGTCGGAGGGAGACACGCCGTGGGCGTAGAGAGCCACGGGGTCAAGATCGACCATCACTTGGCGGGCCTTTCCTCCAGCCGGCATCAGGACGGAGGCGCCCTGGACCGTTGCCAGTTGCGTGCGCAGGAAGTTGGCCCCAACATCGTAGAGCGCCTGCTCGGAGAGCCCTTGTCCGCCCAATCCCAGTTGCAGAATGGGGACACTGGAGGCGTTGTAGCGCAATATCAGTGGTGGCGTGGTTCCCGGCGGCATCTGGCGCGTGACGGTTTGCGAAATCGCCGTCATCTGGGCCACGGCGGCATCCACGGGCGTCCCCGGATGGAAAAACACCTTGATCACGCCCAGCCCATTGAGCGACTGCGACTCGATGTGCTCGATATCGTTGACGGTCGTCGTGAAGGAGCGCTCAGATTGCGTCGTGATGCGCTTCTCCATTTCGTCAGCCGACAGCCCTCTGTACTGCCAGAGCGCGCTCACAACCGGGATGTCGATGTTTGGCAGAACGTCCGTCGGCGTTCGAGCGATTGCGATTCCACCGAGTATCGCAATCAGGATGGCCGCTACCACGAAGGTGTATGGCCGGCGGAGCGCTAGTCTGACAATCCACATCGGGAAATTCTCCAGGCATCTAGTTCAATCAGGGTGGCAGCGGCAAGAGCCAGTGCCATCGAGATTCTTCCATTCGCCTAGGCAAATGAGCAAATTAGGTGCCAAAGCCAGCGGATTGTCAAGAAATTATCTCTTGGAAATACAATGGCTTAGAGCTGGGAATAGATCTTTCTCCAAGGACCTGATGGATGGCCCCCTGCATCGTGCCCATAGGTGCGTGGAATCGAGCAGGGACTCGGTATCGCAGATCAAGGAATGCTGGAGGGATGGACGTTGCGAAGGCCGGCGGCGCGGGCGGCGTCGAGGGCATCTTCGAATTCGCGCGGGCTGACGCGGCGATTGATCTCGACGAAATCTCCGCGTGAGACGCGATTCGCGGGGCGGTACTGCCCCATCAGGTTGATGAAGGTGTCGGGGCTGACTTCGCGGGCGATCCATTCAAAAATCTCGCGTGTGCCGACGACTCCGCCGGGCATCACCAGATGACGCAGCAGGACGCCGCGGCGTGCGATGCCGGTCTCGTCGCAGGTGAGCACACCAACCTGCGCGTGCATGGCTTTGATGACGCGGCGCGCGGCTTCCGGATAGTCGGGCGCGCGTACGTAGCGTCGCGCCATCTCCGCATCCCAGAATTTGAAATCGGGCATATAGATGTCCACGACGCCGTCCATCAATTCGATGGAGTCGAGCGAGTCGTAGGCGCCGGTGTTGTACACGAGCGGCAGGCGCAGACCGCGCTCGACGGCGATGAACAGCGCTTCCAGAATCTGCGGCACGACGTGCTCGGGCGTGACGAAATTGATGTTGTGGCAGCCGTGCCCCTGCAATTCCAGCATCATTGCGGCCAGGCCTTCCGGCGAAATGCGGCAACCGCCGCCTTCCCAACTGATGTCGTAGTTCTGGCAGAAGACGCAGCGCAGGTTGCACCAGGCGAAAAAGATGGTGCCCGAACCAGAACGGCCCCGGAGACAGTCTTCCTCGCCGAAGTGCGCGAAGTAACTGCTCACGATGGCGTAGCGACCGGTCTTGCAGACGGCGAACTGGTCGGCGAGGCGGTTGACGTGGCAATTGCGCGGGCAGAGCATGCAGTCGGCAAGGAGCGCCCGCGCGCGTTCCACACGGCGGGCGAGTTCCCCGCTGCGGTAAAGCCGCAGGTAGGCAGGTTCGAAGTCGTCAGGCGCGCGATAACCCATTTCGCCAACGTTCCAAATTTGTCGGGTCCATTTTACCGAATGCGCCAGTGCATCGCACTTTCTCCGCCAATGCAGCTCAGGCTGGACACCGCGAAGCAAAGGGTGTCAAATCCCCCGCACAGAGGTGCCCCGCGATGAAGACTCCAGACCCAGAAATCATCAAGCGGAAAAAAGTTGAGGACTCGTGCTGTGCGCCCGCTGGTGAAATGCCGGATTGCGGGTGCGGCGGCACCAGCGGTTTGACGCGGCGCGATTTCGTTGGCGTATCAGGTATGAGTCTGGCGGGACTTGCGCTCAGCAATTCTTTGGCGGCGCGGGCGCTCGCTGGACCGTTTCTGACTTCGGATTTTCAGGAGCACCTGGTTCCAGCGGACAAAAAGTTCGACTCTGCGTGGATTCGTTTGCTGTTCGAACGCGGTGAGCCCATCGTCTATCACGCCGCGGCCGGTGAGTTGGACAATATCGGCATGCCCATCGGAGGCATCTGCACAGGGCAACTCTATCTGGGCGGCGACGGCAAGCTGTGGCACTGGGACATTTTCAATCTGACGGCGCCGGAGGAAATGCGGGACTATCGCGGCCCGCACTACGCGAAGCCGATGCCGGCCACCTCCCCGATTGAGCAGGGCTTCGCGATTCGCACGACACCTCGAGGTGGCGCCGCGCAGACGCGGCGGCTCGACAAGAGCGGTTTCCACGACATTTCTTTCCGCGGCCAATACCCCATCGGCTTTGTGGAATATCGCGACACGGCACTGCCGGTCGAAATCTCTCTCGAGGCCTTCTCGCCATTCATCCCGCTGAACGAAGACGACTCCGGATTGCCCGCGACCATCATGGAATTCCGCGTCAAGAACACCAGCAAAACGCCCGTTGAGGTTGAGTTGGCCGGGTGGCTCCAGAACGCGGTGTGCCTCGCGAGCGGAAAGCCGGGTGCTGGTACGCGGCGTAACCGCGTTGTGCGGGAAACCGGAAAGGCCACAATTCTGGATTGCAGCGCCGCGCCCGCAGCCGGCGCACAACCGGCGGAGGCTGCCGCGTTCAAGCAACAGCCAGACTACGGCACGATGGCGCTGGCGTTGTTCGGTGGAGATGCCGGCGACATCGCCAATGCGGGCATTGGCCCAGGCGAATTGCCGGAGACGGCTTTCGCGGACGGGCGGAAAGAAGATACGCGCCCCTTTGGAGAAACGTTGATCGGCAGCATCGCCCGCAAGCGCGCGCTGAAGGCGGGCGAGCAAGCGACGTTTACGTTTGTCATCTCGTGGCATTTCGACGGGATGTGGTGGGACTCGATGAAGCGGTTGACGGACTATCAGCAACTGCGGCGGCACTACGGCACTCGTTTCAAGACCGCAGAGGAAGTTGTGACTTACATCGACGGATACTTCGACCGGCTCGCTTCCCAGACGCGGCTCTGGCACAAGACTTGGTACGACTCGACGCTGCCCTATTGGCTGCTGGACCGCACGTTGCTGACGATTTCCACGCTGGCCACGGCTACCTGTTATCGCTTCAACAACGGGCGGTTCTACGGCTGGGAAGGGACGTATTGCTGCGCGGGAACGTGCACACACGTCTGGCAGTACGCGCAGGCGGTCGGGCGGATGTTTCCGAAGCTCGAACGTTCGACACGCGAAATGGTGGACTTCGGGCTCGCCTTCCACGATGACACCGGCGTGATTGACTACCGTGCCGAAGCCGCGCGGCAACTTGCCGTGGACGGCCAGGCAGGCACCATCCTGCGCGCGTATCGCGAGCACCAGATGTCGCCCGACGACGCATTTCTGCGCAGCAAATGGCCGCGCATCAAGAAGGCGACCGAGCTGCTGATTGGGCGCGACGTCGGAGAAGACGGCATCCTGGACGGCGAGCAGTACAACACGCTCGATGCCTCGTGGTACGGGCAGATTGCGTGGATTTCGTCGCTCTACCTGGCGGCGGTGCGCGCGGGAGAAGCGATGGCACGCGAGATGGGCGACGCGGAGTTTGCCGAACGCGCGCGACGGATTATCGAAAGCGGCGGGCGGCAGATGGTGGCGCGGCTTTACAACGGGGAACACTTCATTCACATTCCCGATCCGCAACATCCGGAATCCATCAACACGAATATCGGTTGCCACGCGGACCAGGTGTTCGGGCAGGGGTGGGCGTTTCAGGTGGGGCTGCCGCGGATCCTGCCGGAAAAAGAGACGCGCACGGCGCTGCGTTCCATCTACCGCTACAACTTCACGCCCGACGTGGGGCCTTACCGCGAAAAATTCAAGGCGTTTCCGGGCGGACGGTGGTACGCGATGCCGGGCGAGGGCGGGCTGATTTTGTGCACCTGGCCGAAGGGTGGCGCGGAAAATGCGCCGGGCAAGGGCACCAATCCCACCTTCGTCGCCTACTTCAGCGAGTGCTGGACGGGATTCGAATACCAGGTCGCTTCGCACATGATCTGGGAAGGTCTGGTGCAGGAGGGCCTAGCGATCACGCGAATGGTTCACGACCGGCATCATGCCGCGAAGCGGAACCCATGGAACGAGATCGAATGCAGCGATCATTACGCGCGCGCGATGTCGGGGTACGGAGTTTACACGGCCGTGTGCGGCTACGAATACCACGGGCCGAAGGGGCATCTTGGTTTTGCGCCGCGCATGACGCCGGAGAATTTTCGCGCGGCGTTCACCTCCGCTGAGGGCTGGGGCACGTTTTCGCAGACGCGCAAGCCGGGAAAGCAGGTCGAGGCCATCACGTTGAAATATGGCCGGCTGAAGCTGCGCACACTTTCGTTCGACGTGGCCGATGGCGGCGAACTGAGCAGGGTCAAAGTGACTCTTGCCGGCCGCAAAGTGGCGGCCACTGCCGAGAAAATCCAGGATACGCTGAGAGTAACGCTGGCCGAAGGCGTCACCGTGGAAACAAACCAGGCGCTCGTGGTCGAACTCAGCTGACGCACTGGCCAAGCCGATTCCTGCAGACTGCTGGGCTGCCGCTAGGGAGTTCCTTGCAACCCTTCGCACTTGGTTTGCGTCAAGAATACTTCCAGAGAACTTAGTGACCAGAGTGCGAGGGTGTGGCAATCTGGATGCGCCTTTTCATCTGGAATTCGACGACGATCCGGATGATACGGCGACTCAGGAAAATCCAAACAAACATGACAGGAAGGTGGCAGAAATCGATGAGCACATCGACGAAGGGAACTGTTCTGGCTGTTGCCGTACTCGCAGTGGCGCTCGGGGTGGCGATTGTGGCGGCGCGCGCGCAAGCCCCGACCGCGTCGGGGCAGGCACCCGCTCCCGCACAGGCGCAAGCTCCCGCGCAACCGGCTGAGGCCAAGCCGAAGTTGGCGGAAGAGGTTTACAAGAATATCCAGGTGCTCAAAGGGATTCCTGCCGACCAGTTGGAGCCGGCGATGGATTTCATCGCGGCGTCGCTCGGCGTGCAGTGCGAGCACTGCCACGTGCAAGGCGCGCCGGAAAAGGACGACAAGAACCAGAAGCGCACCGCGCGGAAGATGATCGAAATGATGAACGCCATCAACAAAGAAAGCTTCGAGGGCCGCCGGCAGGTGACCTGCTTCTCGTGTCACCGCGGCGCGAGCGATCCCGTCGCCGTTCCGCTCGTCTCCGACGGAACGCCCCGGCCCGAAGCTCCCCGCCCACCCGCTCCCGGCGGGCCGAATGCTCCGCGGCCACCCGCCGCCGACCAGATCCTTCCCAAGTACACCGAGGCCGTCGGTGGTGCAGAGGCCATTCAGAAAGTTACGAGCCGCATCCAGAGAGGCAACTTGATCTTCGGCGGGCGCCAAGTGCCGGTCGAGGTTTTTGCAAAGGCGCCGGACAAGCGCGCCGCGGTAGCGCATCTGCCGAATGGGGGTGAAAACATCACCGCCTACGACGGCCAGACGGGGTGGCTCGGCACGACGGGACAACCGCCCCGCGTGATGACAGAGGCACAGACCGCGGCTATCAAGCTCGACTCCGACTTCTACTTTGCCGCCCACGCGAATCAGATACTGACGGGACTTCGCCCGGGACGCCCGGAAAAAATCAACGACCACGAGACGTACGTGCTGACCGGACGCATCGCAGGCCAGCCTCCCGTGCGACTCTACTTCGATCAGGAGACGGGGCTGCTGGTTCGCCAAGTGCGCTTTCTGGAGACGCCGCTCGGACGTCTGCCCACGCAGATCGACTACGACGACTACCGCAGCGTGGACGGCGTGAAGATTCCCTTCCGCTGGACGCTGGCCCGGCCCAATGGGCTCTTCACGATCCAGATTGACAAGGTGGAGCAGAACGTGCCGATTGACGATTCCAAGTTCGCTCCGCCGGGCGCGTCCCCGGCGACTCCACCGAACCCGCCGTCAAACTAGGCACACAGTTGCATGGGATTCGGGCCTGTAAAATCGGGGCCTGATGGTTTCGGAACGATTGGATAACCGAGGGTCTTCGCGAGTAGACGAAAGCGGGGAGGGGAGCTCACTGCTCTACCGCAAGGTGACCGCTAGCCCCTGCTAGCACTCCCCGCCCCGCAACTAACCTTATTTTCCCCATCTACTAAGTAGGATGTCCGCTTGCAGGAGAGGTTGTCTCTTCAGAATTGTCGCGTATCTGCGACGGCGGCTGCCGGGCCCAAAGAAGCAGCCGCTACTTCGGCAAGTTCAGGCAGGGAATTGATCCGGGCACCGGCGGGTGCAAACTTCCATTCGCATAGGTCGTAGCTGAGGCCCATCAGCATCAGCACCAGCATCACGACAAGCGCCCCGACGATCGAAAAGGAGTTTTCGGGGCCACCCGGCGACCGAGAGTGGGGTCTTCGGCGGGGTAGACAACACCCATCCCCCCGCTGCCCAGCTTCTCCAAAACGCGGTAGTGAGAGATGGTTTGTCCGACCCTTTTGTGTGACTGCAAACATACGTATTCGGACAGGTCGGCCTATCGCGTCCACCTGCCACTGGGCACCCGGACCGGGCCGGGGTGGAAGAATTTTTCGGGCATCATCACGCCGTCCTTTTTAAACACGCTCCCGTTCTTCATCACGAACTGCACGTTGCGCAGCGCGTCGATATCGGTCAGCGGGTCGCCCGCCACCGCGATCAGGTCGGCGAAGAAGCCGGGCTTGATTGGCCCGCGCTCGTTGATGATGTCTGCGGCCTTGTAGCCGTTGATGGTCATCGCGCGAAGGACGTCGGCCGGGGGAATGCTGGCTGCTTTCCAGGTCCGCAGAAATTCGATGGTCAATTCGCCGCGGGACATCCACTCACCGGTCTTTTCGTCTTTCATCCGCTCGTTCCAATAGTCGAAGTCGGTGGAGTAGGTCAGCGGAACCTTTTTCTCCCAGGCATCGCGCAGGTTCGCGACGATCCGACGGAAGGCAGCTTCAGTGCCGCGGTAGGGAGTGAATGGCGTGTCGGTCCCGGCGAGGAAGATTCCCTTCTCGGCCATCTGGCGGTGATGCTCGGGGGTCAAGGCGTTGCCGTGGGCGATGATGTAGATGCCCGCATCGATGGCGCGCTGCGCCCCTTCAGGCGTCTGCACGTGGCCTTCGACTTTGCAGCCGCCCTTCGCGGCTTCGCGGATGGCCAGCTTGATGTCGTCAACCGAATAGCCCCACGGCTTGCAGTCGATGCAGAGCTTGATGGTCCGCGCGCCGAACAGCATGTTCTCGCGAACCGCGCGAATGATTTCGTCCGGGCTGTTTGCGTCGATGTACTCGGGGAACATAATGTTGTGCTGCTTGTACATTTCCGGCGTCGGCCAGAACTGCCCGCCGGTGCTGCCGATCATCGGGCCGGAGGGAATCACTGTCGGCCCGGGCAGCCAGCCCTGCTCGATAGCTTGGCGCAGCGCTGCATCGGCGTAGAGCGCGTTGTTTCCGACGTCGCGAACGACAGTGAAGCCCGAATTGAGAAGCTGGATGCCGTTCGACGCGGCCTGGATCGCACGGAGCGGCGTCGAGTCCATCACGTAGGTGAGGTAGTAGTAGTTGTTTTCCGGCTGCTCCTTGTAGGTCATCGCCATGTGCGTGTGCGCGTCAACCAGACCCGGCAGCACCGTGAGCTTGGAGAGATCGATGACCGTGGCGCCGGCTGGGATCGCGAGGTTCGGCCCCACCGCTTGGATCTTTTCACCCTCGATCAGGATGATCTGGTTGGTAGCTACCGTGCCGCTTTCCGGATCGATCAGGCGCCCTGCTTTGATCGCAGTGATCGGCGCAGCCTTTGACGGCGTCTGCGCAGACACCATTCCAACCAACAAAAACAACGACACCAAACAACAAATCCCAACATGCTTCTTCATCGCTTCCTCCTGCCATCTCGGCTTCGAAGTTGCGCACTTGCGTCGGGCCCCAGTCTAGTCCAAGAAACCAATTCCATTGAGAATTCCTCGCCGGGAACGAGCATACGGAGGAGGTGCTGAAGATCGCGCGTCCAGATTGAGAATTTACGACACAAGAACCAAGTTGTTGGTTCGCTCGGCTTTGTTCTGCGGCTAGTACCCGGTTTTTGGACCCTTTTTCGGGGGTTTTGGACCCAAGTTGGACCCAAATTTCGGGTTGCTAGATTTTCGTCCCATTTCGGAGTAGCCGCCAAGGTCAGTTTTACGAGGTTTTGGACTCAAGATGGACCCAAGTATTCCGGCATTCCATCGCGGAACATCTTTTCCGCTTGCCTCCCGATTCCATACATGCTACCGTAATAACGGACTTTTCGTCATTTCGATATGTTATCAATCGCCAGGCTTGCAGCAAGACTGCGGATGCTTAATTCCGCCAGCGGTGGGGTTTACTCGACCGCTGATCTGGCGGTCATCTTGGATCGGCCGCACCCGGCACGGTTGACCGAGTCCATTCGGACACTTCTCCGTGAAGGTGTGCTGGCCCGCGTTCGCCGGGGACTCTATGTGGATCACCTGACCGGCTACCGGCCGGAGGTTGTCGGGCAACGCTGGATTGCTCCGTCGTACCTCTCAACGGAAGCTGCTCTCGACCGACACGGGCTCTGTGACACTGGCGTTTCTGCCTACACGTACGTCACCGGCAGGTTGTTGCTTCGGCGCGAAACGGCGAGGAAGGTGCTCGACCGTCGAACCTTCATCTATCGGCATGTCGCGGCGCATCTCTTCTTTGGCTACCGAAGCGAAGCAGGGGTACTTTTGGCCGAGCCCGAAAAAGCAGTCTTGGATTTCCTGTATTTTCTCTACAAGGGGCAGCACTCGGTTCTTTCACCTGGAGACATCGATTACAGCCGGCTGGATGAAAGACGCTTCAAGCAATACCTGCGCAGGTTCCGGCAGGCAGGATTCGCGAACCACGCTCACAACTGGTTCGGCAAGCAAGGAGCCCGCGGATGACCATCGAAGATGCGATTCGGATAGCACAGGGACGCGCTCGAACGCTGCGTGTCGACCCGCAGCTCACGGTCGCAGAGGTCTACGAAGCAGAACTGCTGCGTCGCCTCCAACCAAAATTCCGCAGCCACATTGTGTGGAAGGGTGGGACCGTCCTGCGATTGGAAGGGAGCGAGCGCTTTTCCCGAGATCTGGACGCAACACGTCGCACGTCATCACCCAGCCAGGCCAGTATCCACAAAACTCTCAAGGACGCCGCTCGCGGCCTTCCCTATCTGACCGACCTGAGCGTCGAAACCCAGCCGAACTCTGTCGTGTCGGTGTGCCGATTCGACATGCCTGGCCTGGGTCAACCTCTTCAAACCTGCGTTGAAATATCGACGCGCGAAAAAGTCCTCCTTGCCCCAACAACTGTCAGCACGGCGAGAATCGCGCACCCCTGCGGGATCGAGCCGGTGATTGTCGCCCGACTGGATGACCCTGAGCTGCTAGCGGAAAAAGTCCGAGCGCTGGTGATGAGGATGGCGGGACGCGACATCTTCGATGTTTACTGGCTCCTGCAGCGAGGCGTCGAATTCGATCCCGCCCTGTTCCTCAGGAAAATGCGCTACTACGAGAAGGCGAAGAAACCGATTGACCCCACCCTGGCGGTCGAAAAAGCCGCACGGCGCCTGCACACCTTCAATCCCTCACGGGCGAAAACGGAGCTCGTCAATCTGCTCCCTGCTGCGCAACGTGGCCTCGACATCGGAGTCATTGTCGAAGATGTGGCCCGGGCTCTTGATGCCTGGCTGCTCGCAATCTCTGAGAAACGATCTGCGAAACCCGCCGGGAAGAAGAAGACCTAATCGTGAGCTGCGGTCGTGCACAAGGCAACCCTTACGGCACGGCGCTGCGTAGTCGCCGCTGAGCCCGGGGAATCCTAGTTGAGGCGACCCCACAGGCGCCTGCTCGTGGAGTTAGGTCCCGGGGCCGCTGGTTTAGGCGATCGCCGACAGGGTCGGTTGCATCCGCTACAATATCCGCAGTGAATCGCCCTTTGCTACGACCTGCTGCACGTACCGTCCTCTGGGGACTCGTGTGCGCGGTGTGGTGCATTGGCGGTGGCTTTCAGAGGGGAGCGCCGCAGGGCAAGCCGCCAGTCACCAAGGACGACATCTCAGCGCGTCTGCAGCAAGCGGTGGCACACAGCATGGCGGGGCGCTCCGGCACGGCGCTCGTGCTGGATGTAGATTCAGGCCGCGTCCTCGCTCAGTATCGGCCCGACGTTGCTGCTCGCAGGCTGGTGCGCCCGGGGTCAGCGATCAAGCCCTTCACACTTTTGGCCCTGCTGAATTCAGGAAGGGTGAAGCCGGAACAGCCGGTGGTCTGCCGACGCGAACTGCGCCTGGCGGGCCACAAACTGGACTGCAGTCACCCGCAGATGGCGCAACCGATGACGGCAGTCACCGCGTTGGCCTACTCCTGCAATTCGTATTTTGCGCAGATGGCCGCCCTGCTGACCGACGCGGAGTTGAACCAATCCCTGATGCGCGCCGGGCTCACAGCCATGACGAACCTCGTCGACGGCGAAGTCGCGGGGGTAATCCGCTCACCGGGCGGGGTCGAACAGAGGCAACTCCTCGCTTTGGGTGAGGAAAACATCCGAATCACGCCACTCGAACTGCTTGCCGCCTACCGGAGACTGGCCCTCATGCGAAAACAACCAGCGGCGAGCCCTGCCTTGCAAGCAGTGTTTGACGGCCTCGAAGGCTCGGCGACCTACGGGATGGGCAGGCTGGCACAGGTGAGTGGCCTTGAAGTTGCTGGCAAAACAGGGACGGCTTCGGCGGAAGGCGGCTGGACCTATGCGTGGTTCGCAGGCTACGCGCCGGCGAAATCGCCGCAGGTCGTGTTGGTGATTTTCCTCGAGCGGGGAGGCGGCGGACTGGATGCCGCGCCGATTGCGGGCGAAGTCTTGTCAGCCTTCGCCGCCGCTCAAAGCAGCCGATGATGCGAAGTCTGACGCTCGCTGCCCTTCTCCTGCTTCCCGCCAGCACACTGGCGCAGTCGGAAGTGTCCGTACACCTCTACTGGCTCCATGAAATCCACGAGGCGCGGATCTCTCCACAAAAAGGCGAGCTGAAGTTTCGAGCATGTCCAACCTGCGCTGTTGCGACTGTCGCGCATCCCCTCGCAGTCCGGGCCGCAGGCGGGTCGCTCGAAGTGGACGGAAAGTCGATCGGTGGAAACGTGGCGGAAGTACTGAGCCCCTGTTTTCTCGACGTTGCCGGGAATCCGCGTGTCGGCTTGCCCGCGCGGCTCGTGCTTCGAAGCGAGGCGAATCGCCTGACGCTGACTCTGCACCTCGGTGTTGAAGAGTACGTCGCGGCTGTCCTCGCGGGTGAAAGCAGCAATTTCAGCTCCGTGGAGTCGCTGAAGGCCATGAGTGTTGCGGTGCGCACTTACGCAGCTCATTTTCGTGGCCGGCACCAACCGGAGGGATTCGACTTTTGCGACACGACGCATTGCCAGGACTTTCACATCGGGAACATCTCTGAGCGTCTGCGAGCCGCGGCCAGCGCCACCGAAGGGGAGCTTCTTTGGTACGAAGGCCAACCGGCCGCCACCTACTACCACCGTGATTGTGGCGGTACCACCGAAGCTGTCGAGCAGGCTTGGCCCGGGACCAAGGCCCCCTATCTGCGCCAGTTGTCCGACACGTTTTGCATTGCGCGTGGGCGCAGTGAATGGCGTTCCGAGATTACGAAGGAAGAGTTGCGCCGGGCGCTTACCACGGCAGGTCTGCGCGTGCCGACCAAACTGCAGAACCTTGAGATTGTTTCCCGCACACCCTCGGGACGTGTGGCCCGCCTCCGGCTGACAGGACCGGCGACTCTCACGGTGCCTGCGGACGCGTTCCGTCTTGCTGTGGGGCGCGAGTTGGGCTGGGAGCGCATTCGCAGTGATCTCTACGATGTTCGGCCAACAGGCGGGCGATATATTTTTCACGGTTACGGGGCCGGTCACGGCGTCGGGCTGTGCCAAGCGGGCGCGGCGCGGATGGGCGAACAGGGCAGGCGCTACGAGGAGATCCTCCGTTTCTATTATCCGGGCACCACGCTCGGGCTGACAGCACAAGGAATCGCGTGGAAGTCATTAGGCGGCGAGCGAATCCAAGTTCTGACGACGCGTCCGCAGGTGGACGGCTTTCTAGTTGGCGAGGCCGAGCGGCTCATGCATGAGTTGGAGAGCGACACGGGCTGGAGGTTCCGCACCCAACCACAGCTCCGGATCTATCCCAGCGTGGCTGTCTTCCGCGACGCCACAGGAAAGCCTGGTTGGGTGGCCGCGAGCACTTCAGGTCGCGTGATTCGCATGCAGCCGGTGGCCACGCTTCGATCAGCCGGGCAGCTGGAGGAAACGCTGCGGCACGAGCTTCTGCACCTGCTCCTCGAAAGTCATGCCCATCCATCACTTCCGCTGTGGTTCCGAGAAGGGCTGGTCCTTGTGCTCTCTGAAAACGCGGCGGACAGGACCGCTCCTGCGGCTGCGACAGACCTCGCCCTTCTGGACCGGATGCTTCTGGAGGCGCGCACACAGGATGAATTGCGGCGCGCCTACCTCGCAGCGCAAGCGCAGGTAAGACTCCTGATCGGCAAATTTGGAAAAGCGAAGGTCCTTGGCTGGGTGGAGAGAGGGCTACCTCTGGGTCTATTGGCGAGTCCCGCCCAAGGACACTGAGGGGCTCGGGCCGGGGACTCCAGCCGTGGATGCGGGCGTGCTTGTAGGAGCGATCCCGTTCTGGTCGGCAAATTTCGCCACCAGGGAGAGCAGCGCCAGCCACCCGCAGATGGCAAGCAGATAGGCAAGAACGAAACGCACCGCTGCGCTGGTGCCTTCGAGTCCTAGTCCGCTGACTTTGGGAGCCCACGCGGCGATTCGATACGGAAGATAGGCACCGACAACAAATACCACGACGTAGCCCAACCAGTAGCGCATGCGCCAGAATGAGCGCCAGACGCAGCGCACCCTGCTCCAACCGAATGCTGCCAGTCCGGAGCGGGACACCTGCAAGGCACACGGCAAGAATGTCAGAGGAACCGCAAACCACATTAGTACCCAGATAAAGGTTGCAAACCCATTGGCGATCGTTTGGGGATGAACGGGCTTCTGCAATTTGAGGGTCAGCCAGGAAGCTGTTGGGGCGGCCCAGCCTGCAAGGAGAGTGTCAAACCTTTTTAGGAGCCAGAGCGCAGCAAGCACGAGAACGAGCCAAGCAAAAAGTGCTGGTAAACGCGGGAGCGTGCTCCGAAACGCTCGGACCAGACTCTCCTCTGCGCCGCGGTGGGCCGAATCGAGGAACGCAAGGGTCGCTCCATGCACCCAGAGCGCCGCGGCCAGGACAAAAAGGGCGAGCGCTGCGGACGCGGCCAGTTGCCACAACTTTGCGTCCGGAAGCCACAGCCACAGATAGGCAAGACCGAGCAGCGCCGCGTTACCCCCGACATGCAAGAGCCAAACTCTCATCGGAGGCAAAGTGGCCATCACGTTTGTGCGATTGACTCGGCTGCTTTTCTCGCTCATTTCACCACCACCACCTTGCTGTCCGTCGTGGCCATGAACTGCGGTTGGTACATTGGCTGGACGCGCGCCGGGCTCACGCGGAATCGCCCCGGGTTGACCACCTTGAGCAGATAGAGATATTGCGTTTGCCCCTGGCCAAAGTAGGTCTGGAAGAAAGCCGCACGATCGTCGTGGAATTCGCGACGCGTATACCAGTAGTACCACCACGGCGGCTTGTCCTTGATCTCGTAAAGGTCGTCCCGCTCGATGAATTCGGTTCCGGCGGGAATCGGATCTTCGATCATGAGGTAGCGCCAGTCACCGCCGCTCAACGTCAGACGCACGACAACCAGATCGCCCGGGGAAAGCTCCCCGGACAGCGGTTCCAACCGATAGACAATCTTCTGGTTTTCACGCTGGGGAATCAGCCGGAAGTATTCCCGCAGCAGGTTCAGCGAGACGCTGCCCGTGCGCGCCAGCTTTTCTTCTGTGGAGTAGTATTCGGCGCGGGTGGACCAGTAGAGTCGTCCCTCACCGCGCTTGGTGATCCGCACTTTGTTTGCGCTTTCGGCCAGCTGTCCGGCAGTCAGGCGAACCACAGGCGCTGCGGGCGCCAGCGCGTCGGCAGCCGTGAAACTTCGCGAGAGCACCTGTTTATCGTTCACCCAGACGGTCACTGCAAAGTCCGGCTTCAACTCACCGCTTGCCCTCAGATAGTCGATCAGGCCATAGATGACCATCGCGGTTTGCTTGGTGGAATACCAGTAGGACCCTTCGTTGCGGTGATTCACCAGCCATGCGGCCGCCTTCGGCAACAGAGGACTGGAAGGCCGCAGGTGCGCGAGAAGTTTCATCGCGTAGGCGGTGGCTTCGGGACTGGTATCGCCGTAGAAATCCATCAGCATGTCCCGATCGACCAACCAGTAAGCCTCGCGCTCGTCGACGCGCGCCTGCGTTTCAAGTTGTGACGCCAAATCCGCAGCGCGCGAGTCGCCGGCCAATTCCATCGCCAGCCCCAAAAGCGCGCGCCCGTAAGGCGTCAGCTCGGACCGCTGCGCCCACACCGCGTCCAGCACGGCTGCGTCCTTCGACCCGCTCTGTGCCAATGCATAGGCCAGATACGCGCGGAGATCGGGATAGGCGCGCCGTTCGCGGTCAAAAGCCGCGCGCAACCAAGTGCGTGCTCGCTCGATGCTGTGGGGTTGGACGGCATACCCGGCCTGCTGCGCCTGCGCCAAGCCGGAGAGCACATAGGCCGTCATGAAGGCGTGGCTCTCGTCGGTCTGCCACCAGCCCCAGCCGCCGTCTTCGTGCTGGAACTGGTAGAGCCGGTCAAGCCCGTCGCGCACCTTTTTTTGCAGGGCCGCCTCATCCACGTTGGATTTGACTCCCAGCTCTTTCAGAACTCGGGTGACGACCACGTTCGGCAGAAAGCTGGACATGGTCTGTTCGGTGCAGCCGTACGGATACGATGTCAGATACTCGAGTGCGCCGAAGACCGTGCCCGCCAGGGAAGGCGCCACGCTGATCTCCAGCACGTGCGAATCGAGGGGCGTCTGCGGCGGGAACACCAGCTCTGCAACAGACTCCCCTGTACGATCCTGTATCGATCCGGCGCGGGCCTCCGCGAGCTTTACTCCAAACGGAATCACGGGCAGGGTGAGCTCGAGGGCATCGGATTCCTCGTTGGTCAGCGCCTTGCCGAGCAACCTGACTTCGCGGCCCGGCTTGGCGCGCAAACGCCAGTCGACGCGCGCGTCCCCGCGGCTGGGAATCTGCACCTCACGCGAGGTGCCCTCAAGGACTTCAAGCCCCTCGACATCGAGCGAGACGCGAGCCTTTTTCTCCGAGGTCAGGTAGTTGTGCACCAAGGCGGAAACCGTCACCTCATCGCCCACGGTGAAAAATCGAGGCACCGCCAGGCGCAGAATCAAGTTCTTCCGCACCAACGTGCGCTGCACGGTGCTGCCCACCTTGGTGTCCCGTGTCACGGCGCGCGCAGTGGCCCGCCAAGTCGTCAGTGAATCGGGGAATGCAAACCGCACTTCGGCGCGACCGGTGGAATCGGTCGTCAGGTCCGCTGCCCAAAAGACTGTATCCGGGAACGCCTTTCGAACCTTGGGTTCGACCAGGTGCTCCGGTTTGAGCTGCGCCAGATCTGTGCGCTTGCGTTTGCCCACTGCCAACTGCATCGCGCGTTTTCCGGCTTCGCCGTAAAAGTAATAGCTCAGCGACGAATTGGTGGACACGCGGTTGTAGCGGGTGCCGTAAAAGGAGGACAAGATGTCGCGGGCACCTTCTGGCCGAATCGCATAAATGGCTTCGTCCACCACGCCCAGGCTGAGTTCCGCACCGGGGACTGGTTTGCCCTGCGAGTCGCGGACGGT
>Ga0315268_10003170_pt1 | contig 18231 bp, 15 predicted proteins | sample C1_top_MG_FD_204535 | JGI IMG/M metagenome (GOLD analysis project Ga0315268, IMG submission 204535) | Sediment microbial communities from Yellowstone Lake, YNP, Wyoming, USA - C1_top | ecosystem: Environmental > Aquatic > Freshwater > Lake > Sediment | place: USA: Wyoming | collected 2017-08-01
CCGCGACATCCTGGAACACCAGGAGGGCCACGGCCGCGTGCCGCTCCTCGGCAACGCGGAGATCGCCGAGCTGCTCCGGAGTGTCCGGCGGATCGCCGTGATCGGGGCCTCGGACCGGCCGGGCCGACCGTCGGGCGAGGTCTTCGCGGCGCTCGTGCGGGCCGGGTACGACGCGGTCCCGGTCACGCCGCGCTTCGCGACCGTCCACGGCAAGACGGCCTACCCGGACCTGGCTGCGGCCGTCGCTGCGACCGGCCGGTTCGAGATCGTGGACGTCTTCCGCCGCGCGGAGGACTGCCCGGTCCACGCGCGCGAGGCGGTCGCGGCGGGCGCCCGTGTCCTGTGGCTCCAGCTCGGCATCGTCAGCCCGGAGGCTGCCGAGATCGCCCGGGCCGGTGGCCTCGACGTCGTCATGGACCGCTGCATCTCCGTGGAGCGCCACCGGCTCCTCGGCTGAACCGCCCTGGCCACGTGGGTCGGCGGGGCGCGGTCCTGGATGCTCCCATGCACTTGTTGCCGAGCCCGCAACCAACCGCCGGTGTCGGGCCATCGAACTCCGTCAGCGGGCCGGGAGCGGCTCGGGCCGGACGGAATCCATGGCTCGCAGGCCCGGAGTGTTGCCCGCCGGCAACGAAGCGCCCCTGTGATGCGTCCGGCCTCGGTGACGACGCCATTGGACCGGGCGCGCGCCCGGCTTGTTGCCTCCTCCGCAACAGGTGTCGGACACGCAGCGGGAGCACCGGCTCCTGCGCTGAGCCCGGCGACCGGGCCGTTTCGCGCCCGGATCCCGCTGCGTTACCGGATCACGAGGCCGACGATGACCAGCACGGCGCCGACAGCCGCGACCAGGAGCGCCTCGCGGACGCGCGAGCGCAGCACCGCCTTCATGACGTCGGCCCCTGTGGTGTCGCCGGAGGCCTCGCCGCGGCCTCCGCGCCAGGCGCGGTAGCGCTCCGCGTTCGCCTCGCGCGCGCGAAGGGCCTGATAGCGGCCCCAGGGCGCCCGCGCCCGGACCAGGCCCACGGCGACGAGCGCGAGCCCGCCGGCCACGAGGACGAGGGGGACGGGGCTCATCTCGGCTCCATCGCCCCGCCTGCCAGCCGCTCCCGGAGGGCGGCCTGAACGAGGGCGGCGTTGGCCTGGCCGCGCGTCGCCTTCATGACCTGGCCGACGAGGTAGCCGGCCGCCTGCGCCTTCCCCGCGCGGTAGTCCGCGACGGCTGCCGGGTTCGCCGCCAGCACGTCGTCGAGGACCGCCCCGAGCGCGCCGGCATCGGAGATCTGGGCAAAGCCGCGGTCGGCGATCAGTTCGACCGCCGGTCGGCCGGATGTCACGTGGAGCGCCACGACCTCCTTCGCGTTCGGGCGCGAGAGGCGACCGGCGAGGACTTCGCGCAGGACGTGGACGAGCGACGCCGCGTCCGCCCGACCAACGAGGCCGGCCGCGGTCCGCGCCGAGGTTCCCTTGGCAACCCTGCCGTAGTCACCGCTCACGAAGTTTGCCAACTCCTTGGCCGGCAGGTCCGGGCCCGCGGCGCGGAGCGCCTCGAAGGCCGAGGCCATCGTCTCGTCTGCCACGATGACCGCCGCGTCGTAGGGGGAGAGGCCCAGCTGGTCCCGGTACCGGGCCCGCCGGGCGCCGGGCAGCTCCGGGAGCGCGGCCCGGATCGCGGCCAGCCACGCCGCGTCCAAGTGGAGCGGCGGCAGGTCGGGCTCGGGGAAGTAGCGGTAGTCGTCCGAGGACTCCTTCACGCGCATCAGGTACGTGACGCCCTTCGCGTCGTCCCAGCCCCGCGTCTCCTGGCGAAGCGTTTCGCCGGCATCGAGCGCGGCAGCCTGGCGCTCGATCTCGTGATCGATCGCGCGCTCCACCGCGCGGAACGAGTTCATGTTCTTGACCTCGGTCCGGATCCCGAACGGCTCCGTGCCGCGGAGGCGCAGCGAGACGTTCGCCTCCACCCGCATCTGGCCGTTCTCCATCTCCGCATCGGAGACGTCGATCGCGCGGAGCAGGAGCCGGAGTTCCTCGGCATACCGGCGCGCCTGCTCGGCAGTCCGGATGTCAGGCTCGGTGACGATCTCCATGAGCGGCACGCTGGAGCGGTTGAAGTCCACCAGGCTCAGGCGGCCGCCGTCAGGGCCGGCCGCATGGACGAGCTTCGCGGTGTCCTCCTCGAGGTGGGCCCGCGTGATGCCGATCGTGACCGGTCCCTCGGACGTGTCGAACGTGAGTGACCCGTTGGCGGCCAGCGGAAGGTCGTACTGGCTGATCTGGTAGCCCTTCGGGAGGTCCGGGTAGAAGTAGTTCTTGCGATCCCAGCGGGTGGTGACCGGCGCCGTGGCCCCGATGGCGGCCCCGGTTGCCAGCACGTGCTCCACGGCCCGCCGGTTGATGGTCGGGAGCGTGCCGGGCAACCCCAGGCAGACCGGGCAGGTGTGCGTGTTGGGCGCCGCGTCGGGATGCGGGACGGCACAGGCGCAGAACATCTTGCTCGCGGTTCGGACCTGGCAGTGGACCTCGATCCCGATGACCGCCTCGTAGCGCTCCAGGGCGCCGGCGCGGGCGGTCGGGGCGGGGACGATCACGCGCCGGCCTCCAGACGCGCCCGTGCCACGAACCGGCCGATCCGGACCAGCGCCTCCTCCAGGCGCTCGTACGACGTCGCGTAGCACATCCGGACGTGGCCGGCACCTGACGGTCCGAAGGCACTCCCCGGGACGGCCGCGACGTGCTCCTCAGCGAGCAGGCGCTCGACGAACCTCTCGTCATCCATGCCGGTCGACGTGATGCGTGGGAACGCGTAGAAGGCGCCGCGCGGCTCGAACGTCTCGAGTCCAATCGCGTTGAGGCCGTCCACGAGGAGCCGGCGGCGGCGGTCGTACTCGGTGCGCATCGCCTCGACGTCCGCCTCGGCGGTCTGCAGCGCGGCGAGCGCCGCGTCCTGGGAGGTCGTCGACGCCGACATGATCCCGTACTGGTGGACCTTGACGATCCCCTCGAGGATCCCGGCCGAGGCGCAGAGATACCCGACCCGCCAGCCGGTCATGGCGTAGGCCTTGGAGAAGCCGCCCATGAGGATCGTCCGCTCGCGCATGCCGGGCAGCGCGCTCATCGCCCGGTGCCGGTAGTCGCCGTAGGCAAGCCGGTCGTAGATCTCATCCGAGTAGACGAGGAGATCGTTCGCGACGGCGATCCGCGCCAGCTCGTCCTGGGCGGCCTCGGGGAGGACGGCCCCGGTCGGGTTGCACGGGAACCCCAGGAACAGCGCCTTCGTCCGTGGCGTCACCGCGGCGGCCACCGCGGCCGGATCCAGCGCGAAGTCGTCTTCGAAGCGCGTCGCGACGTGGCGGACGGTGCCGCCGGCAAAGACGACCGCCGGGACGTACGCCACGTAGGACGGCTCGTGGAGGATCACCTCGTCGCCGGGGTCGATCGTCGCCCGGAGCGCGAGGTCGACCGCCTCCGACGCCCCCACGGTCACGAGGATCTCCGTGGCCGGGTCGTACCGAACGCCATAGCGGCGCGCGAGGTGGTCGGAGATCGCGGTCCGCAGCTCCAGCGTCCCGTAGTTCGAGGTGTAGTGGGTCCGCTTCGCGCGCAGCGACGCGATCCCCGCCTCGATCACCTGCTCCGGCGTCGCGAAGTCCGGCTCCCCCACCCCGAGGCTGATCACGTCCTCCATCGTCGCGGCGATGTCGAAGAAGCGCCGGATGCCGGACGGGGGCACGGCTCGGACGCGCGCAGCGAGGGCACGCTCCGCGAGCGGGGGGCGCGGCTCGGACGGCGTCATGAGACGCTGCCAGTCGGCTGGCGCAGGGCGGCAAGGCCGGCCGGCTCCAGGCCTCGCCACTCGGCATCCGCGGTGATCGCCTCGTAGGCCCGCGCCAGGCGGAAGAGGGCCAGCTCGCTCCAGGCCGGGCCGATCAGCTGGAGCCCCACGGGCAGGCCGTCCGAGAGCCCGGCCGGGATGCTGATCCCGGGCAGGCCCGCCATGTTGACCGGCAGTGTGCAGGCGTCTGAGAGGTACATCGCGACTGGATCCTCCAGCTTGGCGCCGAACGGCCAGGCGACCGACGGGCTGGTCGGCGCGACGAGGGCGTCGATCCCGGCCCCGAAGGCCGCGTCGAAGTCGGCCTTGATGAGTGTGCGGACCTTCTGGGCCTTCAGGTAGTAGGCGTCGTAGTAGCCGGCCGAGAGCGCGTAGGTGCCCAGCATGATGCGACGCTTCACCTCGGGGCCGAAGCCGGACCCGCGGGTCGCGAGGTAGTTGGCCAGCACGTCCCCGTCGCGGACCGCGTGGCCGAAACGGATCCCGTCGTAGCGGGCGAGGTTCGCGGAGGCCTCGGCCGGGGCGACGATGTAGTAGGTCGCCAGGCCGTAGTCCGTGTGGGGAAGACTGACGTCCACGATCTCGGCGCCGGCGGCGGCCAGGGCCGCCACGGCATCCCGGATACGGGCCTCCACGCCCGCCTCCATGCCGGCCACGAAGTACTCGCGCGGAAGGCCCAGGCGCAGGCCGCGGAGGTGGCCCGCGGCCTCGTCGTCCGACGCGGGGAGATGGAGCAGGTCGTCCGGGACCGGGAGCGGCGCCGAGGTCGAATCGCGCTCGTCGCGACCCGCCACCGCGTGGAGGAGCATCGCCGCGTCGCGGGCATCGCGCGCGAAGGGCCCGATCTGGTCCAGCGATGAGGCAAATGCGACGATGCCGTAGCGGCTTACCCGCCCGTACGTGGGCTTGAGCCCCACGATCCCGGTCAGGGCCGCCGGCTGGCGGATCGACCCGCCGGTGTCCGTGCCGATGCTGAGCGGCACGTGGCCGGCCGCGACGCTCGCCGCGGAGCCGCCGGAGCTCCCGCCGGGAACCCGGCGCAGGTCCCACGGGTTCGCGGTGGGGCCGTAGGCGGAGTGCTCCGTGGACGACCCCATCGCGAACTCGTCCATGTTGGTCTTGCCCAGGATGACGGCGCCCGCGTCGCGCAGCCGCTCGGTGATGTGGGCGTCGTACGGGGCGACATACCCGGCCAGGATCCGCGAACCAGCCGTGCACTGGCCGCCGCGCACCGAGACCAAGTCCTTGAGGCCCACCGGCACGCCGCACAGCGGGTGCAGGGCCGCGAGCGCCGCCGCACCCTCGTCGCGGGCGACGGCCAGCCGTGCGTCCGCGTCGTCGGCCGCAGCCAGGGCACCGGCGCCGTCGAGCACGAGCCACGCGTTCAGGGCGGGGTTCTCGCGCTCGGCAAGCGCGAGATGCGCCTCGACGAGCTCGCGGGAGGAGAGGTCGCCGGCGCGCAGCCGGTCGCTCATCGCGGCGGCGGTCAGGCGGGTCAACCCGTGGTCGGTCACGGAATGCTCAGTCGCCGCCAAGGATGGCGGGCACCACGATGTAGCTCCCGTCCCGTTCCGGGGCGTTCGCCAGCGCGTCGGCCTGCGAGAGCGACGGCCGCGCGACGTCGTCGCGGAGGATGTTCTCCAGCTCGATCGTCTGGGCGGTCGGCGGGATGGCGTCCGTGTCGAGCCGCGCCAGCACCAGGTACTGGTCCAGGATGTGGTTCAGCTGGACCTCGAGCCGCGCGAGCTCGTCCTCAGCCAGGCCGAGGCGGGCGAGGTGCGCCACGTGCGCGACGTCCGCGCGGGAGAGGGTCGCCATGCGGCCGATGATAGCGGACCGCGGCAGTCAGCCCGCCCGGACCGCCGTCAGCGCCCGGCGTGCCTGGGCAAGGTGGAACCGGTCGTGGCCGGCCAGCATCGTGAACATCAGCCCGAGCGATTCCGGACCGCGCTCACGGTGGCGCACGATGCGCGCCCGGTGTTCCGGTGTGGCGGCGATCCAGAGGGCGAGGTTGGCGGTTCGAAGGGCGCTGAACAGGCGGAGGAGGTCCTCCGGGTCGGCCCGACCGTGGTCGAGCGCCGCGACCCACCGATCCTGGTCGTAGCCAACGATCTCTGGGTCGTCCTCCGCGATGGCCCAGCGATAGCGGCCGCTCATCACCAGCTCACCGTCAACGGCGTGGCCCAGGCACTCGATCACCGACCACTCCTCGGGCGCCGGCCGAGCCCGAAGGTGGGGCCCTGCCTCGGCGACGAGCGCGCGCCATGCCGCACCCGTCGCACCCTGGACTGCGGCCGGGTCGTCGTACCCGACGAGGCCGACGAGGCGGCGCTGGTACGCCTGCGGGTCGGCGAGCTCTTCTCCGGTCACGCTCCCTGCCGGATCCGTGCCCAGTGTCACGTGGGTGCCTCCTCCCCTGCCAGGAGCGCACGGAACCCGGCCTCGTCGAGGATCGGGACGCCCAGCTCCTGCGCCTTCTGCAGCTTCGAGCCGGCATTCTCCCCCGCCACGAGGAAGTCCGCTTTCCGCGACACCGAGCCGGCTGCCGTGCCGCCCGCCGTCCGGATCGCCTCCTCGGCCTCGGACCGACTGAACGTCGCCAGCGTACCCGTCACGACGAGCGTCATGCCGGCGAGCAACCCGGCGGGTCCGGCCCCGGGCGCCGGGCGCGCCGCCGGCCGCTCCGCCTCCACGCCGGCCGCCACCAGATCGTCCAGGGTCCCGGCGGTCGCCGGATCGGCGAAGAAACGCTCGAGGCTGGCAGCAACCGTCGTGCCGACGCCGGGCACCTCCTCGAACGCGGCCGGCTCGACGGTGGCGATCCGGCGCAACGCCGCCGCGACCCGCGCGGTCCAGCCGTCCGGCCCACCCATCAGTTCGTCGTCGGCCGGCGGAACCCGACCGACGAGCCAGGTCGCGAGGTCGATCGCGGTCTGCTCGCCCACCTGCGGGATGCCCAGCGCGTTGAGGATCCGCGCCAGCGGCCGGCGGCGCGCCCGCTCGATCGCGGCCGCGAGGTTCTCGGCGCTCTTGCGGGCGAACCGATCCAGCGACTCCAGGGCGGCGACATCGAGCCGGAAGAAGTCGCCCCGGGAGCGGATCATGCCGCGCTGGAGGAGCTGCTCGAGCACTGCCCAGCCGGCGCCCTCGATGTCCATCCCGCCGCGGCCGGCAAAGTGGGCGTACTCGTGGGCAACGCGCGCCGGGCAGCCCAGGTTCGGGCAGTAGTGGCGAACTGCGCCCTCGTCGCGGACGACGGGCGTCGCGCAGACCGGGCAGCGCGTCGGCATCTCGAAGATGCGCTCCGCGCCGGTGCGCCGCTCCGGGATCGGGCGCACGACTTCGGGGATCACGTCTCCCGCCTTCTGCACGATCACGTGGTCCCCGATCCGGAGGTCCTTGCGACGCACCTCGTCAAGGTTGTGGAGTGTTGCCCTGGCCACCGTTGAGCCGGCCACCTTCGCCGGGGTGAGGTGCGCCACCGGGGTGAGCGTCCCGGTCCGCCCCACGTACGGGACGATCTCCTCCAGGAGCGTCTCGACCTGCTCGGGCGGGTACTTGTAGGCGATCGCCCAGCGCGGCGCCCGGGCGACCATCCCGAGCCGCGCCTGCTGGTCGAATCGGTCCACCTTCACCACGACGCCGTCCGTCCCGTAGTCAAGGTCGTGCCGCCGGTCTCGCCAGTCCTCGACGAAGGCAAGGACGCCCTCGATCGCGAGGTCCGCAGCATGGTGCGGGTTCACGGGGAGGCCCAGCGTCGCGAGGCGGGCGAGCGCGCCCGACTGGTCGACCACGGACGCGGCGTCCAGTGGCGCCTCCTCGTGGAGCTGGTAGGCCCAGAAGCTGAGACGGCGACCGGCCGTCACGGCCGGATCCAGCTGGCGCAGCGACCCGGCACCGCTGTTGCGCGGGTTCGCGTACAACGGCAGTCCGGCCTCCTCGCGTTCTGTGTTGATCCGGGCGAACTCGGCCTTGGGCATGTAGACCTCGCCGCGGGCTTCCAGGGTCACGGCCTCCCCCAGGCGGTCCGGGATCGAGGTGATCGTTCGCAGGTTGGCCGTGACGTCCTCGCCGGTCGTCCCGTCGCCGCGGGTAGCGCCGCGGACGAACCGCCCGTCGCGGTAGCGGAGGCTGATCGCGAGGCCGTCGATCTTGAGCTCGGCGACGTAGCGGAGCTCCGGGGCGGGCTCGGGCGCGGGCGGCAGGCCGAGCCCCCGGCGGACACGGGCGTCGAACGCGCGCAGCTCCTCCTCGCCGAACGCGTTGGCGAGGCTGAGCATCGGGCGTTCGTGGCGGACTTCGGCGAACGGGCTGCTCTCGTCGAGCGCCCCGCCGGTGCCCACGCGCTGGGTCGGCGAGTCGGCCGTCGCAAATGCCGGGAAGGCCGCCTCCAGCGCGACGAGCTCGCGGAAGAGCGCGTCGTACTCGGCGTCGGAAAGAGTCGGCTCGTCCTCGACGTAGTAGGCGTGGTTCGCTGCCCGGATCTCTGCGGCGATGGCCGCATGCCGCGCCGCGGCATCGTCCGGGGCGAGAGCCGCGGCGGCAGCGACGAGTGCGGGGTCGACGGGCAGGCTCACCCGGTGATCTCGAGGTTCGCGATGCTGGCGAGCAGCGTCTTCACGCCGCCGCCGCGGAACGCCACGGTGACCTCCTCGTCGGTGCGCGTGAGCTTCGACGTGACGACCACGCCCTCCCCGAAGCGGACGTGGAGGACGCGGTCGCCGTCGCGGAAGAGCCGCTCGCCGGGGACGCGGACACGCGGGGCTGCGGCGGGGCGACGGGACGACGGGATGCCCGGTCGCCCGGACAGCGTCCCGGCCGGATGGCCCGGGAGCTGGCGCACCGGGAGGTCGTCGGCGGGGAAGGCGGCGTCCGGGTGATCCGGGGGTTCCGCACCGGTACCGCGCAGGCCCCGTCCCGTCGGGGAGAGAGATCCCGATGGCGCGCCCGCCGCGAACGCGTCGCGACGGGCCGCCAGGTCGCGCGACGGGCGGAAGCTCTCGCCGGGGGCCGGGGCGCCGGGTCGGCCGCTGCCGGTCCGCCAGGCGCCGCCCGCGCGCGTGCCGAGGCGCGACGAACGCCGTGCCCCGAACGCGAGGTCGAGGTCGTACGGGTCCGCCGCACCGGGCAGCAGCCGCGGACCCTCCATCAGGTCGGCGGGGATCTCGAACAGGAAGCGCGACGGCATGGCGGGGCCGCCGGCCGGCCCCCAGGTTGCCCGTCGTGACGCATGGGAGAGGAAGAGCCGCTCCTTCGCCCGGGTGATCCCGACGTACGCCAGGCGGCGCTCCTCCTCCAGCTCGCGCGGGTTGTCCTGGTCGCGCTCCGCGGCCAGCGCCCGGGCGTGCGGGAAGATGCCCTCCTCCAGGCCGCCGATGAAGACGGCACCGAACTCGAGGCCCTTCGCCGCGTGAAGCGTGATGAGGGTGACCGCATCGGCGTCGCCCTCGTAGCTGTCCTGGTCGGCCACGAGGGCCGTCTCCTCCAGCAGCCGGTCCAGCGCATCGTCCGGCGTGAGGTCGTCATAGCGCGTGGTCACGGAGCGAAGCTCCAGCAGGTTCCGCCAGCGCTCCTCGTTCTCCTCCGTGCCGTCGGCGAGCATCGCCCGGTAGCCGGACACCTCCAGGACGTCGTCGAGGAGCTCAGGCAGGGGCAGGAGCCCGACCCGGGTCCGGAGCCGCCGGACAAGGGTCACGAAGTCCGCCACTGCGCTGCGGGCCCGACCGGTCAGCACGAGCAGCCCGTCCACGGCCGCCCGTTCGAGGGCGCTCCAGTAGGTCGCGCCGGGCTCGTCCGCGGTGATCCGGAGCACCTCGAGCGACTTGTCGCCGAGGCCCCGGGGCGGGATGTTGATGATCCGTTCGAAGCTCACGCGGTCGCGGTCGCTGCGCAGGATCCGCAGGTACGCCAGCGCATCCTTGACCTCGCGGCGCTGGTAGAAGCGCGTCCCGCCGATGAGCTGGTAGCGGATCCCGTAGCGCAGGAACGCCTCCTCGATCGCCCGCGACTGAGCGTTCGTCCGGTAGAGGACCGCGACGTCCTTCGGCCGGAAGGCCACGTCGTCATCGGCGCGCCGGGTCAGCGACGCGGCCCGGCCGCCCAGGAGCGCCTCGACCTGGCGGGCGATCCACTCCGCCTCTTCCTCCTCGTCGTACGCCTCGAACCGCTGGATCGGGTGGCCACCCGCCTTGTCGGTCCAGAGCTTCTTCTCCTTGCGGTCGAGGTTGTTGGCGACGACGGCGTGGGCCGCCTCCAGGATCAGCTGCGTGCTCCGGTAATTGCGCTCCAGCTTCACCACGGTCGCGCCGGGTTCGTCGCGCTCGAAGTCGAGGATGTTGCGGAGGTCCGCCCCGCGCCAGGCGTAGATCGACTGATCGTCGTCGCCCACCACGCACAGGTTGTGGTGCGCGGCGGCAAGCGCCCGGACGATCCGGTACTGGGCTCGGTTCGTGTCCTGGTACTCGTCCACGTGGAGGTAGCGCCAGCGAGCCTGGTACCGCGCCAGCACGTCCGGCTGCGTCTCCAGGAGCCGGACGGTCCAACCCAGCAGGTCGTCGAAGTCCAGGGCGCCGGCCTCGCGCAGGCGCCGCTCGTAGGCCACGGCGAGCTTCGCCACCTCCTCCTGGTGGTGGGTGGTCGCCGCCTCCGCCAGCGCGTCGGGCCCCTCCAGGTCGTTCTTCGCCCGCGACAGCGCCTCCAGCACCCCGCGCGGCCGGATCGGGCCGCCCTGGAGCGGGATGTCGAAGTCCCGGAAGACCTGCTTCATGAGCGTCAGCTGGTCGTCCGTGTCGTAGATCACGAAGCGCGGATCCAGCCCGATCGCGGAACCGTCCCGGCGCAGGATCCGGGCGCAGACGGCGTGGAAGGTGCCCATCTCCACCTTCCGGCCGTCGTCCGGGCCGACGAGCGCGACGATCCGCTCGCGCATCTCCGCGGCGGCCTTGTTCGTGAACGTCACGGCGAGGATCTGCCACGGCGCCATGCCCAGCACGCCGATCAGGTAGGCCACCCGGTGGGCCACGACCCGGGTCTTGCCGCTCCCCGCGCCGGCCAGGATCAGGAGCGGCCCGTCCGTCGTCGTGACGGCGCGCGCCTGCTCGGGATTCAGCCGCGCGGTGATCGTCGCCGCCAGCTCCTCGCGGGAAGCGACGCCCGTGGCGAGGCCGCGGTCACGCTCCGGGGCGCGCGGATCCGGCCCGGCAGCCGCGTGCGGCGAGTCGCCGTCGGGCGCAGGCGAGTCGGGCAGGGGCGGCTCGTCGGCGAGCCAGGGGGGCGGGGATTCCACGCTCCGATTGTACGGCCCCGCCCTGCACCGGCCGTGAGCGTTCGGGGTCCGCGCTGCCCCGTCCGCTACCCTGTCCCGCCCAGCCCCGCCGGCACCCCCGGCAGCCGGTCGAAGCCGGACCGGCGCAGGTCGCCGGCCACCAACTCAACGAGCGCGGACGCCACCGCCTCGTCGAGGACCGGCGGCCGCGGCCTGGCAAGGATCGCCACGACCTCGTCCCTGGCGCGGGCCGCGGCGTCGCGCGAGCCGCCCTCCAGCCAGGCGCGGAGCGAGCCGCGATCGATCACGGCAGACGGGAGGTGCTGCTCCTCCCGGAACCGGCGGCGCGTCTCCGGCAGCTCGAGGAAGCGCCCTGCGAAGCCCGCCTCCCGGATCGAGTCGATCCCGAGCGACCCCTCGGGGAGCGCGATCCCGCGGACGAGGCGCAGGGCGCTCGCGATCGCCTCCGCGTCGATGACCAGCTTCTCCGCGCTCTGGCAGCGCAGGGAATCCAGCATGCCGGCGCCCGAGACGAGGTCGATCCCCGCCAGCGCCCCGACCAGCGCGGTCGTGGCGCTCTCCATGCCGGCCTGCGCGTCCACCACCTTGGCGTCCGTGGCGCCCAGGTAGCCATGCGTCGGCAGGCCGAGAGACCGCCCGACGGCCGCGTTGCCGGCCTCGAGCATCGCAGTCTCGATCGCACCCATCGGCGTGGCGCCCATCCGCATGTCGAGGATCGCCGGTGCCCCACCCCAGACGATCGGCGCGCCCGGGGCCGCCGCCTGGTGGATCACGATCCCGGCCAGGGACTCGGCAGCGTGCTGCACCACGGAGCCCGCCAGGGCCACCGGCCCCGCGCCGCCGGCGAGCGGCATCGAGACCATCTGGGCCGGCACGCCGGCACGCGCGAGCCCGATCAGGCAGCGCGATGCAAACGAGGTCCAGTCGAGCGGTGGGGACGGGCAGACGTCGAAGACGGCCCGGGGTCGCGCGCGGAGCGCATCCGTGCCGCCCGCGTCGGCCGCGAGCAGGTCCAGCATCGGTCCCAGGCCGTCAGCCGTGAACGCGCCGGTCACGACCGGCTTGTTCGAGCCGAGCAGGACCAGCAGGAGCCGGTAGCGGTCGCCCAGCGCCGCGGGCACGTCCGAGCAGACCACGGCCGTGGACTGGGCCGCGTAGACGGGCAGGCGCTCTGCCACCGCCACCAGCCCGACGAGGTCCGCCGCGGTGGACGGCCGATGCTCCCCCGTCTCCGGGTCCAGCACGGCAACGCCGCAGGAGCCCGGGTCGAATGCAACCTCGCCGACGCCGTAGCGGACGGCCGGCGAGCCGTCGCGGGCGTGGAGCGTGAACGTTCGCGGGACGGTTGCGAGCGCGGCCCGGACGGCAGACTCCGGGATGTGGGCCACGCCATCGTGGACCACGGCGCCGACGCCCTCCAGCAGCGTCCGTGCCTCCGCATCGTCCACCCGGACCCCCGGGTCCCGGAGGATCGCCAGCGCCTCGCCGAGGATCCGTTCGATGCCCGAGGGGTCCAGCAGGTCCAGGGTCGGGCGCCGGCCGGCAGGTCCGGTCATCAACCCGGCTCCCCGGCCGTGTCGGCGATCCGGACGAGCTCGGCGGCCAGCGCGGGGTCGAGCGGCGCACCCGGTGCCGTCGCGAGCAGCTCGAGCGCGCGCTCGTGGGCCCGCTCCCGTGCATCCACGCGTGGCGTGCCGTCGGGCGCGGGTGGGCGGCGATCGATGAGCGCCGGGCTCCAGCGTTCGCGCATGTGCCGGCGGGTGTGGGGCTCGGACAGGAAGTCGCCGCCGGGCCCGACGGCGCGGATGACGTCGAGCGCCAGCGACTCGTCGTCCACCGGGATGCCGCGGCAGATCCCGCGGACCAGGCCCAGAATCTCGGCGTCCAGCAGGAGCTGCTCGTACGACCAGATCCGGCTGCCGGCGAGCAGGCCCATGCCCAGGAGCATGTCGGCCCGGCCCACGCAGGCGGCAAGCGCCGCCAGGCCGTTCTCCAGGCCGGCCCGCCAGTCGGGCACATGCGCGCCGGTCGCGAACGCGCCCATGGAGAGCGGCACGCGGTAGCGCTCCGCCAGCTCGCCCGAGGCCATCCCGAACAGGACGTCCTCCGGGCCGCCGCCCGTGTACGCGCCGGTCCGCAGGTCCATCGCGGTCTGCGCAGCGGCGTAGTAGACAGGCGCGCCGGGGAAGGCCAGCTGCACGAGCGCCAGCGCCGAGAGGACCTCCGCGTTCCCGACCGCCAGCGTGCCCGCGAGCGTCGCCGGGCCGGTGTGGGAGCACGACGCCATCGTCATGAAGCCGGTGGGGATGCCGGCCTCCGCCGCCACCAGCGCGGCGTCCAGCGCGCCGGCCTCGTGGGCGAGCGGGCTGATGGTGCAGAACGTGAGCGAGAGCGGGGGTCGCGCGCGCAGCGCGGCACGGCTGCCGGAAAGCGCCAGCGCCATCTTGACGGCGACGGCCGCCTCGCGCGGGTGCATCACGGATTCGGTCTGGACGTGCTTCGTGGTGATGCTCAGCGCGGCCGCCAGCTCCCGGACCGCCCGGGACTCGGGCGCGACGTCCTGGGCCGAGACCGGCATCCAGATGAACCCGACGTCCGGCAGCTCCTCGGCTACGCGACAGATCGAGGCAATGTCGTCGAGCGTCGAGCGTCGCCGCTCCCCGCTGGCGGGATCGGCGACCTCCACGCCGCAGCCGTCGGTGGCGGCCCAGACGTGGTGGCCGTCGAGGGGCAGGTCGCGCTCGGGATCCCGGCCGGCCAGCGTGAACGTTGCCGGGGCGCTCTGCAGCGCCGCGTCGATGACCTGCCCGGGCACGCGGACGATCCCGGTGGCCGGGTCCACCTGCGCACCGTGGTCGGCCCAGATCGCCTGAGCCCGCGTGGACGGGAAGCGGACGCCGACCGTCTCGATCAGCTCGAGGGTCGCCGCGTGGATGCGGTCGAGCGCCGCGGCATCGAGGACTTCGAGCCGGATCGCAGGATCGACGAGCGTGGCCAGCGGTCGACGCGTCGTCGCCGCCGGTGGCTGGACGGAGGTGGTCGCGGGCATCACGGCACCCTGGCTCATGCCCGCACGCCGATGAGGCGGCGCGCAGTGTCGACCGCGGCGATGGCATCCTCGGCGTACGCGTCGGCGCCGATCTCATCGGCCCACGCGCTCGTCACGGGGGCGCCGCCGACCATCACCTTGATCCGGGGCCGGAGGCCGGCGGCGCCCAGCGCCTCGACCACGGCCCGCTGACCGGTCATCGTGGTGGTGAGGAGCGCCGAGACGCCGACCAGGTCGGCGCGCACCTCGGCGGCCTTCGCCGCGAACGCGCCCGGGGACACGTTCACGCCCAGGTCATGGACCTCGAAGCCGTTCGCCGACAGGAGCGTCGCCACGAGGTTCTTGCCGATCTCGTGGATGTCGCCGGCCACCGTGCCCAGCACGACGCGGCCCGCCGACGCGCGCCGCTCGCCGCCCGCTCCAAGGGCCGGCTCGATCACGCGCATCGCGGCCTGCATCGCCCGCGCGGCGAGCATCAGGTCGGGCAGGAACAGGTCGCCGTTGGAGAATCCCTCCCCGATCTCGCGCAGGGCGGGCATGGCCGCCTCGTCGATCAGGCGAAGTGGCGGGATCCCCGCCGCCAGCGCGTCCCGGGCGGCTGCCTCGGCGGCCGCCGGCTCTCCGTCCGTGACGGCCTGGCGCAATGTCGCGAATCGCATCTCGTCCATCGAATTCCTCCCGCCGCGTGCCGCGGCGCCTCCGCACCCGCCGCGACCCATGGGACGCGGCCCGATCCGTCGATGCGGGGCGTCAGAGACCGGACCGGGCCTCGGCGCGGGCCAGGATCTCGCGGAGCTCCGCCGAGGCCGCCTCGGGGAGCGGCGGCGGGACCGCGCGGGCAGCGAGGATCGCGTCCGCCCGGTCGGCGGCGCCGGGCGTCACCGCCGCGGGGCCGGACCGACTGGCGTCGCGCTCGGGAGCAGGGATGGGCATCGAACCTCCAGCCGCGCGAGCGTGCCGGGCCTCGCGCACGGTCCGCCAGTGCGGAATGGCCCTTTCTGGACCAGGACGGCGCGGCGCGGCGGCTCGACCGGCGGAGGGAGCGCCCAAGGCCGCGACCGGCGCAGGGAGCGCCCGGTCAGATCGCCCGGCGAGAACGGTTTCGGCGGCGCCTGGCTCCGGCGGGCCCCGCCGCATCCGTCGCGACGATGCTGATCGATCCGTCGGCTTCGAGGGTGGCGAGCTTCATCTCCGCGACCGCGTCCAGCCCGTGCTCGCGGAGCGCCTCCTCCACGTCGACGAGGTCCAGGCCCTGGCGGACGAGCACCGGCAGGAGCCACGCGCCGTCGCGCCCGACCACGGTCGGCCCGAACTCGAGGAGCCGGCGGACGAGCGGGCTGCGCACCCGCAGGATCGCCACGCCTCGATTGAGGACGAAGATCGTGAGGACCACGATGAGCCCGCCGGGGATCGACGCGTCGGGCCCGGTGATGGCCGGCTGCAGGGCGTTCGCGGCCAGCAGCACCAGGGCGAGGTCGAACAGCGTGAACTGGCCGATCTCGCGCTTGCCGAAGAGGCGCAGCGCGCCGAAGAACACCAGGTAGATGATGGTCGCCCGGAGCACGAGCTCGAGCGGCGGTGTACCCAGCGTCCACATGCGGCAGGTCCTCGGGGATCGATGGCGTCACAGAGCATGATGCACGAGAGCCGGGCATCCGCGGACGGATGACCCGGCTCTCTGTGTGCCGTGAGCGTGAAGCCCTCCGAGGCGGACCCCGGAGGGCGCGTTCGGACCTCTAGAAGTCCATGTCTCCGCCGCCGTGGCCGTGGCCGCCGCCGTTGCCGGCGTCCTTCTTCTCGGGAAGGTCGGTCACGAGCGTCTCCGTCGTGAGGACCATCGCCGCGATGGAGGCCGCGTTCTGGAGCGCGGAGCGGGTCACCTTGGCTGCGTCCACGATGCCGCGCTCGAACATGTCGCAGTACTCGCCCTTGAGAGCATCGAAGCCCTGGCCCTTGGGCAGGTTCTTGACACGCTCGATCACGACCTCGCCGCGCTCGCCGGCGTTGTCTGCGATCTGCTTGGCCGGAGCCTCCAGGGCGCGCCGGACGATGTCGACGCCGACCTGCTCATCACCCTCGAGATGGAGGGCGTCGAGGGCCGGGATCGCCTGGAGCAGCGTGGTGCCGCCGCCCGCGACGATCCCCTCTTCGACGGCCGCGCGGGTCGTCGAGAGAGCGTCCTCGATCCGGTGCTTCTTCTCCTTGAGCTCGACCTCGGTGGCCGCGCCCACCTTGATGACGGCAACGCCGCCGGCGAGCTTGGCGAGGCGCTCCTGGAGCTTCTCGCGGTCGTAGTCCGAGGTGGTCTCCTCGATCTGCGCCTTGATCTGGCTCATGCGCGCCTTGATGTCGGGCTCGCTGCCGGCGCCGTCCACGATCGTCGTGTCGTCCTTGGTGGACACGATGCGGCGCGCCTCGCCCAGGTCCTCGACCTGGACCGAGTCCAGCTTGCGGCCGATCTCCTCGGAGATCACGGTCCCGCCGGTCAGGATCGCGATGTCGCGGAGCATCTCCTTGCGGCGATCGCCGAAGCCCGGCGCCTTGACGCCCAGGACCTGGATCGTGCCGCGGAGCTTGTTGACGACGAGCGTCGCGAGGGCTTCCCCGTCGACGTCCTCGGCGATGATCAGGAGCGGCTTGCCTACTGCGACTGCCTTCTCCAGCGACGGGAGGATGTCCGCGACGGCCGAGATCTTCTTGTCCGTGATCAGGATCCGAGCGCCTTCGAGAACGGCCTCCATCCGGTCCGGATTGGTGACGAAGTAGGCGGAGATGTAGCCGCGATCGAACTGCATCCCCTCCGTGTATTCCTTCTCGAGGCCCAGCGACTGGCCCTCTTCGACGGTGATGACGCCGTCCTTGCCGACCTTGTCCATCACCTCGGCGATGATCTCGCCGACCTCGGGATCCGCGGCGGAGATGGCCGCCACGGCCGCGATCTGCTCGCGCGAGTTGACGGGCCGGGCGCTCGCCTTGATCTCGGCGACGATGACCTCGACGGCGCGCTCGATGCCGTGCTTGAGGACCATCGGGTTCGCGCCGGCGGTCACGTTGCGAAGGCCCTCGGCAACGAGCGCCTGGCCCAGGACGACCGCGGTGGTCGTGCCGTCGCCGGCGACGTCGTCGGTCTTGGTGGCGACCTCCTTGAGGAGCTGCGCGCCCATGTTCTCGAAGGGATCCTCGAGCTCGATGTCGCGCGCGATCGTCACGCCGTCGTTGGTGATGGTGGGCGAGCCGAACTTCTTGTCGAGGACGACGTTGCGGCCCTTGGGGCCAATCGTCACCTTGACCGCGTCGGCGAGCTTGTCAATGCCGCGCTTGAGGGAACGGCGCGCGTTGTCTTCGAAAACGACCTGCTTAGCCACGGATTCGGGTTCCTCCTGGGATGACGAGCGAGTGCGGGACGTGACGGGCGGTGCCCGTCAGCCCTCGACGATCGCGAGAATGTCCTTCTGGCTCACGATGAGCAGGTCCTCGCCGTCGACCTTGAACTCGGTGCCGGCGTACTTCGCGTAGAGGATCTTGTCGCCCACGGCGACGTCCATCTTCTCGCGCGACCCGTCCTCGAGAATCCGGCCGGGACCGACCGCGAGGGCCGACCCTTCCTGGGGCTTCTCTTTCGCGGTGTCCGGCAGGACGATCCCGCTCTTCGTGACCTCTTCGCGCGGCGACGGCTTGATGACGACCCGATCCCCGAGCGGCCGGAGCTTCGTCGTCTTGGATGCGGTGGCCAACGGGTGACCCTCCTGTGCAATGTGGGCGTTCAGCCGCCGGGCCTGCCGGCGGGACCCCCTCGATGGACCGATGCGCGGACATCCGCGCGGTTCTCTGCAGCGACGTCCCGGGCCGCGACCACCGGTTGGTGGGGTCGCGACGGTGGTTGTGCAGCAATACTGGCACTCTCACTTGGAGAGTGCCAGCAATCTACCGGACGAGGTGCGCGATGTCAAGCGCTCAGCGCGCGTGCTCGGCCGTCACACATTGACCCCAGGGAGGCCAGGAGCACGCTCCTGCCGGCGGTTACGGCTCGACGATCGCGGTGCGGTAGCGCACGGTGCCGTCCGGCGC
>Ga0315268_10003171_pt1 | contig 18224 bp, 16 predicted proteins | sample C1_top_MG_FD_204535 | JGI IMG/M metagenome (GOLD analysis project Ga0315268, IMG submission 204535) | Sediment microbial communities from Yellowstone Lake, YNP, Wyoming, USA - C1_top | ecosystem: Environmental > Aquatic > Freshwater > Lake > Sediment | place: USA: Wyoming | collected 2017-08-01
CGGGTCTTCAACCGTGATTATGTGGTCTTTCCTCGTTGTGTTTATTATATCAATAATGCATGCCAGTGTGGTTGATTTTCCGCTGCCAGTCGGACCTGTGACAAGCACGAGCCCTCTCGGCAACTGGGCGAGTTTGATTATCGTATCGGTTAGTTTAAGAGCTTCGGGCGTAGGTATTATCGCAGGAATAGTACGGAACACGGCCCCGATACCGTTTTTATGTTTCATCACATTGAGCCGAAACCTTGAGATATTCGGCAGCTGAATTGAGCAGTCAAGCCCGTATTTCTCCTCGAAAATATGTTTCTGTTCTTCATTGAGAATCGCATATATAAGACGCTTGGATTCGCCGGCAGTTATAACCTCGCCGAATCCGCTCAAGGGCTGTATCTCACCGTTAATCCTGGCAAGAGGCGTTTTATTTACAACTATGTGGATGTCGGACGCCCCACTTTTTACAGCAGCACTCAATATCTCGGTCATTTCCATTTGTTCCTCCTCTGAAACAAATCAGTTATTAAAAAAAACAGTTGCCGGCAGACCGCTTAAATTGCGGAAATCACAGCCGGAACAGACACCTTTTTTTGTATCGCAAAAATCCCTGAAAATTTGAAGCAAGCCCTGTTGAGCCCGTTCAGTATTTATCATATTGCCGAATCCTATTTTTTTTGAAGTGTATTTTGCTATCCTGTTTAAAGAGCATGCCGGCTGCTTTTTCCACCACTTGTGAATATTTTTCCCGCTTTCACCGTCTTGATTCATTGTGACCGCAATCGGAAGAAAACTGTTTATTATAATCAGCATAATCCTTTCTTCTCCGATATATGCAACCGGTTTTGAGAGTACTTTCGAATGGAAAGTGGTTCGATAACTCCAGAAATCCGTGCCTTTGAATTCATTGAGTTTAACAGTTTCTGAAAAACGTTTCAGGTTGAACCTGCCTTCCATCAGATCATTATAGAAATAATAAAATATTTTTTCAAGTCCTGCATCAATATATTTTGAAATTATAAAACTTGCCGCGGCGAGCCGCCGATAAGGGAAATTAAAAGGTCGCAGCCCCCTGAATTTCCATGAATCGCTTTTTATGATTTCGGCAGGAGATATTTCCGAGCGGACAATTTTCCATATCTTTTTTATTTTTGAGACGTATTCCTTTGCTCCTTCGTCGTAGAACTCTATCTTTTCAATTTCCGGCAACAGCCCGGACATGCCGAATAACAACGCTTGGATTTTGAGCGGTTTTTCCTCGAACTTTTCGAGTTTTACAATTTTTTCAATCCTTTCAATCGGCAGTTTTTCGGACAAAAGTTTAAAATTTTCCCGGTTGGGGCCATAACCGAGTCCGTCCATAATTCCACTGTAAACCACTTCGCCAAGCGAACGGCATGCCAGCGATTTTTCGAATATTTTGCTTTTGGATATTATTCTTTCATCCCCGGCAAGCCCGACAATGTAATCTATCAGGGAATAATTGTCCATGAGGTAAGAAGCGCACCTGCCGGGTTTTACTTTTACGGAAGAAGGATAATCTTCTATATTGAAATTACTTTCAATTATATCGAGTTCCGAATCTAAGTAATTTTTTAGCTCAAGTGAATGGATTGTTCTGCGGCGTGGTTCAGCGGCGGCGGAACCGCTCTCGGCTTTCCATAAAAAAATGTTTAAAACCGTGCATTCCGGACCGCTGCTTTCGGTATTGCTGTTGATGTCAGTAGAATATACGCCGGCATAAACATCGCATTTGGTTTCGCTGCCGTTAATGTTTACTACGGCGTTCTTGAAATCAGGACCGGAGTTAAGATTCCACTCTCCCGGGGAAATAACGAATATCCTGTCGCCGGAAACGGTTTTTACGCCGCGCCTTTCAATCTTCTGTTTATGCCAGATTTCTTTAACAAGTTTTTTGTCTGCAGGCAGTGAATTTGTTTGTTTTTGGCAGGAGTCATTGCGATTATAAATCATATCGCGTATCTTTCTGTATTTACCAGAAAAAATAAATTGCGAAGGATATTTCACTTCGTCGATGAATTTCATTTTTTTGAAAAACCTCACCACAGAGCCACGGAGAGCACAGAGAAGACACATAGAGAATTTTTTCTCGTCGATGTTTTCTCTGTGAACCTCTTGTTTCTCCCTGTGCCTCTGTGGTAAAATGACTTTTTTCCCTAACGGGATCCCGAGCTTAAAGCGAGGGACAACAATCTCAATATTTCAAATTAGTTTCAGTCACATATCTTCGTCGTATTCTTCATCTTCATGCAAGAACTGAACAAGTTCGTCAAGGCCGATAAAAATGTCCATTTTATAATCGCTCAGAAAAGCACCACCTGATTTTTGCCTTAAAAGTTCATAATCGGCATTCAACTTTTTAAGAAGCATAGGGCGGTCATCCTGGCAGTCATGGCAGTAGATATAAAAAAGATACTTCTTTTTTTCATCGTGGTAGATTAGAAATTTTTCCGCATAAAACAAAAGTCCGCACGACGGACATACTACAACATTTAATTCCCCGTTCAATAATACTTTTTTTAACTCCGGGTTTTTCGTTACATTTACCGAATCCCACAAATCGACCTCAAATTTCCTTTCACAAAGGCATTTAACATTCTGTTTTGCTCTTGTTGACATAATTCTCCACTATGTTTTTTGCCTTCCGCAGTGCTTTACCCCTGTGACTTATTTTATTTTTTTCTTCAATTGTAAGTTCAGCGAAGGTCTTTTTCAAACGGGGATAATAAAAAACCGGATCATAGCCGAAACCGTTATATCCCCGGGGGCCGTTTAAAATGTAACCGTTTATCTCACCGGAAACCGTTTTTACTCTGCCGCCCGGCAATATCAGTGCGACAACTGTTACGAATTTTGCCTTTCTTTTTTTGAATGGTATGCCGTCCAAAAGTTTCAGCAGTTTCGCATTGTTGTCGGCATAGCTGCATTTTTTGCCTGCAAACCTCGCTGAATGAACGCCCGGCAGTCCGCCGAGTATTTCTACCTCAAGCCCGGTATCGTCGGCGAGGGTCATTATTCTTGAAGTCCTGAAAAAACCTTTTGCCTTCTTAACGGCATTTTCAAGCAGCGTTCTGCCGTTTTCATTTATTTTTGGGGGATTCTTTAATGCCACTATGCGGAATCTTTCACCGAGGATTTTTTTTATTTCCCTTATCTTGTTTTTGTTCGCTGTAGCGATCAATATCTTAAATTTTTTTGATGACATCTTTCTGTATTTTAATTATTGCAGCAATTCCTTGTTTTGCAAGACCGAGCATTTTATTAAGTTCGGCAGCAGAAAATGTTGCTTCTTCCCCCGTCCCCTGTATTTCCACAAACCTGCCGCGGTCGGTCATTACGACATTCATATCCACCGAGGCACGATTGTCTTCCGAACCGCATAGATCAAGCAGAATTTCACCGTTCACGATGCCGACGGATAGTGCCGCAACATAACTCCTTACAGGGATTTCATCGATATAACCGGCATTTCTCATTTTTTTCAGGGCATCACAGAGCGCAATAAAAGCGCCGTTTATAGATGTTGTCCTTGTCCCGCCGTCAGCCTGGATTACATCGCAGTCAATAAAAACGGTTTTTTCTCCGAGTTTTTCGAGATTAACGACCGCCCTCAGCGCTCGCCCGATAAGCCGCTGAATTTCGTGCGTTCTTCCGGAAGATATAGATTTATTGCGGGGCGTTCTTTTGCTGCCTGCCCTCGGAAGAAGCGAGTATTCTGCGGATATCCAGCCGGTCCCTGTGCCGACGAGGTGCGGCGGGACCGAATCCTGAATACTTGCGGCGCACAGAACCTTTGTATTGCCGAATTCAATAAGGCAGGAGCCGTCCGCATACTTCTGATAATTTCTAACTATTTTTATGTTTCTTAATTGGTCTGGTTTTCTTCCGTCTTCTCTCATTCAGTCCTCTATGCTTTTAATGAGTTCTTCTATTTTTTCTTTTTTTGCTGATGTCTCCATGGATTTTTCCTTGACTCTTTCAACCTCCGCCGGGTCTGCTCTTTCAACAAAGTTCTTGTTTGTCAGTTTCTTGTCGTAATTACCCAATTCGGCAATTATTTTCTTTAACTGGTTCTCGAGCCGGATTTTTTCCTTTTTGAAGTCAATCTTGCCTTCAAGCAGTACATATATCTCGATATCACCGACCACTGCCGAGGCAGAATGAGCCGGTTTTTGGGATGAAGAGGAATACAAAAGGTTGCCTGTTTTTGCAAGGATTTTTATATAATTTTCATTTCGTTTGACTATCTCGCCCGACTCCCTTGAATTTGCTTTAACCGAAATATCCACAAGTTCTGCCGGTTTAATGTCCATTTCCGAACGGATATTTCTTATTGCGGTTATAATAGATATTAACTCGGATACTTCGTTTCCCGCACCGTCCGCGGATTTTGTTCCCTTTGAAAGCGGATATTCGGAAATCATTATGCTCTTTTCTTGCTTTCTTAAGTTCTGATATATTTCTTCTGTAATGAAAGGCATAACCGGATGAAGTAATTTAAGAATATTTTCAAGGACTTTGATGTGTACGTTAAGAACATGCTCTCTTTTTGATTTGTCTTGTCCGTAAATCCTGATTTTTGAAAATTCCACATACCAGTCGCAGTATTTTGACCAGATGAAATCATAGAGAGACCGCGCCGCTTCCGCAGGGTTATAGGTTTCGATGGATTCTCTTACATTTTCCGTCACGGCGTCCAACTCGGACAATATCCATTCATCCGGTGTCTCAATATATTTATCGTCTATTTCGTATGATTTTAGACTTGCCGTCTCGAGATTCATCAAAACGAACCTGCTGACATTCCATAATTTGTTCGCAAAATTGCGGGCCATAATAAAATTTTCATCTGAAATCTGCATATCCCTGCCGGGAATTCCCTGATATGCGAGGGAAAAACGCAGGGCATCCGTGCCGAATTTTTCCATAATGTCGAGCGGGTCTATAACATTACCGAGCGATTTTGACATTTTTTTCCCGTGCGAATCCCGCACAATTCCGTGAATGTAAACATTTGTGAAAGGCACTTCTTTTCTGAATTCAAGCCCGGTCATAATCATTCTTGCGACCCACAGATAGAGAATTTCATGGCCTGTAACAAGAACATCCGTCGGGTAATAATATTTAAGCTCTGGCGTTTCTTCCGGCCAGCCGAGCACAGACATCGGCCAGAGCGCGGACGAAAACCATGTGTCAAGAACATCCGGGTCCTGAATGAAGTCGGATTTCCCGCAATGCGGGCATTTTTCCGGTTTCGTTTCTGAAGGGAATACACCTTTTTGATCTTTTGATATATTACCTATTGAAATTGAATCATAACCACTATTATAAGATTTAGGATTAAATCCTGCTCCACGATCAATTAATTGGATTGCTTCAGATTCTTCTGGACTAATTACCGCTGCTGCAATATCATCACCTTGCTGGACGGCGTATCCGATTTTTCCTTTTAAACAGTGAGTGCAGTACCATAACGGTATCCTATGCCCCCACCATATCTGGCGGGATATACACCAATCCTTGAGATTTTCAAGCCACAAAATATATGGTTTATACCATGACTCAGGTGAGAACTTTGTCTCACCCTTTTTGGCGGATTCAATCGCTTCCTTTGCTAAATCGTCCATTTTCAAAAACCATTGTTTGGAAATGAGCGGTTCAGTTGCTGTTTCGCACCTGTAGCATCTTGTTATCGGAAGGATGTAATTTTCTTCTTTTTCCAAAAATCCCTTTTCTTTTAATTTCTCTAATAAAATTTTCCTGGCGGTGTATCTATCTTTATCAATTAAATCGTTTGCTTCAAAATTTGAAATGATTTTTCCAGTTAAATCCAAAGCTATGTTAATAGTTATTTTTGCTTCTTTATCAATAGCGTGAATAAAAACAAGATTGTGTCGCCTTGCGGTTTCGGCGTCATTTCTGTCGTGTGCGGGTGTTATTTTTACCGCACCTGTGCCGAACTTCGGGTCAACCATCTCATCCGCAATTATCGGAATAATACGGTTCACAAGAGGAAGAACAACATTTTTGCCTATATATTTTTTATATCTTTCATCGTTGGGATTAACCGCAACGGCGGTGTCGCCCAGCATCGTCTCCGGCCTTGTTGTTGCTACCGTTATAAAGTCGGTAAGTGGTAAGTTGGAAGTTTTTTCTTCGGACTTCGGACTTCGGACTTCGGACTGTTCTATCGGATATTTTATATACCACAAATGCCCCTTTTCGTCTTTTTGCTCCACTTCACTTTCATTTAGCGCAGTTCCGCATCTCGGACACCAGTCAACGATTCTCTCGCCACGGTATATCATTCCTTTTTTAAAAAATTCGATAAACGCCGTGTTTACCGCTCTGGAGCGTTTTTCGTCCATCGTGAAAGCGGTTTTATCCCAGTCACAGGAGCAGCCGAGTTTTCTCAATTGATAAAGGATTGTATCACCGGTTTCTTTGCGCCACTGCCACATTTTTTCTACAAATGCGCCGCGTCCCAAATCTTCTTTGGTTTTACCTTCTTTTTTAAGCAGTTTTTCTACGACATTCTGAGTGGCTATTCCGCCGTGGTCAGTACCCGGCACCCAGCATGCGTTAAAGCCGTTCATCCTTTTATATCGGATTAGTATGTCCTGCAGCAGATTGTTGAGGGCGTGCCCCATATGAAGAGAGCCGGTTACATTCGGCGGCGGGATAACTATTGTATAAGGTTTTTTTGTATCGTCCGGCTCCGAGTGAAAATATTTTTTTTCTTCCCACTCTTTGAGCCATTTTGCTTCGACTTCTTTAGGTTCGTATGATTTAGAAATTTCCATAATGTCAACTGCCTTTCTTACAAAAACAAAAAAAATGGGCTGCGGGAGAATCGAACTCCCAACCTACTGATTAAGAGTCAGTTGCTCTACCAATTGAGCTAGCAGCCCATCAATGCTCTCCTACCTATTTGCCGAGTTGCTTTATTATCTCGGGTATTACATTGTAAAGATCGCCTTCTACGGCATATGTGGCGAGTTTCATCATCGGGCATTCGGGGTCCTTGTTGATTGCGACTATTATTTCCGATGACTGCATGCCCACAAGATGCTGAATCTGGCCTGAAATCCCGCATGCAATATACAGTTTCGGGGCAACAGTCCTGCCTGTCTGTCCAACCTGATGTGAATACGGTATCCAGCCGGCGTCGACAGCGCTTCTTGAAGCTCCGACTGCTCCGCCTATTGCCTTTGCAAATTCTTCAATTAACTGAAACCCTTCCGGTTTCCCCAGCCCCCTGCCGCCGGAGACAATTATATCCGCCTCTGCGAGGTTAACTTTTTGCGAAATATCTGCTACAAACTGCAAAAATTGTGTTCTATTTTTAAGTTTATTTTTATCAAATGATTTTCTTACTATCTCACCTTCTCTCTTCTCTATTCTCTCTGCCTTTTTGAAGACCTTATGCCTTACCGTTGCCATCTGCGGCCTGTGGTTTTTTGTAAGAATAGTCGCAAGTATATTTCCGCCGAAAGCAGGCCTTGTCTGCTGGAGATTCCGTGTTTCAGGGTCTATATCAAGCCCTGTACAGTCGGCTGTGAGCCCCGTGTAAATTTTAGCTGCGACCCGTGAAGCAAAACTTCTGCCGATATTTGTAGCGCCCATCAGAATTATTTCCGGTTTTTCATCTTTAATGAGCCCGGACAAAAGTTCGGAATAAGGGTCATCTTGGAACTCATTTAATATTTCACTATCAAAAACATAGATCCTGTCGGCACCGTAATAAATAAGTTCCTGCGATTTGTTTTCGACCTTATGTCCCATCAGGACAGCGCAGAGCTTAACGGAAAGTTTATCGGCAAGTTCCCTGCCTTTCCCCAGCAGTTCATACACGACGGATGAAATTTCGCCGTGGCGCTGCTCTGCATAAACCCAGACATTTTTATAAGAACTCTTGTCGTCTGGCAGTACACAGGCATCCTTTTCCATTACCACTGCCTGATATTTCTTGCATGCCTCTACGCAAGCGCCGCAGAAAGTGCATTTCAATTCGTCTATTACAGCGAGTTTTTGTTTTTTATCGGGTCTTTCTATAAGTGTAATCGCTGCGAACGGACATACTTTTATGCACAGCCCGCAGCCGATGCATTTTTCGGATATAATATAAATTTTGCTCATATATTTCCTTTTTCTGTTTTGATACCGTTGAAAAAGACATCAACGGTCTTGATTACACCGATTTTTAAAACCAATTACACAGATACACTGTAGGGACTTAATCTGTGTAATCTTGTCTTTTATCTGTGAAATCAGAGATTGTTCGCTTTTTCAACAATCTCTCTAAACGATTTTTGCCTCTTTCAATTTGGCGACCAGTTTTTCCGCCTGTTCAGCCGGCTCGCCGGACACCCTTTCCCCGCCTTTCCTATGTGAAGGTGTAAATACTTTCATAACCGTGGTCGGAGAACCGCAAATTCCGATTTTTTTCCCGTCGGCTTCAATGAACTTTGCGTCAAACTTTTTTATTTCTGACTTTTTGGCGAACATCATTCCTCTCAGCGAAGGAAGACGGGGCGTATTTATTTCCTTTACCACGGTCAAAAGGCACGGTGTGGATGTCTCTATTATGTCGTATCCGTCTTCCATAAGCCGCTCTACGGTAATTCTGCAGTTTTCGATTTTTTCGATTTTCTTGACATATGCGATGTGGGGAATGCCGAGCATTTCAGCGACACCCGGGCCGACCTGGGCAGTATCGCCGTCTATCGCCTGCTTGCCGCACAAAATCAGATCATACGCTTCTATCTTTTTTATTGACTGGGCAAGAGTGTACGAAGTAGCCCATGTGTCTGAGCCGGCAAATGCACGGTCTGAAACAAGTACCGCTTCGTCGCAGCCCATCGACAATGTCTCGCGGAGCGCTTTTTCCGCCTGCGGGGGACCCATCGTGAGAACTGTAACCTTGCCTGAAATTTTCTCTTTCAGCCGCACCGCTTCTTCCACCGCATAAAGGTCGAACGGATTAACCTGCGCTTCCACGCCCTCTCTTTTCAAAGTGCCGGTTTTTTCGTCAATCTTGACATCTGTCGTTGCCGGAACCTGTTTAATAAGTACGATGATATTCATAATTGATAAATTCTACAAAAAATACGGCAAAAATCAATAAAAAAATTATATACTGGTGGGAGCGGTTTCCTTCTGCGAATGAACGGTATAGAAAGAAAATGACGAGAAAGCAAACACGAGCATCTGGTATATAGTCAGAGCGAACAGAATTATGCCTGATAATAATATCCACGGCCATGACCTGTCCGGAAAACATATGTTGAAAAAAGCGAATACAGATGTTAATACAGTCTGAAATGCAGCACCGAAAATTGCCAGCACAAAAAATAGAAATGCTGCCTTTAAAAAATTATTTTTTATGAATCTTTTTGATTCCGTGAATGTCCTGGCAATGCCATAGTTGTTGTTTATGAATACAGGCAGGGCGAAACAGGCAGAAAACGCCAAGAATGTCCCCCAGACAATCAAGATCACTGTCATTATGCTGGAGTTCCTTAATAAATGTATAACTGCCAGAGGCAGAAAGAAGCCAGCAAGAATGAAAATCTTTACTAAAATTAACATTTTGAAATAATATTTTGTAAGATATTGCCAGAATGTTTTAATCGGCTGGAAATAATTATCGGTAATAATACGGTTTATATAACCGCAAACCCCGGAAAAAATGGCGATAATTAATGCGGCGCTTATCCAGATGATAAAATATAATAAATAAACATTCGCCGATATCTGTTCCGGTTGTACTGAAAAAAGATATTTTAGCGTCGAGCGCATCAGGGATATGTCTACACCCTGGTTGTCAAGTTTAAAAAGAATAGGGGACGTCAGTTTTGAACACCAGATTGTAATTTTTAAGACAGGTAAAAAGAGTATCGTAGCCCAGAATAAAAGTCCGAGCCATATCTTCAGCGACAGACTTTTTAGTAAAGCGAATCTGAATATGTAAAATACACTTTTATTGTTTCTATCAAACTGATTTCCATTGTTTTGTGCAGTTAAGGACGGTTTTATGTTTTCGGGAGGCGCTGCCGGCATCGTTTCTTTTTGAGGAGGTAACTGCTCTGTTCGGTTTTCAATAGGTTCATCAAAGTCCTTCCCGCACCACTGGCATCGCTGTATTTCATCGGGCGATTTGGTCCCGCAATGCCGGCATTCCCTGCTCATTTATTCCCTCTAAAGTTCCGGGTATTACTTCTTTTTTGCCGATCTTTTGATGAGGTCAAGCGCAATCACATTCCGCTGTATCTGATTTGTGCCTTCGTATATCTGAGTGATTTTCGCATCCCTCATCATCTTTTCGACAGGATATTCCTTCATATAACCGTAGCCGCCGAATACCTGAACGGCATCGGTGGTTACCTTCATCGCTACGTCTGATGCGAACAGTTTCGCCATTGCGGATGCCCCGGAAATATCCTTGTCGCCGCTGTCTATTGAGCGCGCAACGGAATATATGAGCGCCCTTGCCGCTTCAACTTGTGTAGCCATGTCTGCTAAAATGTGCTGTATCGCCTGAAAATTTGAAATCGGATGATCAAACTGCTTCCTTGTTTTTGAATATTCCACCGCTTCATCCAGAGCGCCTGCTGCGATGCCGAGCGCCTGTGCTGCTACACCGGGCCTGGACTGGTCAAGCGTTTTCATTGCGACGATAAATCCGGCGCCTTCTTTTCCGAGAAGATTTTCTTTCGGGATTTTACAGTCCTGAAAAATCAATTCGCATGTGGCGGATGCGCGGATGCCCATCTTGTTTTCCTTTTTACCGAAGGTGAATCCGGGCGTGCCTTTTTCAACGATGAACGCCGATGCGCCGCGCGAGCCCCTTGATTTATCTGTCATCGCTATTATGACATAAACCCCGGCTACGCCGCCGTTTGTAATGAAACACTTAGTTCCGTTTAAAATATAGTAGTCCCCTTCTTTTTTCGCAGTTGTCTTTGTCGAGCCGGCATCGCTGCCTGCCTCCGGTTCAGTCAGGCCGAAAGCGGCAAGCATTTCGCCTTTTGCAATTTTAGGAAGATATTTTTTCTTCTGCTCGTCAGTCCCGAATAAAATTATCGGGAAAGTCCCCAGTGCCGTAGCCGCAAGCGAAAGCGAAATGCCGCCGTCCGCTTTACACAACTCCTCTACAGCAATGCACAGTTCCAGCACGCCGCCGCCGAAGCCGCCGTATTCCTGCGGGATGTAAAGTCCCATCAGGTCCGCCTGCGAAAGTTCCTTTACAATTTCCCACGGGAATTCGCCTGTTTCATCGTACTGCTGCCTGATCGGCTTAATTTTTTCCTGTGCGACTTTCCTTGCCAGTTCTGCTATCATTTTCTGTTCGTCTGTTAATAAATAATTCATTAATCCTCCGAAGATTTAGTTGAAATAATATCTTACACTAAGTCCGAGTACGGTAAAACCGTCCCCGCTGAAGTAAATTTCCCTGCTGATATATTTTGTTTTATAGAACTGGAAAATATTTGAATTTGAACGATACGAGTAATATAAAAGTATACTGCTTGATAATGATAAATTCGGAACCGGAGGAATAAAGACCTCGAATTCAGGACCTATTCCTAAATAATAACTATTTTTTTTATTGCTTAAATAATTTCCTGTATACAATCCGGCAGAGTTTATATATGAATATTTGTAATCTTCATAAGAGTAGCCGATGAGCGTATTGGCATTAAAGTTCACAATTTTCGTTTTTTTGATATTGTAAATTCCTATTGCGCTGATTGAGTAATAGGAATTTTTATAAGTAAAGGACGGGTCCGAAGAGTTGTTCCATCTCAAAGAAAATTTGCCCTCAAGACCGATTTTTTCACTTAACCAATATCTGATTGTCGGGGCATCACTGTAACCGACAGCTATCTTCCCAGTAAGGATATCCGCTGCTGTCAAAACATTACAAAATGCTGCTACAAATAAGACCGAAAACAGTTTTTTCATTTTCCCTTCATATTATTTTTTCCAATGCATTTTTTGCCGCATTCTGTTCCGCTTCTTTTTTTGACTTGCCTGTTCCTATTCCGATAGTCCTTTTACCTATGCCGACGGAAATCTTGAATATTTTGTTGTGGTCGGGGCCTCTTTCCTCAATTACCCTGTACGCCGGTAATGTTTTATATTGTGACTGAATTATCTCCTGAAGTTCAGATTTATAATCGGATGTTTTTATGTCGTATTTTTCAAGCATCCCGCATATGAAGTTCTGTGCAACCCGGTATCCTTTGTCAAGGAATATCGCACCGATTATTGCTTCCATTGTGTTGGCTAAAATGGATTCTTTCTGTCTTCCGCCGCTCTGTTCTTCTGCCTTTGAGATTTTAACGGATTTTCCCAGATTAAAATCCCCCGCCCATACAAACAGGTTCTTGCGGCTGACCACATACGATTTCATTTTAGACAGAACACCTTCATCGCATAAGGGATATTTTTTAAAAAGATATGCTGATGTAACGGCAGATAGTATAGAATCTCCGAGAAATTCAAGGCGTTCATTGAACAATTTTTGATTATTTTCTATGGAATAAGATTTATGTGTTATTGCTTCTTCCAGCAATCCGATTTTTCTGAACTTTACATCCAGATGCCTTTGAAGCTCTAACAGAGTATTCTCTTTATCAAAAATCATTCTATGTGAATTACCCGTATGCCTTTACCACCAGGGTGGCGTTATGTCCGCCGAAACCAAGCGAATTCTTTATGGCTGCCCTTATTTTCCCTTCCCTGGGTTTATTCGGCACATAATCCAGATCGCAATCCGGGTCAGGAAATTCATAATTTATCGTAGGGTGGATAATTCCTTTTTCCATGCACAGCGCAGTCGCTATAAGTTCAATCGCGCCCGCAGCTCCGAGAAGATGCCCGGTCATTGATTTTGTGGAGGATATTGCGAGTTTTCTGGCATGTTCTCCGAACACCTTTTTTACGGACATAGTCTCTGTTTTATCGTTTAATTCGGTTGAGGTTCCATGGGCATTTACATAATCGATATCTTCCGGTTTTAAATCGGCATCTTCTATCGCGACAGACATGCATTTTGAGGAAGCAACCGCATTCGGTTCCGGTGCGGTAATGTGAAAAGCGTCGTCTGTTGCCCCGTATCCGGCAAGTTCACAGTAAATTTTTGCCCCTCTCGCTTTTGCGTGTTCTTCCGTCTCAATCACCAGTATGCCAGCGCCTTCGCCCATTACAAAACCGTTCCGCTGGGCATCAAAAGGCCTGGACGCTTTCTGTGGATTATCGTTCCTTGTTGAAAGCGCTTTTAACGCACAAAATCCGCCAAGACCAAGAGGAGTGACAGATGCCTCGGCTCCTCCGACAATAGCGATATCCATATCGCCGTACCTGATTAAACGGAGCGCATCACCTATGCAATGGGTGGAGGTTGCGCAGGCGGAAGTTAAAGCGTAATTGGGCCCTCTGACGCCGAAATTAATGGCTATTTCGCCGGGCGCCATATTGGTTATCAACATAGGTATGAAAAACGGCGATATCCTGTTGGCGCCTTTTTCTATCATTATCCTCGTCTGTTCCTCAATGGTCCTCAGCCCGCCTATCCCGCTGCCGACTATTACGCCGCATCTTTCCGGATTCTCTTTCGAAAAATCTATTTTTGAATCCTCAACTGCCAATTTTGCGGCTGCAAGTGCAAACTGGACGAACCTGTCCATCCTTCTGGCTTTCTTTTTATCGAAAAAATTTTCCGGGCTGAAATTTTTGATTTCGCAGGCAAATTTAGTAGAAAAATTTGTAGTATCAAAAGACGATATTGTTTCTGACGCGGATTTCCCTTCCATAAGAGCTTTCCAGAATTCTTCCTTGCCGATACCGATAGGAGATACAGCACCCAAACCGGTAATTACAACCTTTTTTTTCATAAATTACTACCTCCATTGAGGATATAGTCCATAAAGAAGTCCTGCGTTTTTGCAGGTCTCAATGACAATTTTTTTTACGCTAACAGCAAATTATGCTTTATCAAAAATCCGCTGTTTTATTACGATGCGTGCGCTTTTATATAATCAACCGCCTGTCCGACGGTAGTAATCTTTGATGCCTCTTCATCGGGAATTTCTAATTTAAATTCTTCTTCAAGTGCCATAACAAGTTCAACCGTGTCAAGTGAGTCCGCACCGAGGTCGTTAATAAATGATGCTGTCGGCGATACCTTGGCTATATCTACCCCTAACTGCTCCGCAACAATTTCCTTTACCTTTGCTTCTACATCCGCCATAAAACACCTCCAATAAAGTCAGTGATTAAGTGATTAGTAATTAGTGATTAGTTTTTACTAATCACTAAACCACTTGCTCACTTGTTTTTTTACATATACATTCCGCCATTTACCGAAATAACCTCGCCAGTAATGTATGATGATTCCTCAGAACACAAAAATAGAGTCGCATTTGCCACATCCCTGGGTTCACCGAGCCGCGAAAGAGGAATGAGGTCAGTGAGTTTCTTTTTGGCATCGTCCGGTAATTTATCCGTCATAGCCGTCTTGATAAAACCGGGGGCAATTGCGTTCACATTAATGTTTCTTGAGGCAAGTTCTCTCGCTAGAGTTTTTGTCAAAGCGATTACACCGCCTTTTGAAGCGGAATAGTTCGCCTGGCCAGCATTTCCCATTAGACCGACAACCGAGGCGATGTTGACAATCCTGCCGGAGCGCTGTTTCATCATCACCTTCGCAGCACATTTCGAGCAGTTGAAAACGCTTTTTAGATTAATATCAATGACCTTGTCCCACTCATCTTCCGACATTCTTATAAGGAGATTGTCCCGGGTTATGCCGGCATTGTTAATCAGTATATCAATTTTACCGAATTTTTCAACTGTTTTCTTAATCATGTCCTCGGTTTCTGCGGGCGACGAAACATCAACTTTCATAAAAGATGTCTCAACACCTTTGGCTGCAGCAATCTCTTCTGCGGTTTTTTTCGCCACTTCTTCCTGCACATCAGCAATCATCACTTTCGCCCCTTCATCGGCAAGCCGCTCGCAGATTGCCCTGCCTATTCCCTGCGCACCGCCTGTGACAACTGCAACTTTATCTTTCAGTTTCTGTTCAGACATTTTTCTTACCTCTTATCAATTTAATCCCGTTCCAGTCAGCTTAAAGTTCCTACTTAATCCGTGAGCGAAGGGAGAGTTTTGCAAGGAACATCAATTTTCGACTTAATACATTCAGAAGAAAATTGCAGAGCGAGTTCTAACGAGCCTGTCCGGCAAAATTGCTCCCGAGCGAATATTTAGATATTTTTCAACGCCTCCAAAGCTTGAATCAAGGTTGCATCGTTTTCGATATTGAATATCTTCGGCTGTGCAGATATTTTCTTTATCATTCCAGATACTATTGCTTTAGGACCGAGTTCTACGAATACACCGCATCCTTGAGAAATCATATTATTGACCGAATCAATCCAGAGGACCGGCGATGCCACCTGTTTTATGAGTTTTTCGGGAATTTCAGCGGCATCCCGCGTAATGACGGCATCACAATTCGATACAACAGGATATTTCGGATTGCTGAACCTATATTTTTTTATTTCTCCGGCAAGAATATCTGCTGCCTCTTTCATCAACGGCGAATGAAATGCCCCGGAAACGGCAAGAGGAATCGCTTTTATCTTTTTTTCCTTGGCAATCTGTTTCGCTTTTTCTATTGCCGCAATTTCGCCGGAAATCACTATCTGGCCCGGCGCATTAAAGTTTACCGCTTCGCATATCCCGGCAGTTCTTGCTTCGGCGCACAGTTCTTCAACCGTTTGTTTTTCAGCCCCCAGAACGGCAAGCATTGTTCCCTTTGTCTTATCACATGCAGCCTGAAGCAGTTCAGCCCGTTTGTTTACGAGTCTGATGGCATCCTCGAACGATAATACCTCGGAAGCGACCAGCGCTGAATATTCGCCGAGAGAATGACCGGCGGTGAAACAGTGGGAAGCGGAAAGTGGGAAGCGGGAAGTGAAAACCCTAAAACAAGCAACCGATGTTGTAAAAACTGCCGGCTGCGTATATTTTGTTGGGGTAAGAACTTCAAGCGGTCCTTCAAAAATTATTTTTTTCAGATCGTAACCGAGCACTTCGTTTGCCGTATCAAGTGTCTGTTTAGCAACCGGATATTTGTTGTAAAATTCGCTGCCCATACCGACATACTGGGACGCCTGACCTGGAAAGACCAGAGCAATTTTAGTCATAATTTAAATATCCCCCTAATACGCTGTAGTTCTTAAAAATTCTCCTTACAATTATCAATGTCTTACATAAAAATTTATGGAAGAAAGCCATTATAATTTAATTACCGTAGCACCCCATGTAAGGCCTCCTCCGAAAGCGACCAGCAGTACTATATCGCCCTTTTTTATCTTCCCTTCATATATAGCTTCTTCAAGGGCAATTGGGGTTGTGGCTGCGGATGTATTGCCGTACTTCTGTATGTTAAGAAACACCTTCTCCATCGGAACATTCAGGTGTTTTGCAACTGCCTCGATAATCCTTATGTTTGCCTGATGAGGTATTATAAGTTTTACATCTTCGCAGGTAATGCCTGCCATTTGTATCGCTTTTTTGGCTGCATCTGCCATTGATTTTACTGCAAGTTTGAACACCTTATTCCCTTCCATTTTCATATAGTGAAGACGGTCATCCACCGTCTTATGTGTGGCAGGATTCCTTGAACCGCCGCCGGGTATAGAAAGAAGGTCATGGTAATTTCCGTCGGCACCCAGATGTACTGACATTATATCGCTGTTTGAATTTGTGTTTCTTAAAATCACAGCACCGGCGCCGTCACCGAGCAGAACGCATATGCTCCTGTCCTGCCAGTCGGTTATTTTTGACAGTGTTTCGGCACCTATAACCATAACCGTCTTGTATGAGTTGTTCCTTATAAAGTCCCGTGCTATACCGAGGGCATAGATAAATCCGGAGCATGCGGCACTTATATCAAAAGCTGTAGCGTTTGAAGCACCGATGCCTTTCTGGACAAAACATGCCGTAGACGGAAAAAACATATCCGGGGTTATCGTTGCAACAATAATAGCATCTATTTCCTCTGGTGATATTTTCGCTTTTTTTATTGCCCTTTTTGCCGCTTTTATCGCCAGGTCCGAAGTCGCCTGGTTTTTATCGGCGATTCGCCTTTCCTTTATTCCGGTTCTCTGTGTTATCCAATCATCGCTCGTATCGACAATTTTTTCCAGATCGACATTCGTCAAAACCTGCTCAGGAAGATATGAACCAATACCTATAATTTCAATTCCCATTTTTGACTCCTATTCTGTCTATCTCATCCCGAATGTGGTTATTTATATTGTTTTTTATAGTTTCTATGGTGACCCTTATTCCGTTTTTTATTGCCTTTGAGTTTGATGATCCGTGTCCGATGACGCATACGCCGTTTACGCCCAGAAGCGGGGCGCCGCCTTGTTCATCATAATCAATTTTTTTCTTGATATTTTTGAAAACGCTTTTCAATATAAATGCCGCTGTCATCATACGAACCGGATTTTTTTTAATTTCGTCTTTTATAAGTTTAACCAAAAATTCGCTAATGCCTTCGCTCAATTTCAGTACTATATTGCCCACAAAACCGTCGCATACAACCACATTTACATCGCCTTTTATTACATCTCTACCTTCGATGTTTCCTGCAAAATTAATTCCGGATTCTTTCATCAGTTTGAATGCTTCAAGCGTCAGTTCGTTACCTTTTGAGTCCTCTTCGCCTATTGAAAGAAGTCCTGCTCTGGGATTGTCAATCTTCAATATGTATTTTGAATATACCATCCCCATGATGGCGAATTGGAGAAGATTCTTGGGCTTTGAATCAATATTTGCCCCTGAATCTATTACGACACACGGATCTTTTATTGTCGGGAAAACAGTAGCTAATGCCGGTCTTGAAATGCCTTCAAGCCGTTTGAGGGTCAGCAGTGCCGCAGTACCTATGGCGCCGGAATGTCCTGCAGAAAAAAATCCGTCTGCCTTGTTTTCCGCCAGAAGTTTCAGCCCCTGAACTATAGAAGAATCCGGCTTTCTCCTGAACGACTCGGTAGGCGATTCTCCCATTCCCACAACTTCATTAGCATTGATTACAGATATAGGAAGACAGGATATATCTTTATACTTTTTCAGCTCCTGCTTTATCTTGGCTTCATTGCCGATCAGTATAATATTCTGTTTATATT
>Ga0315268_10003172_pt1 | contig 18218 bp, 23 predicted proteins | sample C1_top_MG_FD_204535 | JGI IMG/M metagenome (GOLD analysis project Ga0315268, IMG submission 204535) | Sediment microbial communities from Yellowstone Lake, YNP, Wyoming, USA - C1_top | ecosystem: Environmental > Aquatic > Freshwater > Lake > Sediment | place: USA: Wyoming | collected 2017-08-01
CTGGAAAATGGCCTCACGGTCATCGCGGAATTCAAGGACGTGCGCTACGAGCGGAGCAATTACGGGGTCTATGAATACCTCCGCCGCACCGCCCTCGCGAATCCCCACTGCAGCATAACGCTTATCGAGCCGAACAACGAGCGCATTGTCTTCCCCCGTTCGGTTGAGGTCAATCCCGCCAAATCGTTCGAAATAAAGCCCCACCCGCTCGGCATCGGCACCCACGACCTGCTGGAGTTTGCCAAGCGGAACAAGGACAACCGCAAGATCTCCTCATTCCTCCAGACCACCTTCTCGCGCGTGAGCGCTGCCAAGGTGGACGAGCTGCAGACGCTTCTCCCGGATGTGGATCTCGGCAAGGATCCCCGGGATCTCACCTGGCCAGAAGCGGAGAAGATAGTCAAGGCATTCTCCCAGGTGAAGTGGATCGCGCCGTCCCTGGACTCCCTGGTGCCCATCGGCAAACCCCAGGTCGAGGCATCCTTCACCAACATCTTCGCCCCGGAGGTTCTCGTGGTCACCGGACGGAGCCCGAAGGTCTATCGCGGCGGGATCCCGTTCATGGTCGAGGTGGGCATTGCCTACGGAGGCGGCGTCGCTGCCGCCGGCAAGAAGGGTGAGGTGATGCGATTTTCCAACCGCGTCCCGCTGCTTTTCGACAGCGGCGGCTGCGCCATCAGCGAGACCATAAAGACCATGGACTGGAAGCGCTACGACATCAGGGACTTCGAAGAGGAGCCCATCGCGGTTCTTGTCAATCTTGTCAGCGTCTATGTGCCCTACACCAGCGCGGGCAAGCAGGCGATCTCCAACGAAGAGGATGTCATGGAGGAGATAAAGTTCGCGGTCATGGAAGCATCCCGAGGCGTCCAGAAATACCTTTCCGGCAAGCGCCGGGAGCACGAGATCGCCAACAAGAAGAAAGTCGTCAGCCGCTACATCCAGCAGCTTTCCAGCGACCTGGCCACCCTCAGCGGCGCCAAGAAAGGCGAGATCGAGAAGAAACTCGGCCGGATAATCGAGGAAAAATACGCCCGTGGCGAGACTGACCTTGAAATCGAGGAGGGAAAAGAGGGCGGTGAGAAAAGCGAGAGCGAGAAAGAAAAGGGCGGGACGGACGCTGGCGAGGAAGAAGAGGAAGGCAAGAAAACCGGGAAGGAAACCGCTGAAAAAGCCAAAGGCGCTGTCGGGAAACGCAAGGGCGGTGGAAAAAGCGAGGAGGAAGGAGGCGATGAGGAATGAGCGTCGACGCGAGCAAAAAGCTTGAATCCCTGGGGAAGGCCATGGTGGCCGAGGTGCAGAAGGGCGACGGACCGACGTTCGAGACCGTCCTCCGCACCAAGAGCAACACCATCTTCGACGAATCCATGGGCTGCCTAAGGACCGGCGACAAGAAAGAGCTCCGCAAGTTCCTCAGTGTCGCCCAGGCGCGCACCTTCATGCAGACCGTGGCCATAGCGGCCAAGAGCCACCAGTTCCTCACGGAAAACCTTCACACCTCCATAAGGGGCCTTTTCTACCAGCTGAAGTTCAGCCTGGGGGAGGACATAGACGAGGACCTGTTCACCGAACAAAGCGAATCGAACGCGCTCATAGAGGATCTGGAGGTCGCCCTCAAGATAAAGCGGGAGGACCTCAACCTTACCACTGACCGCAAGGGTTTTGTTGCCGGCCCCCTCACCATCCTTGACCGGTTCGGCGGGGAGGAAACGCTCATCGACCTGTCAAAGCAGGGCCGCAGCGGATGGAGCATTCCCAGTGACGTGGACAATGGCATGGAGATAAAGAAATTGAGCGCGGACTATGTGCTGGTGGTGGAGAAGGATGCGCTCTGGCAGAGGCTTAACGAGGATAAGTTCTGGAAGAAGGAGAACTGCCTGCTGGTGACGCCAAAGGGCCAGTCCACCCGGGGCACCCGCCGCCTTCTGCGAAAACTCGCCGACCGGGGCCTTCCGGTATACTGCCTGATGGACTGCGACGCCTGGGGATGGTACATATACTGGACCATAAAGACCGGCAGCATGAACCTGGCCTATCTGGGTCGCGACTTCGCAGTGCCGGAAGCCAAGTTCCTGGGAGTCACCATGAGCGACATAACGGAGTTCGATTTCCTGGAAAAGCTCACCATAAAGGCAAAGGACGTGGATGTGAAGCGGGCGGAAGAGATGCTCGGCTACCCCTGGATCAACCGCTACCCCGACTGGGTGCATGAACTCAAGGAGGTGCTGAAGACAAAGAGGAAGATCGAACAGGACGCGCTCCAGGGCCAGCGGCTCACATTCGTCGGCGAATACATCAACAAGAAGATAAAGAACAAAGAGTGGCTATCATGAAGTCCAAGGTCCACCCCAGGTATCTCAGGGGTGTCGTGGGTGGTCCAGGCGTTGCGGCAGTGAAAGTCTGTTATAAAGATGGGAAAAACATGTCTTTAAAAACATTTCGGCAGAATATGGTATACATGGATCCGACCAGACCCAGTGCTAACAAACCCGCCAGCCCTGCATCCAAGCAGGATACTGTTGCAAGCGGTTCATCCCCAGCCCCGGCTGCGCTTCCCAGGCTTCGTTTTCCCCATGGTCCTACAGGCACGACCGAAACGGATGACGAAAAGAAATCATTCCTTTCCAACTCTGCACTCGCCAAAGTCGCCATCGACTATGCAGTCAAACCGGTCCAGATCACCGATTCGAAAACACTTGTTGCCAGAGCCGAACGATGGGTGCAGGAAGGCGATTCGATGGAGGCGGCTGAGCTATATTCCCAGGCCGCCGATCTGGAAGGCAACAAAACCCTGAGAGCATCCTATTACGCCAAGAGCGGAGAGAACTACATCGTTTCCATCGGTTTCGAACGCATGGCTGCCAAGGCCTTTGAGAAGGCCGCTGTGGCGGATCCTGAAGGCCTCTCTGTTACTGATTACACCATGAAGGCTGCCGAGGCCTGGTTGCAAACTGCCGAACCCCGCCGCCTGACCTGGGGCCAGGACGATTCGACCCATATGAAGGCGAGGGCCTATGCCAATGCGGCCAGTAACTTCGCAGGTGCAAATTGCTACTCCGGCGCTGCCACGGCCTATGAGAAAGCGGCCGGCACAATCGTGCCGGAAACCGTGGAACTCGCCCTTGAGGCTGCGGCGTACTATATGAACGCGTCGGCCTGCTACTGCAAAATCACGTTGCCCGGGAAAACTGGCGGAATGCTTAAAGAAGAGTTCAAGAAGTTTGCGGATATGCTTAACGAAGCGGCTTATCTCTATACCCAGGCGGCCGGTCTGGAGCAGGATTCCAAGGTGAAGGTTGCCCACTATCTGAAGGCCGCACACAACTACCTTCTGCTTGGAGAGGGAGAGAAGGCCTCAGTCGCATTTGATTTCGTCTCAACCTATGCAGACGAGTCATCCCTGAAATTGCGTTATTCCCTGATTTCCAAAAAATTGTACAGGCACGGCTTCATGAATGCCAAATACCAGTTTGCCATGCGGGCCAACCATCTGGATAAAGGTGAAGGCCGCCATGCCGCCGCCGCAGAGATATACCTGCTTGCTGCGGACCTTGAAACGGATGCCGAATCCAAGGCAGACATCCTCAGGCATGCCGCAGATAACTATATGAGGGCAGGTGACCGGAAATCCGCTTCAATCGCCTATGGCGCTGCTTCAAAAACCGCCGAAGCCGAGTACGCGTCCCCGCAGATCACGCCGGGCTACGTATCCATGACAAAAGAGGAGCGGGATGCCCGCGCCAAGCGGCTCAAGGATACGGTTTTTGAATGCGATGGCCTTGCGGCAGGAGCAGGCCTTGGCATCGACCCGGACAGTGAGTAGGCCTGCAACGGCGCATCAGGGTTCGATATGCCTGCTGGCAGGTATCAGTCTCGATTCCTTTATCTCCCTTCTGGCCTTTGCCAGGTAGTTGAGGACACCCGTGTGCTGCCCCCCTTCCAGTAGCATGGCTACGGCCTCCTTCGCGTATTCCATGGTGTCAATCCTGGCTATTATGGCGATGGTGTTTCCATAGACGCTTATGTAGGATTCGGTGGCTGATTCGATCTCGCCTTTTATCTTCCCGCCCGTGCCGATAACCCGCCCCTTGAGCCTTACCATCGCCTTGTCTGATGGCACGATGTCCTTGAGGGCTATGATGAAAAGATTGTAGTCGTGATCCGTAAGCTTCAATGCCTCCCGCGGGGCGAAGCCCCTGCCTACTGCCTTTACCACGTCCTTGGCGAAAAATACGTCCGTGGCATCGCCCTCAATCTCCACCTCGCCCTCGGGATCCACCAGAAGCCGCACGTTGCATTTCTCTTCTATGGCGCCCTTCAGGTTTTCTTTCCCGCCCACCAGAACCTTCACCCTGTCTGCAGGTATTTTGACTATCTCGTTCACCGTTTCGCTCATTTGGCCAGCCTCTGCAAAATCTTTTTTATCTCTTCATCGCTCTCGCTCGCAAGGCGCCGGGACGCCGCCTCCCTGACAACCGCATCGCCGGTCATGCCCTGCAGCGCCTCTGCCGAAGCAGCGCGCGCATCCACATCCCAATGGGAAAGCAGCAGGATCAGGGTTCTTTTGATGTCCTCCTCTTCGCGGATTAGTGTTATGGCCCGGATGGCGTTAAGCTGGTTTTGTCCGATGTCCCCCTTTGCCAGTATCATCAGCTCGGTCCTGCAGGATCTGACAAGTTCCGGATTTTTCATCAGCGGCAGGTATGCCAGTCCGACCGCCGCCATCCCCCTTCCACGCAGCATTTCCGTGAACAACGCCCCCATGGATTGTTTGTACTGTTCGTTGTCGAAAAGCTTGACCAGCGCAGCGGCAATGATTTTGATGGTCTCTCCACCTTCATCTGCGCCCTCGCTGAGGAATTCCTCCAGCGCATCCTTCCATCCGCCGTCGAGGAGCATCATGATCGTGTAGACGGTGATGAAACGCGGGCTTAGGCCGAAATGCTCCTTGCCATCCCTGGAAAGTATGGACAGGGCCACCCGCATGAGCGCGAACCTGTCGTGTTCGAGCGTGCTAAGCTCCACCCCGGGCTTTTTCGTGGCTGCGTAGGAGCCCATTATCTTCCAGAAGACATCCCGGATGTTGGTATCCGGCGAAAGGCCGAACCTGTCGAGCCCCAGCCTTTTCTTCTCTTCCGGCGGCCCCCCTCCCTCGTCACCGCCACCGAATGCTTCCTTTGGCATAGCAATCCATCCAGCAGCTACGTTTTTCTCTCCTTATCTATCCCCAGCTTCTCAAGAGGACCTTTTGACACAAGCACCAGCAGTACCAGGAATGTGGTCGCAGCCCCAAGTACGTACTCCCCCATGCCGAAAAGTATTCCCAGTGACGCTACGGTCCAAATGGCTGCCGCGGTTGTGAGGCCGCCCACCTTTCCCCCCAGTTTCCATATCACCCCGGCGCCAAGGAACCCGATGCCAGTGACAATCTGTGAGATTGTCCTTGTGGGATCCACATTGGAGCCGGGCGTCTGGAAGACAGGGTCGATGGAGATTATGGTGAATATGGCAGAACCAAGGCAGATGAGGGTGAATGTGCGGATGCCTGCCGGATAACTTCTTCTGGAAAATCCGATGAGCGAACCCGCGATCAGCGCAGCCAGGATGCGGAGAAGGGCCTCCTCGTTCGTAATGACAATCATAACCCTCTTTTCTTCAATAGCGTTTTAAATGACTTAGGCCGGGATTATGGCCATGGACAGTTCCGGCGGCGACCCCATATTCGACGTCATCATAGTGGGCGCCGGGCCTGGAGGCCTCTCCTGCGCGAAGCATCTGTCCGGTTCCGGTCTGAGGGTGCTGGTGCTGGAAAAAAGCCCGGATTTGGGCAAAAAAATCTGCTCTGGCGAGATCTCCTCCAAAATGTTTCCCGGAAAGGATCCGACCGAGCTCTTCGATGGGGCGCAGGAGTGGCGCACGGTTGTTGTTGGTACGCGTAAGGGTATTTCGAGCGTCGAGTACGATCGCCCTTTTCTCTGGACAGTGGGTAGATACGAACTCGAAAATTATTTGAAGAGCGGATGCGATGGAAATACTGAAATCCGTTTCTCGGAACCGGTCACCGCCATCACACAGGAATATCTGGAAACGACAAAGGGCAGGTACCGTTACCGCCGTCTTGTAGGGGCCGATGGCTCCTTTTCCAAGGTGCGCGAATACCTGAAGCTTCCGTCGGAGCATGTCGTCGGCTACGCCTTCCACTATGTTCTTGACAGGCCGGCCAAGGAGTTCAGGGTCTATTGGCTTCCGCACATCTTCCCGCGAGGCTATGGCTATGTGATGTCCAAAGGCAGGGGGGCGACCATGGTCGGCGGTGCCATGGCCGGAAAGGACGTACTGCACAAAGACCTGGCTCCCCGGGTCAGGAACTGGGTCAGGAAGGAATTCAGCTTCGATGTGTCAAAGGCAAAGAGCGAAGCGTTCAAGGGCAATGCGGACTACCGCGGCTGGCGCTTCGGGAATGTCTTTCTGGTCGGCGATGCTGCAGGTCTTCTGAATCCCGTCACCACAGAAGGGATTTACTATGCGGTCACGAGCGGTAAAGCCGTAGCCAGGCACATCCGCGGAGATGGGGAAAGCGAACGCATCATGGGGAAACTGGAAGCCACCCACCGTGCCCAGGTCTTCCTGTTCGATATCTTCACCGATCCGAAACTTCCATTCCGCTGGTTCGTGAACTGGGTCCTTTCGGATCCGAGAAAAGGGATACGAAGGAAGATTTTCGATCTTGTCTTCTGGCGCTTCATGGATCACTGACTAGGCAGTCGCTTCCAGCCCCTTCAGCATCTTTCTCAATTTTGCAAAATCCGCTTCCATCAGTTTTCTTGTTTTCGGGAATCTCATGGCAGCCGAAGGATGGAACGTCACAAAATACATAATCGGAATCCGTCCGCTTCGCACACGAGGGCCTGTCTCAATCAGCCGGCCATGCATTTTGGAAACGCTGATCCTCTCATCCGGCAGCAACGCCCTGGCCGCCACATTTCCCAGCAGCACCACCAGTCGCGGCGAAATTGCCGCAATCTGCTCCGAAAGGTGTTTCGCGCCATGTCCTGTGTCCGCCGCGGTCAGGTTCCTTTGGCCCGGATAATATTTCACAGGAGATGTGATGTAGATGCCACTGTCCTTCCGGTTCCGGTCCATGCCTATCGAGCTGAGCATTTCCGTGAGCACCCTTCCCGATCTTCCCACGAATGGCCTGCCGGTCTTTGCCTCTTCCCTTCCGGGCGCCATTCCCACAAATACGATCCGTGCGTTCGCGTCTCCTTCGCCCGGGACGGGCAGCCCTGTCTTGCCCCGTCTGCATTCTTTGCAGCGCGCGATCTCGCCGGCGATTTTTTGCAGCAAAGCTTTTTTCCGGGAGTTTTTTTCCCTGCTAATGGTCATTGACTGCCTTCCTTCATATCCTCTCTTCTCCACCAAACTCATTTAAACTTTAAATGACTAGCGAATGCATGACGCCGGATTTCGGAAAAATCATCCCCCTCGCAGTGCTCGCCGTCTTTCTCGTCCTTCTGCTGACCGTGGTGCGTGCCAGCATTTTCGGACAGGTGGAGGAGGCCAAGCACGTTTATTTCGAGATCGTATTCCTTCTGCTTCTGGCGGTGGTGGGCGAGCTTGCCGTGATCCATCTTCGTCTTCCTTCGGTCATGGTACTGATGATCCTCGGCATACTGATCAGCTCGAGTTTTTTGGCCATGAGCTGGGATTTCCTCAAATCACTCGATCTTCCCGTCACCCTCCCTTCTTCGCTCCCTCCAATCGTCCGTTCCGAGCAGATCCTTCAGGTCTTTGCCCAGCTCGGCGCGATCATCCTGCTGTTCAAGGTCGGCCTCCATAACAGGATCGAGGGCATCTTCAGGATGGACAACCTGGTTGTGGCTGCGAGCGGTGTGCTCCTGCCATTCCTGGTCGGCTATCTCTATGCAACCTCCACCGGCGGCAATTTTGCCTACTCCATGTTCCTGGGCGCCGCCCTTACTGCGACCAGCGTTGGTGTCACGGTTGCTCTCCTCAGGGAAGCAGGCGTGATGGAGGCGCGGTTCGCCCAGATAATCATCGGCGCAGCGGTCATTGACGACGTGCTGGGGCTTCTCATCCTCTCCTTTGTCATCAACATGGCATCCGGCGACGGTTCGCTGGCTCCGCTTGCGTTTACCCTGGTCTCGGTTTTTGTCTTCCTGTTCGGAAGCATCATGGCGGGCGATTACTTTATCCGCTACCTCGACCGCAGGGGCATGAGTCCCCGCCGCTTCCTCCTTGTGCTGGCCTTCATGCTCCTCTACGCCTATGTTGCCGAATTCATAAAGCTGTCCGCCATCGTGGGCGCGTTCATAGCAGGCGTTGTCATCAACCGCAGCAGGCATATCGCTGAAATAGAGCAAAGCACCTACGGCCTTGAGCTTCTGTTCCTGCCTATCTTTTTCATAAGCCTCGGCATGCTTGTGGATGTGAACGCGCTCAGCGCCTACGCCCTCCCCATCCTCGTCATTACCTTTCTCGCCATCGTCACCAAGGTTCTGAGTTGCGGCATCGCTTCCCTATGGGCCGGACTCTCGCGCCGCGAATCGCTCCTTGTGGGTGTTGGCATGTCGCCCCGCGGGGAGGTCGCCCTCATTGTCGCCTCCATCGGTCTGACCAGCAGCGTGCTCAAGGTGGCCGAGTATTCCGTAATAGCCACCATGGCTTTATTGACGACCTTTTTGACTCCGCCGCTGCTAAGCCATCTGCTTGGGAGCGCACCGCACTCAAAGGTATCCTGATTTCAAAACCGGGATCCGGCAGCTGCTCATCACGAGTCAGTCATCGACGGATCGGTCTTCGGACGACGAAAGTAGAGACGACAAGCAGTGCGAGTATTGCCGAAGGTCCGCAAAGGCAGGACAGCGGATTCGCGGAGCAGGAATCATCCACCCACGCGTATCCTTCGGGACAGAGGCCGCTTCCACCGCTATCGGATGCCTTCACCCATCCCTCGGGCGTTGCGCATGCCGACTCGTTGGCAAAGGCGCACTGGCTCGTCAGATGGTTCACCACCATATCTTCGCAGTCGCCGTTTGATCCGCTGTGGCCTTCAGAGCAGCATCTGCTGTTTCGCATGGGGATGCATTCCCTTTCGGCAACGACCATGTCATAGCCCTCGGGACATCCGATATCGCCATAGCCGAGGCTCACCCACCCTTCCGGTATCCTGCAGATCGTGCATTCGTCGCCCCCACTAAAGTCAGAGCATTCCTTTGTCTGATGATTTACAATGGTTTCGGGCGGCGCCATGATGGAAAAGCAGGTTCCTGCCAGGAAAAGCAGCACGACTGCGACCATTGCGGATTTCGTTAAGCATCCCATGAACCGCTATCGCACCGATGTTTTTAATTTATAGCGTGCCAAATGTGCCTGGCGATAGTTGTGGCAGCACCCAGCAAATCCTACCTATTCAAGAGCCGGCTTCTCGAAGGCCTTATCATCTCCAGACCGAACCGCTTCATAATGATGGTTGAGCTGGACGGCCGTGTTGTCAGATGCCATTGCCCCTCCACCGGACGTATCGGTGACATAAAATTCGAGAACATCCCCTGCCTGCTGTCCAGACCCGAAAAGAGCAGCGGAAGCATCCCGAGGAAAACCGCCTACACCGTCGAGGCCATATCGCTCGATCCCCCGAGTCGGAAACGCAAAACCTGGATCGGCATAAACCAGAACCGGGCGAACGACTACGTGTGGTTTTTCCTGAAAACAGGGCAACTCCCCCTCCTTGCCAGTCGTGGCGCGCCGCTGGAAAGAGAGGTCCGGCTCGGTCATTCCCGCATCGATTTCTCTTCAGGAAACACATTTATCGAAGTGAAAACGCCGCTCATCTGGCTCCCGTCCGCGGAGGGCCTTCGCTATCAGCGGCACGGACCATTCCATTCGTTCGACCGCCTCATAAGGCACTTCACCGACCTCGCCCGCATCGTCCGGAAAGGATCGAGGGCCATCGTCATGTTGTGCTATCTCTATGATGCCAAGCCCTTCCAGCCGCCCCCTCCGGATAAAAGCAGCGGAAAAATCCAGCGGGCGGTAAGGGCAGCGACAACGAAGGGGGTTGAAAACTGGCAGATCAACCTGCGCATAGACGGGCATGGGATCGACCTGATAAGATATTTTCGGCTAAAGCCGTTCTAGCCGCAGTAACCCCTTTCTCTAATCCGCTTCCAGGAGTTTTTTCTCGAGCTGTTCCAGTTCTTCTACCCTTGCCTTGATTTATGTGCGCTTCAGTTAAGCGTCCAGATAAAGTAGTTCAGCACGCCCGCAAAGGACACCCACAGCATATACGGCGCCAGCAGCCAAGCCGCTTCCCTGGAGATGCCATAGAACCTCCACATGGTGGCGGCAATGGAAAGCCAGAGGGCGACAATGCCCACCAGCCCATAAAGGAGCGACTGGAGGCCGAAGAACAGGATGGACCAAACGGCATTCAGCAGGAGCTGGGCAGAGAAAACCATGAGAGCGGTCCTGACCTCTTTTTTCTTTGCGCCTTTGCTGTAGACCAGATACGCTGAAATGCCCATCAATACGTAGAGACCGGTCCATACCGGACCGAACACCCAGTTCGGCGGATTGAAGGCGGGCTTGTTGAGCCCTGCATACCAAGTAGGTATGGACTGCATGGTAAAGAAGGAGCCTACAACCCCTGCCATAAGGCAGACGAAAATGAACAGCGCTGCGATAAGCATTTCCTTTTTTTCCACGTTGCTCCTTCGCCTTTCAGGTTTATATGATTTTACTTCCTGTCGCCATGGCTGGCTCCGATGCGGGAATCACCGCGTTTTTGATGTATTTTTACCCGGTTTCATTGACGACAATATACTTCAGGCATTCGCCTGTGGCCATATTGCATAGCTCGTTTGCGCCGCAATCAGAATTCTTTGTGCAATTTTGCTTGGCCGTGGTTCCAAAGACTTTTCCGGTGCATTCGGCGTTTTTGTAATCATTGGACGAAAAGTTGCCGACCGCCCATCTTGTCAGCAGATTCGTAAGGTCTTTCTGTTCGAACCTGCAGACATCGTCCATGAGGACGCCTGATTTTTCTGCATTTTCGCTGGCGTTCTTTTCTGTCTCCCTTATCTGGGCCATGGTCACTCCGGATTTGAGGAGCTGCTGGACGGTCTGATCGTCATACCTTAGGCTGATATTAAGGGTTTTGATATAAAACAGGCATTTCCCCTGGTCCGTGCCGTTGATCTGGAAGTACGATGTGGTGTTGATTATGGCCCCGAAGAAGTTTACTGGTTGCGAAACGGTCGCCTTGGATAGTGCGCAGCTGTTCGACTTTTCAATCAAGCAATTCATGCTGGCGCCGCAGTCAAAAGGCCCAGACGGCGGGGAGGTGAGATTGGCCGACTGGTTTCCAGTAATATTGACCTCAACATTCTGCGAAACGCAGCCACCCACCAGCAATGAAACAGCCAAAACAACGAAAACGATCCTGTAGTCCATGGATAGATAACCCGGATGTGCTTATAATGGTTATCTGAAACCGCAATTTCCTATCGCAAGGAGATCCGGATGGCCGGTGACCACAGATCCGATGGTTAAGGCCAAAGAAAAAATTAACCGGACTGAAGAAAATTTATTCTAAGCTAAAGCGTTGCCATCTCCCGCATCTGAAGGGCGAAAATAATTCCGATGTAAATGGCATAGGTGACCAGGAATAAAGCACCTCCAAGCCGGGCGATTCTTTTGTTGACCGCCGCAACGTAAAGCAGTACCATGTTCGCTATCACGGCGAATAAAAGTGCCGCTATAAATACCGGTATCTGCACATGGATGGGGTTTATCACTGCCGCAGTGCCCAGCACCAGTGTAACGTTCACCATGTTGCTGCCTATTGCATCTCCCAATGCAAGTCCGTAATGTTTCTTCCTGATTGCCTGGAGATCCACACTCAGCTCTGGCAAAGACGTGCCGATCGCGATTATCGTAGCGCCGATGAAGCTTTCGGCGATGCCCAGTAGCTTTGCCAGCTTGACCGCTGATTCGACCACAAAACCTGAGCTTACAATCACCGCAAGGATTCCAACGCCGAAGAAGAGGAAGGCGTTGAGGGCCTTCGCCTTGGTAACCTTCCCGTTATTATTGCTCTCTTCAGTGCCTTTTTTAGCAATCGAATACCAGGCATAGATAACGAATATGCTCAGCAGCAGAGCTCCTTCGATAAAGCTGAGGGCGTTTCCCTGCACCGAACTGTTGAAGATGATGTATACTGATATTATGGTCGTGAGTAGGAGGACAAGCCCGATATCCCTCAGGCTTGTGGCGCTTATCTTCAGACCGTAAAGGAAAGCTCCTGTGCCAAGTATTAGCAGTATGTTGGCTATGTTCGATCCGAATACATTCCCTGCCGCTATGGCTCCCTCGTTTGCCGCAGAAGACACAACCGAAACCGAAAGTTCAGGGAGGCTCGTTGATACCGCAATCAGGATAAAGCCTATCGCCAGCTGGCTTATGCCGAAGAATTTTGAGAGCTTCATGGCATTGTCCACTACAAATCCTGAGGAGCGGGCAAGTACTGCAACTGAGACGACCAGAGTTGCCAATTCGAATACTACCATCACAATTGCATTTCATATAAACTTTAATGAATATTACGAAAGAATAAGACCGTCCCGGGGAACCTATATCATTCCCTGAAAACCTTATATCTCATGAAATGTAATGCCCCCCACGCGATGAGGTATGAGACGAACGCATGCGCGCTCGTCCACCAGAGATCATATGAGAAAAGCCCCTGCCTGATGAGCAGCCATTCCCCAAGCGCTCCGAAAAACGCGAACACGAGCGCGTCGGCAAGCGAATGCGCGAGGCTGAATCTTTTCGGAAGGTAAAGCGCCCATGCTGCGCCTCCGAAGAAAGCGATCGCCATGACTTCCAGCGGCACCACCCCTACCGCGACCGCGCTTTTCGCTTCCCACAACCCCAGGAGCCAGCCTGCATTCTCGAATATGAAATCGAAGACGAGCAGGAAGGCGCCGAGTTTCAGGGCATTGCCAAGCCTTTTTCCTGCGGATCTCGATTCGATGGCGAACCATCCGATCGCGCTTGCCGCAAGAAGGATCCATGAAAGCTGGCCGAGGCTGAAGAAATACAGGATCGCGGCGAGGAAGACGAAATAACCGCTGAGCATGATCAGTTTGGCTGATTCCTGGGGCAACGCCATGTTTTCCTTTTCCCACCGCTTTTTTTATATTGGCACTTCCTTACGATGAGGTATCGCCGCGGACATTATTTTATATGTTCTCAGGGTGGGTATACGGCATGGCGCTGGATAAACCGATCATCGCGCGGGCAGTACAGGTCCTTTCCGGCCTTGCCGTTATGGCAGCGGTTTTCTTCGCATCCGCAGGGCGCTTCGACATCCCGCGTGCATTGTTCTTCTACGGGATGTCTTTAATCCACCTGCTATTGAACTTAGCGATATTCTACAAATTGACTCCGGATATCCTTCGCGAGCGAAGCGAAACCAAACCGGGCATTAAATTGTGGGACCTCGCGTTCGCTATCAGCTTCACGTTTTTTGTGATGGCGATACATGCTGTCGCAGGGCTGGATATCGGAAGGTTCGGCTGGTCAAACCTCGGTCCTGGGTTTGGGGTTTTAGGTATCCTGCTCTATGCGATCGGTGCATCGATCATCACGTGGGCCATGATAGTCAACAAATTCTTCGAGACGACGGTTACCATCGTGAAAGGCCATCAGGTCGTGAGCAGCGGGCCATATGCCATCATTCGGCATCCTGGTTATGTCGGCATGATTCTGATGTATTCCTCAGCATCGCTCGTGCTCGGCTCTGCAATTTCGCTTATCCCGGCAGCCATCGTCGTTGTCCTGTTCGTAGGCCGCACGTATATGGAGGACAGGACATTGCAGAAAGAGCTGAAGGGATACAAGGAATACACGGAAAAGGTAAGGTATAGGCTTGTTCCTGGGATCTGGTGACCTCCTCATGCCGTTGCCCGGAAAATCCCTCTAGATCTCCGACAGTATCACTGTGTAATTCTTTCCATACGCCTTGGCGCAGGACGGGCACGTCGTATAGAAGAAGTACGTTTTCTTCGTGGTTTTCCCCTTGGATTTCACGTAGCTTTCCATCTCTTTGATCCAGCTGCCCATGTCCTGGTAGGGGCCTTCGAAGACCTTGGTAAGGAACCTGCCGGATATTTTCGTCATCTTTGCGCCCGGCACCTCCTTTGTTGCGGCTATGTATATGTCGCTTCCAAACAGGGAATTTTCATCGGAAAGCATGAGCGGCTCGGGTGCCAGGGCGTCGGCCTTCTTGATCATCTCCATGTTTTTCACTATGACCTGGCCGAAATTCAGCGGGATGTGGAAAATGCTCATCACATGATCCTTGACGAACAGCCTGTTCTTCCAGGTTATCTCCTTTTCATCCCAGGGTTTCGGATCGAACCTCTTGCAGCATCCTGTTTCTGATTCCTCGTAAAGCTTTTCCATGGGCGGCACACCTACTAAGTAGCCTATTCCGCTTCCTCGAGCTTCTTGCGGAGCTGCTCCAGCTCGTCATGGAGCGCCTTGTTCTTCTTCAGCGGGTCCATCCTCGCCTTCTTCTCAAGCTCCTCTATCTTCGCCTTGATGTTCGCGCGTTTCCTTGACAAATCCTTTTTGCTCATTCCCATTTGATGACCCTGTCCTGATTCTAGGAGGACGAGATTTATAAAAGAAGGTTCGCCCCGGGAATAGGGAGGATCCGCTTTCTGCGCCAACAAATTCTCCAGTGCATACATTTTATTAATCGGATGAGCAGTCTGCTTGATGGACGCCTCTGCAATCAAGAAAAAAGCCATGTTTCTGTTCCCGGCCGGGTTGGTAGCGGTCATCATCATGTTTTTCCTGCCGGCCGGCACTTTGGATTACTGGCAGGCCTGGGTTTACATCGCGGTGGTGTGTATTCCGGCATCCTTTGTCGTCCTCTATTTCCTGAAGACCGACCCGGAGTTTCTGGAGCGGCGGATGAGGATGAAGGAGAAGGAGACAAGGCAGCGGATGGTCATAACGCTTTCAACCATCATTTTCATAATCAGCTTTTTGATACCCGGCCTGGACCGCCGCTTCGGATGGTCAAATGTCCCGTTCGACTTTGTGATCGCTGCGGATGTCTTTGTTTTTCTCGGGTACCTGCTGGTCATCCTTGTCTTCAAGGAGAACAGCTACGCCGGGCGCACGATAGAGGTCGACAAAGGGCAGAAAGTCATATCCACCGGGCCATATTCCATTATTCGGCACCCCATGTATCTCGGCGTGATGGTCATGTATCTCGCAACCCCGTTTGCGCTTGGCTCCTATGTGGCCATCCCGCTGTTTCTGACAATCCTGCCGATCCTCGTCTTCCGCATCCGGAATGAGGAGGAAGTCCTCCGGCGTGACCTGCCGGGGTACAAGGAATATTGCGAAAAGACGCGTTATCGTCTGCTGCCGTTTATCTGGTAACAAAATGATCGTCGAGTGGGACTATGGCAAGCATGTGGAGATGCCCGAAATGCGGAAGGAGATTCGAGAAAATAAAGCAGTCCCATTCCTGCAACGTCATTCCGGAAAAAGCGCATTTCAAAGGAAAGGAGAAGGTGACAACAGCCCTCTACAATGAGTTGAAAGAGAAGATAAAGATGGAGGTGGGGGGCTTCAAGGTGGACTCGATACCCTGCTGCATACATTTTGTATCCACCTTCACTTTCACAGCGGTGCATGTGCTGAAGGATAAGATACGGGTCACGTTCACCCTTGATCATGAGATCAAGAGCCCCAGGATTTACAGATCTGCGGGGTATTCAGCCGGGAGGTTCATCCATCAGGTCGAAATCGATAACAAGAGCCAGATTGACAAGGAACTGCTCGATTGGATATCCCAGGCGTACCGCATAAGGAAGAAATGACTGCCCACAGATAGAAACGCCCGAAGAGAGCGAATTACGAAGTTGAACTCACCCTCGAATCATGCAAGATCATGCAGGTGTAAGCAGGATATTGCAGGGAAAATATTTATTCGTTTTGGCATTTGGCACAGCCATTAGTATAGATCCGTAAAAAGCGTTTCGGGATTTCTTCAACTTTATCCGATTGGAGCACTCTTTGGATAAGGCCCCCTAGATCTGAATGCGGGATGACTCTCCCGTGAGCTTCGTACAAAACACGGACCAAAGCGAGTTGGGTATTCATTTCAGGGATCTTACCTTCTTCAAGCAATTTGATTGCGTTGGCCATAAGGCGTTTCCTATCAGCGATAGGGGTATTGACGCGTTCATCAAAAGAGGAGATCCGACTTGTGAAGCTATCTGAGAGGAACACCTTCCGAATAGGATTTACTTCACTATATGAAAGGGCAGACAGGATATCCTGAAGGGTTCCCTTCTTGCGGACCAAATCGATGTAGTAGATTTCAGTGTCATCGTCCAAATCTCCTCTCTTCAAAGAAGAAAGACCAACTTTCACGTCGAGTTGATCCATCATTCCCCTTCGTTTCTCAATCTCTCCCCGTCTGTACCATCTCTTTTGATTTTTCGTTGGCGATGGGGGCAATTCTCTTATTTCCGGAGCTTTGCGATATTTTTTGGGTTGCATGTATATGCCTCGAGGATAATAATAACATAATATCAACATATGTTATTATAAATGTTTATGTATGCAAAACAACCGCACCCGCTCCGTATTGGTTGAGATCAAATGATATTGCCTGAAATCAACGATACCCTAAAATGCTCTGTTTTTGTTATAATTAGTGTTTAAAAAAATCTCGCCCCGGGGATTCGGCCGGCGTTTCCCGCCGTCCATCCCTGGGCTTCGCTCACTTCGTTCGCTACGCCCCGGGGATGATTTGAACATCCGGCCTGCTGATGTCTAAAGCCTCATTGACTTGGTTCGTCCTCAGGGTTTCCCTAAGGAACGATGTTTCGTTCCTTGGGGCACCGGGAACTTCGTTCTCGATTGTTCCCGAGGCTTTTTGCCCTAAGATTAACGTGAGTCAAAAAGGCTCTAACAGTCAGCCGCTCTACCGACTGAGCTACCGAGGCAAATGGTAGAACCTATTGCGAGCCGATTTATTTTAAATCGTTCTGTTGGGTCAGGAAGGCAACGTCGAATTGAAAAGCAGCTCGTAGCCTTGGGCATCGCGGAATTTTATCCCATATACTTCGATACGTTCGTAGCCCGCCGTATCCGTTACGGTTATGTTCGCCTCGAATGGGCAGATGCACCTGCACATCTCGCCCACATTTTCCTCGTATATCCCTATCGTCCTGTCCTCGGTTTTCATGGTGATGGTCACATTGGCGCAGCAGACGTAGTTTTGCCTCTGGAGCAGATTGATGCCGTCTGCTGTTTTCTCAAGTCTGAATTCGTCGTTTACGCTGGTGCGCTGCGCTTCCCCGCAGGGCTTTATCCCGTATGCCATCGAAGGCTGCTTGACCTGGATGCAGCCGATGATCAGAAGAGCCACCACCATCGCGGCCATCACGATTCTTCGCAAAGGCTCCACCCGCAGAATTCGCATTCGATGCAGCCTTCGGAATGGATGAGCTGTCTTCTGCACTCCGGGCAGATGCCCTGTTTCACCAGCTCTTTTTCATCGTCGTTCATGACCCACCGAATATGCTCTTGATGCCTTTAATGATGCCTTCGGACTTTGCCTTCCAGCCCATGAGGAAGCCCTGGAGACCGTCCATGCCGCCCAGCTGGGAAAGGAGATCATCGGCAGCGCCAGTGACTTCCTTGTTCGAGCCCAACCCAGGTATCTGGAAGAGCGCCTTGAGAAGCGCAACGATGCCCCTCTTGGTGTACATCGGCTTGCCTTCTTTGGTCTTAGTGTACCATTTATCGATGAACTTTTTCGCCTCGGGTGTTTTGATGAATTCCTCTGCGCTGCCTGATTTCTCTTCTTCCGGAGGCTTCTTTTTCTGCGCCGGCTCTTCTTCCTCTTTGCCCCGCGCTAACGCCTGCTGACTAAACTGGCCGATGAACATGGCTTACCGACTCACTGAACTTTTATAAATTTACCTCTACCTCATAATCCGAGTTCGCTGAGAATCTTGCCGGTCTTGAATTTCGAATCGTCTATGCTTTTGGCGAGTTTTACGATCTCGACTCCTTCGGGCTTGTAGGTCTCCCGCTGGTCATAGCCGTAAATGATGACGTCCGGCCCCACGAATTCGAGCATCTTTTTCGGGTCAGTG
>Ga0315268_10003173_pt1 | contig 18217 bp, 15 predicted proteins | sample C1_top_MG_FD_204535 | JGI IMG/M metagenome (GOLD analysis project Ga0315268, IMG submission 204535) | Sediment microbial communities from Yellowstone Lake, YNP, Wyoming, USA - C1_top | ecosystem: Environmental > Aquatic > Freshwater > Lake > Sediment | place: USA: Wyoming | collected 2017-08-01
GGCCCCCTCAATGTCTTATGGGTAGTTGACGTCACAACATCTGAAAAAGGTATGGGAGACGGATGAACCCCTGCAGCAACAAGACCCGCTATATGAGCCATATCAACCATCAGATATGCTCCCACTGATCCGGCAATTCCGGCAAAAGCTTCAAAATCAAGTATTCTCGGATATGCGCTTGCGCCGGCTACTATCATTTTAGGCCTGTGCTTCTCAGCTATCCGGCCAAGCTCTTTATAGTCAATGGTCCCCGTATCCTTACTAACTCCGTAATGGACAAAATTGAAGAATCTGCCTGAAAAGTTTGCGGGGCTGCCGTGAGTTAAATGGCCGCCGTGCGAAAGATTCATCCCGAGTATTGTGTCTCCGGGATGGAGCAATGCAAAATATACCGCCATGTTTGCCTGAGATCCCGAATGGGGTTGCACATTCGCATATGAAGCTCCGAAAAGTTTTTTGACCCTTTCAACGGCCAGTTTTTCGGCCACATCAACATTTTCACATCCGCCATAATATCGCTTGCCGGGATAACCTTCCGCATATTTATTTGTAAGAACGCTCCCCTGCACCGCCATTACGGCCTGGCTGGCGATATTTTCAGAGGCTATTAATTCCAGTGTGTTTTTCTGCCTTTCAAATTCACAGGAAATAACTTTTGCAATTTCAGAATCCGTCTCTTCTACGAATTTCAGGTTCAACTTTTGCTTCCTTTTAAATTAATATTTTTGTCGTCGTTCAAGCCTTACGGCTTTGTAAAGTTCAAGCGTTTCTGCCCATCTCGTTAAATTTATCAATCCTTGCCTGATGACGTCCCCCTTCAAACGGCGTTTCAAGCCAGGCTTTTAATATTTCAATCGCAAGGACATCTCCGATTACACGCCCCCCCATAACAAGCACATTGGAATTGTTATGGCGCCGGCTCATAATCGCCGAAAAAAGGTCATTGCAAAGAGCCGCCCTGACATTCGAAAACCTGTTGGCAACAATCGACATGCCGATTCCGGTACCGCAAAGCAGAATCCCGCGGTCGAATTTGCCGGCAGAAACAAGAGATGCAACCTTTATTCCATAATCCGGATAATCAACCGAACCCTCCCCCTGAGCGCCGGCATCCTCAACAGAGATACCGTTTTCAATCAGAAACTTCTTTAGCTTCTCCTTAAGTGGGTATGCGGCATGATCGCTTCCTATAACAACAGGTGATTTATTCATCGGTTGATCCTTCTTTAGCATTCGCACAAAGGCAACTATTTTTCTCCCAATCTCCAAGCACTACAATAACTTGTAGAATTACATGTATCTTTTAATAACCGCAAGAAAAAAATAAGCTCACGATGTAAATGAGTTTAAGGGGAAAAAGCAGAATATTAACAGGTGGAAAGAGGACTGCCCCTGCCCTTTAAAAAACGGGCAGGGGCAATAAAGCATCAGCGGGAGTTTATAAAATCGATCGCATCTTTTACTGTAACAAGTTTTTCGGCTTCATCGTCCGAAATTTCCATTTCGAATTCTTCTTCCATAGTCATGATAAGTTCAACCAAATCAAGGGAATCTGCGCCAAGGTCATTCACAAAAGAGGCCTCGGGTACAACTTCTGCAAGATCGACTCCCAGTTTCTCGGCAATAATTTTTTTTACCTTTTCTTCAACAGACATAAATTCAATTCTCCTTTCATATCACATATACATTCCGCCGCTGACATGAATAACCTGTCCGGTTATATAACTGGCTCCTTCGGAAGCGAGAAAAAGGATCGCTGCCGCCACATCTTCCGGTTTACCGGCCCGCCCCAGCGGCACTTGTCCCAGCATGGCTTCTTTGGCCTTGTCCGAAAGGACGGCCGTCATATCCGTCTCAATAAAACCAGGGGCAATCGCATTGACGGTGATATTCCGTGGGGCAAGTTCTTTTGCCGCAGTTTTTGTGAGCCCGATGATTCCGGCCTTGGATGCCGCGTAGTTTGCCTGACCTGCATTTCCGGTGACGCCGACAACGGACGCGATGTTGATGATACGGCCGTATCGTTGTTTCATCATGGCCTTGGCAGCAATTTTTGTGCAATAAAAAGTTCCCTTTAAATTGACGGAGATGACGTCATCCCAGTCCTTTTCATTCATGCGAACCAAAAGACCGTCTTTGGTAATGCCCGCATTGTTTACCAGGACGTCGATCCGATCGGTTTCCCCTGTTATTTTTTCAAAAAATGCGGTGACCTCCTCTTTCGAGGCCACATTGACGCTGATTCCTGATGCCGACCCCCCGGCGGCGGCAACGAGTTTTTCGGTTTCGTCTGCCGCTGCTTTTTCGACCGCCTCATTGCCGGGGGAAAAATAATTAAAATAAATCCGGGCGTCCGGCCCGGCCAGCGCCAGACAAATGGCGCGTCCGATTCCTCTTGAACCACCGGTTATCACTACCGTGCGTTTTATACGATCCGCCATTATCGCCTCTCAAATAAAATGTCTGCAACTCTATCCATATCGACTAACACATTCATGTAACTCATCATAAGCGTGTCATATGAAATGTTTTGCATGAAGTCATATATCTTTTTCTTTTCAAAAATCCCGGAACCAAACAAGATCCTGTTGATGTTATTTATTACAAGCTGCGCTGTTTCATTTGCAAAAAGTCTTGACATGATCCTTATCTTTTCAGATTCCTTTCCGCCGTTTTTCATGAATGCGGAGCATTTTCTGGCAAGGCTCGCGCCAACCTCTACATGGGTCATCATATCGGCAAGAAGAAACATTATATACTGCTGCCTGGTAAGCTTGTTTTCATGAACAAGCGCTATGGTGTCATTAAGCGCTTTTGCAGCAAGACTATAATAGATGCATCCTGCATCTTTCAAAGAAGAATCCAGTTTTTCCATCTCTTTGCAAATGGAAAGGTAATATTCCCCCTTTGTTTTCCGGGTTTTTTTCCAGCGGAAAGTGCTTATTATATTCTGCTGAATTTCACTGGTTCCTTCATATATGGTTGTAATTCTTACATCCCGCCTTATCTTCTCGACTTCATATTCGGCAATGTATCCATATCCGCCAAGGCCCTGGATCGCATGATCGGCTGCCTGATTTGCGGCTTCAGTCGCAAAGAACTTTGCTATTGAGCCTTCCACCTGGAGATCTTCTTCTCCTGAATCAAGCCTTTCAGCAAGTTCATCAATATATGCCGCAGCAGCTTCAAGTCTTACTGCATCTGAAACAACAAGTTTATGTGTGTAACCCTGTTTTTCGGAAAGAGGAGATCCGAATTGAATCCTTTGTCCGGCATATGGAATAAGAATGCCGAGGGATGCTTCTCCGGCTCCGAGCGCCATTGCAGCAACCATAACCCTTGTATATCCGAAAACCTTGTTTGCCTGTTTTAATCCCTGTCCAGGGACTCCGCCGATCAGGTTTTCAACAGGCACAAATACATCCGTAAATGAAAGAGGTGAAGTATTGGATGCGCGTATGCCGTGTTTTTCTTCGCCCTTGCCCCTTATAAAACCTTTTGCCTCTTTTTCTACAACAAAAAAAGCAGGGCCCTCCGGGGTATCGGCTAAAAGTGTGATAAAATCGGCATATCCTCCGGTAGAGATGAACTGCTTCGCGCCGTTAATTATATATCCCGTAATTTTTCCTTCATTATTAACTACGGGGTCGGCTTTTGTTTTTATTGCCGCAACATTGCTCCCGGCATCAGGCTCTGTGACGGCGTATGCAACAAGGGAAGAGCCGTCTGCGATTGCGCCAAGCCATTTCTTTTTTTGCTCTTCCGTACCACCCACAATCAGCGGATCTGCACCAAGCTGGATAGCAAAAAAAGCCGTGGTTATCCCGAGACAAATCTTTGACATCTCGCGTGTCAAAATACAGATATCCCGTGCGCCCCCTCCCATCCCGCCATAAACTTCAGGAATTCCAAGAAGCTGCAGTCCTATTTCAGGGCTGAGCATATGCCTGATTGCCTCTTCCGGGAAAATTTCTTTTTTATCATATTCCAGAATTTTTTCCCTTGTAAGAAGCCTCTTTCTGAGCCGGTCAACAGTCTCCAACACCATCTCTCTTGACTCGGCATCCAGCCCTTTCAATCCTCTTGTTTTATCTGTTTCCAGCAAGGCCATTAAAATCTATTCCTCTTTGTTTTTAATAACTTCGCGTCCCTTATAATATCCGCAAGCCTTGCAGGCATTATGTGGAAGAACGGCTTCTCCACACTGAGAGCACTTGGACAAATTCAGCGCTTCAACCTTCTGATGGGTACGTCTTTTATCCCGTTTTGACTTAGATGTTTTATGCTTTGGTACGGCCATAAGTAATCTCCTAACATAATGATAAAATTATTAAAAACCATAAATCACTAATATTGTAAAACGTCCCGGTTCTAGTAATTTAAATGGAATCGATTGTCAAGAATTTTTGCGATTTTTTTTATTATTTGTTTACTTATGCAAAACTGTTTTGTATGTTATCCGGGTAAAAAATAGCTGGTAAAAATCTACTTGAATACGTAACTTCTCGATAACACACGGCTATTATTAGCGACCGGGTTAGAGATTTTTTCGGAATCTATTCCGGACGAAAAAACATACGATATACGCATATAATGTTGCGAGTGGAAAAATCGACGAAATAATACTTATTTTTACTTATTGCTAATACTAATATTAATTGAAGTAAATTTTAAGGTGAAAAATGAATCATTCAATTATTACCCGCTTTCCACCAAGTCCGACAGGTTATCTGCATGTCGGTGGCGCCAGAACCGCTCTTTTTAACTGGCTTTATGCGCGCCATATGAAGGGGCGTTTCATATTAAGAATTGAAGATACAGATATAGAGCGTTCTACCCAGGCATCGGTTGATGCCATATTTGAAGCCCTGGAATGGCTTGGCATTGACTGGGATGAAGGCCCCTATTTTCAATCAAAACGACTTGATATTTATGTTGAATATATCCACAAACTTATAAATTCAGGAGATGCCTACTACTGCACCTGTTCACCCGAAAAGCTCGAAGAGATGAGGAAGGTTGCCATGGCGACCGGCAAAAAACCCAAATATGACGGGACATGCAGGGAAAAGGGGCTGAAAAATACACATGATGCCGTTGTCAGGATAAAAGCGCCCCTCACGGGAACAACAGTGGTTCACGATGTAATTAAAAATAACATCGTTTTCCAGAATACAGAGCTTGATGATTTTGTCATAAGAAGAAGTGACGGAACCCCCACGTATAACCTGGCCGTTGTTATAGACGATATTACAATGGGCATCAATACCATTATAAGAGGCGACGATCACGTCAATAATACGCCAAAGCAGATAATGCTATATAACGCTCTTGGCGCTCCCCTTCCGGCCTTCGGACACGTTCCGATGGTACTCGGAGGCGACCGCACGCGGTTGAGTAAAAGGCACGGTGCAATGTCTGTCACCGAGTACAGGGATATGGGTTATCTGCCCGACGCCTTCATTAATTACATAGTGCGGCTCGGATGGTCTTACGGAGATCAGGAGTTTTTCACAAGAGAGGAGCTTGTTGACAAATTTTCTCTTGAAAATATAGGCAGATCCGCAGGGATTTTTGACATTGATAAACTTCTTGCCCTGAATGCCGACCACATAAAGATGACTCCGCCGGGAAAAATTACAAAGCACCTCGCCCCGTTTTTAAATAAGCTTGGCTTTGACGTCAAGGAAGGGCCTTTCGTCGAAGGAGTGATAAAAACACTCAATGCCCGCAGCAAAACTTTAAAGGAGTTGGCCGAAAACGCAGTATTCTACTTCAAAGATACGGTCACATATGACAAGGATGCCGCTTCCAAATTTTTTACATCCGATTCTCTCAGGATTCTTAAGATGCTGATTGAATCTCTCGAAAATCTTCAATTATTTGATGAAAAAAGCCTTGAAAATGTATTTATGAAAACAATGGAAGCGACCGGACTCAAACTCGGCAAAATCGCCCAGCCGGTCCGCCTGGCTCTAACCGGAAAAACGGTTAGCCCCGGAATCTTCGAAATATTAAACGTTATAGGAAAAGAAAAGTCGCTCGACAGGTTGAGGCGGGCCGTTTCCTTCATTGAGGAGAAGAGAGCTTTAACATCTGATTAAATGGGCTGGCATGGGTAATGGGCTTTGGTCTTTCGCAAGAAATTTTTAAAGAAACATATCAACGCCCCCTGATAGTCAACAAAGAGACACAGGCAGAGACAAAATCACGGCTTCGTGGGCTAATATCCACTGGGGCTGCCCGGATTTCATGGGAGTCCTCCTTTGGCGGATTGGCGGAGGCTGAATCGCATTCTTCCGGAATGCCAAAGCCCATTACCCATGCCAGACTCGAATGGTAGATATTCAAAGCTCTCGAAAAGGGAAGCTGATTTTGCCCGTATTACAGCCAGAATTATCTTGACTATCATTTTTCCATTAAATAGAATTGAACTAACTTGCTGGGGGATCGTCTAGCGGCAGGACAACGGGTTCTGGCCCCGTTAACCGAGGTTCAAATCCTCGTCCCTCAGCCATTTTAATTTTTGCATCGAAATCAACCCTCCGTCGCGCAAACTCTTTTCCTGAAAGGAGACCTTTGAAGAACATCCAATTTTGTCCAAGTACAAGGAAGGCGATAATTTTAACCGCAGGAATACATTAAAGTATTTCGAGGATTGAAATTTGAGCCTGACACAGTAATCGGGCAAAAGAGGGTGTTATGCAAAGGTCTCGAAAGCTGAAAGAGGAAAATACCATCAGGCGTTCGCCCAGGGAGCGCCAAATAAAGAGCCCCGCCTTATCCGTTATATCCAACGATTTTATCCACATTATCGGTTATTTCGTTGAAAATTTTTTCGGTTCTCACGCGCAGCTTTTCAAGCTCTTCGTCAGAGATATCCTTCGGTATTATCATGGGCTCGTGAAATTCGATATATACCGTGCTGAAAGGATAGGGAATTATGGTCTTATCCCACGCCTTGTGAAAAGTTATAACCTTGGTACCGGAACTTGCAAGCGGTATGAAATACGAGCCGGTCTCCTTTGCAAGGACAAGCATTCCCTTTTTTAAAACACGCGCCGGACCTCTTGGCCCGTCAACGGCTGTACCGCAGAATTTCGGAGCCCCTCCTCTGTTCATGTAATCGATCATCGCAAGAAGCGCTTCTCCTCCTCCTTTCGAAGAAGAGCCGCGCACAAAGTCAAACCCGAAGCGCTTCCCGACCCGGGCAATGAGCTCTCCGTCCTTGCTTCGGCTGACCATCGCAACACCGTTTTTGACATTCCTGAAATAATAATAAAGAAATATGGCGTGCCTGTGCCATGAAGCGACAACCACATTTCCCTTGTCACTGTTGTTAAGAATAAACTCTTCATAGATATGCCTGTTTATTATTTTAACGCGCACCGTCCCGAACCAGAGCCTGATAAGCCATGAGGCAAGGAAAGAGATCAGGGATATTTTAACGCGTTCCGCAAATGTAAGGTTCTTTATGAATTCAGCCATTTGTAATCCTGTTATTCTCCCGCAGCAATCTCTTCCTTGAGAAGGCAGCAGGCTATTTTATACTCCGGAGTTCCGTCTTTTTTATAGCTCAAATTACCGGGCTGTATGAGCCTGTTCATGACACATCCTTCGGGAACAGAAAGTCCGAACAGATCAATTTCATTTATTTCCCCGGTTTTAACAAGCCTGTTTTCATCAAATTTCATGCCGTGAATGGGATAATCTTCGCACAAAGGGCACCGGTAGACCCTTCCGTTCGGAAAAATAAAATAATTATCCGCTACCAGACCGGCGCATTCAAACCGCTCTTCCTGATTCAAAAAAACCTTGGGATATGTCACCGTGATGCCGCGGCGCGCAATTTTCTCCGCTGTTGCCGGTATTACATCAAGCCATTTTGAACGGGATACTTGAGGATTTTCAGAATCTTTTCCGGAAAAGCCGGTTTTTATAATTCTGCCCCTTATGCCTATCACCTGAATAAAAAACCTTCCGACTCCGAAATCGCAGAGCAAACTCTCAATCATATCAAGTTCATCTATATTTGCTGAGCTTACAGTATAAATAAGGCTTGTATTAAATCCTTTTGAGACCGCCTCTTTTATGCCCGAAAGGCATCTCTCATACGACCCCTTTCCCCTCAGCATGTCATTTGTCTCTCTTGTAGCGCCGTCTAAACTGAAACTGATATAGTCGACATCACCGGGTTCAATTTTTGACAGGATGCCGTTGAAGAGATAACCGTTCGTATCAATTGTCACCGATTTATATCCGGTTTTCTTTGCGTGCTTTACTGCAAGGGAGAGGTCGGGGTGCAATGTTGGTTCGCCGCCGAGAAAAATCACGTTGGCTTCCCTGCTTTTTCCGGCAAATGCGTCAAGCCAGGCTTTTATTATTTCGATAGGAAGGGTGTTTTCTCCGTGATGCTCTTTGTTTATATAACAGTGCCGGCAACTAAGATTGCAGTTTGTAAGAATATGGAAAAAAATATTGGTTGCGTTTTTTGAAAACGAAACCGTTTTCATATCTTTCATTGAGCGCTTTTTTTAAGCCGTTCGACCTGCTTCCTGGCTTTGACAAGCTCCTCATTTGTCAGGCGCAGCCGTATCGACATGTATTCGGCAAAAATCCTGTATAAAAGAAGAAGAAAATCGACTCTTTCATCCCTGTCACCGGTGCCGGAAATCTTGCTCTGCGCCAGAGTGTCGACAGCAAGGCAGATGGTTTTGCCCATGGCATGAATCGACGCCGACCTGCTCAACGTGTCAATTATCCTCATCTCGCCGAAGATTTCGCCCTTCTTACTGATTGTGGTGATTTCACAATTATCTTTTGAGACTCTAACCTTGCCTTCTAAAAGAAAATAGAGCCACTGATCATTTTCTCCTTCCTTTATAATTATCTCCCCGTCATCATATTCCCTTATCTTGCTGAGCCTCAAAAGCTTTGCAAGGCTTTTTATTTCGAAATGCTTGAGGGTTTGAATATTCATAAGCCTCTGAATATTTTGCATATTATCCTGAAGGTATCTCGATTCGATCATGGTGCCTCCTTTCTGATATCTTTACAAGATATTCCCATTTCAGCAATTACGGCCTTCGGCGTGATTTATATATTGATGGTTATGTAAAAAGTCCTGTTTTACGCCGAGGGCAACGACTCCGCCCGCTCTTTTCATCTTCTCCGTTTCAGGCTGATCCGTGGTCTTAACCGGAATAAGGCGGACAGGTTTTTCGACTTTTTATTTATGTGTTAATATTATATTGTAATTACAGATAACACAAAAAGATTTATTTTTCAAGGCAGTCTTTTGATAGATGCTCGTCAAATTCCACGGGGTAACATCCGTCAAAACATGCCTTGCAGAAATTTCTTTCCGGATTTTCAATGCCCATGGACTTTAAAAGTCCGTCTATGCTCAGGTAGTAGAGAGAATCAAGGCCGAGAAGATTTTTTAACTCCGATACGGATTTATTTGCAGCTATCAGTTCTCCCTTTGTTGAAAAATCTATTCCGTAATGGCATGGAAACCTGTGCGGCGGGCCGCTCACACGCATATGGATTTTCTTTACTCCGAGCTCGCGAAGCGCTTTCACCCTGGTTTTAACAGTGGTTCCCCTGATAATCGAGTCCTCAATAATTACTATCTCCTTCCCTTTAAGTATCTCTTTTACCGGGTTCAGTTTTACCCTCACACCGAAATCTCGCATGCTCTGCGTCGGCTGTATAAAAGTTCTCCCGACATAGTGGTTTCTTATCATTCCCATCTCGAAAGGTATTCCCGATTCTTCGGAAAAACCGAGGGCCGCATAGGTTCCCGAATCCGGAAAGGGCATCACGAGATCCGCTTCAACGGGCGATTCCTGTGCAAGGCACCGGCCATGCGCCTTTCTTGTTTCATACACATTCCTGCCGAAGATCGTGCTGTCGGGACGCGCAAAATAGATAAATTCGAATATGCAGAAGGATCTGCGCCCCGGCGTTTCTGTTTTTATGCTTTTTAACCCGTCTTTTCCTATTATTACGATCTCGCCCGGATCAAGCTCCCTTATAAACTCGGCTTCAACAAGGTCAAGAGCGCATGTCTCGGAGGCCAGAACATAATTTCCGTTCACCTTGCCGAGGCACAAGGGGCGGAATCCGTTCGGGTCCTTGATTCCTATAACCTCGCCTTCGCTCGTCAGGACGACCATGGAAAAAGCCCCTTTCAACTTCTTCACGGTTTCAACCAGAGCACGTTCAAGTCCGTAACTGATGTTTTTTACAAAAAGATGGAGGAAGATCTCGCTGTCCATCGTCGTCTGGAAAATAGATCCTGCTTCTTCAAGTTCGTTCTTGAGGCTATGGGCATTTACGAGGTTTCCGTTATGGGCAACGGCATATGACCTTTTCCTGTGATGAATGACAAAGGGCTGCGCATTTGAAAGTATAGAGCTTCCTGTTGTGGAATACCTGACGTGGCCTATGGCGCTCAGCCCGTTGAGCTGTTCAAAATGCCTTATATCAAATACATCCGAAACAAGCCCCATTCCTTTGTGGTCAACTATTCTGTTATCCCTTGCAACGGCAATCCCTGCGCTCTCCTGCCCCCTGTGCTGGAGCGCATAAAGGCCGAAATAGCTGATTTTTGAAGCTTCAGGATGGCCGAAAATTCCAAAAAGTCCGCAGGCCTCCCTCGGCTTGTCGTCAGGATAAAACCCGCCTTCATTTATATTTGATTCTGATATCATTTGATCCGAAGCTCCTTGTGAAACCTTTGCATAACACATCCTTTTGCCCGTACATGAAAGGATTCAAGTGAGAGGCGTTGAAATTAAAACCCTTGAACTCTCGAATCTTGGAATCCTCGAACCCTATTTTCAATAATGATTATAATCCTGAATCGGTTTGACCGAAAGCTTTTTTTCCTTAAGCGCTTCAATCCCTCTGCAAATCGCCATCGCTCCGGGAATCGTTGTAATACAGGGAATATTGTATTTTATCGCCGCACGGCGGATTTCATACCCGTCTTTCATCGGTTCGGCTCCTGTTCCGGTGTTTATAATAAGATGAAGGCTCTTGTTTTTTATTGCATCAACTACATGGGGACGTCCCATCGAAACCTTGTTTATCATTTCATTGGAAATCCCATGCTCCGTAAGAAAAACGGAAGTTCCCTTTGTCGCCGTAATCTTAAATCCCATATCGCGGAATTTTTCTGCAACAGGGATGACGGATTTCTTATCCGAATCCATAACGCTTATAAAAACATTTCCGGATGTCGGCATCTTCTGCCCTGCTCCAAGCTGCGCCTTTGCAAGGGCAAGTCCGAAAGAAGAGTCTATTCCCATAACTTCCCCTGTTGATTTCATTTCAGGGCCAAGGAGCGTGTCAACATCCGGAAACCTGTTGAACGGCAGGACCACTTCTTTTATCGAAACATGGGTTGGAACTTTTTCGGTTAAAAGGCCGACTTCGGAAAGAGTGCGACCCAGCATCACCTTCGTGGCAAGCTTTGCAAACGGGATTCCGGTCGCCTTGCTGACAAACGGGATTGTTCTCGATGCCCTGGGATTTACTTCAAGTACGTAGAGCCGGTCTCCTTTGATGGCATACTGCACGTTCATGAGACCCACAACTTTCAACTCCGCTGCCATGGCCTTTGTAGCAACTGTAATTTCATCAATTATTGCAGGGCTTATACTGTAAGGGGGAAGAACGCATGCCGAATCGCCGGAATGGACTCCTGCCGCCTCTATATGTTCCATTATTCCGCATATGATGGTTGTTTTCCCGTCCGATATGGCATCAACATCAACTTCAATCGCCTCTTCAAGAAACTTGTCGATCAGCACAGGGTGCCCCGGTGACGCTTCAATCGCCAGCCTTGTGAAGTTTTCAAGATCCTTCCTGTTATAAACTATTTTCATCGCCCTTCCGCCGAGAACATATGACGGTCTTACAATTACTGGATATCCTATGGATCCGGCTATCGCCGCAGACTCTTCAATATTTACCGCGGTTCCGTTTTCAGGCTGAACAAGGTTGAGCTTCTTCAACATGGCCTGGAAAAGCTCCCTGTCTTCCGCCTTGTCTATGCTCTCAGGCTGGGTGCCGAGGATCGGGACTCCCGCCTGAAAGAGAGGTGTTGCAAGATTAAGAGGAGTCTGTCCCCCGAACTGGACGATAACGCCGAAAGGCTTTTCAGTCTCCACGATATTTAAAACATCTTCTTTAGTCAGGGGCTCAAAATAGAGTTTATCCGAAGTATCATAGTCGGTGCTGACCGTTTCAGGGTTGCTGTTGACCATGATGCTCTCAAGCCCCTCTTCCCGTACGCCGAATGAAGCCTGCACGCAGCAGTAATCAAATTCAATTCCCTGGCCTATCCTGTTCGGCCCTCCGCCTAAAATCATGACCTTTTTCTTGTCCGAAACCCTCGCTTCGTTCTCCTCCTCGTAGGTGGAATAGTAATAAGGGGTTGCCGCCCTGAATTCGGCGGCGCAGGTGTCAACAAGCTTGAAAACGGGCTTTATACCTGACTTCTCCCGGACATGTCTAATATTATCTTCTGTTGATCCTGTAAGATGCGCAATCTGAATATCCGAAAACCCGAAGGATTTTGCCTGATATAAAAGCTCTTTTGAAATATCCTTCCCGGCCTTTGCAATGATTTGTTCGAGATCAACTATCTGCCTGATCTGATGTAGAAACCACGAGTCAATCGCCGTCAATTCATGTACGGATTGCAGGGACATTCCATGCATAAGAGCATGGCGCAGATAAAACATTCTCTGTGAATTGGGAACGGAAAGCTTCTGCGCGATTTCAGTTTCCGATAATCCTCCTCCTTCAGGATTGGCCGGATCCTTTCCGTCCGCGCCGAGCCCGAAGCGCCCTGTTTCAAGAGATCTCAGTCCCTTCTGGAACGCCTCTTTGAAATTTCTTCCAATCGCCATCGTTTCGCCGACCGATTTCATGGCTGTGGTGAGGTAATCTTTTGTTTCGGGAAATTTTTCAAAGGTGAACCTTGGAATCTTGACAACGCAGTAATCAAGGGCGGGTTCAAACGAGGCTAATGTTTCTCCCGTGATGTCGTTCGGAATTTCATCGAGCGTGTAGCCCACTGCAAGCTTTGCCGCAATTTTTGCTATCGGGAATCCGGTCGCCTTGGAAGCAAGGGCTGAGCTGCGCGAAACCCTGGGATTCATTTCAACTACTATCATATCTCCGTTTTTGGGATTCACGGCAAACTGGACGTTAGACCCGCCGGTGTCAACGCCGATTTCTCTCATAATGGCAATGGAGGCGTTTCTCATCTTCTGGTATTCGGCATCCGTCAATGTCTGGGCGGGAGCCACGGTAATGCTGTCGCCGGTGTGAATTCCCATCGGATCCATATTTTCAATCGAGCAGATAATGACTACGTTATCATTTTTGTCCCTCATCACTTCAAGCTCATACTCTTTCCATCCAAGGACGGATTCTTCGAGCATGATCTGCCCGATAAGGCTTGCATCAAGACCTGCTTTTGCGATTATCTCCAGATCCTCAAAATTATACGCGACCCCTCCGCCTGTGCCTCCGAGGGTAAAGCTTGGTCTTACTATAACCGGAAAGCCTATCCTTTTTACCGTCTCTCTTACCTCCTCCATGTTAACGGCAATACCGCTTTCCGGAATTCTGAGTCCTATTTTGTTCATAGCATTGCGGAAGAGGTTCCTGTCTTCGGCCTTTTTTATCGATTCAACGGACGCTCCGATCATCTCGACGCCGAATTTTTCCAACACACCCATCCCGGCCACTTCAATGGCCGTGTTCAGGCCGGTCTGACCTCCAAGCGTGGGCAGCAGTGCATCCGGGCGCTCCTTTTCAATTATCATGGCGACCATTTCAGGAGTAACAGGCTCGATGTATGTCCTGTGGGCCATGTCGGGATCGGTCATAATCGTTGCAGGATTGCTGTTTATAAGCACTACCTCATAGCCCTCTTCCTTCAATGCCTTGCACGCCTGAGTTCCGGAATAATCGAACTCGCATCCCTGGCTGATTATAATCGGACCTGCCCCGATGATCAGTATTTTATTTATGTCGGTGCGTTTAGGCATTTTCCATCAGCTTTACAAACTCGTTAAAAAGATAACGCGAATCATGGGGTCCCGGGGATGCTTCAGGATGGTACTGAACCGCAAAAAGAGGAAGTTTGCGGTGCCTGAAACCCTCCAGCGTGTTATCGTTAAGATTGATATGGGTAGTCTCTATATCTTCCGGACTCAGGCTTTCAATATCGACAACAAATCCGTGGTTCTGGGAGGTGATCTCAACCTTGCCTGTCAGAAGATTCTTAACGGGCTGATTTGCTCCCCTGTGCCCGAATTTCAATTTATAAGTCTTTCCTCCCAGCGCAAGACCGAGAAGCTGATGCCCCAGGCAGATGCCGAATATCGGTTTGTATTCCAGAAGAGCCCGGATAGTCTCCACAGCATAGGTGACAGGCTCCGGATCACCGGGTCCGTTTGAAAGAAATATGCCGTCCGGCTCAATTGCCCTGACGTCTGCAGCATCGGTTGAGGCCGGAACGACAATAATTTCGCAGCCGGCATTTTCAAGGCATCTTAAAATGTTGTACTTTATTCCAAAATCAAAGGCTACAACATGGAACTTTTTGTTTTTTTCTCTCCACACAGAGCCGTTTAACTCTCCTGTTTTCAGGCCGCGCGGACAAATTTTGCCTTCCGACCAGAAATAAGGCTTATCCGTTGTAACGCCTCCCGCAAGATCGAGACCCACCATGCTCGGCACGCCCTTCGCTTTCTCAACAAGCGAAAAAGGGTTTAAATCGGAAGTCGATATATATGCCCGCATGGCGCCTTTATCCCTGATATGCCTTGTAAGGGCGCGCGTATCGAAACCTTCGATCCCGAGGACTCCTTCCCGCTTCAGGTAATCCCTCAAAGTTCCTGTTGATCTGAAATTGCTCGGATACTCCTGGTACTCTTTGATCAGAAAAGCCGATACCTGGATCCTGTCCGACTCGACATCGTTATAATTGACTCCATAGTTGCCGATCAACGGATAGGTCATTGTAACCATCTGACCCCTGTAGGAAGGATCGGTGATCACCTCCTGGTATCCGGTCATGCTTGTATTGAACACGACCTCACCACATGCTTCTCCCGGGCCCGTAAAACTTCTGCAGGCAAAGGTTCTTCCATCTTCAAGGGCGAGCAGCGCTTTCATGTCATTTGTTTTCATATTATAAATTAAAGGGTTCAAGGGGTCGAGGGTTCAAAGGGTCAAGATCTCAGTTAAAATAAACTGCAATTTATTCACAAAATAGAGCCTGAATATTTTCGTTCCCCTACTATCACATATATTCATTAAATCAATCACGATTAACCTTTATAAGAGTCGTAATCCACTTGCTGTAAAACTATTTGATATTCTTTACAAATACCCCGCGCCGGGATTATCTCTGGCTTATGGCGCAGTTGTAGATTATATACATGTCAAACAATTTAGCAATACCTGTGCCAGAAAAGATGGGAAAAGGGTTCGAGGGATCAAGGATTGAAGGGGAATAATATTCTTTCACCCTGAACCCTTGTATTTTGAAATAGTTGAATTATGGTTTATATTAAACGGAGAAATGCCCGAACTTGTAATTTCCCGACGGGCTGCGGTATGTCTGCTCTATATCTATTGAAGAAATGTACATAAATGTTAAAAGTTGTTTTTTATTATTACAGTTTTGTAACCCTTTTCATTTATCTGATTCTATATTGGAAGAAAGGATTCGAGGGGTCCGGGGTTCAAGTGACCGGAAATGCGAGCGCATTAAAAACAGACGCTATTCCCTGCGGTCGAATCCGCCTCAGGCGGACAGAATGATTTTTTGCGAAGCTGTCACCGTTCACTGTACGCCCGGACATTAGAGAATATGATACAAAACATTAAAAGGAGTATATACAATGAAAGAGATTGTCATTTTACTTGCTGTAGTCGGAGTATGGGTTCTGTTACAGGCATACATACTGCCGAAATTTGGAATATCAACATGAATGCGCAATTCTTGTCAGGTGACAAGAAGCAAAACAGATGCCGAAAAACCCGGAACGCCGGACAATAAATGAAGTCTGTCTTGAAACGCTTGGAAGAACTGTGGATCTATGCAGGAATATGAAAATGCGGGGGGTTCCGGAGGGGTTGAGAGAACGGTTGAGGTTGATGGTTTAATAAAAAGTCCAAATATACTCACTTAATGAGCTTGACTATTTCCTCCAGAAGCGGCGGTCTCAAAGTCCTCCATTTCGGTTTTATGGCATTATCTTCATGCCACTCGAACTCAACAGCATCAAAACTTTCAGGTATGATGTGCTCGTTTTTTTTACCGTAGGTTTTTGCATGATAATATTCAATCCAGAGCATGCGGTGTGGGTCAATATGAAAGTCTTTTGTCACCATCGTGGCTATGTGACCGGCGCAGCTTCTGACCGACATGCCGCTTTCCGGAATATCCGAAACTACGACAATTATCGGCCTCAAATGCGCCACTGATTTTACCGCCGCCTTTGTCATGTCGTATATCCGAAGCCTGCACATGCCGCTTCCGAGGCTGAGCTTCCCGCCCCATCCCTTCCATGAATATATTATATCGCGAACAAGCATGATAATTTTTTATCCCTTCGACTTATTTCGGATACCCGGTGATCTCCCTTATCTTCTCATACAGCGGTTTCAACTGCTTATACATCTTCTTGTATACATGCCGGTAGAGGTCATCATACAGTTTATGCGCCGCAAAATCAGGTTCAAACACATCCCCGATACGCGTCATGGCATTTACCGCTGTTTCAAAATCCCTGTGTAAACCCAGTCCTACAGCCAAATCAATTGAAGCTCCAAGCCCCGATGTCTCATAAAGATGGGGCCTTGCAGTCGGTATCCCGAAAACATCGGCGGTAACCTGCATGGCAACTCTGCTTTGAGATCCGCCCCCCGAAACGCGAAGGCTTGTTATCGGGATTTTTGTTTTCTTCTCGATCCTCTCCTTTCCTTCTCTCAGAGCATATGCAAGACCCTCCAGAATAGCCTTGTAAAAATAGGCCCTGTTATGAATATCCCCGAAGCCTATGACAGCACCTTTTGCTTCAGGACCTGGAAGTTTTAATCCCGGCGTCCAGTAAGGCTGCAAAACAAGCCCCATACATCCCGGCGGCACATTTTCAACAAGCTTATCGAAAAGCGTTTCAACCTCCACCCTTTCAATGGTGGCTTCCTGCTGTTCCTTCAAGCCGAATTCTTCCTTGAACCAGCTCACCATCCAGAAGCCCCGCATGTTCTCCACTTCTATGTTATAGTATCCGGGAACCGCTGATGGATATGGAGGAAGAAGAGGCACAGCTTCAACATATTTCTTTTGCGTGACATTTATTGTAGCCGTCGTCCCGTAACTGATACAACCAATTGAAGAATCGAAGCTCCCCGAGCCGATGACTTCGCATGCCTTATCCGCTGCTGCAGCTATAAGGGGAAGCCCTTCGGGAATCCCGGTTTCATCCGAAGCGGCCCTTGTAATACTTCCAATCTGCTTTCCGGATGGAACAAGCTCCGGAAGCAAATCCTTGTCCATGGGCAGACATTTCCATTTAAAGTCCCAGTCAGCGGCCCAGCGGAATTTTTTATAATCAAAAGGAATATATGCGACCTGGCAACCCACCGAATCCGCGAATCTTCCTGTCAGCCTGTATGTCAGATAACCTGAAAGGAGAAGGTACTTATAAGTCTTTTTCCATATCTCGGGCTCATAGGTCCTAATCCAGTTAACTTCCGCCTCAGCGCGGAGATAGTCAATAGTACCGGTTAAATTTGTTACGGCAAAAAGAAATCCCCAGAATCCACCAAGGGGAGGAAGTCCGTGAGTCTTGCGCTGATCGAGCCAGATGATGGCGGGACGCAGGGCTTTTCCTTCTTTGTCCACATTCAAAACCGTAGCCCTCTGCGTCGTCAGTGAAACGCCGGCGATTCGCTCCCTGTATGAAGTCTCTCTCCCCAAAAGCCTCCGGCAGGCAAGGCAGAGAGAGTCCCAGAAAACATCAGGGTTCTGCTCGGCCCATCCGGGATGTTTTGAAAAATACGGCTTAAAGGGCACCATCTCCTTTGCCAGCAGATTGCCCTCAAGGTCAAATATCAGCGCTTTTAAGCTCTGGGTTCCGTTGTCGATCGCCAGCAACAAATCTTTATTATTCAT
>Ga0315268_10003174_pt1 | contig 18213 bp, 17 predicted proteins | sample C1_top_MG_FD_204535 | JGI IMG/M metagenome (GOLD analysis project Ga0315268, IMG submission 204535) | Sediment microbial communities from Yellowstone Lake, YNP, Wyoming, USA - C1_top | ecosystem: Environmental > Aquatic > Freshwater > Lake > Sediment | place: USA: Wyoming | collected 2017-08-01
TGCTCGTCGTTTACGGTCTGTACACCGGCCAGTCCATTGGAAAACTCTTTTTCGGCAATGTCATTCCCAGCGTCATCCTTACGGTTCTTATTGCGGCAACGGTCTTTTTCATCTGCCTCCGGCACCCCGATTGGGGACCCAAGGGCGAAAAAAGCTCCTGGCGGCAACGATTCCAGGCCCTCCCGGAGGCGCTCGATATCATGATCCTTTTTGTCTTGATCATGTATGCCCTTTTCACAGGCATTGTGACGGCGACGGAGGCGGCCTCCGTGAGCTGCACGTTGGGACTGATTATCTGCCTGATGCGACGCAAGTTGTCATGGACGGGATTTATCGGCTCGATCATGGACACCCTGCGGATTTCCTGCATGGTCTTTATGATCATCGCCGGCGCCGTCATCTTCGGGCGTTTCCTGACCCTGACCCGTCTGCCCTTTGAGGCGGCCGGATGGATCGGTACCCTGGGGCTTCCCAACTGGATGCTTTTATGCGTCATCCTTTTGTGCTACATCATCGGCGGCTGCATCATGGACGCCCTGGCATTCCTGTTGGTTTCCCTGCCCATCTTCTATCCCCTTGTCATGAGCATGGGCTACGATCCCATCTGGTTCGGACAGGTAATCACCATTGTGACGACCATGGGCTCCATCATGCCCCCCATCGGCATCTGCTGCTATGTTGTGGCGGGTATGGCAAAGGACATCCCTCTGAGCACGGTCTTCAGGGGCAGCTTTTACTATGTCCCGTCGTACATTATCGCAATTATCTTGTTAATGCTCTTTCCCTACTGGACGGTTCTGGTGTTATCCAATCTTGTGAGATAAGGGGTGAGATGAGGGGTGAATAGGGAAACATACATCTGAGCCTCCACTGCGCAACGGCGCGATGATGAATGCATAGGACTTTATACACAAAATTATTTAAAGCTCTATCTGAGCCCCAAGTTCGATCACGCGGTTGGGTGGAATCCCGAAATACGATGTTGCATTGGAAGCATTACGGGACATAAAGGCAAAGAGAGCCTTTCGCCAGCTCATCATCTTTGTCTTTGATACGCCTGATGTAAGAAGGGTTTCTTTTCCCAGATAATAACTGGTTGTCGCAGGATCGGTGTCAAGACCATTGCGCTTGGCGATCTCCATGAGTTCTGGCACATTCGGGGATTCCATGAATCCATAGACTCCCTGCAGACGGAAAAATCCATTGCCGAGGTCTTCGACCTTTAAACGGTCGTATTTAGCCACACTCGGTATACTGTCTGTCCGGATTGAAAGGATAATGACCCGCTGGTGCAGCACATGATTGTGTTTCAAATGATGCATAAGCGCAGCAGGTGTGCCAATCGGAGAAACAGTCATAAAAACAGCAGTCCCGCGCACCCGCATAATATCGTGACGCGCGACATCCTCAAGGAACAGTTCAATCGGAAACCTTGATGCAAGAAGTCTGCTGGATAATTCCCCGCGTCCATCCTTCCAGGTTTTCATCAGGATCAGGATTGCAGCGGCTACTAAAAGTGTGAACCAGCCTCCGTCAACCACCTTAAAAAGGTTCGAACAGAAAAAAGCTATATCAAAGATCAAAAAAAGCATCACCGGTGGCAGCGCCTTCCAGAGTGGCCATTGCAGGGCTCTGGTAATGACTATAAAATAAAGTATTGTGGTAACGCCCATGGTGGCTGTTACTGCAAGGCCATACGCTCCCGCCAATCCGGTGGACTCTTTAAACGCAATAACAACGCCTATGCATAACACCATGAGGGCGTAATTCACACCGGGGATATATATCTGCCCTTCAATCTCGCTTGAGGTGTGGATTATACGAAGACGAGGACAGTATCCCAGTTGCACCGCCTGCTGGGTAAGCGAAAATACACCTGAAATCAAGGCCTGTGAGGCTGTAACCGTAGCAATAGTCGAAACACCAACCATTACAAATATCAGTGATTTTGGGACTAGTCCATAAAATGGGTTAAACGCCATTTCCGGATGCTCAATAAGTAATGCTCCCTGACCGAAATAATTAAGCAACAGCGCCGGATATGCAACGCAGAACCATGAAAAGCGGATAGACCGCCGGCCAAAGTGGCCAAGATCAGCGTAGAGAGCTTCTCCACCCGTAATGCAAAGGACAACAGCTCCAAGCACTATAAACCCATGCATATGGTTTACAGCAAAAAAGTTAATGGCATACCAAGGATTGATGGCTTTTAATATATCGGAATAATTATATATTTCTATAATCCCCAGGACGGCAATGAGCACAAACCAGATAACCATGATGGGGCCAAATATCTTGCCGATCCGAGCAGTGCCACGCTTCTGAGCCATAAAAAGCAGAAAGAGTACTATGCAGGTCAGCGGAACAACAAAACGTTCGGCAGCTTTGGTGGCCACACTCAATCCTTCTATGGCAGATAGAACTGAGATGGCAGGTGTAATGATGCCGTCGCCATAAAGCAGTGACGCCCCAATTAGTGCGGCCAGCAGCACAAAGGGTGTTAATTTGGAAGTATTGTTTTCCTTTCCGGATGGCGTGAGCCCCAGCAAAGCAAAAATTCCGCCCTCCCCACGGTTATCCACACGCAGGATGAAGCTGACATACTTGATGCTCACTACTACCGTAAGCGACCAGAATATAAGTGAAACCACACCCATTATATTGTTCTGGCTAAGAAGAATGGCATGTTTTCCGAAGAAGCACTCTTTTACCGCGTATAAAGGGCTGGTGCCGATATCACCAAACACAACGCCAAGTGCAAGTAGTGCAAGCCCCATTGTCTTTTCGGGCTTTATTCCATCACCCAACTGAACAGATGGTGTCGGCTGATTATTACCCCCACTCTCCTTCGCTTTTGAAATTTGCATTAAAAGTCCCCAACATCAGGCAGAAGGATAATTCAGGGCAAGATTTGATCCTGTGGTACAGGCAGGAATAGAATCTGGCACACGGCATAAATCTGCTGTTTTGATATTAAACATTTCTGTTATCTGCATCGGCAGATCAGCAAAAACTTTATGATTCTCTCTATCTGAAAAACTTTTACGCCAATGCCTGACTATGTTCATAATTAAAGAGGGGCATGCATGCTGATAATCTGTTTTTGGCGGCTTTGACATGAACTGTTACTAACATAACCGGATATAAGTGGTCAATAGCAGATATTCTGCGGGAATCTTCGACCGTAAGGACTTTTTATTTGTTTTTTATTTCGCCCGCTCACCCCGCAAAAAGCTGCGGGGAAGGAGCTTGCTATTGCGGTTCAGGGCTTTCGAGTATCTCCCAGCGAAGATAGTTCGCCTCAATATCCTGTTCCACTTCCGTTAGGCGTTTTTGAAGTGCGGCAATCTCCTCTCTGCTCTTTTTATAGAAGAAAGGATCGGACATGGCGGCGTGGAGAGCTTTTTGCTCGGATTCAAGTTCGTCGATCCTGCGGGGCAGTTCCGAGAGTTCCCGCGATTGCTTAAATCCGAGCTTCCCTGGCTTTACGGGTGGCGAGGGCGGCCGGACTTTTTTGGCCTCTTTTTTTTCGGGCGGTGTCTCCGCAGACCTTAGCTTTTGCAGCAGCCAGTCATCAAATCCTCCGGCATATTCAGTCACAAGCCCCTGGCCTTCAAATACAATGGTACTGGTTACAATATTATTTAAAAAAGCCCGGTCATGACTGACCAGCAGAAGGGTTCCTTTATAATCGAACAGAAGTTCCTCCAGAAGCTCCAGCGTCTCGGCATCCAGATCGTTTGTGGGTTCGTCCAGCACCAGAACATTGGCCGGTTTGGCAAAGAGCCTGGCAAGCAGCAGCCTGTTGCGCTCTCCGCCGGAAAGCACATGAACCGGCAGGCGGCATCTTTCCGGGGAAAAGAGAAAATCCTGCAGATGGCTTATCACATGTCGTTTTTGGCCATTGAAGATGATAAAATCATTGCCCTCGCCTATGTTTTGAACCGCGGTTTTCCGCTCGTCCAACTGATCTCTGAGCTGGTCAAAATAGGCCACCTGAAGCTGTGTGCCATGACGTACAGTACCATTGTCAGGAGTGATTTCTTTTAGCAGGATACCTATCAGCGTAGTTTTTCCCGCACCATTGGGTCCGATGATGCCGACCTTGTCCCCCCGCATTATGGAAGTGGAAAAGCCCCGGACAATGGAGGTTTGTCCGTAGGAATGGTTTATCTCTTCGGCTTCGATAACCAGCCGGCCGCTCCTTTCCGCCTTCTGGAGCTCCAATCGGACATTACCTGTCTTTGCGCGGCGAGCCATGGCTTCTGCCCGCAATTTCTGCAGGGTTCGGACGCGGCCTTCATTGCGGGTGCGGCGGGCCTTAACACCCTGCCGGATCCAGGCCTCTTCCTGGGAAAGTTTTTTGTCGAACACCCGGTTTTGCTGCTCTTCGGCTTCAAATGCGGCTTCTCTGCGTTTTACGTAGGCGTCATAGCCGCAGTCGTAGGAGGTCAGGCGGCCTCTGTCCAGCTCTATAATACGTGTGGCTATCCTTTTTAAAAAAACACGGTCGTGGGTAATGAAAAGCAGAGTCTTTACATGGCGCAGGATATATTCTTCCATCCAGATTATGGTATCGATGTCCAGATGGTTTGTAGGTTCATCCAGCAAAAGCAGGTCGGGTTCCTGGGCCAGGGCTCGGGCGAAAAGCGTTCGCCGCTTCATGCCTGCGGAAAGGTTGGAGAACCTGCTTTCAGGGTCAAGACCGGTCCGGGACAAAGCGCTTTCTATTGCCTTGCTCTTTTCACCGAGACCCAGAGCTACCACCTCGAAGATCGTGCCATCGGATCCGGAGGGCACTTCCTGTTCCAGGGCCGCGATGGTAATGCCCTGCTGACGCCAGATATCGCCGCTGTCGGGCAGAATGGTGTTGCATAGAAGCTTGAGCAGGGAAGACTTTCCCACGCCGTTTCGGCCCAGCAGACAGATACGCTGACCCTTTTCGATTTGAAGATTAACATTGTCGAGCAGAGGAGCGTTACCAAAGCCCCAGCACACGTCACGCACAGCGATAAAAGCCATATTAATCCATTTGATAAAAAGGGGTCCAGGATTCGAGGGTTCAAGGAGTCAAGTGTTTTCCTCTCGGATCCTCGAACTTTCGAACCATTGAACCGAAACAGCGAGCGCATTCTCAGCCGAAGGTCCGCCGAGGCGGACTTGCGGCTGGGTTAGCGAGCAAATTAAAAACAGACTATATTCCTTGCGGTCGAAGATTCCCCGCCCGCTCTGCGGCGGGGAGCTTCAATCCTCACAGCATCGCCTTTTCGAATCAGTTTCGAGGTAATTTCTGCGATATGCTTTCCCTCGAACCGGGCAGCGTTCAATTCGTTTCCACCGGGCATCAGCCCTATCTTTTTATTTCTTTTGAAATAAACTGTCATCAAGACCGGTATTGATCTGCCAGCCACTGTATGAAATACTTATCTCGCCTTCTCCCTGTATCTCATCAGGTTTGGTTCTTCCCGCGGAAACGGGGTTGTCCTTTATTAAAAATGATGAATTATCGTTGCGTTGCATTCCCTCTGGAAAAATAAGGTGGACATGGGCTTTTTCGGGCATCAGCCAGTTTTCAGATCCCTGCTCTACATTTGTATATGTCAGTTTCACCAGGGCTTTTGTGCCTTTGAACGAATGGTTTTCAAACTGCAGGATTCGCCTGGGATTACCCCCAACCCATACATTGTAAAACCGGACGCGGGTTTCGCTTTCGCCGGGTTCCACTCTGTATAACTCTGCCTGCATGTCGTTAAGATTCACAGTTTGCATGAAGGTGATCCGGTTTTTTTCCGGATCGAACTGGAAGGGGTCAAAAAAACCGCTGTTGCGGGGAATCGGCGCAAAACTTTTCGTTTCGATATGAAGCTTGTCCGGTTTCTTGAAATAGAGATCAGCCGCAAAATCGGGCATTCTCAACCCCGGTATCATTACTTTAACCTGTATTTTTACGGTGTAATCGCTCAAGTTCTGATATGGTGTTATGATCGCCTGAAAGACCTGCTGAGGACTCGATTCCTGCTTAGCTTCAGCCCTTTCCAGGGATAGTAATGAAAGGATCAAAGCGATTATAATAAATGAGGATTTAACCTCAATGGCGCGTTTCATTTACGAAAGAATATCCTTTCTGGAAAAATAGACAACTGCCGCAAGAAAAAAAGTGACCATAAAGCCGGCAAGGATGGCGATGTTCATACGGATAATATTCCAGGGAACCGGATCATCAAAAACTTTTTGCCAGGCATCAAAATAGTTGACAAAGAGATAGGGGCGGACAGCCTGGAACAGGTCGAACGGCAGAGAAATTATAATAATACTTACAATGATGACGGCCATGGTTGCAATTATGGGTCCGATCGGGTTGTCTGTGAAAGCAGAGAAGAGAAAACAGAGCGAGGAGACGACAAACATCGCAAGGGTAGCCAGTCCATAGGCCATTAGGAACAGATATGGCAGCCGGGCTTCCTGGATGACGAGGATGCCCTTGCGGAAGACAAGCAAATCGCCGCCGCCGAAAGCCCAAAGGGAGAGGCCTATGGTCAGTCCACCGATAAAAAGTACCATAACGGCCGTATAAATAAGTGTTACGATAAACTTGGCCACAATGATTCTGGTTCTTGAAACCGAGTGTGTGAGCAGAAAACGGAGAGTTCCCGCATTACCTTCACCGGCGATCTGGTCTCCGGCAACGATGGTCAAAACGATAGGTACATGCACCCAGAGGGCACCCATGAAGAAGAAGCCGAAAAACCATCCGTTGAGGGCGTTGCCGCCGATGAGGAAGTCATTCTGGAGGAGGGAAAGCAAATATTTTTTAAAAGAATCCTGCCCGCCCAGTTTCAATCCGGTCACTACAATGGGAACGATGATGCCAAACGCGATAAAGCCGATATAGGTTCGCCACCGGGTAAAGGTCTTAATCAGCTCAAACCATATCAGACGAATCATGGGTTGTCTGCTCCTTCATATTTTATAACAAAAGCCATTATGCTTCGTGCCCCTCGATAAGGTTAAGGAAATAGGTCTCAAGTGTGCGCTGCGGTATCAGGGCGTTAACATTGAAGCCGGCATTGACCAACTGCCTGTTAAGCTCGGGGATGCGTTCCTGATCCAGCTCGACATTGATGCCGCCGTCAATGTGGATTCTAGCGGACCTGTAAGACTCATTTGTTTTAAGAAATTGCATGGCTTCAGCAGGGCGGTCTGTTTTAATCAGCACTTCGGACGGTCCCTGTTTCAAGAGGTCGTGGACGCTGCCTCCCACACGAAGCCTGCCATGATGAATTATGGCCATCTGGGTTGCAATCATCTCAACCTCATACAACAGGTGGGAGGATAATAAGACGGTTACCCCCCGTTCGCGGGATAATTCCAGTATAAGCTCCCGCACCTCTTTCATTCCCTGCGGATCAAGGCCGGTAGTCGGTTCATCTAGAATGATGAGCTGCGGTTCTTTCAGCAGGACCAGGGCAAGTCCAAGGCGCTGGTTCATACCGTGTGAATATGTTTTAACCGGGTCGCCGGCCCTGTCTGCAAGCCCTACCCGTTCCAGATATTCCATAATTCTGCGGCGACTTACAGGCTTTTGCAGTCCCCCCAGGATTTCCATGTTGCGCAATGCAGACAGGTGACCATAAAACGCCGGCTTTTCAACAACAGCCCCCACTCTCTCCAGAGATCTGTGTCCGGCTTCTTTCAGGGATGCCCCAAAAATTTCGACATCTCCTTCTGTGGGGAATATGAGACGCAGAATCATGCGGATAGTTGTGCTTTTCCCTGCACCGTTGGGACCGAGAAAGCCAAATATTTCACCCTGTCTGACCTCGATATTCAGATGATCAACCGCCAATCTGTTTTTGTAGCGCTTTGTCAGATTTATGGTGCGCAGAATAATGTCGGTCATGGCTTTGGAGTGCGCTGTCCCTTCTGCATTTTCTTCATCATTTCATTAACATTTCCCATACCACCAACACCCATTACTTCCTGCACGCTGTTTACTTTCTTGTAATTTCCCGGCACCTCAAACATGGATGCTGTGGCCGCACCTAACCTGATATCTTTGAACTTCATGATCATCTTACCCCCGGACCCCTGATGGTTAGGGCTAGCCGGGACTGTAAATTCGGTTTGAATAGTGAAATCTTTGAGGTCATTCGCTTCCCATATTGTGGCTTTGTGCTTTTCCTCAGGCTTGCTCTTCCGGTAAAAGACCGCATCGTATTTGGTGCACGGGTGGCCATCAATCGTATCGGTTCCCGCCTTTTTTTTGTCGAACACCATATCCGGATCGTGTACATCCGGAGTTCTCTCCTGGTTTTGGATAGGCTGCTCATAGTAAGTCTTACTGACCCTGTTCATCATAATGGTCTTTTTTGCATCTGCGAGACTGATAGTTACAAGGCCCTTCATGCCAGGGTTTTCTACAAGGCTCTTGGTTCCCATTTTTGCCATGGGCATTTCCATTCCCGAAGAGACCATTGTAGCCGTGAAATTATCCGGCGGGGCCGCAAAAACAGATAAACCGGTTAACAAAATACTTGCCATGAAAAAAACCGGCACCAGATGCCGAATATTTATTCTTGACATAACTTCCTCCTTCTTTCATCTAAAAAGTTTTTTAATCCTACCACCTACTCCCCCGGCGGCAGGCTAATATTTGAAGCTCCCCACTGCAAGTCTGCCCGCCATACTGATTGGCTGGACCTTCGGCTGGAAATGCGCTCGCTGTTTCGGTTCAATCATTATGAATTGTAATGTTGCATAATTTGCAGAATTCGTCAATTAACGATTTCAGTAAGGACTTCATCTAACCATGAATCTGATGCTGCGGCATGAACAGAAAATCACATAATCGCCTTGAGTCTTTCTAACTGTCAGTTTATTTTCTTTATCGCCGGATGTCCCGGTTTCAATTGCAATACAGGGTAATCTGGGTTATATCTGTATAGAAAAGCAAGGAGAATGAGAAGGGCTCTTGTTTTCCGGATATGATTTTCCGGAAGATGGCGGAATAAGTTATGGAAACTAAATCTTTTGATAAATACGGGGATCATCTCCGGCGAAACGACGGCTTTTGTGAAGAGATTGTCCGGCGGTCAGGTGATGATTTCAGGCGTTGTTATCAATGTCAGTGTTGCGGAAGCGGTTGTCCCGTATCTGAGGCCATGAAATACCGTCCGAACGGAGTAATCCGGCTGGTTCAGCTCGGATTCGGGAGGGAAGCTCTGGAATCTCCGGACATATGGCTCTGCATGGGGTGCAACACGTGTTCCACGGAATGTCCGATGGCCATCGACATAGCTGCGGTAATGAGCGCCCTGCGGGAAACGGCTATTGAAAAAGGAGTAAGGATAGCTGAGCCGGGAATATTGAATTTTCATCAGGAAGTCTTGAACTCTATAAACAGGTATGGCCGTACGCATAAACTGGAAATCATGATGCGCCATAAATTGCGGCAGCATGAACTTTTTTCGGATATCGATATCGGTTTAAAGCTGCTGGCCAGACGTAAACTCGATTTGCGGCCTTCAAAAATCCTGAACATAAGCCAGGTTCAAAAGCTTTTTTCCGGTTTGACTGGAGAAAAAGAATGAATAACGCGGCAGCAGTCCAAATATCATACTTCCCTGGTTGTTCACTGGCTACGACGGCCAGAGAGAACAATCAGTCGCTGATCGAGGTCTGTAAATACATGGGATACCGTCTGGCGGAGCTGAAAGACTGGAATTGCTGCGGCAGTTCATCAGCTCACGGCATAAGGCCGGAGCTCGGATTTAATCTGGCATGCCGGAATTTGTCTCTTGCGCCAGAAGGAATTCCGCTTCTTGTTGCGTGCCCTAGCTGTATTCTTCACTTAAGGCAGGCTCAGAGCCGGTTAAAGAGAGATGAGACTGCGAGGAAGGATTATGAAAGTTGCTGGGGGCGGCCCGTCGATCTGAGTCTGAAGATACTGCATTTTTTCGAACTGATGGACGGAATCGATTGCCTGCCCAATACGACACTTAACGGATTAAAGTTTGCCCCCTATTACGGCTGCATGCTGGCGAGACCTCCTGAATTGCGCCATGAAAAAAACTATCATGGCCTTATGGAAAAGCTTCTTTCCTGCTATGGGGCAAGCTCAGTGAGATGGAGTTATTCTTCAAGATGCTGCGGTACATTTCTTTCCGCGGCAAAACCCGAAGTGGCCGGCCCGATGGTCAATCGGATCGTTCAAAACGCCGTCGATTCGGGCGCAGAGTGTATCGTCACCGCATGCGCGATGTGCCACCTGAACATAGAGATCCGCTGCACGCTTAAAAGGGTTGTTCCTATTTTTCACTTTTCCGAGCTGTTGTCTATTGCCTTTAAAACAGGAACAAATAAAGACTGGTTCGCGCGTCATTTAATCGATCCGGCGCCCCTGTTGAAATCGAGGGGCCTGACCGGGTTCCATTCAATTATTTGAGCATATGGGGTCAGCGGCGGGCTTCCGGAGGATAATCGCGGTAAAGAGTGTGGTGGGCGATTATATAGCTGATACCTCTGGCAAATGCTTTTGCAAAATCGCCGATGGGCATTCGGATCTTGTTTAACCGCAGCGGGTTGTTGCGGAGGGCAAGGTCGGTGAGATGGCCATAGCGATGGTAGAAGCGCCTGAGCGGGAGGCGCGGCGTCTTGAGGGTATGAAAGCAGTCGCTGTAAAGGTAAGGGTCGATCAGAAATTTCTTGTCGGACTGATGCCAGAGCGCGGATCCCGGAGTCGGGGTCAGAACGGTGAATGCGATTTCGGCCGGTGAGACAGAGTAAATCTCTTTCTCGAGGCGGTCAAAATCCTCCTCTGTAAAATCTGGATCGACGATGAACGCGGCATGGATGTTGATGTTGAGGTCGCGGAGGATTCTGACGGCCTCTTTGTTGTTATGCGTGCCGTTATCTTTGTTGTAGACGGCAAGGCGCGAGTTGTCTATGGATTCGAGGCCGACAAAGAGAGTGTCGAGACCCGCCCGTTTCCACAGTCTGAAGAGTTCGGGCTGGCGGATAATCGTGTCGCTTCGTGCCCAGGAGTAATAATGCTTGCGTAAGCCACGGCTTAGAATGAGCTCTGCGATCTGCAGGGCCCGCTGGGCGTCAAGAAACATTTCGTCGTCGGTGAATGCGATGTAGGATTCCGGGACTGAGGCTATTTCATCAACCACTTGCTCCGGGGGTACGGTTATGTATTTGCCGCAGGTGAGGGTAGGGGAGATGCAGAAGCTGCACCTGTGGGAGCATCCGATCGATGTGCGGACGCTGGCGACGTTTGGGAACAAGGTGGTGATTCGTGTCCCTTTCTCAGCGGCGGTCCATGCAAAAAAATAGCGGGTGCGGTCCACCAGGTCCCGGCGCGGCGCGGAGATTTGAGTAAGAGGCGGATAGGGTACTATCGGCAGGTCTGCATGGGCTGAACAGTCAGGATGCTTCGTGCTTATGCAGGCCGGCGGAAACCCAGGCGACTCGCCGGCCTTCAGCCGCCGGAGCAACTCATGCAGGACGGTGCTGCCTTCGCCGCGGATGATCAGGTCGATGTGCGGGGTAATGAAGTCATGCGGCAGCATTGAAGCATGGATACCCCCGACCATGACAATCGCATTTGGAGAGTGTTCCCCGGCCAGCTTTGCCAGGGAGCGGACAGCTTCGACATGAATGCTGAAACCCGTGAATCCGATCAGGTCCGGCCTGCAGGTGCGCAAAGCTTCGAGAAAAGCCTGGCGCGGCTGCCTGTGAAGCCTGAGATCGAGAATCTGGATGGAATCCTCTGAGGGCACGGCTCCGGCGACGATCTCCAACTCAAGAGGTTCAAGACAAATGAACTTCTCGAGCGCACGCACGCCGCGAAGATCGGAACGGGGTTTTACAAGAAGAATGCGCATTACAAGATAACCTTCCAATGAAAAAATAATAAAATTAATTTGTCATATCAATGTCTTATACGCAGGCATGTTGATTGATTATCATATTTTTGTGTCCCGCCTGAGGCAATACCCAAACCGGGAATATTGTCAATTTTTACCTCTTACTACATCATCGGAATTGGGCGCAATAAAAATTCCTGTGGCCTAATATTTTCAATGATGATATCTTTACCGAAAGGAAAACGGATCCACGGAATCTTTTGTAACATTTTTGAAGATCCCCGCAGCAAGCTACGGGGAATCTTCGACCGTAAGGACTTTTTATCTGTTTTTATTTCGCTCGCTTATTCCGCCGCAAGTCCGCCGCGGCGGACCTTCGGCTTGGAATGCGCTCGCTGTTCCGGTTCAAACAAGCCAGATAAATATTTATAAGGAGGTTTGAATCATGAAAAAAGCTTTAACAAGTTTTATCGTTGCTTTCAGCTTCTTGATTTTATCATTGCCTTCATTCGGACAAAATACACCACCTCCCGAAGGCGGAATACTTCCAAAAATCAGCCTTCCGGTTCCAGGAGCTGAGGGATACAGGAAATATCTCGGATTAAAAGCCGGGAGCTCATTCCTTGTCCCTCAGATAAAGGCAAAAGTCGTGTTGATAGAGATATTCAGCATGTACTGCCCGCATTGTCAGAAAGACGCTCCTGTTGTAAACGATCTTTACAGCAGGATAATGAACGATGGCGATCTTCGGGATAATATAAAACTGATCGGAATCGGCGTCGGAAATTCAGACTTTGAGGTCGATTTTTTCAGAAAGACATATGACATAAAATTTCCTATGTTCTCTGATGCCGAATTTTCAATTCATAAAGTTCTTGGTGAAGTGAGGACTCCGTACTTTATTGCAGTAAAGATAAACCTCAACGGTACTCATAAAGTGGTTTATTCAAAATTAGGCGGCGTAGGCGATCCCGATGAGTTTTTAAAGAAGATTAAAAATTTTGCCGGTTTAAAATAATAAGGAGGTGTTGTCATGATTCAAAATATTATACGAAGATTTATTCCGATTATTGCGCTTGCCTTAATAAGTGTTCCGGCCTTCGCGCTTTCCGATGCATATAAGAACAACATATATAATCCGGGTGAGTTGAAACCGGTCGACAGCACACTCAAGGTAAAGGTGGGTGAACCGGTTCCTGATTTCACACTTCCTGCAATTTCAGGGGAGAAAATTTCACTCAGCCAGTTCAAAGGGAAAAAGAATGTGGTTCTTTCATTTGTTCCGGCAGCATGGACTCCTGTCTGTTCGGACCAGTGGCCCGGATATAACCTTGCAAGGAGCTTTTTTGAAGAAAATGATGCGATCCTGCTTGGAATCACGGTTGACAGTATTCCTACCCTTTACGCATGGACAAACCAGATGGGCAAATTATGGTTTCCTGTCCTATCAGATTTCTGGCCCCACGGCGAAGTGGCCGGCATTTACGGCATATTACGCCCGGAGGGAGTTACGGAAAGAGCCCTGTTTGTAATAGACAAGGAAGGCATCTTAAGATATGCCAATGTGGCTGACATTAATAAAAGGCCCGAACTCGGTGCTCTGGTTAAGGAGATGAAAAAACTGAAATGACGGCCTTGTAAAAAGTCATTCTGCTGTGTTGCGCTTCATCTTTCGTCATTGCAGCGTACTAACATGTACGCTTCACTCCTCAAGATTTGCGCGCCTTGCATAATGAACTTTTTACTTTGCCGTCAGACGGCTTTAATGTAGTTTGTATAAAACATAATGCAGGAGTCGGAATGTATATTCGGATCATTAAAACGGGAGTCATATTTGTTTCCGTTTGTTTTATTTTTGCGGTATTTTCCGATTCGTATCTTTTTGCCCAGGGCAACGCGAGGATTGTAGTTCAGAAGATTGAGCCGAAAGAGCTCGATAAACTTATGAAAAGCAGGGAGAGCAGATCCCTTGTTGTTGCCATGGCTTCATGGTGTGGCCCGTGCCGCGATGAGCTGCCTTTTCTGATAAAACTGCACAACAAATATAATGATAAAGGTTTGAAAATAGTCGGGATAAGTCTTGATGCAGACGGACCTGAAGCTATGCAGAAGATAGCCGACAGAATGAAGGTCAATTTTCCGATATACTGGGCCGGTGAGGATGCCGCAGGCAAATACGGCATATACGCCATTCCGATGCTCTATCTCATCAAAAACGGGAAATTAATTGAAAAAATACCCGGCCAGCAGTCGGAGTCTTCGCTTGAGAAGAAAATTGGTGGATTGCTGAAATAAGTGAATAGAAAATAAGGTTCAGGAAAAGCATGAAGCGGATTATTATTGCATTAATTATTTTCGTACTGGCAGCAGTACCGAACCTTTATGCCTCGCAGTCGACCATTACGGAGGCTGAGGGTCACGCCTGCATGGGGGATGACAAGTCGAGAAAAGATACCGAGCAGGCAGCTCTTTCCGACGCAAAGCGTAAGGCTGTCGATTACACGCTGACATACCTCGAAAGTAACACGGAAGTGAAAAACTTTGTGCTGGAAAGCGATATGGTAAAGGCGTATTCCAACGCTTCCGTCAGGGTGATTGAAGAGATTGAAAAGGGGTGGTTCAGGGATCCTTCATCAGGCGAGTGCTTCAGGCTGAAAGTAAAAGTCGAGGTCATCCCCGACGAGAAAAAAATCAAGAGCGCTGCAAAAGAAGCATCTTTTGATGACCCAACTTCCCCGTTGAACGTCAGGGTATGGACGGATAAGAAAGAATATAAAAACTCCGAGAAGATAAAAGTCTATATCAGAGGAAACAAGCCGTTTTACGCAAGGGCGGTATATAAAGATGCGGCCGGCAAGATGGTTCAGCTCTTCCCGAACCCGTACAGCTCAGACAATTATTTCAAGGGAGGAACGGTATACGAGATACCTTCAGGTGAAGACAGGTTTGAACTCGAGGTCTCTCCTCCTTTCGGAAGCGAGAGCATAACGGTCTTTGCCGGATCGTCACAACTGGGAGATCTGGATCTTGAATCCGCAAACGGAATTTATGATATAAAAACCAAGCCTGTGGATATCGGCGTAAAGACGCGGGGAGTAAAGATAAAACAAAAGGAAGATGACGGCGGGAAGAAAATTCCCGTGGAGTTTTCAGAAGTTTCTGTTTCCCTTGTGACAAAAAAATAAAGGAAGGGTTCCCGGATTGAAGCTCTCCGCAGCAAGCTACGGGAATGCGTTCGCTATTGCGGTTCGAGGGTTCAAGCGATCTGATAACTGATTACTGACCTCTGACCACTGCTTTTCCCTTGATCCCTTGGCCCCTTGACTCCTTGAACCCTGCAATTTCGTATGATATGGCTCCGAATTTGCATGATTCATTCATGCATTTCAGGCACCTGATGCAGTCGATGTCATTCTGGCTCTCATAGAATTTCACCCCCATGGGGCAGTTCTGATGGCATGATTTACAGCGGGTGCATTTGTCAGGATCGTGAATCATTTTGAAGACGCTGTGCTTGTTAAACAGAGAATATATGGCGCCAAGCGGGCAGGCAACCCTGCAAAAAGGCCTCCTGCTGTACACCATCCATAAGAGAAATAATCCCAGGATAAGTATCTTGTTGTAAAACAGTATGCCGATGAGAGCCTGAAGCTCGGGTTTTAAAAAAAGCAACGGAAGGCCTGCCTCGAGTGTTCCGGCCGGGCATATGAACTTGCAGAACCAGGTCATGCCGTACCCGAATTCATCCGCCACAAAAAAAGGGAGCAAAAAAACAAAAAAAACAAGCAGGGGATATTTAATATATGATAAGAATCTCGAAATTTCAAACTTGCGGGATGGTATTTTATGAATAAGCTCCTGAAAAAATCCGAAAGGACAAAGCCATCCGCAGGGCATGCGGCCTGCCAGGCTTCCAAGCAAACCAAGCGCGCCTATAACATATAAACCAAAATGCTGATATCCGGCCTGTAATCCCGGACGCAGGGTTGCCATGAAGTTTTGCAGAGCGCCAAGAGGGCAGGCCCCTGTCGCGGCAGGGCAGGAATAGCAATTCAGGCCGGGAGTGCAAAATGACTTTAAGGGCCCCTGGTAGATATTTCCTTTAAACGGAAACAGCAGGTATGAGTTGCTTAAAAGCGAGGCAATGGTTTGTATCCATCGTCTTAGCGGCATAATTATCCTATACCGATACAGCTCAAACAGATTGTCACTGCTTTTTCAAGCATTGCAGGCACTTCTCCTGCGTTTATGCCTGCTACAATAAGGAGTGAAAAAAAAATAATCAGCAGGAAAGGGCTTATTTTTTTCTCATCTGTTTTCACGGCTACACCTGAAGTTCAAGCGGCACTCCGCTCTCAAAACCTTTCTCTTTTGCCATTATGTCAAGATGTAATGTGGCAATCTGCTCAAGCGGCAGGTAAACAAAACGGGTGATAATTCTCGTATCCACATTCTTTATATATTTGTTGCACCTGTCGCATACATCTATCCGGTATTCCTGTTCATCTTCGGAAAAGAGATAATGGAGTGAGCCTGCTTCCCTGTTTTCGCAAAAGGGGCAGAAAAGTCTTGTTACAGTCCACTTATGCCAGCAGAAGCTGCATGTCAGAAAGCGTTGCCCATCGGATTCGAAAGTGGAGATGACAGGCGAGTTACCGCAGACAGGGCAGTAACCCTTCTCCCACGGATTATCCTTATCAAGATATTTTGAAGCGGATTCGGCGAATATGGATAACGACGGTTTTATGCTGTTGTATGTAATGAAAGCAAGCGTATCTCTGTCGGTTTTTAGTTTTGACGCAATATTGCCGAAAGACGTATCATCATCGTGCAGCAGGGCGGCATAAAGATCATTAAAATCAATTTTTTTGTTCTCATTTGCGGCGAATATTATTTCTGCGGCAGATGACATGTGGTTTTCGGACTTGTTTATTATTTTGCAGATTTTTTTGAAAAGTTTCCGGGATGAATTGACGTCGACAGAAAATTCGGAGAGACAAAACAGCGGAAATTTTTCTTTTGCTTTGATTGCAATGATATCGTCTGCAAGCTGTGCCGGTTTGGTTTCTGTTTTTATTGCCGATTTTTCCTGGGCTGTAAATATCTTTTCATAGAAATCGAGTATTTTTGAATATGCAGGCCTCAGCTTTTTTATTGCCGTAGCTGTTTTTTTAATTTTATCGGGTGTTTCATTTAATATTTCGGTCATCTCATCTTCCTTAAAAATCCCTGTGCCTTTGCTCTCCGTGTGAGAAAAATAACACAGTTCTTCTCCCATTTAGTTGGGAGAAAGGGGTCAAGGATTCGAGGATTCAAGTGTTTGTTTTCCAAGTATTTCACTTGGACACTAGAATCCTTAACCTCTCGAATCCTCATTGAATCACCAACTCTTTTGGAGAGGATCCAATAATCTTAATTTATAACCGGGAGCCGATATCAGTATTTGCTGAAACATAAAGGGGAGAAGGCAATATTAACTTCTCCCCTTTATTCTGATGTTATATGTTGCTCTGCTTATACAAGTCCTGACGCAATATTTTTTACAGGACGGAACATTTTTGCAAGAGCCATCTGCCTTGTGATTCCGAAATCAAAAACCGATGCCACGGCAAACTTGTGGTAAAGTTCGGGTTTATACGCAACAAGATAAATTACCCTTACATCATCTGCATCAAGAAGCATGGCTGCTTGGCTTATTTTCTTGATTTCTCCGAGGCGTTTGTTTGCAAGTGCAAGCATTTCCTCTCGTTCTCCGAAGTTCATGGCGCCCGTCGGGCATGTTTTTACGCATGCCGGAAGCAATCCGTTCTGAACTCTGTCTAAACACATATCGCATTTTGCAAGAGCTCCGTCTTTCCCTTTCCGGGGGATATTATACGGACACGACGCGATTATCTCTTTTGCCTTAAGGCCTTTGGTCTTTGCAGTATATATGACGGCTCCGGTTGCCTCGTCTTTAAATATGGCAGCTGGATCGCCTGCTGTTGAGAGGCAGGGGGGCTCAACACAATGCCTGCATTGTTCCGGGAAAAAGAGCCATTTCAATTTGCCGTCAATCACCTCTTCCCGCATTCTGACAACCTTATAGGTGTTGAAAGAAACATCAGCGGGATTTTCATTAGTGCCCCGGTTGATGGTATTTTCAGCAGGGAGATTTTTCCATTGTTTGCAGGCTACCTGGCAACCCCGGCATGCAGTACAAACTGTAGTATCGACAAAAAACGACTTGCTCATTTAGATCACCCCCTTTTTATCTTCGATATGTTGACCATAAAGGCCTTGGTTTCAGGAATTCTGGTATTGGGATCGCCTGTTGACGGTGTAAGAAGGTTTGGACTCTCCT